>Ga0265306_10000180_pt1 | contig 27644 bp, 28 predicted proteins | sample Helome_3_FD_192493 | JGI IMG/M metagenome (GOLD analysis project Ga0265306, IMG submission 192493) | Marine sediment microbial communities from subtidal zone of North Sea - Hel_20160420 (Illumina Assembly) | ecosystem: Environmental > Aquatic > Marine > Subtidal zone > Sediment ... | reverse complement strand
AGCGGCTTCAATAATTCCGTCGGCGCAGCCACCCCGCAGAGGCAGCTCAGTCTCGTCAAAAAGAAGGTCGATTTCTTGTTGCGATCGCGCGCGGCGCACGTCCTCGAGTTTTCTTGTCGTCAAGTGAGGGGCAAACAACTGCGCGAAATCAAGCATGTAACGTCGCAGGACCGAGTCCCTGCGAAAACCGATCCAGGTCGTGCTGCGTGGAAACAGGCCTTCGGCAGCAATCGTCTGCAGGTCCTTCCTGTCCGCGCAGTCCGCCGCCATGCTCGCGACAACGCCAACACCAAGCCCCATACGCACATAGGTCTTGATCACATCCGCATCGCGAGCCGTGAAAACGACGTCCGGCTCCAGCTCCTGGTCGGCAAATGCCCGCTTTAGTGAGGATTGCCCGCCGAAGCTGAAGACGTAGGTGACCAGCGGGTATTCGGCCAGGTCATGCAACGTGATCTTTCGGTCGAGTTTGGTCAGCTCGTGCCCCATTGGCACGATAATCGAACGATCCCAGTGGTAACTCGGGATTAGCATCAGATCAGAGAACAGATCTTTCGCGCCTGTCGCGATCGCAAAATCGATCTCGTTGGCGCCAACCATGTCCGCGATCTGTTCGGACGTGCCCTGGTGCAGGTTGAGGCCTACTTTCGGAAATCGTTTGCGAAACTCACTGATGATCTCGGGCAACACATATCGCGCCTGGGTATGCGTCGTCGCGATCGAAAGCGTGCCTTCCTCTTCCTGATAGTAGTCCGACGCCAGGCTCCGGATATTTTCAACTTCCTGCATGATCACGCGGGCCCGCTTGATTACCTTTTCACCGGCTGACGTTACGCCATCCAGGCTCTTGCCCTTCCGTGAGAACAGCTGCAGCCCAAGTTCCTCCTCGAGCAACCTGAGCTGTTTGCTCACTCCAGGCTGCGACGTATAGAGTCGTTCGGCCGCAGCCGTAATGTTCAGGCCGTTATCGACAATCGCGAGCAGGTATCTTAGTTGTTGGAGTTTCATCGGTGCCTTGTGCCAGGGTGCCTTCTTGTCGGACCACGCCGGTCGGGCTCAGTATCCTGTGGTGATGACAATTTCTCATCCTACGTATAACAGATTCATATAACAGAAGGCTATAACGGCAGAAACTAACCGTCTTTCCGGCCCATGCACACTGTCTATAGTGAGCGTTCGTTGATTCCTGGACAGCATCGTGGACTATTTTCCGGAATTCCTGAATTTGCGGGGCAGACAGTGCCTTATCGGCGGGGGCGATGTGGCGCTGCGTAAAGCGCGCTTGTTGTTGGCGGCAGGGGGTGTGATTTGAGAGATTGCACCCGAAACCAGTTGGGCATTTGCCGCTTTCCTTGAGAGGAACTCGCTTCGACTGATTCGACGCAAGTTTCGGGCGTGGGATGCTAACGGCGATTGGCTCGTGGGCGGGTATTATTGAATCGCCTGATGCCCTTGCTACGCAATCTCCGCCGATTTGTGCTAAACAAAGCACATGATCTGAGAACAAGGACAATGAAATGATCTATGACAACATTCTGGAGACGATTGGCAACACACCTGTAATACGTCTTAACCGCATGGCACCCGATCATGTCGAGATGTACGTAAAGGTCGAGTCATTCAATCCGATGGCCTCTGTGAAAGATCGCCTCGCCTTCGCAATAATTTCAGATGCCGAGAAGCGGGGTTCTTTGAAGCCGGGGCAGACGGTGGTCGAGGCGACCTCAGGCAATACCGGTATCGCGTTGGCAATGGTCTGTGCGGCGAAGGGTCATCCGTTCGTTGCGACGATGGCCGATTCCTTTTCGATCGAACGGCGCAAGATCATGCGCGGCCTTGGTGCGAAAGTCATACTGACGCCGGCGGCGGAACGCGGTAGCGGGATGGTCAGAAAGGCAGAGGAGCTGGCTGAGAAGCATGGCTGGTTTCTCGCCCGGCAATTCGAGAACCCGGCCAACCCGGAGTTTCACCGGCAAACCACGGGCCCCGAAATTCTTAGTGATTTCGCAGGCAGGCGGCTTGATTACTGGGTAACCGGATATGGAACGGGTGGCACGATGACCGGCGTCGGCGAGGTGCTCAAGTTGGCGAGGCCCGAAGTGACAATCGTCGCGACCGAGCCTGCGGGCGCGTCCCTGCTCGCCGGCAAGGAATGGAGTCCCCACAAGATTCAGGGCTGGACGCCGGATTTCATTCCCGACGTCCTGAATCGCGAGATTTTCGACGAACTCGTACCGGTCAGCGATGACGAATCGATCGCGGTATCGAGGGAGCTGGCCGCGAAAGAAGGGATCTTCACGGGCATCTCGGCAGGCGCGACCCTTACCGCGGCGCTGTCGGTAGCCAGGCAAGCCCCGGAGGGTTCCGTAATCCTGGCGATGCTGCCGGATACTGGCGAGCGTTACCTGAGCACGCCGCTGTTCGAAGGCGTCAACGAGGGGTCCGACGACGACTGGCTCGCCTCCCAGTAATATTCACCAACTGCGATTCGGCCTGGCGAGTAGATTGCCGAGCGCTTGAAGATCCACCTAAATGGCTGAATCGGCAAGGGAAACGCGGCGTAGCTGAGACCTGAGTCACAGCGCAGCCGCGCTGCCGCTGGCATCCTGTGGCACTGGAATACGCTCATCATGGATTGGAGCGCTCGTGCCTGCAGGAATGCAAAGCCAGACAACCGTTAGAAATACCAGCAAGTCAGCCGGCCTGTTGCATTCTCTTGTGCCCAGGGCGGAGGCCTTTTGCTTTTACAATCTCGAGCGAGCATGCGTGTGGAGCAGCGCCAGTGCTGACGATTTCGAGATTGACAATTTTGTCGCCGACCTTCCGACAGGTCTCATCACCGGCCTCGCAGACAGCGATGAAATATTCAGGAGAACATTGCCGTCCGCCAGGACATTGCTGGTACTGCCTGTTCTCGGTCGCGAACGAGAGGTCGTCGGCATCCTCGTATCGCAGTTTTCGAAGAATGTCGGCAAGTCCGCGTCGTTCAACCCGGACCTCTTAAAGAAGATTCTCGAGCCCGCGGTCGAACTTATCGGCGAGGGCCTGCGAGTCGATCATGACCTGGCCGAGTCGCAAGCCCGCAGCGATGAAGTCGAGAGAGAGCTCAAGCTCGTTTACGAGGTCGACGAGAAAATCCACGGCGCGACCAGGAGTCACTCCAGTCTTGCGCAACTCGTCGGGCAAAGTGGGCGCTACCTTGGCATCTGCTACAGCGTATTGCTGATCCCGTCGAAACGAATTCGGATCAGTGCGACGCATGCGAGCTGGAAGAACGTGAACCGCAAAGTGTTGGATCGATACCTGATTGACTTTTTGTTGCCAAAGCTGGAAGGGCAACGACAGCCTTTGGTATTCGAGATCCCTGCGGTAGACGGTTCCCGCAATGAGACTGGGCGGGATTATCAGACCTTGTTGACTCCGGTACAGGACAAACATGGCAACGTGGAAGGTGTTTTCGCACAGCTCGCGCGAATCGACAAGGAAAAGTTTTCGAGCAGCGACCGGCGCTTCATGTCTCATATCGTTCGCAAGGTCGAGTATGTAATCGAACAATCGTTCGATTCGATGACCGGCCTCATGAACCGTTCCGGATTCGAAGCTCAGTTACATGAATCCTGGAAAGCACTGTCGACGGAAACGGATACGCACCAGCTAATCTACTTCGACCTCGATAATCTGCAACTGGTCAATGACACTTTTGGTCGCAAAGCGGGCGACGAGGTAATCATGCGATTTGCACGGCTGCTCGAGGAAGACTTGCCGAGTAGTGCGGTGCTGTCGCGGTTGACAGGCGACGAGTTCTGTATTTTGTTGACGCACGCGGACGCTGAGACGGCACTGCGGTACGCCAACGAAGTTCGCGAGAGACGGGCAGCGTTACGGTACCTGGAGGGCGACAAGTCTTTACAGGTCACGATAAGTATTGGCATCACAGAGTTTTTACGTGCCAATGGCGATGATGGCAGCGCGCTAACCACGGCCCGGATGGCCTGCGAATCGGCAAAAGATCACGGGCGGGACCGCGTTGAAGTCTTCGACGAAGGCAACCAGAGTATTATTCGACGCTATGACGATATGCAGTTGGTCGCCGAAATTCAGCAGGCTATGGATGGCGACGGTTTCGAACTGCGAGCGCAGCCAATCATGGCCCTGAAGCCGGCCGCGGGTAATCCGCGCTTCGAAATTCTGTTGCGCATGGCGGACGCAGAGGGTAACCGCGTGCCGACAGAGGCGCTGTTTTCCGCCGCGGAACGCTACCACATGATGCCGCAGATCGACCGATGGGTCGTGTCGCAGACGATCGCAGTGCTGGCTGAAATAAAAGAGTCAATCGACGAGAGCGAGGTTGTCTTCTCGGTCAATTTGTCCGGGCAGTCGCTGGGCGATGACGACATTTTCGAATTCATCGAGGAAGAGATTCAGCACAGTGGATTGTCCCCGTCGTCACTGTGCTTTGAGATTACGGAATCGGCTGCGGTCTCAAACCTTGCCAAGGCACAGGCCTTCATCGATCGGCTCAAGGAGTACGGCTGCACGATTTCGCTGGATGATTTCGGCGCCGGCCTTAGTTCATTCGCTTACCTCAAGAACTTCAAAGTCGACACGCTCAAGATCGACGGCAGTTTTATCCGTGACATCACCGAAAACCGCATATCGGAATCAATGGTTGCGGCTATCACCCAGGTGGCGCAGGTCATGGAACTGCAGACGGTAGCCGAATACGTCGAGTCCGATCTGACGCGTAAACTGATTACCCGACTGGGGGTCGACTTCGCCCAGGGTCACAATATCGGTAAGCCTGTGCCACTTCGAGAGGTAGTGGCCGAACTTGCCGATTCGACAGTCGCTTCGGCGTCATAAGGCTCTAGAACACACCGGCCTCGAGTCCGGCGGCCATCGTCAACCCGAGTTCCTCGCATTCCGCCAGCCTGGCCGCATCGAATTCGCCCTTTATCAGCACCGGTTCCTGCACCTCCCTCACGGCCAGCCCCGTCAGTATGCGCCGAATGCTGGAAATGGCCCCGGTCCCATCGTTGCCGGCCCTGACGAAGAGGGCCCAGGGACGGCCGTTGAGTTTGCCCTCGCAAGGGTAATACACCCGATCGAGGAAGTACTTCATCGCGCCGCTCATATAAGCGAAATTCTCGGGAGTGCCGAGAATGAAGCCATCCGCCCAAAGCAAATCCTCGGCATCGGCATCGAGTGCGGTTTTCACGCGCACGTCTACGCCTTTGACATCGACGTGGGTCGCGCCGCGGATAACAGCATCTGCCATCCGGGTCGTTGTCCCGGACTGCGAGTGGTAGACGATGAGCAGATGTTTGTCAGGCACGGATTCAATAGTGCCGGAGTCCCCGCAGTTTTTCGATAGACTTGCGGGACAGCAGCCATGGGAAGAAATGTGGACAGCCGGGTCGCCAATGCCACGGATACGCTGCCGCAGGAATTGCAGCACTCCGCGAGACAATGGTTTGAGCGCATGACCGAAGAGAGCGGCCTGTCCGGGCTGCCAGATGGCCAGTTCGAAGCGCTGGCCCGTCTCGTAGCCTGCAGCGAGTTCGCAGGCAACGTCGTGCGGCAAAACTGGCGCTGGTTCGTTGAGAACGTGAACTCCTTCAGCCATGCCGCACACCCGAATCAGGAATCCCTGGATTTTCTTGTCGATGGCGACATCGGTCTTGATGAGGTCAAGTCGCAGCTGCGTCGTTTTCGCCATCGCGCACTGTTGCGTATTCTCTGGCGTGAAATCTTCGGTCTTGCCGATCTCGATGAGACGCTCGGCAGGCTCTCGAAGCTGGCAGATTCGTTGCTCGAAATAGCGGCCCGCTATGCCGGGCGCGCGCTCGAGTCTCGGTATGGCTGCGTTCGTGATGTCGAGGGACAACGGGTATCGCTGATCATCCTGGGCATGGGCAAGCTCGGCGGGCGCGAACTCAACTTTTCATCCGACGTCGACCTGATCTTCCTGTTCACCGAAGACGGCCGGACGGACGGCGCACGCACAGTGAGTGCGCAGGAGTACTTTGGACGATTGTCACGCCTGATCATCTCGTTGATCGATGAGGTTACGGTTGATGGGTTCGTGTTCCGCGTCGACACAAGGCTCAGGCCATTCGGCGCAAGCGGGCCACCGGTTGTCAGCCTTGCGGCGCTGGAGTCGTATCTCCTGCAACATGGCCGGGATTGGGAGCGCTATGCCTACGTCAAGGCGCGCGTCGTGGGGCCGCAACCAGCGCCGGAAGTGCTTGACGATCTCACCACGAACCTGATCGCGCCTTTTGTTTACCGGCGCTACCTCGACTACGGCGTGTTCCAGTCCCTGCGCGAAATGCACGCGATGATCGCTGCGGAAGTGAAGCGTCGTGAGTTAACGAATAACGTGAAGCTCGGCCCCGGGGGAATTCGCGAGGCCGAGTTCATCGTGCAGTCGCTGCAGCTGGTTCGCGGCGGCAGCGACGCCACTTTGCAGGGCCGGGAATTGCAGGTCGTGTTGCCAAGACTCGTCGGCAGTCGCGGCTTGTCGGCGGACGGCGCCTCGCGTTTGCGGGAAGCCTATCGGTTCCTGCGACGCGTGGAGAACTTTATTCAGGCCATTCGCGACCAACAAACGCATGATCTCCCCGGTGATGCCGCGGATCGGGCACGACTCTGCCTGGCAATGGGATATTCGGGGTGGGGTGCTTTGCAGGCCGACATCGACACTCATCGCAGCGCAATCTCCATGGAATTCGATCGGGTCGCTTTTCGCGACCAAAGCGACGAAACGCCGTTACGCCAGCAACTGGCACAGGCCTGGGAGGCCAACGCGAGCGAAGAACAATGGTGTGAACTGCTGGAGCAAGGGAATAGCGCGGATGCCACTGAGCTGGCTGCCCAACTCGTGTCTTTTGCCAACGCGGCCGGCACCCGGCAGATCGATGCCGTCGCGGCGGACCGCCTGAATCGATTCATGCCGGAACTCGTCATGGAAATCATGGCGGTGGATGAGCCGCGCTCCGCCCTGGCGCGCACGCTCGCCGTGGTCGAACGAATTTTGCGACGCAGTGCCTACCTTGCGCTGCTCAATGAAAACCGGGCAGCGATGACGCGGCTCGTGGAATTATGCGGGCGTAGTCGATACATCGCGGGTCAAATTGCGCTTTACCCGGTGCTCCTCGATGAGTTGCTGGATTCACGCACCTACTCTGCTTCCGTAACAAAGCCAGACCTGGAAGCGGAACTCAGGCAACGGCTTGCCGGTCTCACGACAGGCGACAGCGAAGCACGGATGAATTCGATTGTGCAGTTTCAGCGTGCCACGATGTTCCAAATTGCGGTCGCTGATTTTGACGGCGGCTTGCCGATCATGAAAGTCAGTGACGGTCTGACCTGGCTGGCAGAAGCCGTGCTCGATGAGGCGTTGCGCGTGGCATGGCAGGACCTTACGGTGCGTCATGGCTCACCCTGCTACGTCGTCGACGGTGTTACCCATGAAGCGGGATTTGGCATCGTCGGCTACGGCAAGCTGGGTGGCCTGGAGCTCTCGTACGGCTCCGACCTGGATATCGTGTTCCTGCACGACTCGCGCGGTGAGTCGCGCATGACGAATGGCGAAAAGCCGCTTGATAACACCATGTTCTTTGCTCGCCTCGTAAGGCGGCTGGTGCTGTTCCTGACGACGCAGACCGGATCGGGGGCGCTCTACGAGATCGATACCCGATTGCGTCCGGAGGGCCACAAGGGTTTGCTGGTGACAAGTACCGATGCGTTTGAGCGCTACCAGGAAGAAAACGCCTGGACGTGGGAACACCAGGCATTGCTGCGCGCGCGCGCGGTTGCAGGAAGCGAATCCGTGGCCAGAGAGTTCGAGCGGATTCGCAATGACACGCTGACCAAGCGGGTGAAGCGTGCTTCGTTGCGCGATGACGTCATGTCCATGCGGCAGAAGATGCGCAAAGAACTCGATCGAAGTAGTGCCGACCACTTCGATCTCAAGCACGGCGCGGGTGGCATCGGAGACATCGAATTCCTGGTTCAGTACCTGGTACTCGATCGGGCGAAAGCGCATCCCGACGTCCTTTTTTACTCCGACAATATTCGTCAGCTTGACGCGCTGACCAAGGCAGGCTGTCTGGATGCGGCTATCGGCGAGAGGCTTCAGGAATGCTACCGCCGTTATCGCCTGCGGCAGCATCATCTCGTGCTCGACGATCAGCCGCCGCTCGCGGGCGCAGCGGAATTTCAGGAAGAGCGAGACTTCGTGGCAGGTGTCTGGGCCAGGTGGCTGGGCTGAGCATGGCCGCGGCGCGGCGCAGCGCTTATAATTCGTCGTTCAGTTATCGATCGAAAAAAGGATGCCCGTGGCAGCCAAAGCAGGAACCGTCGACCAGAACCTGATACCGGCCAACGCCCAGCACAATTACGGGGTGCGCCGCAGGGATTTGCCGCTGAGTTGTCCCATGCCCGGCATGTATCTCTGGAACTCTCATCCCAAGGTTTATCTGCCAATCGTAGCGACTGGCGAAGCCAAGTGCCCCTATTGTGGGGCGCAATACCATATGACGGATGACGACGACTAGTCGCCTACGGTCAGGATCCCGCGGGGAAACATCAGTATGCATATCGTTACAGGCGGAGCCGGCTTTATTGGCAGTAACCTCGTTCGCGCGCTGGCCGATCGAGGCGAGGACGAAATCGTCGTCGTCGACGATCTCAAAGATGGCCACAAGTTCGTGAACATTTCGGATTTGCCGATCGCTGATTATCTCGACAAAGACGATTTTCTCGGTCGGCTGGCAAAGGACAAGGCTTTTTCAGGTCGAATCACCGCTATTTTTCATCAAGGGGCTTGTTCCGAAACGACCGAATGGGACGGCCGCTACATGATGAAAAACAACTACGGCTACTCACAGAGCCTGCTGCACCATTGCCTTGAGCACCATACGCCGTACCTCTATGCGTCGTCAGCCGCTGTTTACGGCGGCTCGCAGGAATTTGTCGAAGATCCGCTTTTCGAGAGTCCGCTGAATATCTACGGCTATTCGAAACTGCAATTCGACCGTTACGTGCGGCGCGTGGCCGCCACGCCTGACAGCCAGGTGATTGGCCTGCGTTATTTCAATGTCTATGGCCCCCGGGAGCAGCACAAGGGTTCGATGGCGAGCGTCGCTCTTCACTTCAACAAGCAGGTTCTGGAAGATGGCGAAGCGCGGTTGTTTTCCGGCACCGATGGCTATGATGACGGTGAGCAATTACGCGATTTCGTTTACGTCGATGATGTTTGTGATGTGAACCTTTGGTTTCTCGATCACCCCGACGTCTCCGGCATCTTCAATACCGGCACCGGCCGGGCGCAGAGTTTTAACGACGTTGCCAACGCCGTAATCGAGTGGCACGGCAAGGGCAAGATTCGTTATATAGAGTTCCCCGACCACCTGCAGGGCGCGTATCAGAGCTTCACGCAGGCAGACCTGACGCAGTTGCGGGAGACAGGCTGCGATGTCGAATTTCGCCCTGTCGAAAACGGCGTAAAGGACTATCTGGACCAGCTTTGCGATCGTCCGCAGCACTGATTCCTGCAACGCTGATCGTGGGTCCGTCCTGGGTCGGCGACATGGTCATGGCACAGGCTCTGTTCAAGTTGCTTAAGGAGCAAGAGCCGCACGCTGCCCTCGATGTTCTGGCGCCGGCCTGGTCCTTGCCGATCGTCGCGCGCATGCCGGAGATTCGTCGAGGAATTGCCTCCGAGACCGCTCACGGTGAGATTGGCCTTGCGAAGCGACGGCGTATTGCGGACTCCTTGAAAAACGAAGGGTATGAGCGTGCCATCGTGTTGCCACGCTCGTTCAAGTCGGCGCTGATTCCGTGGCTTGCGGGTATTCCCAGGCGGACCGGATTCCGCGGTGAGTCCAGGTTCTGGCTCATCAATGATGTAAGGGCATTCGATTCCGAGGTACTCGACCAGACGGTAAAGCGATTCATCGCTCTTGGTATCGCCAACAAACAGCCGCTGCCGTTAGTGTCAAACCCGGAACTCTCGACCAGCCCTGAACGGCAGCAGGCGCTGCTGGCGTCATTGAGCCTCAATGGCGACAGACCTGTCGTCGCCATGATGCCCGGGGCGGAGTACGGGCCGGCAAAGTGCTGGCCCCTGGATTATTTCGCCGAGCTGGCGAAGTCCCTCGACGCCGAAGCTTATTCGGTCTGGGTGATGGGCTCGGACAAGGATTCCGCCGCGGGGCAGTTCATCGCGGAGCAGAGCGCAGCCGTCAATCTGTGCGGCAAGACGTCGCTCGAGGACGTCATCGACTTGCTCGGATTGTGCCAACAGGCCATCAGCAACGATTCCGGTCTGATGCATGTCGCGGCCGCGGTTGGCGCCCATGTCCACGGTGTCTACGGTTCTTCGTCTCCCCATTTCACACCGCCGCTGACCGAAAAACGTGATTTGCACTACCTGGGACTGGAGTGCAGCCCCTGCTTCGAGCGAGAATGCCCGCTCGGCCACCTGAATTGCCTCAGGGACATAGCGCCCGATACGGTGTGCGCGAGCGTCCGGAGTGCCGGTACGAGGTATCAGTAGATCGGCGACGATGACGACAAAAGTCGACTATTTCGCGAAAAATGCGTCGATTTTGCCTTTTACGTCGCCGATCGTGATCAGTTCCATCGCGTCCCGATGCCGCACCCGCCGGCCCCATCGGAGCTCATTCACTTCCCGCCCCAGGTATTGTCGAGCGGCGTCGGGATAGCGGTTGACGGTCAGGTCACGAGACAAGTACGGGCCCGTCCGGTCCGGGTTGGACGTCGCGTACAGGCCGATCACAGGTGTGCCGAGCGCGGTCGCCATGTGCGCGGGACCCGAGTCCGGGCAGATCACCAGGTTCGCGGCGCTGATCAGCGCGGCGAGCTCTTTGAGCGACGTCTTGCCGATGAGGTTCCTGACCCCGGTGTTGCCGTCGGGTGCAAGCGCCTTGCCATATCCCTGCTCGAGTACAGAGCCACCGCCGGTCAATACGATGTTGCAGCCGTGCTGTTGGTGCAGATGCTCGATCGTCGCGGCGTATTTACCGATGCTCCAGTTGCGGTAGTTGCGACTGCGCTGACTGCTGCAGGGGCTGATGACCACCAGTGGTTGTGGCGTGGCGACAAATTGACTGGCGAATTGTCGTGCAGCATCCGGCAACGGAATGTCCCAGCGCAGTTCACGAGACTCGGCGCCCGCCGCTGTTGCGAATGACATCATGGCCTCCAGCGCATGTTCGTGCTCAGCGGCGGGAACCCGGGCGTTCGTAAACAGCCACTGGAAGTCGCGGGCACGCGCTTTGTCGAACCCCAGGCGTGTTCTTGCCGGAAGTGCCCTGCAGAGAAGATTGGCGCGCATGGAGGCATGCATGCACAGGGCGAGGTCAAAGTGCTTGCCGTCCAGTTGTGTGCGAACGTCCTTGTACGCGCGACGACCTTTGGACTTATCGAAAATGATAAACTCGAGATCGGCAATGTCGGACATCAGAGAAGCTTCGGTCTTGCCGATAATCCAGGTAACGCGGATGTCCGGCCAGTTATCCTGCAGTCGTCGAATAACAGCGAGGGCATGACAGGTATCACCTATTGCCGAGAGGCGGACCACGCAGATTCTCTCTGGCTTCGATTGAACGGCTAATTGAGGCATCATCAAATCACACGAGTCGACAAGAAAGGGCGGAGAGTTTGACCGAAGCCGTCGAGAAAACCGCAACCGGCGCCATCCTATACGATAAGGCGATTATCAACCAGATTTCTGAGGCGCGCTTTACGCCCGGGGGCTGGCCACACGCCGAAGCGTTGACGGGGGCCCTGCGATCCGGCGGGCGCGGCAACACAATGTTCGTCGGTAACGTACCGCGGCAGTTCGTGCTGCGTCATTACATGCGTGGCGGGTTCATCGGCAAACTTATCCGCGACACCTATGTGTTTTCCGGGGCAGACAAGACCCGTTCGTTCATGGAATGGCGTCTTCTGGACAAGCTGGTGTCGAATAATCTGCGAGTGCCGCGTCCGGCTGCGGCGCGCTACCGTCAGCGCGGCACGTTTTACACGGCGGACATCATTACGGTTCGCATACCCAATGTTGTGTCCCTGTCTCAATACATTGCTGACAGGGATCCTGACGAGGAATTCTGGCATTCCGTCGGAGCGTCGATTTACGAGTTTCATGAAGCCGGCGTGTATCACGCGGACATGAACGCCTATAACCTGCAGATCGACAATGCCGGCCTGTTGTGGATGCTCGATTTCGACAAGGGATCGATCAGGCCGCGCGGCCCGTGGCAACAGGAGACATTGGGTCGTTTGCATCGCTCGCTGCGCAAGATCGTCGGCCTGGATCGGACGCTGAACTTTCGTGCTGCGAACTGGGAGCAACTGCTCGACGGTTATTTCAGCGCGTCGAGATCCGAGTAATAATCGGGGTACTCGTCGGGCAGGTTCTTGAACTTCCGATGTACCCAGAAGTACTGCTCCGGACACAATCGAATGTGCTGTTCGAGCAGATCAACGTAGCGCCGGGTGTCGGCGACCGGGTCGTCGCTGGGGAAGTCTTCGAGCGCAGGCAGCAAGGTCATTTCGTAAGTCGAATCCGGGCATCGCCGTGGAAAGAACGGCACGACGGCAGCGTCGCCGAGGCGCGCCAGTGTCGACGTCGCCGTTGTATGCATGGCGGGTATAGCGAAGAACGGAACGACTTCGGAGCCCTTGCGGTCATATCGCTGATCCGGCGCGTACCACACTGCACGGTTATTGCGCAGGCTGCGAACCATCTTCTTGATATCACGTTTCTCGATTGTCGATTCGGCCGAGCGCTCGCGGCCAGAGCGCTGTAGCTCGGTCATGAATTCGCTGCGATTGCGCCGGTACACGGCGTCGAACGGTGGTATCTTCAGCGCCAGCACGCGCCCCATGATCTCCATCGTTGTGAAGTGTGCGCTGAGCAGGATCACACCGCGGCCCGATTGCAGCGCAGTTTGCAGGTGCTCGATGCCCTTGAGTTTTGTGATCGACTGTAGATGTCTGTCACTGGCCCAGCGCCCAAGCCCCATTTCGATAAGGGTCATGCCGAGGGCTTTGAAATGTTCAAAAGCCAGTGCGTCGCGCTCGCCAGTCGACAGGTCGGGGAAACAAAGCTCAATATTGCGGCGGACGACAGCGCGGCGGGAACCGGCGATCGTGTGTACGACGCGGCCGAAGCCGTTGCCCACTGCGAGCGCCGCCCGATGCGGCAGCAGGCAGATCAGTCGCAATAGACCCATGCCGAACCAGACCGGCCAGTAGCGCGGACTCCAGTAACTGGATAGCGGTTTGCGTTCCCCTGTCATCGGGAACGGAGTTTACTCGGACATGCCGTCTACGTAACCACCGGTGATTGATTCATGCGCGACGTCGACTTCGTCGATGTCGACCGCTTCTTTTTCCAGGATCACGGCATCAGCCTGTATGCCAACGTGAAAAGCGGCGAACCCGGGCATGACGACCTGGTTGCGCGCCAGGCCGATGATGCGACCGGCATAGGGCGAATAGAGTTCGGTGCTCTGATTGCTCATCGGGTCAGTAATTGTGCCGAGCAGGTCCCCTTTGCGAACCGTGCTTCCGAGACTGACGTCTGCAAGCAAGATACCGCCGTTGTCGGCGCGCACCCATGAAGATTCATAGTAGACCGGCTCCGGGTCGCCCCAGAAACGCTTCTTCCTTGTCATACCGAGCGTCGACAACAATGTCTCGACGCCCTTGACGCCATGCTTCACTTCGGTCAGTTCGAGCTGCGACGGACCGCCGGCTTCAACGGTTACAGCAGGAATCCCGGCGAGTGTCGCGGCGTAGCGCAAGGTACCGGCCGTGGGTTTGCTGTGCAGGACCACCATGGAGCCAAATCCCTGTGTCAGCGTAACGACGTCCGGGTTTCGGAGGTCGGCCCGTATCTGTGGCAGATTGGCGCGTTCGAATGATCCAGTATGCAGATCAACAAGCGCATCGCAGTGAGCAATTACGTCATTGAACAGCGCATACGCGATTCTGGCCGCCGCGCTACCGTTTGGGTTGCCCGGGAAGTAGCGATTCAGATCGCGCCTGTCGGGCAAGTAGCGCGAGCCGCGACGAAAACCCTGTACGTTCACGATCGGCACGCCGATTATGGCGCCCGATAGTTTCTTTGGCGCGATCTCGTGCAGCACGCGCCGGACCATTTCGATTCCGTTCAACTCGTCGCCGTGTACGGCGGCTGTCAGGCAGAGCGTCGGCCCGGGCATCGCACCGTTGATGACCAGCACGGGCGTCGATACCGGCACGCCCTCGAACAACTCGGTAGCCGACCAGGACAGGCGATGTGCCGTACCCGGCATGACTTCGGTGTCGAGCAAGAGGAGCGGCGCGGCCTGCCCCTCTGCCGTCATTACGGCGTCAGCCAGCGGCACCAGGTGCTCATGCGCGGGAACGGCTTCGACGAGTTGCTCAGCGGCCACTGATGTTTCGCTGGAACGCGAATCGGTATCCACGGTCGTATCCTGAAGAACGTCGGCGCCACCGTCCGAGGGTTCAACTGCCGCTTCGCCCGCAGAGGCTGAGGTGACAGGCAACAGGAGCAACAGGCATGCCAGGTATTGGCAAATGCCGGAAGTAGTGTCAGATTGTGGTTTTGACAGGCTCATTATTATTGTTAACGATACGGCAATGCACCGCTATTTTCTGTGAACTAATCAAGAGATTACGATTGAAACCTGAAAAAACCCAAAAGACAAGCATTTGGCGATATTTTTTGCCGCTCATTTTTCTCGTGGGAGCCACAGCGGGCGCCGATGAGACCTTCCCGCAACCGCCAGAGCTACAACCGGATGTGGATTTCTGGGTGTCGATCTTCACCCGCTACGGATCCGACGAGGGTGTGCTGCACGACAATCGACATCTGGGTGTCATCTACACGCGCATCGACATGCCGTCGACGCTGTCTCGGCGCGAACGACAGCGACGCGTCGAAAAAAGTCGCAAGGCCTTTAAGGCCACGTTACGAGTACTGGCATCCGGCAAACGCGACAACCTGACTGCCGAGGAGGCAAGAGTCCTTGCGCTGTGGCCGGACGGCATCGGCAATGATGCCCTGGCGGCTGCTGTAAAGCGCATTCGATACCAGCAAGGGCTCCGCGACCGTTTTGGTGAGGGGCTGCAGCGCTCGGGCCGCTGGAAGAGTTTTGTCATCGAGCAGTTAGCGGCGCTCGGTGTGCCCACCGAGATTGCCGCTTTGCCGCATGTCGAGTCGTCCTACAATCCCGACGCCCGCTCACACGTCGGTGCGTCGGGCATCTGGCAGTTTACGCGCAGCACAGGGCGACGCTTCATGCGCGTCGATCACGTCGTCGATGAGCGCAACGACCCGTTTGCAGCCACACGCGCGGCAGGTCGATTGATGGCCTACAACTATTCGATCACCGGCAATTGGCCGATGGCGATTACGGCCTATAACCACGGTCTTGCGGGCGTTCGGCGTGCCATGAAGAAATACGGGGACACGGCCTACGTCGACATACTTCGAAAATATAATGGTCGTACGTTCGGCTTCGCGTCACGCAACTTCTATGTCGCGTTCCTGGCAGCCAAGGAGGTCGATCAAAACGCCGACAAGTATTTCCCCGGGCTGGTCGTCGATAAGCCCACGGACTATTCGACGGTCAACTTGCCGGCATTCGTTTCGGTGCCGGGCCTGACCCAGGCACTGGGAACAACGGCGGCGAACCTCGCAAAGCACAACCCCGGGCTGCAGGCGACGGTCTGGCAGGGCAGCAAGTATGTGCCGAAGGGATTTGAGCTGCGCATGCCCGAAGCCCAACTCAGCCAACCGTTCGCCAGCGTCCTCGACAAGTTGCCTGATGACAGCATTCACGACAAGCAACTGCCGGACATGTTTCACAGGGTCGCTCGCGGCGATACACTATCGCAGATTGCCGAAGCGTATGACACGCGTGTATCGACGCTGGTCGCACTCAACGGATTGAGCAGCAGCCACCGGATCCGTATTGGCCAAAACCTGCGGCTCCCGGCCGCCGGTCCGGCCCCTTCAGCACCGACGCCAGCAGAGCCGCCGGCTACAGAAGCGGCCGTCGTCGTGAGCGCAGAGACGACCGAGCCACGGCCCGAGGTTGCCGAATTGACGCCGACTACGTTGGCGGACGAGCTGGCACCGTCATTGCCCGACACGATCCAGACGGCTCTGTTGTCCGACCCGAGTGACTACACGGTAGGCGCTGATGGATATATCCAGGTGCAATCGCTCGAAACGCTGGGCCACTACGGCGACTGGCTCGAAATCAAGACGCAAAGGCTCAGGGACATCAACGGGCTTGCGTTTCGAACGCCTGTCGAGGTAGGTCAACGCATCAAGCTGGACCTGGGCACCGTCGACGCCAAAGTCTTCGAAGAAAGACGAATTGCCTATCACCGGGCGCAACAGGACAGTTTTTTTCGGCGGCACGTCATCACGGACGTTGTCGAATACAAAATTCGCGGCGGCGATTCCATCTGGGTTCTCTCATTACGCAAGTACGACGTTCCGATATGGCTATTTCGCCAATACAATCCGGAACTCGATCTGCAAAAGGTGCGTCCCGGAACCCAGGTTCAATTTCCCGTGCTGACGACCGTCGAGCGCAGTTGATGAGCGGCCACGGCAAGATCGTCCTGATAAAACTATTACCGGTCCTGCTGATCATCCTGGCGGCAGCAATATGGATTGCCGACGTCGAGGAGGGCGGGGCGTACCTGATGCGCAACCTGTTGCCGCTACTGGTTCTTCTGGTGCTGTCACTGTTAACGCTGTCTCGCGGTAGTGGTAAATGGTCGGGGGCGGGAATGCGCATGCCCCTTGGCACACTGGGATTCGCGATTCCGGCCTTGGGATTGTCCCTGTACCTGCATTATGCCTATTCCGTTAACCTGGGCGAGATGTTCAGCGATGCACGATTTCCGGACCGCGTATTTCGTTATCTTCCGCTATATACGCTGGTTGCCGGCGGAGTCGGTTTCGCAATCGGATGGATTGTTGGTCGAAACGTGTAATGTGATGCGAGGCGTTTTCCGGAGGATCGAGGTTTGCTAGGCTTGCGTCTGAATGAATCGTGTCCGAGAAATGATTAAGCGCCAATCACTAAGATTCCTGTGCAGCCGGATCGGGTTGATCCTGCTCGTTGTAACAGGGCCTGCTGCCCCGCAGGCGGGCATGTTTCCGGTTGCCGACATGGTCGTCATCGAGAAGGCTGCCCGCAAGCTGCATTTGATCCAGAACGGCAAGCCGTTCCGCACGTTCAAGGTAGCTCTGGGAATGATACCGGTCGGAGACAAGAAGAAGGAAGGCGATTTCAAGACGCCGGAGGGAAGATATATCCTGGACGGCCGCAATCAGAACAGTGACTTTTTCCTGGCTATCCACATTTCGTATCCTGATTCCGCCGACCAGAGTGAGGCCAGCAAACTGGGTGTTGATCCGGGCGGCGCGATAATGATCCATGGCCAACCGAATGTGCCGACACGATCCGAGGCCTATTACCGAACGCAAGACTGGACCAACGGTTGTATCGCGGTTTCGAATTCCGACATGATCGATATCTGGCTCATGACTGGCGAGAACACACCGATCGAGATCCGCCCTTAGTGGATAAGCGGCGTGGATCATGAATACGGCCGCTGAGTTTATCGATGCCGAGGTATGGCCCGAGGGCAGCCTTGAAGTACTCTCCCAGTTCGAAGTCGACCAGCTCAAGAGCGGTGGAGCCGGCGGACTTTACCCGTTGCTGCGTCGCTGCATGCTCGCCATTTTGCATTCAGACAGCAGGATCGATGATGCCCGCGAGCTGCTGGAGGCTTACAAAGATTTCGAGGTCGGCTTCATTCAACAGGACCGTGGCCTCAAGGTTTCGCTGACTAACGCACCGGCCGAGGCATTTGTGGACGGCAAGATGATTCGTGGTACCCGCGAGTTGTTGTTCGCCGTGCTTCGCGACATCGTTTTTACGCGTAACGACATCATCGAAAGCGGCCGATTCGACCTGAACGCATCGGACGGCATCACGAACGCGGTATTTCACATTGTACGTAATGCGCAGATGATGAATGTGCCCGCACAGGTCGACCTTGCTGTTTGCTGGGGCGGGCACGCGATCGGCCGTCTCGAGTACGACTATTCGAAACAGGTTGGTTACGAGCTGGGGCTGCGAGCGCTGAACGTCTGCACCGGTTGTGGGCCAGGCGCCATGAAAGGCCCGATGAAGGGGGCAGCGATTGCTCATGCCAAACAACGTATTCGCGGCGGACGTTACGTCGGTATAACGGAACCCGGCATTATTGCGGCCGAATCGCCAAACCCGATCGTCAATTCACTGGTCATCATGCCCGATATGGAGAAGCGTCTCGAAGCCTTCGTGCGACTGGGGCACGGGATCGTCGTGTTTCCTGGCGGCGTCGGTACGGCGGAAGAAATTCTCTACTTGCTGGGCGTAATGCTGCATCCGGATAACCAGGGGCAACCCATGCCGGTGATCATGACCGGGCCGGCATCCTCTGAGGCCTATTTTCGACAGATCGATGAGTTCGTCGCTGCAACGCTCGGCGATGAGGCGCGCAAGTGCTACCGAATCATCATCGACGATCCGCGCGAGGTGGCGCACCAGATGAAAACGGGTCTCGCTGATGTACTCGATTTTCGATACAAGCACGGCGATGCGTATTATTTCAATTGGCGCTTGCGAATTGGTCAGGATTTCCAACAACCATTTGTTGCAAGCCATGAGTCTATGCAAGGGCTCGATATCGGCGAAAATCTCCCGCGGCACGTGCTCGCGGCGAATCTGCGCCGCGCATTCTCCGGCATCGTGTCAGGCAATGTGCGTGAGGATACGGCTGAACTCATAGAACGCGATGGACCGTTCGAGATCAAAGGATCGCAACGCATCATGGCCCTGCTCGACAAATTGCTGGCCGGCTTCGTTGCCGATCGGCGCATGAAGATTTCCACGGGCGAATACCAGCCCTGCTATGTGATTAAGTAAAGTCAGGCATTAAGCAACTGAAATTCAAGGTGAAAAAGGATTTCGCATTGTGATGCAGTTCCTGTGAATTGAGCGGCTCGACACTTAGTATTTAGTCAAAGGATTGACCGAGACACTCAATGGCAGACAACAAGCACATGAGATGGGTCGACAGCCTCGGTAAGGACGCCGGGCCCGATCCCAAACCCCAGGAAGCGCCAGCGGAAAACGCCGAATCGGCTGCCAATGATGCAGATGGTTGGCAACAGTATCGCCGCTGGATCTCAAAGGCGCCGGCGCCACGCAGCCGACGCGCAGGAATCGATCCGGCCTTGTACACATGGAAGGGCTATCGAGACTGGTCCGACCAGGTAAAGCGTAACTGGATAAAAGACGCCGACAACGACTGATCACGAAGACTTAACATATGCAAAACGCCGGCTCTATGCCGGCGTTTTACGTTGTGCCGCAGCAAGACCGATTAACGATCTCCGTGTGTGAATTCAGTCCCCCGCAAAAGGGGACCTGCGTCTTGTTTTCAGACTAATTATCGACCGAACTAAAAGTTGTGCAACAAGCTGTGATCTATCTCACGGCCGAGGAATTCCGACCGTCCTATAGTCAACATCAATCATTGCTCAACAAGTTTTTTTCGGCGTATGTCCAAGAACATCAAAGAATCCGATTCTCCTCTCGATGCGCTAACAAGCGAAGCGGCTCGCCAGCGCTGGGACTTGTTTCATCGCGCAATCGCGCACGCCAAAGAGTCCAACAATGCCTCGCTGGCCGAAATGGATAGTCACAATTCCGAAGCGGACGGCGGCAGGCCGGCGCTGTCGGTAATCCGCTAGGCGTATCTTCATGGAACGACTGTTACAGTACATGGACGATATCGATGACCTCATCGGTGCGATCGGTCTCGTCTATGAACGGCTGCGCAGACTGGTTCTTACGATAATCGTACTCTTCGTTAGCCTGGCGTTAATGGCGTCAAACGTCCGGCTCGCTCTTGTGTATCCACGCGTCGCGCTGGTAACTTGCCTGCTGCTTCTCCTGATCCTCCTTTACAGCGCCCTCGTTTCCCCTTCGCGCGAGCGTTTGCAAACGGCCTGAATCGCGATAATCCGGCCTGCCGCCGGGCTTGAATTCTCCGGAACAGTCCCCATCGTGTCTGACTTTGGTCAAGGGGTATTCGTTGTGGCGGACGATTCAGCGCGTGAGACACTAGACTTTCAGACAGAGGTACGTCAGCTCCTGAAGCTGATGATCCATTCTCTGTATAGCAACAAGGAGATCTTTCTCCGAGAACTGATTTCCAACGCGTCCGACGCGGCAGACAAGTTGCGTTTCGAGTCTTTGGCGAGTCCGGAGCTGCTCGGCGAGGACACGGACCTGGCGATTCGCATCGAGGTCGACAACGATAAGCAGCAGCTGTCAGTTATCGACAACGGTATCGGCATGTCTCGTGATGAGCTCGTTGATAACCTCGGAACCATTGCCAGATCGGGAACGGCTGAATTCCTCGAGCAAATGACCGGAGACCAGCAGCACGATGCGCAGCTGATTGGCCAGTTTGGCGTCGGCTTCTACTCGAGCTTTATCGTCGCCGACAAAGTCACGGTTGAGACGCGCCGCGCCGGTCTGGCTGCGCACGACGGCGTTCGCTGGGACTCCGATGGTCAGGGCGAGTTTTCGATAGAGAAGATCGAGCGTGCCGAGCGTGGTACCCGCGTGACGTTGTATCTCAAGGACGACCAAAAAGAGTTCGCCGAGTCGTTCCGAATCGAGTCGCTGATCCGCAAATACTCGGACCACATCGGCTTCCCGGTCTCGCTGCGAGTGGTTGGCGCCGAAGACGATGAGACCAAGGTCGTCAATTCCGCGACGGCACTCTGGACGCGCTCGCGCAGCGAACTCGGCGACGAAGATTACAAGGAATTCTACAAGTATCTCTCGCACGATCTCGCCGATCCGCTCGCCTGGAGCCATAACCGGGTTGAAGGCAAGAGAGAATACACAAGCCTTCTTTACATCCCGGCGGCGGCGCCGTTCGACCTCTGGAATCGCGAGGCGCCAAGAGGGCTCAAGCTGTACGTGCAACGCGTCTTCATCATGGACGACGCGGAACAATTCCTGCCGTTGTATCTGAGATTCGTTAAAGGCATCGTCGATTCGTCGGATCTGCCTCTCAACGTCTCGCGCGAGTTACTGCAGCAGAACCCGGAACTTGTTGCGATGCGCAGCGCACTGACCCGCCGGGTTCTGGGCATGTTGGAAAAAATGGCGTCCGGCGATTCGGATGACTACAAGACCGTCTGGCAGGAGTTCGGGCAGGTCCTGAAGGAAGGCGTAATTGAAGACCACGCCAACAAAGACAAGCTGGCCAGGCTGCTGCGATTTGCGTCGACTCACAATAGCAATGATGCACAGGACCAGTCACTACAGGACTATGTCGAACGCGCCGGCCCGGAACAGGACAAGATCTACTGTATCCTCGCGGAGAACTACGCGACGGCCGTGGCCAGCCCACACCTCGAACAATTGCGAAAGCGCGGTATCGAGGTGTTGCTGCTGATCGATCGCATCGATCCATGGCTGGTCGATGGCCTGCGCGAGTTTGAGGGCAAGGCGCTCGTTGACGTGGCGCGATCCGCACTGGACTTGCCGGAAGATGTCGATGTGGCCGCCCAGGAGGACCTGAACAAGGAGCACAATTCACTCCTCAAGAGGGTCAGGAAGGCATTGAGTGATCGGGTCGAGGCAGTTAACGTGAGCCGACGCCTGGTCGATTCGCCCGCTTGTGTGGTAGCAGCCGACAACGATCTCAACCCGCAGTTGCGACGTATGCTCGAAGCCAGCGGTCAGGCGATTCCGGCATCCAAGCCGATTCTCGAAATCAATGTGGAGCATCCGCTCGTCAACCGCCTCTCGACAGAGCCTGACGACGCTCGTTTTGATGATCTTTCACAGATCGTCATGGACCACGCGTTGCTCGCCGAAGGCTCTCAACTGGATAGTCCGGCAGAATACGTGCAACGTATGAACAAGTTACTGCTCGATATTGATTCAGGGGCTGCCGATGAAAAATGAAAATATCAAGAACGGCCTTCGTGCCAGGCTCAGTGATGAGGAATACCAGGTTACGCAGAAAGCGGCGACTGAGCGCCCTTTCACGGGTAAGTACGTCGACCACAAGGGTGACGGAACCTACCGTTGCATCTGCTGCGATACGCCTTTGTTCAGCTCGGAACAAAAGTACGACTCCGGCTCCGGCTGGCCCAGTTTCTGGTTGCCGCTGGCGGGCGATGCGGTACAGACCAAAACGGACGTGTCGCACGGTATGACTCGCGTGGAGGCCGTTTGCGCAAACTGCGATGCGCATCTTGGTCACGTTTTCGAAGATGGTCCGCAGCCTTCGGGCCTGAGATACTGCATCAATTCCGCGTCTCTCGATTTTGAGGATTCAAGCGAATGAAACCTGGCACCATGTCAGTGATTTTTCTCGCCGCGTTAACGTTGGCGAGCTGCGGCCCGGCGAAGCAAGAGACGGCAGAGGACGGCGAGGCGGACGCCGCCCAGGCCACTGCCTGTCCCGGAGCTGATGAAAATGGCGTTGTCGAAATCGCGCCCGGGCTAAGCGCAAAAGTAATCAACAAAGGATACGGACGTGCCGCAGTCGCTGGCGACTATGCGGATGTTCACACCACGCTCTGGTTATTCGATGAAAATGCGGCAGGTGGCCGAGGTACCGAAATATGGTCCTCAGGTGGCGAAACGCCTTTTCAGTTTACGCTCGATGCCGGGCAGGTAATCAAGGGTTGGGATCTCGGTGTTACGTGTATGCTTGTTGGCGAAACCAGGGAACTCAAGATCGCTCCTGAACTCGGCTACGGGGCGCGGGGAAAGCCGCCTGTACCTCCGAATGCGACCTTGCTGTTCGAGATCGAACTGGTAAAACTGACCGACTGAGGCGGAACCACTTCTGCCCAATTACGATCGAGACCCGGGAGTCGCGCGACGAGCGAACTAGGCGCTTCGCCCGCGGTCGTTGAGTTCGCGCGCCTGCCCAATCCAGTTCTCACGATATATACGGCTGTGAAAGCCTTTCAGCCGCTGGGCAACACGATCAATCTCGTACTCGGTCAAATCCGCTATCTGTTGAAAGCGAAAAATACCCATCTCGTTGAGCGTCTTTTCGATGGCAGGCCCGACACCCTTGATCTGTTTCAGGTCATCGCGAAGTGTCTTGTGTTCTTCATCATTGACCGTCTCCTTCGAAGCGACCTCGGGATTGGCGTGGCCGTCGGTGGGGTCGTTCGAGGCGCCGCGACCATTGATAAGGGTATCGGGATCACGGATCGGCTCGATGCTCGTCGGACTCTCGGTACGGGCGCTTTCCAATTGCTCGATTCGAAGGCGTGCCTCCGCTAGATCCGCTTCCAGCTGTTCGGCTTCTTCATTTCGAACCCTGTAACGCTCGATCAGTGGTGGCAGGCGGTTGTGCCAGTCTTCCAGTTCCCGGCTGAGCTGGAATATTTTCTCGTCTTTCTGTCGCACGCTGGCCCTGCTGACGCTTTGAGCCGCAATATCAGTCTGCAACTTGTCGCGCTGGGATATGGCGACCTCGAGATTGCTGCGAACGTCCTTGATCTCACGTTGCAGGTCATCGCGTCGCGCGTCGGCCTTTTGCGCGTTGGCGGACAGTTCCTTTGCCCGTTGACCTGCGTCCCGAATGGACGCTTGAAACTGGCTGACCTGGTCCATCAATCCTTTGTTTTGTTCGACCAGTCGCTCGCGCTCGTTCCTGTGTGCGTCAATTTGTTCCTGCCATCCTGCATTGATCGCCGCCTTTTCGTGCACCAATCGTTTCCCTCGCAGCACCCATCCGATGACTGCTCCGACAACGACGGTCAATACCAGCAGGCCGATGTGTATGACAGTGATTTCAGGCATTCGAGGATTCCTGTTCGTTCCTCACGATGCGAGCCTTATCGTGGGCTACGCCGCGCGTAAGAACCACAGGCAGCGGGTGGTAGTTATGGGCACAATATTGCTTTTCGAGGTCCAAACTGGAGTTCATGACATCATCCGTCGTGTTCTTCCGGCCCTTTCAACAGCGACCAGTATTGCATAAGGTCATAATTTTACAGCAAATACGCCGGGCGAGGCCACCCGTCTGGAGGCGACAACAGAGGAGTTGATGGCAAAAGCACCCCAATCCGAGCGCTTGTTTATCGATGGTCCGGCAGGCCAGCTCGAGGCTGTGTTCGAATCTCCATCGGACGTTGACATTGCCGGGACCGTCGTCGTTTGTCATCCGCATCCCCAACATGGCGGCACCATGCACAACAAAGTGGCCCATACGCTGGCACGCTCATTTGTCCGCATGAGGTTCGCCGCGCTGCGATTCAATTTCCGCGGAACCGAGAAAAGTGATGGTCGTTTCGACGAGGGTGTGGGTGAACTCGACGATGCGCTTGCCGCGATCGACTGGATGCGGTCAAGGCAACCGGATCGCATGTTGTGGCTGGCAGGCTTTTCGTTCGGTGCGGCTATCTCGATCCGTGCCGCCGTTGAAATCGATGTCGCCGGCCTGATTAGCGTGGCGCCAGCAGTGTCCCGCTTCGCATCCGGCCTGTCGAGACAACCGCAGTGCCCGTGGCTCATCGTGCAAGGCGATGAAGATGAGCTGGTCAGCGTTGACGAGACGATCGACTGGATGAATTCGCTGCAGCCGGGGCCGGAGTTGCTGATCTTGCCCGGCGCCGAGCACTTTTTTCATGGCCGGCTGAACGACTTACGTGAAGCCGTAAGCGATTTCGTGTGTGGCGCGTCCGAATGAGGGCCGCGCGCATAAAAAAAGCCGGGGCAGGCCCGGCTTTCTCTTTCAGAAGATCTCTGAAAATCAGACCATGTCTTTCAGGCCTTTCAGGGCAGAAACCTTGACGACTTTCGTCGCTGGCTTGGCCTTGAACATCATCTCTTCGCCGGTGAACGGATTGGTGCCTTTGCGGGCGGCTCGTGCCGGTTTCTGTACGACGCGCATCTTCAAGAGACCAGGCACAGTGAACATACCCGCGGCGCCACGTCCGCCAAGGTTCTTCTTGATCTGACCGTTGAGCGAATCGAAAACTGCAGCAACGTCCTTGCGTGCCAGGCCGGTGTCTTCAACGATCCTGGCGTAGATTTCAGACTTGGTGGGTGGCTTTTTGGTGTTTGTGGCCATGAAAAACTGACTCCTAGAAAAAGAAAAACGAGCGTAGGCTCGTGGTAAAACGGGCTAGGCCCGCGTTGAAAGCAGCGCGACGATAACACATGTTTTACGGCCGTGTAAGACGGAAAAAGCCTTATTTTTAAGTTTTTTCGAAGATTTACGCACAAATAAAAACGGCCATCGAAATGTCCGTTTTCATAGGCCGTCTTATGGAGCGCCGTGCCGCGGATCAACAAACGCTAGTCTGTATAGAACTGTCTCTTGAAACGCACATCGGTTGCTTTGTCCTCGCCTTCCGGCATTACGCTGATATCAAAGATCAGCGTCTCGCGATTCGCGACGGCCGTTTCGCCGATGTAATAGATCGCTTCCTGTTCATTTATCTGTCGCATGGTGACGTTCTTGAGCTGACCCGTCAGGTTTACTGTCTTGACTTCGACAACGGCGGTAACCGGGGCATTGTCCGACTTCCGAATAACGGAAACATTGAGCATTGCACGATTCTTGCTGCGGAGGATGTTGTAAGCGCGTGCGATTTCGGGCGGCAACTGGTCGGTGGACTGAGCGCTGAAGTGAATGACATGAGCACCTATATCCGCAGAGGAGGCGCCGGCTGGCTGGGCCTCGGGCACATCGGCGGAGTCGCCGGGACCGCCACAGGCGGCGACCAGCGTGAGCAAAGACAAAGAAATCAACGTCTTGGTAATCGTCATGAAACCTGCCCCCTTTTTTGTTCACTATAAACTATTCGCTACCGGTCGCGCACGCCTGGCCATGAACAATGGTGCCGCTCCCCGCGCGCGCGGAGCTCTGTAGCTATACGCCTAAGGGATTGAATCCACTGACGACGATCGTTGCTGCGAGTAACAGGATAATGGCAAAAATCGGCGAGATGTCGAAGCCGCCCAGCGGTGGAATCAATCGTCGGAATGGCCGCAGCACCGGTTCCGTCAACGTCGCGATGATCGCGGTTGCAGGATTGTAGGCACCTTGCGCAACCCAGCTCAAGATGATGCGAATGAAAATCGCGTAGACAAACAGGTTGATGGACAACACGATCAGTTTGACGACCGCTGTCAATGTAATTGCTGCGATGCCGGCGGTTCGCCCCATGATCAGGAGCAACAACAGGACGGTCAGGTACTGGATAACGAGTGCGACCAGCACTGTCGCGGTGTCAAGCCGACCGAACGATGGCACGATGCGCCGCACGGGAATCACGACCGGTGATGTAAACCGCAAAATCCCCTGCGCGAGCGGGTTGCGAAAGTCTGCCCGCAGCCATGGCATCCAGAAGCGCAGCAATAGCACCAGCAAATAGAGGCTGGTTATCGCATTTACAATGAACACAATGGCAGAGGCGATGTTGGATGGCATGTATCAGTCCTGGCCGGCTTCATGCGCCTGGTCGGCGAGTTCGACGGCGCGGTCACGAGCGGCGATAACGGCAGCGCTGAAGATATCACGAAAGTTCGTACTGTCGATGTAGTCAAAAGCTGCCGCTGTCGTACCGCCGGGCGACCGCACGCGGGCAATCAGCGTGTCCATGGTCTCGCCCGACTGCTCGGCCATTTCGCCCGCTCCTCGGGCTGTCTCGAGGACCAGGGCCAGCGCCGAATCGTGGTCCAGTCCCATGTCTTCAGCAACTTTTACCAGCATATCGACGAGCAAATAGAAATACGCGGGACCGGTGCCGGAGACCGCGGTTACGGTGTCGATATCATCCTCGGTAGGCACCGGGATGACCGGGCCTGTCGTCGCGATGATGCTGCTGGCGACCTCAAGCTGCTGCCTGGTCGTTCGCTCGTTGGCATACATTCCTGAGATTCCCAGCCTCAACAACGCCGCCTGGTTCGGCATGACGCGCACGACGGAGAGACCGCCGCCGAGCCAGTCGTCAATGTCGCCGCTGCGTACACCGGCCGCTATTGAAATGATCAATGGCCTTGTCCGCTGAACCGTAGCAGCCAGCGGTTTACAAACATCGGAGAGAATCTGGGGCTTCACCGCGAGCAGAACACAATCAGCTTCGCCGACCACCTGCTCGTTGTCTTCGCGAACGACGGCGCCCGGCAGTTCAAGCGCGAGGTTGTCGCGATGCGCGGCAAGCGGTTCGGAGATCAGGATGTGGCCGGGCTCGTATCCTGCGGCCAGCATGCCGCCCGCCAGAGCTCGCGTCATGTTGCCGCCGCCAACAAAGACAACTTTTCCGTAGTCCATTGGTTCGCCTGTCCCCTAAGTTCGTTCGCCAAACAACGCTGTACCGATACGCACGATGGTCGCGCCCTCGAATATTGCGGCACGGTAGTCAGCCGTCATGCCCATCGACAACGTATCTGTATCAATACCCTGCGTTCGGAGCATGCAAGCCAGTTCGCGCAGACGCGCGAATGGCCGTCGCTGTTCCT
>Ga0265306_10000178_pt1 | contig 27698 bp, 26 predicted proteins | sample Helome_3_FD_192493 | JGI IMG/M metagenome (GOLD analysis project Ga0265306, IMG submission 192493) | Marine sediment microbial communities from subtidal zone of North Sea - Hel_20160420 (Illumina Assembly) | ecosystem: Environmental > Aquatic > Marine > Subtidal zone > Sediment ... | reverse complement strand
ATGCCGCGCACGTAGTCCTGGATCACCAGGTAGATCTGCCAGCCGGCATCGTGCCAGAACACCATACCGGGCGCCTCTTCCTGGGTATGGTACAGGTCCATCACCTTGCCGAGCTTGCGGTGGTCGCGCTTCTCGGCCTCTTCCAGCCGTGTCAGGTAGGCCTTGAGTTCCTTCTTGTCACGCCAGGCCGTGCCGTAGATGCGCTGCAGCATCTCGTTGTTCGAATCCCCGCGCCAGTAGGCGCCGGCCAGCTTCATCAGCTTGAAGCCCTTGCCGAGCTTGCCGGTGCTGGGCAGGTGCGGGCCGCGGCAGACATCGAACCACTCGCCCTGGCGGTAGACCGAGACCTCCTCGTCCTGCGGGATGATGTCCTCGATGATCTGGACCTTGTAGTGTTCGCCGATGTCGCCGAACAGCTTCACGGCATCGTCGCGCTCCCACACCAGGCGCTCGATCGGCAGGTCGCGCTTGACGATCTCGTGCATGCGCTGCTCGATCTTCTCCAGGTCTTCCGGGGTAAACGCTTCCTCGCGGGCGAAGTCGTAGTAAAAGCCGTTCTCGATCGCCGGGCCGATGGTCACCTGCGTGTCGGGCCAGAGTTCCTGCACGGCCTGCGCCATGATGTGCGCGGCATCGTGGCGCAGCAGTTCCAGTGCCTCCTCGTCGCGACTGGTGATGATCGCCAGTTCGGCGTCGTCCTCGACCAGGTAACTGGTGTCCACCAGGTCGCCGTTAATCCTGCCGGCCAGTGCGGCCTTCGCCAGGCCGGGACCGATATCGGTGGCCACGTCATACACGGTAACGGGCTGGGCGAACTCGCGGGTACTGCCATCAGGGAGGGTTACGACCGGCATGTTGTTCTCCAGTGGTGACCGATACGAGGGGCCACTTGAATTCAGATAAAAGATACAAGAAAAAAGATACAAGAACTTTTATCTTGTATCTTTAATTACTTGTATCTGAATTATTGGTAGGCGCGATTGGATTCGAACCAACGACCCCCACCATGTCAAGGTGGTGCTCTAACCAACTGAGCTACGCGCCTGCGAGGCGGAAAACGATACCGGGACGGCTGGCCGGTTGCAAGACCTGGCTTATTAATTAACGGGTTGTGCCGGGCGAAAAAAAAGATGCTGTCATCCCCGCGCAGGCGGGATCCAGCCCTAAAATTGCAATTAGCGGGATCAATAGGGTCAAAAAATAGCGTCATCCCCGCGCAGGCGGGGATCCAGCGGAAAATATGCAGTAGCTGGTAAACTTACAGCAAGAATCTCAAAAAATGCACTGATAAATACAGCCGGGTGGACTTGGCACTGGCTGACTTTTTAGGGCTGGATCCCCGCCTGCGCGGGGATGACGGCAAGTTCGGTGCGTGGAACGCACCCTACCCCTCAGCCACCCCCAGGTTGCCGGCCTGCATGTGCCGGATGTGGTCGCGCAGGCGGGCGGCGTCCTCGAACTCGAGGTTGCGGGCATGCTCGTACATCTGTTTTTCCAGGTCTTTTACCTGCCGCGCCAGCTCGTCTGCGGAGAGGTGGCCGTAGGTCGAGAATTCCTCCGCCACCTTCGCGAAACTGCGCGTGCTGCCGCCCTGCCCGCGCGCGCCTTCCATGATATCCATGACCGCCTTCTTGACACCGCGCGGCGTGATGCCATGGGCCTTGTTGTAGGCCACCTGCCTGTCGCGGCGACGCTCGGTCTCGTCGATCGCGCGACGCATGGAGCCGGTCACCACGTCCGCGTAGAGGATGGCCTTGCCCTGCAGGTGGCGCGCGGCACGCCCGATGGTCTGGATCAGCGAGCGCTCGGAACGCAGGAAGCCCTCCTTGTCGGCATCCAGAATCGCCACCAGTGACACCTCCGGCATGTCGAGGCCCTCGCGCAGCAGGTTGATGCCCACCAGCACGTCGAACACGCCCAGGCGCAGATCGCGGATGATTTCCACGCGCTCGACGGTTTCCACATCCGAGTGCAGGTAGCGCACGCGCACACCGTGTTCGGCAAGGTATTCGGTCAGGTCCTCGGCCATGCGCTTGGTGAGCGTCGTGACCAGCACGCGGTCACCGGCGGCCACGCGGATATTGATTTCCGACAACAGGTCATCGACCTGCGTCCCCGCCGGCCGCACCTCGATCTCGGGATCGACAAGCCCGGTCGGCCGGATCAGCTGTTCGACCACGGCACCGGCATGTTCCTCTTCATAGGGTCCGGGTGTTGCCGAGGTAAAGATGGTCTGCGGCGCCAGGCGCTCGAACTCGTCGAAGCGCAGCGGCCGGTTGTCCAGCGCCGATGGCAGGCGAAAGCCGTATTCCACCAGGTTTTCCTTGCGCGAGCGGTCGCCGCGGTACATGCCGCCGAGCTGCGGAATGGTGACATGCGACTCGTCGACGATCAGCAGCGCCTCCGGCGGCAGGTAATCGAACAGGGTCGGCGGCGGCTCGCCTGCCTGGCGCCCGGACAGGTAGCGGGAATAGTTCTCGATGCCGGAGCAGTAACCGAGTTCCTGCATCATTTCCAGGTCGAACAGCGTGCGCTGTTCCAGCCGCTGCGCCTCGACCAGCTTGTTGTTGCTGTGCAGCTGCTCGAGACGCGCCTTCAACTCGACCTTGATGTCATCGATCGCAGCGAGGATCACCTCGCGCGGTGTGGCGTAGTGTGTCTTGGGATAGATCGTCAGGCGCGGGACCTTGCGCAACACCTCGCCGGTGAGCGGATCGAACCTGGCGATGGACTCGATCTCGTCATCGAACAGCTCGAGACGCACGGCCTCGCCGTCCGACTCCGCCGGAAAGATGTCGATGATCTCACCGCGCACGCGGTAGGTGGCGCGCGCCAGCTCCGTTTCATTGCGCGTGTACTGCAGCTCCGCCAGGCGCCGCAAAATGGTGCGCTGGTCGGCCTTTTCGCCGCGCACCAGGTGCAGCACCATCTTCAGGTAGGCGCGCGGATCGCCCAGGCCGTAGATGGCGGAGACCGTGGCGACGATGATGGAGTCCGGGCGCTCCAGCAGGGCCTTGGTCGCGGACAGGCGCATCTGCTCGATGTGCTCGTTGACCGAGGCATCCTTTTCTATATAGGTATCCGAGGCCGGGACGTAGGCCTCCGGCTGGTAGTAGTCGTAATAGGACACGAAATACTCGACGGCGTTGTCCGGGAACAGCTCGCGCATCTCGCCGTAGAGCTGCGCCGCCAGGGTCTTGTTCGGCGCCAGGATCAGCGTCGGCCGCTGTACGTCCTGGATGACATGCGCCACCGTGAAGGTCTTGCCGGAACCGGTCACACCGAGCAGGGTCTGGTGCGCCAGGCCGTCGGCCAGCCCCTCGTTCAGCGCGGCAATCGCCTGCGGCTGATCGCCGGCCGGCACCATTTCGGATTTAAGTTCCAATTGTTTGCTCACAAACTGTTTTCTAATGGCCGTGTTTGAGTATGATTGGCGATGTTAAACACCGAAGGGACAGCACCTTGGACACTATCCATCTCGCCAACCGGGTAAAGCGCGTGAAGCCCTCACCAACGCTGGCGGTCACCGCACGCGTCGCCGAACTGCGCGCCGCCGGCAAGGACATTATCGGTCTGGGTGCCGGCGAACCCGATTTCGGGACGCCACAGCACATCTGCGATGCCGCCATCCAGGCGATCAACGATGGCTTCACCCGCTACACCGCGGTTGATGGCACACCGGGTCTCAAGCAGGCGATTATAGCGAAGTTCAGCCGCGACAACGGACTGGACTACACCCCGGAACAGATCCTGGTCTCCTGCGGTGGCAAACAAAGCTTTTACAACCTGTGCCAGGCGCTGCTGAACAGCGGCGACGAGGTGGTCATCCCCGCGCCCTACTGGGTGTCGTACCCCGACATGGTGCTGCTGGCCGATGGCGAGCCGGTCATCCTCAGGACCGGCACGGACACCCGCTTCAAGATTACGCCGGGACAGCTGAACGCGGCCATCACGCCCCGCACACGCCTGGTGGTGCTGAACAGCCCGTCCAACCCGACCGGCGTGGCCTACACACACGACGAACTCGCCGCACTGGGTGAAGTCCTGTTACAGCACCCGCACGTGCTGGTGGCGACGGATGACATGTACGAGCACATCCTGTGGACCGAGGAACCGTTCTGCAACATCCTCAATGCCTGCCCGTCGCTGTATGAGCGCACCATCGTCCTGAACGGTGTCTCCAAGGCCTATGCCATGACCGGCTGGCGCATCGGCTATGCCGGCGGCCCGGCCGAACTGATCAAGGCGATGAAGAAGGTCCAGTCGCAGAGCACCTCGAACCCGACCTCCATCTCGCAGGTCGCGGCACAGGCCGCGCTCGAGGGCGACCAGTCGTGCATTGCACCGATGCTGAAGGCCTTCCATGAACGTCATGATTACGTGGTCGCTGCACTGAATGACATTCCGGGCATCGAATGCCTGCCGGCAGACGGCACCTTTTACTGCTTTCCGCGCGTACAGGATGTCATCGACCGGCTTGAGGGTGTGAACGACGATGTCGCCCTGGCGGCCCACCTGCTGGATGCCGCCGGCGTGGCGCTGGTGCCGGGCTCGGCCTTCGGTGCACCCGGCTATATCCGCTTTTCTTTTGCCACCGGTATGGATGTGCTGGAAGATGCCCTCGGCCGGCTGCGCCAGGCACTGACAGGCTGATACCCGGCAGTCCTGCACGCTAACCGGGTGGATTCCGCTGCCCGGATCCAGCCCGTTCGGCCAGACTGGCCCCGACGATTGTTATCGACGGGACTGTAATGGCCGGACATCCGCAACACGCACATGAGGACGGGCTCACCCTGCCTGAACTGCTGGCGACGCTCACCGTGGTGCTGATCATCGCCGTGGGTATGGCGGATTTTCTGCCGCGCTTCCTGCAGGAGAGCCGCATGGTCACAGCGGTCAACGGCTTCGTTGCCGCCCTGCACTTCGCCCGCAGCGAGGCCATCAAGCGGGGACGCCAGGTGGTGCTGTGCCCGAGCCGGGACAGGCTGAGCTGCGGCAACAGCCTGGACTGGCGCGGCGGGTGGCTGCTGTTTGCCAGCGACGACCGCGAACGGGAACCGCACGAACCCCTGCTGCAGGTTGGCCCGCCCCCGGGCCGCGGTATCCGCATGCACGCCGGCAATCACCGCAAGCGCATCGCCTATCAGCCGGATGGCAGCAGCGGCGGGACCAACAGCACCTTTACCTTTTGCGGGCGGGACCGGCGCGCCACACCGCGGGTGATCTGCCTGTCGAACACCGGGCGGCCGCGGCTGAGCCGGACACGCTGCAACGGAAAACCGGTCGTTTGCCCCTGACAGGCAGCGGCCCGGTGTGCGTAAACGTCCGTACCCGCGAGATTTTCCGGGCGCAATCAGGAGTACCGGACCCGATGAAGGTCGTTGACCAAAAACCCGCCACTACAGTATGATGCGCCCTCTTGCAGGTTCTCTGATCCCCGGTAGCTCAGTTGGTAGAGCGGGTGACTGTTAATCACTAGGTCGGCGGTTCGAGCCCGTCCCGGGGAGCCAATAAACCAGGAAGTTACACGATTTACCCGATCTGAACATTTACGAAAGTTACCTGATTGTCACTTTCATTGTCACGTTGGGATATCTTTATATAACGGGCACACCCCCCAACTATTCCCGCTTTGTTGAAAGGCTCCAGGATAGGCAAGGATAGCCGTCAATGATTTATCAGCAGTGGGAGACATTTTTGTGATAAGAAACATCTACACCGGCGTTTGCGCCGGACTGATTATTGTTGTTGCCATGACGCCGGTGACGATCCTGTTCATCGAAAGGGCCTTGTTCTGATTTGAGGCATTCTCTTCCGACTATTCCAGATCACGCTCCCGCAGGGTGAACCTGGCTATCGTCTGGCCGTCCTCGTGGTACATCGAGCCCGTCCCGGGGAGCCACTTCATTTTCTTCAGCTTACGATCCCCATCGGGCGCCCATCGAGGTGACCATAAGACCGATAGTCACCGGCTCACCCGAGAACTCCCGTGGTGAAACGTGACTCCTGTATACGGGGTCGCCTCGAAAGAGGTCCGGTCGGGGACAGACCAACTCGGGGAACCATTAATTTCCCCTTGATATCTCTGGGTTACAAAAGACACCTCGAAGCAACTTTTATGCCCGCCTCGTTTACACCCTTTCCGGGGCTTGAGTGGCGTGAACCGACAGAAGACGATTAACCAAACGAGACATGCCACATTGTGAAAAGAATTGCTGTTTTTGCAGACGTACAAAACATTTATTACACCACGCGCCAAGCCTATGGCCGCCAGTTTGATTACCGGAAACTTTGGCAGCGAATCAGTTCTGAAGGAGAAATTATTTCTGCTATTGCCTATGCCACACATCGTGGCGATGAAAAACAACTCAAATTTCAGGATGCCCTCAAACACATCGGCTTCACCGTAAAACTCAAACCCTATATTCAGCGCAGTGATGGCTCTTCCAAGGGTGACTGGGACGTTGGTATTACGATTGATGTGCTGGAGGCCGTCAAAGATGTTGACAAGATTGTATTGCTCTCCGGTGACGGAGACTTCGATCTGTTACTGAAAAAAGTAATAAAGGATTTTGCCGTCAGTGCTGAAGTCTATGGTGTGCCCGCACTTACAGCCAATTCACTGATTGATTCCGCCAGCACCTATCACCGCATCAAGGAAGACTTGTTGCTGTAAGCATTATAAATCAAAGAATATCCCCCCTGCCCCGGCTTCTCAATCTGCTATGATGCGTCTCCCCCGATAAGCCAGCAAAGACCAGCATCACGTGAACGCAACCGCCTTCTCATCACTGCCCTTGGCACCCGGGCTGTTAGCCAATATCCAGTCTCTGGATTACCAGGTAATGACCCCGATACAGGCGCGAAGCCTGCCCGCTATTCTGAAAGGCAAGGATTTACTGGCACAAGCTAAAACGGGCAGTGGCAAAACGGCTGCATTTGCAATTGGCATACTGCACAAACTCGAGGTAAAGACCTACCGGACACAGGCGCTGGTACTTTGCCCAACACGTGAACTGGCCGACCAGGTCAGCAAGGAAATACGCCTGCTGGCGCGTGCAATACCCAACACCAACATTCTCACCCTGTGTGGCGGCAAACCAATGGGCCCGCAACTGGCCTCGCTGGAACGCAACCCGCATATCGTGGTCGGCACGCCGGGACGGGTGTTAAAGCACCTGGGAAAAGGCACATTAAAACCGGATGCACTGAATATGCTGGTGCTGGACGAGGCCGACCGCATGCTCGACATGGGTTTTCATGATGACATCATGAGGATTATCGAGATGATGCCACGGCAAAGACAGACCCTGTTATTTTCCGCAACCTACCCGGATGAAATAAAAGAAATCAGTCATGTCATCCAGATCGATCCTGTTGATATTCGCGTGGAAAGCCTGCATGACAATAAACAGATAAAACAGACTTTCTATGAAATACAAAAAGGCGAACGAACCAAAACACTCGTTGCCCTGTTACAGCATTACCGGCCTGAATCAAGCGTGGTGTTTTGCAATCGAAAACAGCAATGCCAGGAGCTGGCAGAAGAATTATGGCAACAGGGATTCCATGCACAGGCCCTGCACGGCGATCTTGAACAGCGTGAACGTGACCAGGCGCTGGTACAGTTTGCCAATAAAAGCAGCTCTGTTCTTATAGCAACCGATGTTGCGGCCCGTGGGCTGGACATCAAGGATTTAGAGGCCGTGATCAACTTCGAGTTATCGCCGGACCCGGAAATACATATTCACCGTATCGGACGCACCGGCCGCGCAGGCAATGCAGGCCTGGCACTGAGCCTGTTCATGGCCTCGGAAGCAAAAAAGGTCACGGCAATAGAAGACTTTCAAAACAGCCATGTACAGATGGATAAAACAAGCTCGCTTAAAGCCCGGGAGGACTTCAGATTGAGCCCCCCGATGGTCACACTGTGCATCAATGGTGGCCGTAAAAACAAGGTGCGCGCGGGTGATATATTAGGCGCCTTGACTGTGAATACCAATCTGACGGGCAAGCAAATCGGGAAAATTGATATCTCTGATTACCACGCCCATGTCGCCGTGGAACGCCCTATTGCCAAACAGGCCTTGAAGACCCTGGCAGAAGGTAAAATAAAGGGACGCAGGTTCAGGGTACGCAAACTGCGTTAGGTACTGACAAGTTAACTATCAGACCTGTGTGAACCTCAAGGAAAACAGCAATTAAACTGCTGTCGCACATTCCCAAGACGCAAAGGCACGCATTCTTATATACCGGTAATGCTTGGCTGACATCAGGTTCCGACCAAGATTGAATAGATTGTGGACAGCCGCATGAACGCTCAGGAAACGTTGCGCTTGCCGACTTCGCAAAACACCCTCATTGTCGCATTGTGACACCTACATATAAAACACCCTCCCCCGATATGCCAGATCGCTGAGTGTCTCGGCTTCCCTCGGTCAGGCACCTAATTGGTTGCTTTGTCCTCTGCTTCGCGCAGGGTGAACTTGGCATACGTCTCGCCCTGCTCGTTACCCCACCTGTAGTCGATGATATAGCAACCCTCCACTTGCTCACGCTTCATCATGGCATCGTATAGACGGAGAAAGCGTTCCCGTTCGTCGCGAGCATTGATCTTAATTGTTCTCATTGTTGTACCCTCCCTGGCTTCCATTCGTGGCCAAATCACTTAAATAAATTGTGAATTAAGGGTACAGATCGCTTACTTTAATCAAAATGTCCATATGTAAAAGATGTGTTAATTCAACATATACACCCTCTCCCGTTATGACGGATCGCTGACTGTGTGTCACTCGGGTGCGGGGACAGTATCGGATAGCCTGGGTGGGGTACAACCAGGAGGCCCTATCGAGAGATCCGTCCCGGGGAGCCATCCATTTTCTTCGGCTTACGAATCCATCAATTGGCCATAGTGGCTGATCATAAGACCGATAGTCACCAGGCCAAACATGACGGGCGGTGGCCACCCCGGCAGCTGCCTTCAGAACATTTGTAGCACGGCCACGTTCTGGAATTGGCTGACCACATAAAAGGATTCAACTTCAAGTTTCAGCAGCACGCAGTCGGTGGCGCTCACGAAATCACTCAGGTCCGGGTGTTTTTCAAGGTAGAGCTGCAGCAGTTCGCCACGTCGTGTCACATCGACCTCGCTGACCGTACCCTGGGCGGAGGTGGCCACGGTATCGTGATAATCGGCCGACTTGTTGGTGCGGTTATCTATCAGCAATGAGGCGCGCGGGTTCGCCAGGAGGTTTGCGTGTTTCTGGGTCGCCCGGTAGGTTGCAAACACGATCCAGTGCAAGTCAGGGGTGACGGCGAAGGCCATCAGACTGGTATAGGGTTGCCGGTCATGCTGGGTCGCCAGCACACCCTGGGCCTGGGAATCCAGCAGAGTTCGAACCGTCTGTCGCAGTTGCTCCTGTGTTGCCATCGTCAAACCCGTCGCCAACCAGCCGACATCGTGTCGACCGCAAGAGCCTGCAAAGCAATGTAGAAGATGGTGTCAGAGCACATTTACTGCTTATATTAGAGAAAAATGTGCTCTGACACCATTTACCCTCTGAGTTTCCCTGCCGGGTAGCAATGTGGGTAGCAATATTTCTGTCAGATGTCACATCGCTTCGTTACCTTAATATATCAGTCGTGAATCACAGGCTCTTCTGATCCTTCTGATTCCCGCAGTGTGAATTTGGCTATGGTCTGGCCGTCTTCGAGGAACTCGGTGTATTGCTCGACGTAGCAGCCCTCATATTGCCCGTGGCCCAGCATGGCAGTGGTCAACTCTTCGTAGAGGTCTGGCTGCTCATGTATAAGGACTCTGATTGTGCGGTTGCTCACAATGTTTACCCTCCTCATTCAAGATTTGTCATTGATTGCCGCTACCACTATTAAGCAAAGAAGGAAGAAATGAGCGTAGTAACCATAGCAGTAATTATCTTTGTAGCCATACTCCTTGCGGAGCATTGGCATTTACTTTAAGACACCAACCTAACAAAGAAACCCCGCCACCAGGATGGGGCTGCACCTGACCTTTCCCCCGCCAGGGCTCCCAGGACATTAGCAACAATCCTTCCATCACTTGCAGCTGGCGCACGTCGCCTGCATGACACCAGTCGGAGTGGCTGGTGGCAGCTGCTATGGATCATTCCCATTATAGGGTGGATTGTGGTGATTATATTTCTGGCACAAGAAGGTGAATCCACCGACAATCGCTTTGAGGCCGTGCCCTCAGAATAATTGAATTAGCTCTCTACCTCTTTGGCTCCGGCCTGCCGGGGCTGAATGGGTTGGCCAGGGAGAAAGATAACCTGTATGCGAAATAAAGGAAAAATAAAGTCCTGGAACGACAAGAAGGGATTTGGATTTATCATGCCCAGTGCCGGCGGAAAACAGGTCTTCGTCCATATCAAGGCATTCAGTAACCGCAAAAGGTATCCTGTGATCAATCAGATCGTAACCTACGCCTTGTCTACCGACAGGCAAGGCCGGCCATGCGCTGTAGAGGCCACATTGGCTGGCGATAGACTTCCAGAAAAGACAACACGGGTGTACGGATCACTGCCAGTCATTGGTGCCGCTTTCTTTCTCGTCGTTGTCGGCATTTCTGTTCTCACAGCCAAAATGCCGCCACTGATCCTCACCATTTATCTGGTCGCCAGTCTAATCACATTTATTATGTACGCGGTAGATAAATCGGCTGCAAAAGAAGGATCCTGGCGAACCCAGGAAAGCACCCTGCACTTGCTATCATTGGTTGGGGGCTGGCCAGGCGCACTCGTCGCCCAACAAACGTTGCGTCACAAGTCCAAGAAACGATCTTTCCGCTCAGTTTTCTGGGTAATGGTTTTTCTAAACTGTGGAGTCTACATTTGGCTATCCACACCAACCGGTGCTTCCACGCTGCAAACTTTGATTGCTAGTGTGGCATAAGGGATAACAAGAGGCTCAAATTGACGTATTCCGCTCCGCGCATTCCATTCGGAACTTAATCAGACCATTGCTGACGGCTACTATTGCCCGTTCTCAGGTGCTCATTTGATCGCCCCTACCTGGATGGAGACGGGGATTCATAATCGCCTGGTCCCAGGTTCGAGTCCTGGCGGGCCCACAACCTCTCATAGAAATGATAGCCTTATGGCATAGGGGCCGGGAGATCATAGTCCCTGGTGCAATCCATAGCGGTGAATTCCGGGGGCCGTACGACTCATGTCGGGACGACCCGGTCGACCGGGCGGGCCGCCTTATCCACCATTTCATCCACCTGAATTCACTGCCTGGTGTAAAAAACATGAAAATCATAATGCGTAACTTGTCCCGTGACACGACAGAAGCGGAACTGCTGATCTTGTTTAAAGAGTATGGGGATGTGCAGTACTGCAAACTGGTGATGGATAAAGTGACAGGAAAATCCAAAGGCTTTGGTTTCGTTGAAATGCCGCGTGCCGGCGAGGCCAGGGCAGCTATAAAGGAACTTAATTACCGGGATGTCGGCGGCAATAAGATTCGTGTGAAAAAGGCAGAAAAGCGCGAGGAAAGTGCAAAGTGAAAGGTATATATTTGCACCGCCTGGATTCAAGAGATTGAGACGTTTATGACCCCCTGGACTTTGCTCGACAGTACACAGGTGCCCGGTAACGGCGGGGAGTTACGTCTGTACCAGCGAAACAATGAATTCTCGATCAAAATCGTGGGGCGTGGCGAGCTCATGAACAGCCGTGTCCACGACTCCGAGAATGCGCTGGCGGAACAAACCTGCGCCAGACTGGTGGATTGCGCACAGCCCCGACTGCTCATCGGAGGATTAGGCATGGGGTTTACCCTGGCTGCGGCGCTTCGACACCTCAGCGACCAGGCACAGGTCGTCGTTGCGGAATTAGTTCCGGCAGTGGTGGTGTGGAACAGGGGACCGCTCGGGGAGCGTGCCGGTCACCCCCTGCGGGATCCACGGGTCACTGTGAGGGAGATGGATGTCGCCCGTATGCTCATGGCCGGAGAGCAAACTTATGACGCCATCTTGCTTGATGTGGATAACGGCCCTGAGGGACTCACTCGCAAGGAGAACGATTGGCTCTATAGCATTAGCGGGTTAACCGAGGCATACACAGCACTACGCCCCCGGGGTTTGTTGGCAGTCTGGTCGGCTGGTCCAGACAAGAACTTTTTGCAACGGCTGCGAAAGGTTGGCTTCGAGGTGGATGAAGTGCGTGTCCATGCACATGGGTCAAAAGGCGCAAGGCACATCATCTGGTTCGCCTGTCGTAACGTTTAAAGGAGAAACGAACCTTGCCATTCCGGGCAAAAGAAACAGGCCCTCTCTACTGATGCATCTTCCGTTGATCATTTCCCGGCACTCTGCAACGCTCCGTCCGGGTTCAGTCCGCAATCCAACGTCATTACCTCCACTCCATTCATTATCTTTACTGTTAGCTTATTCCCGGCGAGTTTCTCGATTCCTTCATACTGAGTTCCCGGCGGAAGCGAGGCACGGTGGCTTTCAAAGCAATCAAGTCCGAGCCTGGGGTCGATCTCCGAGACTGAGTGCTGTTGATCACAAGAGAAAAGAAGTGCAATTGAGACGAGTTGAACGATTTTGGTGAGGATTCGCATGCCCGGGGCTCCTATCGGTTATGGCTGAAGCAAAGTGTACTGGATGACGCGTTGAGCTGCCCTGGCCAGATGACCTTTCCCCGTCAGGGTAGCCAGGACAAGTGAGAGATTTCCCGTTAAATTGACCGCAGGGAGGTCTCGACATGAAAAGATAAAGGGGACAGATTTATTTAAATGTAAGCCGATTTTCTTCCTTTGTTGCAGTCTTTACCCGGGCACAGTCTAGCTTCAGAACTCGAACGCAGCACGCAGGCCATAGATCCATCCGTCCGGTCCCTGGCCGACTTTATAGTCATCCTGCTGATACTGTATGTCTGCCGTTAGCCCGAAGGCCTCACCCAGCTGCCAGCGATAATAGGCTTCGACCACCATGGATTTGTCGATATTGAGACTGCCGCCGTTCAGGTAGGCAAGGCCCATCCCGATATTGTCATCAGCACGCCCCCAGGCGCTGCCCTTGATATCAACGCCTCCCGAGTAAATCGCATTGTGGTCGACCGCCGCCTCATCGGTCTGCCAGCCAACCCGGGCCCAGCCACCGACCACCCTGCCGAATTCCTGGTCAACAGAAACCAGCGCAGCGGTGCGGTCCTCACGTCGGGTACCCGCCGGATTGAGGAAGTCCTGGCTGCTGGCGGTGATGACGACCCGGTAATTACCGGCACCCAGACTGTTACTGACGCTATAGCCGGCCTGCAAACCATAGAAAGTGTAGTCGTTGCCATCATCGTTTTCGCCAACATCCATCCACACACCGCGCAAGGACCAGGGACCGGCATCCCATTCCAGCGCGACACCGGCATCATAGGAAGGCAGGAACACATTTGGTCCATTAGTCAGCACGGAATTCATGAACTGGGTGTATTCATCATTGGCATAGGCGTTTTCATCGAGATAGTCGGTGGCATCGATAATGCCCAGGGTAGTGCCGAGGCTCTGGTCGTCACCGACAGTGAAGGTGTGTTTATACCAGGCGGTTAACAGGTAATTGCGATTGTGGCCGTTAATGTCCTTGACGTCGTCCTCGAGGTCAGCCGCCCAGGGGGCCAACGCAAGCGGTGAGGTTTTATTAAGCCCGTTGCCGGCTGCGAAACCGAGTTTGATAAACACCTCGTCTGCCCCGGTTGGCCGGAAACTTACCTCCGGCTGAAAGGGTGCTGCCCCCTCACAGCTATGACTCGAGCCCGGCGCATCGGACAGGTCCTGGCACTGGATGACGCCGGCCAGGACGCCACTGACCGAGAGTTGCTCATTGATTTCATAGGCAACGGCGGGTATGGCGATCATTGGCAAGGACAGTGCCACGATAAAACCTGTTAAAGTTTTAATGTTCATGCATCGTATATATACAAACTACCGCGATGTCGCACATCAAGACGGGGCAAGTATATGACGGATTAACGCCCTTTCCCCTAAAACTCATGCCCATCAAGCAATCGCTACTACTGCTTTCCAGCCTGATCATACCGAATCTTGTCTGAATTGGGCGCGCTGACCTGAATGGGCACCGGTCATTTGCCCTTCCCCCCCGCCAATTCCTGTCTCCAGGCCAATCAATACCCAAGGGATAAAGGGGGATAAAGGGGACAGATTTATTTAAATGTAGCCTTGCCCAATAGAACCAGATATCTTTTCGTTTCCGCTGTGCCATTATGTTAATTTCTGACGAATCAATATAGTTTTTACAACCGTACTCAAAGCTATACGGATATCTTGCGAAGGTCGCAGTTGCAGCAGCACCAGAAGTTTCCATCACTAGTTGACGATTCGCTGGCTAGTTCGAGTTAGCTTTATAGTTGATGAATGCAGGATAAAGTAGTAGTTGTTGATAGATCTTCCTGTATTTGGCCGCGCTGCAGTTTCATGCGACACTGTGGCGCATGCAGTCAGGTTACCAGAGATGGCCGGCCCCGAGGGCATTACGCAATGCAGGGCAATCAATGAATTTTGATCAATGACTTACTCGTTATACCCGCACAGGCGGGATACCGAATTACCGACAGAGCAGAGGTTACTCCAATGATGGTATCAGGCTTGCGCTGGCTCATCTTTCCGGCCGCTATGACGTTCTCACTGGATGCAGCAGCAATCATGCTCGACTGCACGGATCTCGGCGACGGCACCTACACCTGCGTGGAGATCAATGAATCCTTCTACCTGCCGCCACCCGCCTCGAAATCAGACCCGGATTCAGATGCCGACCCGGATGCGGCATCCGCAAATCCCTACATCGAAGAGGCCCGGAAACACTGCACCTACCAGAAGCCCCGCAGTCGCAAGGGCGGCGGCGGCGCCTCGGGTGCCGCGAAAATGGAGGCGTTGAAAAACGCACGGGAAAACTACGACCGCTGCATTGTACTGAAGGCCCGGGAACTGATGAACGCCGCGGAAAAACCGGCGGAGTGACTCCGTTGGATAAAGGGGACAGATTTATTTAAATGGGGAATGTCTGCTTGCGGCGGCGCAATCACGGACCTTCAATCCAAGATGCTGTACTTCCTTTTTGGGTCGACTTCCGTCGTCTAATGAATACTTGTTTAGAATCACTCCCTAGTTCCGAGAACGGCCAATATATGACATTAGCGAACCTGGCCGGCAACGACCAGTTAACACCGGTAAGCGGTCATTCAATTAAATGCCCAGCACCGTGCGCATCAGGATAACCAGATCGCCTGCATCAAGTTGGGCGTTGACATTTAAATCACCCACATAGCGTTCACCCGGGGTCGGCGGTGCCCCCATGATTCCCAACACAAACCGGGTCAGCAACAGGTAATCGGCGAGATCGACCTGGTCATCGAAGTTCATATCGCCCGGCAAGGGAGCCTCGCCGCTATCAAGCGGATCCGTACCGAGAGAAAGTTCAGTGGCGTCATCCGCACCATCGCCGTCCGTATCGGCGTCAAACGGGTTCAGATCGGTCAACGGGTTGTAGCCGGAGGCATCGCCGTCGAAATTCACCTCGTCGTAATCCGACACACCGTCGTTATCCGTATCGCTGTCATTAACCAGCGTGCCGATCAGTGTTTCGAGTGCATCGCTCAGCCCGTCACCGTCACTGTCGGGCTGCGGCAGGGTCTGGGGTATATCCTGAACCTCGAAGCAAACAAGGGAAAACGCGCCCTCCCTGCCAAACACGGCGCCCGCCGACTCCGCATTGCCGATACCGTTTTTGTGGCCCAAAGTCGCCCTGCCATTGCTGCCCATCCACAGGTCGGCGTCCTCGGTGTAGCCGTTCAGGGGCGTGAATGTGGAGCCGTTTCTCTCGTGTGTGCCGGCGTAGAGCGATATATGACCGGGTTCCGTGGTCGCCGAGGAACACGTAACCGCGTAACAATTGGTGCAACCGGCTTCGTCGACGGAGCCAAACGAGAAGGTCTGACTGACATCGGTAAAAAAGACGCTCTCGTAGGAGCGGTCACCCGGCTTGTGGTACCAATCCACGCTGAAACCGGTGCCGCCGGCTGAGTAGATGTCGGCCTCTTTCAGGTACCATACCGAAACAGTGGCATTTTCGTTCCTGTCCTGTGACCTTGCTTCGAGGAAGTGCATGTCCTTGTTGCCATATTTGACGCCCTGCACCCAGTGGCTGCTATTGTCAACGCCATGGGCGGCGAAAATGAGCAGGCGGTTAGAGCCTGCCACGTAGTGGGACTGAGGACTGGTCCCGTGATGGACCCAATCCATCGTGGGGGTCGACCCGGGTATGCACGCGCCGCAGTCGCCCGGGCAACTCTCACAGCTCTCGCCGAGGCTAACGTCACAGACGTTGTTGCCACATTGCTGGTTGGGAATGTAATCGCAAGCCAGATCGAACATCAGGCCGCCGAAACCGGGCGCCATGCCGGGCGTGCCTGAGTTGAGTCTGATTTTGATGAAATCACCCGGTAGAAAGTTGTCGAACCGGAACGTGTGCACGTCAGTCGTTCCATCGAAGGAAAGATTCGGAACCGGTGCATTGGGGTCGAAGCTTCCCTGGTCCGGTCTGCCGGCCCTCACTATGATGGAGTCCGCTGAATCGTGTGCATTGGCCGTGTTGTCAGTGACGATATGCATGCAGAAGGAGGCGGGCACGCCGTTTTTCATATAGATCTGGTTGACGGTGTTGTTGGTGTTGTTTTCCGCCTGTTCGTCAACGACTGACCCGGAGAGGCCGGCAAAGCCGTTCGGCAGGATGAAACTATCCCAATAGCTGTAGCCGCCGCGCGTATAGACGCCTCTCCCACTGCAGTTGTCGAAGCAATCGGGTTTATCGGCCGAGAAGGTCGTGTCTCCGAGATCCCAGGGGTTGAAATTGAATTCTAGCCAGCTTGGCAGATAAAGCTGCATGTTGTCGTCGGTACGTTTGGGACCGACAATGCCGGAGGCATCAAACTGCGGGAAATAGAAGCCGGCCTGCCCCCATCCCAGGAAGTTGGTGGTGGATACCGTGCGGACATAGGTAATGGTTTCGCCATAGGTCGCTGTGGCGAAAAGAAGAGCACCTACAATTGAGAAAAGATAGCGGAACATGGCTTCTTCCTTCCTCTGGAGAATGGCTTTGACCGTTCTGCTTACAGCTAACAAGAACTGAATCGCCCCCGACTCACTAGACACTTTCAAGCCGTTTAAGATATTGCCGTTCATATTCTACCGGTGATAGCTGGTTACTTGAACCATGACGTCTCCGGGTATTGTAGAACATCTCGATGTAGTCAAACACGTCACTGCGTGCCTCCTCACGGGTTGTATAGATCCGCCGTTTAATACGTTCCCGCTTGAGCAGCTGGAAATAACTCTCTGCAACCGCGTTGTCGTGGCAGTTGCCGCGTCGACTCATACTGGCCTGAAGCCCGTGGGCCTTGAGGAATGCCTGCCAGTCGTGACTGGTATATTGGCTACCCTGGTCGGAGTGAACCGTCACGGTCGCGGTCGGCTTGCGCCGCCACACCGCCATCAGCAAAGCATCGAGCACAATCTCACGGGTAATCCGTGGCTGCATTGACCAGCCGATGACCCGCCGGGAGAACAGATCCAGCACGATTGCCAGGTACAACCAGCCTTCATGCGTGCGAATGTACGTGATGTCGGTAACCCATGCCTCGTCGGGTGCCTGCGTCGTAAATTGTTGCTGCAGTCGGTTCGGCGCCACGATGCTTACCGCCCCAGATCGATTACGCGGGCGGCGACGGTAGCCTACTTGTGCCCGTAATCCGGCGCGCTTCATCAAACGATACACACGGTGCTTGCCACACCGCTCACCGGTCTCCCGCAGATCCTGATGCACTTTGCGGTAACCGTAGATACCGCCACTTTCCAACCAGAACTGCTTGATCAGTCCTAACAATCGTTCGTTCGACCGGGCCTGCCTGGACTTCGGCACTCGGCACCAGGCGTAGTACCCGCTGGGGTGCACCTCCAGTAGCCGGCACAGCCACCGCACCGGCCAGTCCACACTATGTGATTTGATAAAGGCGTACCTCACTCGGGCTGCTTGGCGAAGTACGCCGCGGCTTTTTTTAGGATGTCACGCTCTTCCGTAACGCGCTTCAACTCCTTCTTTAATCGCTTGATCTCGGCCTGCTCGGCTGCCTTGGCCTGGTGCTCGGCCGAATCCGGCCCGAACTTCTTCTTCCATGCATACAGACTATGGGTGGTCACCCCCAGCCGACTGGCCACCTCAGCCACGCTGTGGCCCCGTTCGACGATCTGCCTTACTGCCTCGATCTTGAACTCATCTGGGTATCGCTTGTCGCTCATCTTCACTCCTCCTGATGCCATTTTGGATGGCTGAGAAGCGTCTAGCAAGATGGGGGACGATTCACTCATCCAATTGACACATATCAGTTACCAAACATCCTTCCTGTTGTTAGAATTAAACTAGTTAGCCAAACAAGAATCAATCAGGCCGGGAAACAAAGGCCCACTGGTTCAATTCCGATATGTACAAACCTGGTCTCCCTTGAGTCCAGCATCTAGAAGGTAAGGTCATGGGATTTTTCTCTAGGCTTTTAAACAAGCTGACTAATTCAACACAACCAAAAATCCAACTATCAGGGCCTGAATCTTTCGAATATAAAATTGCCGACGAGGCCAAATACCAAAGAGCCTTGGAAACGATTTGTGGTGGACGGACAGAGGAAGGAATCAAAAAAAATGTTCAAGCGATATTAATACCTGAGCACTACAATCCTGATGATAAAAATGCCATCCGTGTTGCCATACAAGGCCAAACAGTAGGATATTTAAGTAAAATCAATGCAAAGGAATACAGGAATAAACTGAAAGCAGCCGGCTACTCTGCCAGGCCTGCCGCATGTTCAGCCGTTATTGTGGGTGGATGGGATCGTGGATTGCTTGATAAGGGTCATTTTGGGGTCAAACTTGACCTTCCGGTTCGTGGAAAGTTAATTGCTAAAGAAATGCACGGCTGATTGCTTGTTAATGCGGCTCCTCAACATGACTGCCTACTGGAATCCGTTACACATATTAATAACTCTGGTATTGGCCGTAAACAGGCGTTCAGAGTAACACCCTCTCCCGACCATTCCCGGCTCTTGGTCTCAGTTAATCACGACCTCATCAACCCATTCGGCTTGAATGTTGCCTATGCGTCGATCTGGTATTTCCCGGCGGCATTCCTTGATTGTTATCCCGTTACTATCCTTGAATGGAACTCGCGGCATATCTTTGTTCTGCCTTCTGTCATCATGCCGGGTTCTCCGATTATCCATTGTTCAATCCCTCCATGGATTTATAAAAACGGAATCATTACCCAGATATAGGGATTGCCAGGGCCTGGAACGGCAGTGCCAGTAGCATCAGTACAGTCAATAACGATTTCATCCCTTTCCCCCGGAATTACGTTTGCCCCTTCGGTTAAAACTGCAAGATTCATTCCACCAATATATATCAATCGCTTACGTGTAGCCAAACGTCCTGACTGTAATGCCATTTTTACAACCCCTATCGAACAAGACACTGAAAGGCAGTGGAATTTCACTAGCAAATATTAATTATCAATGGATTACACAGATATTGGTGGGTGTAATGGGAATGGACAGTAAATCGTTGAAACACCTAATACATCATGTATTAGTTAGACTGCTCCATTGACCTATATCAGTCACCACCCACCCTTCCTGCTGGTACGCTTGAGATGATTAGCCACACAATAATTAATCAGGCTGGAATATGCGGAGCGAGCATCATGAAGAAATCACATCTTTTAATATTGCTGCTCGGTGTTGGAATGGTTGCAAATACCATCGCTGCACCACCACAGGTACCACTTACAGTAACTGTTCAAGGCGATGGGGTTGTGACAAGCGATCCTGCAGGTATAACTTGTCCGGGTGACTGTGACAAGAGCTACAAAAAGAAATCTACTATCACCCTAACGGCTACAGCAGATCCTGATGGTGTTTTTCTTGGATGGAGTGGTGCTTGCTCTGGAACCCAGCCGTCGTGTGAAATCTTGCTTAAGGACTCGAGCATGGCATACGCCTTCTTTGACATTTTGCAGGCACCTTATTGTTCGGCAGCCTTAGGGTCGCCTTTTTATTTGTGGTAATCTTCCAGTGCCTCCCGCTGCTCTACCGGCAGGGTGTAGCCGTCTTCCTTCAGGGCGTTACAGATAGTTGACCCAGATCAGCCGCCAGCCGCCTTTCTGCTGTTAGTCTTGGGATAACCAGCCATACAAGAATCAATTAGACTGGAATATAAGAAACAAGATTAGTGGAGGAATCAACATGAAGAGAGAATCTCTTAAACAAAGATATTTAGTGGCAGGTCTTGCGTGCATTCTTCTCATCGTGCCCATTGCCCAGGTTGGCGCAGCTACAGTTGGCTTCAATCTGGTAATCACGCCACGAGTTGGATTTTTTGACCCAAATTTCGGTACTGGTGTCAGTGTGAGTGATACTTTCGTCGGGACGATATTTTTCGATACCAGTGACCTCACACCAGACGGTGCGAGAAGCCGGACGGTATTGCCAGGCGGGGACTCGTTAACAATTGCGGGAGAGTCTTTCGATTCTCTTATGAATTCGACTTTCTGGTCATTTACTATCGCTGGCGGACAACCTGTTTGCTTTGATACCGGTATTGGTGGTGGGTGCGGCACCGGAACCAGTCAAATCAACTTTGTTGATCCTAACGATCCATACCCGGCCATTACTTTTACAGACACCTTTATCGGCACCGCTTTTGATGCCAATCAGGTATCTATGGGCTTTAATTATTCCATTTCCGCCATTCCCCTACCCCCAGCCCTCTGGCTCTTCGGCTCTGGCCTGCTGGGGTTAGTCGGGATAGCCAGACGTAAGAAAGCTGCTTAACAATTTCATTTATAACGGCCCTTCGGGGCCGTTTCTCATTTTGCTGTATGTCCGAGTTTGGCTGCCGATCCAGGAAGTACAGGAACCCCGAATTAATGAGCTTTCTGGATTTCTGGAACGGCAATTATTTGCTCAATTCCGGACCTTTAGCAGGATCTGAACACCACTCAGCCAAACTCCCTTACACCCTGCAAAATAATCCTGACCTCAGGGGACGGTGCTATACAGAGAGTTCGATATGCGTCCACGATGGGGAGCCATTCTCTTCGCTGTCTCAGCGCCCTGGCCTGCTTATGCCAAAATAACCGGGACCCTTCGAGGTGACACTGGGATAGACCCTGCCAGTACCTGTGCATATGGGGTTTGGCATCGTTTTCCCGGACACTTAGAATAGGCTCATAGGGTATTTTGGAGTTGCGGAAAAGATATCTCTCAATCCGTGAGCCTGTGCAGCTAATATTGATCAAGAAAATTCTGTTGCGAAAAATGATGAGACACCTCTTATTTATATCGATATACCTGCAAAGCGAGCCTTTATATGCCGCTTTGAGAATGCAATTCAAGTATCCGGATGGTTCAACAAACTGGCAGCATGTCGCCAACTGGTCCGGTTCTGTACTGATCCTGTTATTGGCGATAGCAGTCACAAATCTTTTTTTCACGCGGCGAAAGGTCCGCAAATCCAATCTGGAACTAAAGGAGATTCGTAATGGGCTTGAGTTGCGTGTGCAGGAGCGCACAGCCACGCTGGATGAGTCAAATCGTTTGCTATTAGAAACCAATAGTCTGCTGGAACATGAGATAGCCAAGCACGTGAGCACTGCATCCAGGCTGCGTGCTTCAGAGTCTTATATCAAGAATATCCTGAGATCCATGCCGCTGATGCTGGTTGGCGTAAACAAGGATGGGCAGATCACCCAATGGAACAAGCGGGCTGAAGATATCGCCGGCATAAGAGCAGAAGATGTTCTGGAAAGAAATCTGTGGGATGCCTACCCGATAATTACTGTGTCGCCCGGACAGGTTAGTGAAGCTATGGAAAAGAATGAAACGATCGCCATCAAACACAGCCAGAGCGGTCAATACTATTATGATATCACCATTTATCCACTTCAGGACGAGGTTGAAACCGGTGTCGTGATCCTGATTGATGACGTGACCAAGAAAATACTCGCCGAAAATATGCTGATTCAAAATGACAAAATTTCATCCATGGGTGAGCTGGCATCATCGATGGCCCATGACATTAGCATGCCACTTCAATCAATTTTATTCGACCTAAGAGCCTTCCAGAATTTACTTTCTGATAGCGGCCAGGATATGAATGAAATCAAAAGCAATGGTATGCCTGAAAAGCTCAGTAGCTTGTTATCACACGCCTATGAGAAAGGCGAAAAAGTGGCGTCAATAGTCCAGAATTTGCAGGATTTCGCCCGAGGGCGCAGTGACAGAAAACAACTTTCCAACATCGTAGACGTGATGGAGCATACCCTGGATTTAGCTGGTGATGTGTTATCGGATCCGTCGAGAATCAAGTTCGTCGACATACAGATCGAAAGAAACTATGAAAAGGATTTGCCAATGATACCCTGTTATGTGACTGAGTTGCAGCAGGCTTTTCTCAGTTTGTTTCGCCATGCCTATGATGCGCTGGCCCAGGTGAATGACACCAGCCATAAACCGGTTATAAAGATTCAAATGAATGTAAGTTATGACAGTTTCTGGATAAGAATTCAGCATAATGGTGTTGGTTTAACCGATGAAGAACAATTGTATTTGTTCGAACCGTTCGTCAGAAAAGATATGCCGGAAGTTGAGTACGATGCAGGCAAGCGGCTGTCATTTGCATACTACATTATTACCGAGCAGCATCTGGGAAATATGGCGGTGACCTCCGATATCAATGTGGGCACTACTTTTCATATACAAATGCTACTAAAGTAGGCTGATCGGAAGAGAGAGGTTATGGGGACTTGCCGACCCAGGACAGGGGTCAGTTACATTTTTCAGACGCCAGGTCGGTGTCATTTTTATCTAGCCCAGCAGTCCGTCTATACCGATAACCAGTAATCCGAGCCCCGTTGTCCAAATAGTGCAGGCAATCAGGTCATACAGTGTGTACCTGCCCGGTGACAATCCGCTGATGCCGGTAAGCAGAGGTACCACGCTTCGAATCGCGGTCATCAGCCGGCCAATAATGATGGCCATTTCCCCATGCCTCACCAGCATTGCTTCTGTCTTCTCGATCGTGGCCTTGCGCCTGGTGGCAAATCGAGTTTGATGAAACCCGGGACCAATCCACCTGCCTACGTAATATCCGCTGTGGTCAGCAATGGTGGCGCCCAAAAATGCCAGCGGCAACATTTGCGGTAACGTCGCGATGCCTTGCGTGTAAAGCGCGGTACAAACGCTGAGCAGGATGGCACCGGAGATGAAAATGCCGATGCCGATGCACGCTTCCAGAAATGCGATGGTCGGGACAATGAACAGCGCGTACTCTTGGTACTTGTCTATCCATTCCAGGAATATATCGCCGATGATCTGTGCCTCGCGGTGGAACGGGTCAAATGTTAGCACTGGTGGATGAATAGCTCTAGAACTGCCTGTATGGCGATGAGCCGGCGTCGGCAGTTCAGAACTGTCCCGGAGAGCTGGCAAACCAATAACTTATATACAGCGTCGCAGCTGCATGAAAAGTGTCCTAGAATTACAGCTCTATGCATTCTGCAGGGGCAGCAACTGTACTTATTGGCGGACGGTTGATATGAAAACACTCTACGCGATGGCCATGGGCCTGATGCTGGCCGGTTGCCAGTCGATGGCGACAAATGACCGCAGCTCGATTTGGTTCAGAATGCCGTCCGGCTCGGAACTGGTGCTGAACCGGGCACTGACCATTCCGCCGCAACGGGCGCATATCATGCTGCAACACGGAAAGGCTGGCATGGCGGCCAGCAGATTCGAGGTCGCCTGCCGTTTCGAGGTCAGGGACCTGGGCCCACGGATCATCGAGCCGGATACCTTCCTGATCACCGGCTACGGTGGCCAGGAGGAGTGGGAGAACCAACCGCATACCAAACGCTTCTACAAAACCTTCCGTCTGGCCTCGAAGAACCAGCCCGGGATCATGCCGATGGTCTGCGAATACTATGACTGGCCCCTGTACGGGCGACCGGTCACTATCGCCCAGATCGAGGAGGCACTGGGCGATTATTTCAGCTTCAAGTTTGCCGAGTAACGCCCCGTCCTTTTTGCGTCATCCATCAGACGGCAGCGGCCAATAGACCGGAAGTCAGCGGGTCAGCAGCGAAGGGATTTTGTGATGGAGGTGTCTTCCATACCGGAGGGAGTCCGGATGAACTGTGTCATACCCGTTTGATCTTCTTCTGAACCCAGTATCGCCCTGCCTGCCTGTCCTACTTTAGGACAATATCAAACGCTTATCACCCGGCGTACAGTTAGAAAAAAGAATCCAGTCGGCTACCTGCGCCAGGTATGCACGACGTGGTGTCATTGGTGGAAGATAAATGAAAAAATCACAACAACACAGCATCATCGCCGCCTGCCTGTTACCCGCCCTGCTTGCCCTGTCGCCGGCCGTGTCCGCGGAAGACACTGCAGCCCGCTACGTCAAGCAAAGAAAAGCCGTTGATCCAGACCCCGTGTTCTGGTCTATCCCGCCGATTAACAAACGCTGGAATGCCCCGCCGCAACGGGATGCATGGACTATCCCGTCCTTCAGCAGGCAGTGGGGCATTCCAACGCCTTCACCGCACTGGACCATTCCCCGCACCGCCAGCGATTTACTGAATCCCGACGAATAATTTCCGGCAACACGCACAAAACCGCAACTAAAGGGGATGGAGGAACTATGTTAATCCCTCCGTCCCTTTACCTGACCATTTTATGCATGCCCTGATTTCTGCAGAAACCGTCACATCCATTTCTTGATCTTGAACAGCCAGATCTGAACGGCATTAACCGGCCCGATGCCTTTTTCGATAGCCTGATGGAGATCTACAGCGACCTGCAGGCGCCGCCTTCGGGTGGTAATGATGCGTTTGCCGTCGCTCCACAAACGCACTGCAACCATGTCCTCGGGATCTGCCTTGGGATTCGGATTGATTCCCCGCAATGTCAGTAACAATCCGTTTGTGGTGAGCATGCTGCGCGGCCGGGTCTCCTCGGCCAGCAGGGCGGGTAACAGGCAGGCGGCGACTGATACAGGTCTACTAAATGGCCCCTGTTAGCTGACAGCCAGTGTTGGCAATGTCCTGCAGACACCCCGTTCAGACTAATCAGCACTATACCTCCACCCGGGGCGACCGTGGCCATAGGCCTGGGACAGTCTGCGATCCGACCCAGACGAGAGCCGGGAATAGTCGGTGGAGGATGCGGCTTGAATACCCTGAATCGAAGACAAATCAGACGTTCCGTGTTTATATGGTATTGCACTTATCGTGACGTACTGTACTTCCGGGAACGGCCAGCTGGAGATATTCGCCGCCGAGGCTGTGGGTAAATACGTATTTGATACTCTGAGTCCGGTTTATTCCCGGTAAATTGACTGAATTTTAGTACAATAAGACCGGCCCCACAGCCCTGTCATTTTTAAAATTTTGTATATGAGTGTCGTAATCCCAGATGACCCAATACACTCCTAACATTCTCGCCCGGAACATCCATGAACGGTGAAAGCACCATTGCCCAATCACCCCGCTCCGACGAGGAACCGACTATGGTTGGTGCAATTGATATGGGAAGCAGGAACTTCAAATACGTCTTTGGGCAGAAGTTAAACGGCATTATAACCACCGAGCTGATCGGGAAAAAACGACTGGAGATTGGAAAAGAAGTTACGGAGAATCATGGACTGATCGGCCCAAACAAATTCATAGAGATAAAGTCGGCACTTTCCCAATTTATGCGATATTGCAGTGATAGGGGGGCGTCAAAGGTGCTGGCAATTGCTACCAGCGCCATTAGAAACGCCAGAAATCACCAGCAAGTTATCGATCTGGCCCGAGAAATAGGGCTAACCATTGAACTTGCCGACGGTGTAAGAGAAGGTGAGGTGGGCTATCTTGCCGCCACCGGTGGTGCACCCAATAAGCTCGTTAGCGACTCCGGGAGCAAAAGCATTCAGGTCGCCTGGGAGTTCGACGGTAAAATACTCTCTCGCTCAATTCCGACTGGTTACGAACTCATCTATGAGAGCTTTGTGGAACATGCTTCCACGCTGGACGAAACAAAAGAAAACTTCGGTAGATTTCTCGATGGCAACTTCAAGGAACTACCGGGAAACACGGATCAATACATCGCCCTGGCCGCGAACACCATCGCCTCTTTTGTTACAGGAGAGAAAAGGACGGGACACCAGGGTAGAACACTCACTAGAACCGCCCTGAATGGCAGGATGTCCGAACTCAGGGAACTTTCACCAACTCAGTACAAAAATCTGAAATTGTCTCTGCCAAAGGTAGAGAAAATACTGCCCGGATTGGTTCTCCTTGATTATCTGTTGGAACGTTCCGGACACAATGAAGCTCTTATCACCGAGACTGAGTTGCCTGTCGGTTTGATTGTAGAGTATTTTTCGAGGCGGTCGTGAAGTGGGTCCCAACACGGGAACACCCCCCCACGAGCTGGCACTATATTCTCGAATGTCGGTTTTGGGTTGCCAGTTCCCGTCATTCATCGATAAACAACGAACGGTTAGTTAAATCCACTAAACGGTCATTCGCCCCGCAGATATGTACTTTCCCTATGATCCACATGCGCATCAGCACATCAGCTTCGAACCATGCTCCTGCAAGCGCCCAAGATAGTCGATCAGCAGTTCGGAAGGGCTGGCGGCTGCCACCACCGTTGCATAAGGCAGCACCGCGCCGGTCCAGCCTTCAGTGTGCCAGTAAGCACCTGCCGGCAGCGTCAGATTCGTCCAGTTGTCCGGTGCCGGGTAGGCAGTAGTGTAGAAGTACGCATCCGGAATCGAGCCATCACCCGTAACGAATCCAAAGTTCATCTGTTCATCAGCACTCTCCTCGTCAGCCGGATCGACACCGGGTACCAGGCGACCTGAAAACCAGTTCATGGATATGTCCATATGATGCGGGAATATCTGCACGGGACTGGTTTCCTCGCGCAGCCCGCACTTGAATGTCTTGAAGACGCTATCAACCCAGTTGATGACTTGCCGAAAGCGGCCGACCGCGGCAATATCATAAGGCAGGATTTCTTCACCGTTAAAGGCCGCAAGGAGACCCGTCTCCAGCTCGATGCCGGCTGCCACAAACGCTGCACTGATCCGACGGCACATCCCGGCTGCACTTTGCCCGTTCAGGGGCAAAGCGGCGCTCCAACCGTCACTGCTGTCGATAACCAACTGATGCGCTATCAGGTCCAGCGTGAGTTCCAGGTTTTGCTCTGCAACAGGAAACGGTGTCGTGGTCAGTCCACGGGCGGACACGCTGAGCGTGATGTGCCACCAATGCTTCGACCTGGGCATGTACCTGCCGCGTAGCTTGCCGATGATCCTGGCATACTGGTGGAGTGTATTCCGGGTAGGATTCCAGTCAGTCAGACGCAGGCTGGATAGATGCTGTGACATAGTCTTGATCCTTTGATCAATCCAGAGACACACCACCGTAGGCGATACTCGTCAGATGTGCCATCTCCCGATCCCAGGTGGTCAGGTCATCGATGCAGAATTTATTTAAATGATCATGGCCGCAGGCGCGCGCCATCACCTGCATCAGCTCGGTCGAGGCGCGG
>Ga0265306_10000177_pt1 | contig 27706 bp, 28 predicted proteins | sample Helome_3_FD_192493 | JGI IMG/M metagenome (GOLD analysis project Ga0265306, IMG submission 192493) | Marine sediment microbial communities from subtidal zone of North Sea - Hel_20160420 (Illumina Assembly) | ecosystem: Environmental > Aquatic > Marine > Subtidal zone > Sediment ... | reverse complement strand
AAGATGACGACCCAGATACCTTCCTGCAAACGAGCTGTGCCCTGTTTGACCAGCTGGGCGACGGCGGCGCGACCGCTGCCACGGTCGATGGCGATGCATTTCATCAGGGCCAGGCCCCAGCCAAAGACCGGAATTTTCATCAGTTCGCGTTTTCCCACCCAGACCTGGCGGGGGAAAATGGCCTGCAGGGCGACAGTCTCCCAGGTTGACTGGTGCTTGGATAAGACTATGCCCGCGTCCGTGCCGATATGTTCAGTCCCCTGTACCTCGTGGGTCAGCCGGCAGGTCACCTTCAGCCACCAGAGGACAAACGTTACCCAGGTCTGTACCAGCGCCCAGCGGCGGGGATGTGAGAGGGGGAAGGCGACCATCAGCAAGACGACGTAGATAAAAATGGAAACCGGGAACGCCACCCAGAACGCCAGCGAGCGCAACCAGAGGAGCGGGTAGGCGGGACCGTTGGCGGCGGCCATGCTCAGTGATCCGTGGCGGGAGCCGGCGGGTGCAGCAGGAAGTCCACGGCACTGTAGAGATCATTGAACACCGGAACCGATGGATCGAGTCCCGGCTGGCTGACCGTACCAAAGCCCCGGCCGGTCTTGACCAGCAGCGGCCGGGCACCGGCGGCCGTGGCCGCCTGGACATAGGCCAGTGAATCGCCGATCACCGGCAGGCCCGCCAGGCTGACGTGCAGTCGCGCAGCAATATCACGTAACAGGCCGGGCGCCGGCATGCGACAGTCACACTCGGCAGCGGGCGCATGCGGACAGTAGAAAATGGCATCGATTACCCCGCCGCTTTCCGCCACGTGCCGCCGCATGGCGTCATGCTGGCGAACCAGCGCACCGGGGTTCAGCAGGGTATCGCCGGACAGCTCGGGCTGGTTGAAGGCTACGATGATGCGGTAGCCGGCATGGTGCAGCCGGGCGATGGCCTCCAGGCTGCCGCGGATCGGGTGCCACTCGAGCGGGGTGGTGGCGCCTTCTTCAGGCAGTTCGTTGATCACGCCGCTGGCGCCGAGGATGACCGGTTGCATCAGGCGTCCCGGAATTCCGAAACACGGATACGTCCGCCGATCATGCGGGAGTCGCGCGCATCGAGTTTCTGCATCTTCTTCCAGAACTCTTCGTCAAGATCGAAGCCGGCGGCAATCGCAGTGCCGATCAGCAGGATGAACAGGTCAGCACATTCCTCGGCGAGTTGTTCCCGCTCCTTGCCCTTGGTGACACAGGCGGAAATTTCACCGAGTTCCTCTGCCATCAGGGCCACACGGTAGGCCAGCTCCTCGCCGCCGGTGTTCCTGAAATCGTGCTTGTCATGAAAGGCCTGCACCGCGGCCAGCATGTTCGTATAGGAGTCCGTGTCTGTCATGTTGATGTACCGCGCTGTTCGCCTGAATAGGACGATTGTCTATTGCAACCGCGAGATGTCTGCGACCTGCAGGAAAAGATCCGCCAGTCGCTGCAGGAGTGCAAGTCGATTATCCCGCAGGGCCGGATCGTCCGCCATGACCATGACATCGTCGAAGAAACGGTCCACCGGCGCCTGCAGACCGGCCAGGCTACGCAGGGCATCGGTATAGGCACGCTGTTCTATCAACGGCTGAATGCTTTTTGCCTGTTCGGCAATGGCCGCGGCGAGCGTCTGTTCGGCGGATTCCTGCAGCAGGTCGTCCGAGCAGGTGTCGGGGATGGTCGTGTCACTCTTGCGCAGGATATTGCGAATACGCTTGTTGGCCGCTGCCAGGTTTTCGGCCTCGGGCATGGCGTGGAAGGCGCGTACCGCCTGCATGCGCTGATCGAAATCCAGCGGTCGTCTGGGCTGGCGTGCGAGCACGGCCTCGAATACGTGCACATCGTAACCGGCCTGGCCCGGGCCAGCCTCTCGACCGGTTCCCGGTCTCTCCTTCTCCGTATACCAGTGGCGCAAGCGGCCCATCAGGAAATCGAATACTTCATCGATGCATGCCGCTGCATCCAGTGATTCATCATACTGTCCTGCGGCGGTCAGCAGCAGTTCGTACAGGTCCAGCTCGAGCTGCTGTTCGATAATTATCCGCAGTACGCCGAGCGCGGCACGGCGCAGGGCAAACGGGTCCTTGTCACCGGTCGGTGGCTGGCCGATGGCGAAAATACCGACCAGGGTGTCGATGCGCTCCGCCAGTGCCAGCACCTGCCCCGTTGCCGAGGCGGGCAGTTCGTCGCCGGCGAAGCGTGGCTGGTACTGTTCGTCGAGTGCGGCGGCGACCGCCGGGTCTTCACCGTCATGCAGGGCATAGTAACGTCCCATGATGCCCTGCAGTTCGGGGAACTCGTACACCATGTTTGTCAACAGGTCGCACTTGCAGAGTTCGGCGGCACGCATTGCCGCTTGCGTGTCAGTATCCAGCGTTTCCGCAAGGTACTTCGCGAGCACGACGATGCGCCGTTGCTTGTCGCCGAGTGTGCCAAGCTTTTGCTGGAAGGTCATCCTGTCCAGTTGCGGAGCGCGGCTCGCCAGCGTCTGCTTGCGGTCCTGTTCCCAGAAGAACACGGCGTCTTCCAGGCGCGGCCGAATAACGCGTTCGTTGCCGGCCTGTACCTGGCTCGGGTCCTTGCTGGCGATGTTCGCGACGGTAATGAAGTCAGGCATCAGGCTGCCGTCGGCAGTGCGCACCGGAAAGAACTTCTGGTGGTCCTGCATGCTGGAGACCAGCGCCTCGGCCGGGACCTCCAGGAAGCGTGCATCGAAGCCGCCGGTGATGGCCACCGGCCATTCCACCAGCGCGGTGACTTCATCGAGCAGGTCTTCGTCGATGACGGCCCGGCCACCGCAGGCCCTGCCGGCATCGGTCACCTGTGCACGGATGGTTTCGCGGCGCCGGTCCATGTCGGCCAGCACCATGCCATCGTGCTCCAGCGTGTCTGCATAGTTTGCCGGCGATTCGATGCGGATGGCTGCATTGCGATGGAAGCGGTGACCGCGCGATTCATTGCCGCAGTCCTGTCCCATGATGGTCGCCTCGACGATGTCTTCGCCCAGCATCAATACCACCCAGTGAACCGGGCGGACGAATTCAAAGCTGTTGTCACCCCAGCGCATGCGCTTCGGCACGGGCAGCAGCTTGAGTGCCTGTTCGACCATGCCGGGCAGGAGTTCCACGCAGGCCTTGCCCGCCTCGGTATGTTGCCATACCAGCCAGGCGCCCTTGTCGGTCTCGAGCCGCTGCAACTCGTCGACACTTACGCCGCAGGAGCGTGCAAATCCCTCCGCCGGCCTGGTCGGCCTGCCATTGTCATCAAAGGCGGCCTGCAGTGCCGGGCCGCGACGCGTGATGTCGCGATCGGGTTGCCGCAGCGGCACCTCCCGGACCAGGACCGCCAGCCGGCGCGGCGTGGCGAACGCCTCGCAAGCGCCATGCGGCAGGTGATGTTCGTTCAGCTGTGCGTCAAGCGCGTCGCGAAAGGCGTCGTGCATGCGCCGCAGCGCATGCGGCGGCAGTTCCTCGGTGCCGATCTCGACCAGCAGGTCCGCCACGGTACTCACGAGGCCGTTTCCCCTGCAAGCCGCATCGGGAAGCCGAGGGATTCGCGTCGCGCATAGTAGGCCTCGGCGACCTGTCGTGACAGCGTGCGCACGCGCAGGATATAGCGCTGCCGCTCGGTGACCGAGATGGCATTGCGCGCATCCAGCAGGTTGAAAGTGTGCGAGGCCTTCAGCACCATTTCATAGGCAGGCAGCGGCAGGCCGGCCTCGATCAGGCGATTGCTTTCCCGTTCGCAGCTGTCGAACCAGCCAAGCAGAGTATCGATATCTGCGTGCTCGAAATTGTAGGCGGACATCTCGACCTCGTTCTGGTGAAAGACGTCGCGGTAGGTGATCGGCCCGTCCGCTCCCTCCGTCCACACCAGGTCGAACACGCTCTCGACCTCCTGCAGGTACATCGCGATGCGTTCCAGACCATAGGTGATTTCGCCGCTAACCGGCTTGCACTCGAGCCCGCCGACCTGCTGGAAATAGGTGAACTGCGTGACCTCCATGCCGTTCAGCCATACCTCCCAGCCGAGCCCCCAGGCACCCAGGGTGGGGGATTCCCAGTTGTCTTCGACAAAACGTATGTCGTGCACCAGCGTATCGATACCCAGTTCGCGCAACGAGTCGAGGTACAGGTCCTGGATATCGTCGGGCGAGGGCTTCAGTACCACCTGGAACTGGTAGTAGTGCTGCAGGCGGTTCGGGTTTTCCCCGTAGCGGCCGTCCGTGGGTCGTCGTGACGGCTGCACGTAGGCCGAACGCCAGGGCTCGGGACCGATGGCGCGCAGGAACGTGGCCGGGTGGAAGGTGCCGGCGCCAACCTCCATGTCATAGGGCTGCAACAGGGCGCAGCCACGCGCTCCCCAGTATTGCTGCAGCGCGAGGATCAGGTCCTGGAATGTCTGCGGTGTGTCCGGCACGTTGTTGTTCGCGGTGATTACAGGCCCGGCAGTATACCGTGAGCGCCACCCATAACGGCAAGGCATTTCCGGGAAATTTGCGCTCTGGCGGGACGTAATGGCCGCATATGTGGTATAGCTGGTTACACAAGGTGCTAAAGCACGGGCTGCAAGCGGTCGAATGACTACAGGTATCCCCGGTGGAGGAACGGCATGAGTCAACTCATTCTCGAACCGACATCACAGGCACAGTGGCAGACGCTGATACACGAAGCCCAGGCGGCCTGTGACAGGAACCTCGACGAGACACTGGAAAGTTACCTGGTGTTTCTGCTCATGCGTTTTGCCGACAGGCCCGAGTGCACCGCGCGCATCATGGCCGAAGATTACCTGCAGTCGCAGCAGTTGCAGGGCGCGCATCGCGAGGAATGCCTGCGTGATGTCGGCGATCACTGCCTGCTGTTCTCCGGCCTGTTCCCGCGCCTGGCGGAACGCCGCCTCGTTCGTGTCAGCTATTTCGTCAACATCGGGCGCTCGTCCTATCGTCAGCTATCGGATGTGGTCGGCCGGCAGCGTGCGGCACTGTACGGACAATTATCCGAAGCCTTCATCGTCCTCATGGATATCCTGCACACCATGCGCGAACTCGGCGGCCAGTCTCTGCTGACGCCGATACAGGCCATGGAACTCTGGCAGGAGACCGGCAGCCGGCGCTGCCTGCAGCAGCTTGGCGGCGGGCGTAATGCACTGCCGGTCAGCGGCAGCGACGAAACCCACTGAATCCCTGTCTTATTTACAAACCCGTGCGCTGCATGGGTTAAACTATCCACATAGATAAATCGTTGCATAGACGCGGAGGATGCCGCGCAATAAATTCATATAATTCTCCCTCCCCCTGAGGGGGAGGGTTGGGGAGAGGGGATCCTGAACGGTTTTCAAATTACTCTTTGCATCCCCTCGCCCTGACCCTCTCACAGAGGGAATAGGGAAAGTATTTTTTACGGAATTTTGATTTTTTCTTTTATCCCGGCTATGACTGAACAACGTAAAGCGGTTGCACTGATCTCCGGTGGTCTTGATTCGCTCCTCGCGGCGCGCGTGATGATGGACCAGGGCGTGCACGTGGAAGGTATCAATTTTTACACCGGCTTTTGCGTCGAGGGACATACGCATGCCATCCGTGAAAAGGACCGTGCGCGCCCGAAACGCAACAATGCGCTGTGGGTGGCGGAGCAGCTGGGCATCAAGCTGCATATCGTCGACATCATCAAGGAATACATGGATGTCGTGATCAACCCGCAGCACGGCTACGGTACTCACCTCAATCCCTGCCTCGATTGCAAGGTCTTCATGGTCAACAAGGCGCGTGAATGGATCGTGGAACACGACTTTGATTTCATCATCACCGGTGAGGTGATCGGTCAGCGACCCATGTCGCAGCGCAAGCACGCCATGACGGTGGTTGCGAGGAATTCAGGCGCCGGCGACCGGCTGGTGCGGCCGCTGTGCGCGCAAAACCTGCCGCCCACGCTGCCCGAGCAGAAAGGCTGGGTGGATCGCGACCGCATGTACGGCTTCAGTGGCCGCTCGCGCAGACCGCAGATGGCGCTGGCGGAGAAATATGGTTTCGAGGACTATGCGCAGCCCGCCGGCGGCTGCTGTTTCCTGACCGACAGGCAGTACTCGGTCAAGCTCGAAGACCTGTGGAAAACACGCGGCCGGCGTGAATACGATGTCGATGACATCATGCTGCTGAAGGTGGGTCGACACCTGCGCCCGCGCGCTGATCTCAAACTCATCGTCGGGCGCGAGGAAGGCGAAAACCGGTTCCTGGAAGGCTATCGCAAGCGTTTTGTGCACATGCTGCCGGCCAGTCATGTCGGTCCGCTGGTGTTGCTGGACGGTAATACCGATGCAAACGCAATCGAACTTGCGGCACGCCTGACCGCGCGTTTCAGCAAGGGGCGCGATGCCGGGCAGGTGACGGTCGAGATCAATGACAGGGACGGCAACAGCCGGATGCTCGCGGTCAGGCCCATGCCGGCCGACGAGATCCCCGCCGACTGGTATCTATGAATACCGCTACAATCGATGCGCGCCACCTGCTGTGCCCGCTCCCGGTGATCCGTACCCAGGATGCCGTTGCCGGCTGCCGGCCGGGCGAACACCTGCAGGTGGTCTGCACTGATCCCGGCGTGATGCATGATATCCCCGCCTGGTGCCGGGTACATGGACATGAAGTGTGTGCAATCGAACGCAGCGACAACGAAATCATGATCGAGATACAGGTCGGGAAGGCTGACTGATGGGCCATTCGCACTTGCCGGATCCGCTTGATCAGCGATACAGCGAGGTACGCAAGATCACGCTGATCGGTGCCGGCATCGACCTGGTCCTCGGCGTGGCGAAGCTGATTATCGGCGTCATTGCAAGTTCGCAGGCACTGATCGCCGACGGCGTACACTCACTGTCGGACCTGGCGACGGATTTCCTGGTGCTGTTTGCGGCCAAGCACGCACATCGCGAGGCCGACGAGGAACACCCGTACGGTCACGGTCGTATCGAGACCCTGGCCACGGTGGTGCTCGGTGTGTCGCTGATAGTGGTCGCGATCGGGATCTGTTTCGATGCCGCCCGGCGTTTGATGGATCCGCAGCTGTTGCTGCACCCGGGCCTGCTCGCCCTGCTGGTCGCCGCATTGTCGGTCGTCGCGAAAGAGATCATTTATCAGTACACCGCGCGCGTGGGGCGCCGCCTGCGTTCCAAGATGCTGCTCGCAAACGCCTGGCACAGTCGCAGCGATGCCATCTCGTCTATCGTGGTAATGATTGGTGTGGGCGGTGCCATGGCGGGTTTTCCCAACCTCGATGCGGTGGCCGCGATCGTGGTTGCACTGATGATCGCGAAGATCGGCTGGGGCCTGTTATGGCAGAGCCTGCAGGAGCTGATCGACACCGCGTTGAATCCCGAACAGGTCGAGGAGATACGGCATGCCATACTCGAGGTCGACGGGGTGCGCGCTTGCCACATGCTGCGTACCCGCGTCAGCGGCAGCGACTCCCTGGTGGATGTGCATATCATCGTTGACCCGCTGCTCAGTGTGTCCGAAGGCCACCAGATCGGCGAACATGTGCGCCTGCGGCTGCTCGAGGATCTCGAGCACGTAATGGACGTGACCGTGCACATCGACCCGGAGGACGACGAGACCGCTTCGCCGTCCAACCAGTTGCCGTTACGCGCCGAGGTGATGCGACGCCTGCAGGGGCAGTGGGCGGACCTGTCACTGGATGGCTGCCTCGACAGGGTGGTGTTGCATTACCTCGATGGCAAAATTCACGTCGATGTGTTCCTCGATGCCTCGCGCGGCACCCCGGGGCGCGCCCGTGAACTCTCGGGCCCCGTCCGCGAGGCGGCCCTGCGTGCGGAGGATGTCGGCACGGTGAATGTCTACGTTGCCGAGTAATTAGCGCCAAAATAGTGCGCCTTGCGGCCTGTACGCACCATCATGGTGCGTTGACCGGCTTGGGGCGTTGACATAAACCGGTGAAAACTTTGCATTTCCGACCAACCCGGCGCGTGGCATAATTCCTGCTTCGTAGGAAAACAAGAATCGTTATGATTTTGAGGATGCCGCTGTCCGTGTTGAGGGTGGCATGTAATCTTTTGCGCAGTTGATTTTGGAGGAGTTGTAAATGTCTGCAACCAGAATTTTGAAAATGATCAAGGATAACGACGTCAAGTACGTCGACCTGCGATTTACCGACACCATCGGCAAGGAACAGCATGTCACGCTGCCGTCCAGCCAGGTTGGCACCAGCATGTTCAAGGACGGCAAGATGTTCGACGGCTCGAGCATCGCCGGCTGGAAGGGTATCAACGAGTCCGACATGGTCCTTATGCCGGATACCACCACCGGCGTGATGGATCTTTTCAGTGACGAGCCGACCCTGATCCTGCGCTGTGACATTCTTGAACCCACCACCATGCAGGGCTACGAGCGCGATCCGCGTTCTATCGCCAAGCGTGCCGAGGCCTACCTGAAGTCGACCAAGATTGCGGATACCGCGTACTTCGGACCGGAGCCGGAATTCTTCGTACTCGATGATGTTCGCTGGGGCGCCGACATGAGCGGCTCCTTCTGCAAGATCGATTCGGATGAGGCTTCCTGGAATTCCGAGCGTGTCTTTGAAGACGGCAACATCGGCCATCGTCCCACGGTCAAGGGCGGTTATTTCCCGGTACCGCCGGTGGATTCACTGCATGACCTGCGTGGCGCCATGTGTCTCGCGATGGAAGAAATGGGCGTTGAGGTGGAAGTGCATCACCATGAGGTGGCCACCGCCGGTCAGTGTGAAATCGGCACTAAATTCGACACCCTGACGGTCCGCGCCGACATGAACCAGATCCTGAAATACGTGGTGCATAATGTGGCGCATGGTTATGGCAAGACCGCGACCTTCATGCCGAAACCGATTGTCGGCGACAACGGCAGCGGTATGCATGTTCACCAGTCACTTGCCAAGGCCGGCAAGAACATCTTTACCGGCACCAAGTACGGTGGCCTGTCGCAACAGGCACTCTACTATATCGGCGGCATCTTCAAGCATGCGCGTGCGCTGAATGCCTTCACCAATGCGAGTACCAACAGCTACAAGCGCCTGGTGCCGGGCTTCGAGGCACCGGTCATGCTGGCCTACTCGGCCCGCAACCGTTCCGCTTCTGTCCGTATCCCGTTTGAATCCAACCCGAAGGGGCGTCGTATCGAGATTCGCTTTCCGGACTCCAACGGTAATCCGTACCTGTGTTTCGCGGCCATGCTGATGGCCGGACTGGACGGCATCAAGAACAAGATCGATCCGGGCGATGCCATGGACAAGGACCTGTACGATCTGCCGCCGGAAGAGGGAAAGAAGATAGCCACGGTCTGCAGTTCACTGGACGAGGCGCTGGAGGCACTCGATGCCGACCGCAAGTTCCTGACCGCGGGCGGCGTGTTCACCGACGATATGATCGACGGTTACATCGATCTCAAGATGGAGGAAGTCACGCGTCTGCGCATGACCACCCATCCGGTCGAATTCGACATGTACTACAGCCTCTGACCGGCTGCGGTTCGTCGACACCCACGAAGAGCGCCCTCCGGGGCGCTCTTTTTTTTTCTCTAGCGGCCGCTAAAACAGTCGGGGTCCAGGGACAGACCGGGTCTCAAGTGCACTTGGGGCCGATGAGCGTGTCCAAATCACCGACAGTGCGTATTGCATCAAGCCGGATTCGCAGATAAGGTAGTGATATGAAAGTAATTATTCCCGTATTGCTGTTGCTGGCCACGCCCGCGCTGGCCGATGTCTACAAAACGGTCACCCCGGATGGAGAGGTGATCTACAGTGACGTGAAGACGCGGGGCGCGAAACAGATGAACGTGCCCAAGGCGCAGACCTATACACCACCGCCGCTGCCCGTGCGGGTCAATCAGCCGGTTGTGCCGGAAAAAGACCAGGCCATCTATAGCAGTTTCGTCATCGATTCACCGGTCAATGAGGAGACCATTCGCGACAACCTCGGCAACATCCCGTTACTGCTTACGCTTGAGCCGGAGCTGGTTGCAAAGGATGGGCACCGCATCCAGTATTTCCTGGACGGCAAGCCGCAAGGCCGCAAGACAGTCGATCTGCAAAAGACCCTTGTCAATGTGGACCGGGGCGAGCACCAGCTGTCCGCGGCCGTGATCGATAAAGACGGTGCGTCGGTAATCAACGCCCTGCCGGTCAAGATTTTCGTACATCGCGCGTCTTTACTAAATCCAAACATCCCGCGCGATAAAGATGGGATTATCATTCCGGGCAATCTTCCTGTTAATGCCAGTCCACCTGCCAGTCCACCTGCCAGTCCACCTGCCAGTCCACCTGCCAGTCCTCCTCCTGCGCCATAGCGATGGGATTATCCTTGACAGATCCAGTAACACAGCGGACCTGCCAGATAATTTGCTTCAAACCAGCCACTTCACATTAGCTCGAGAACACTGAAAATAGCCGTTTGCACCAAATTGGTGCATAATCGGGTATGAACCGCTGACATTTAATCGCGACCAGCTGGCGAGTTGGCTGGTTATCTATTTGTTTTTTCAATTTATTTTTTTATGAACCATTATTAGGGTCAGCGGATAAATGATGGTTTGTTTATTGCAAGACCGCTGGGGATGCCTGTAAATCACATCAACAACATCAACTGTGAGCAGGTGCTGGAAAATCTCAGCACCGCTGTCATGGTGTTCGATACCCGCCTGCGGCTGCGCTATATCAACCAGGCCGGCGAGGTCCTGCTGGCCCACAGTGCACGCCATGCCTGCGACCGCTCGGTACATGAACTGGTTGCGAATGCCGGCGTACTGGAGGAGCACCTGGCCACGACCATCACCACCGGACAGGTCATCGTGCAGCGCGGCTGTCTGCTGGAACTGCCCGATGCGCCCTCGCTGCGCGTCAACTGCACCTTTACACCCGTGATCGAACCGAACGGCGAAAGCGCTGTGCAGGTGGAGCTGCGCCTGGTCGACCACCAGATGCGACTCGAAGAGGACGAGCTCCTCATCAACCAGCAACAGGCCACCCGCGTGCTGTTGCGCGGTCTGGCGCACGAGATCAAGAACCCGCTGGGCGGCCTGCGCGGTGCGGCGCAGCTGCTGGAGCGCGAGATCAGCTCACCGGAGTTGCGCGAATACACCCGGATAATCATCGGCGAAGCGGACCGGTTGCAGGTACTGATCGATCGCATGCTGGGGCCGAACACCATGCCGCAACTGCGGCAGTTGAATATCCACGAGATACTGGAGCGCGTCCGCAACCTGGTACAGGTCGAGGATGGCAAGGAGCTGACCTTCGTCAGTGACTATGATCCGAGTCTGCCCGAACTGACGGCCGATCCCGATCAGCTGGAGCAGGCAGTACTGAACATCGTGCGCAATGCCAGGCAGGCCATGGACGGCAAGGGCATTATTACCATGCGTACCCGTGTGCAGCGCAGTTTCAACATCGGTATGCGCAGGTACCGCCTCGTTGCACAGATACAGATTATCGACAATGGGCCGGGTATCGATGAAGAACTGCGCAGGAAAATCTTCTTCCCGATGGTGACCTCTCGCAGTGATGGCACCGGACTCGGACTGTCGATCGCGCAGGCGCTGATCAGCCGCCACGAGGGCCTGATCGAATGCGACAGTAAACCCGGAAAAACCACCTTCACAATTCTACTACCGCTGGAATAACCGAAATATGCACAGCAACAGGATATTTGTAATCGACGATGACAGTTCCATTCGCTGGGTGCTGGACAAGGCGCTCACCGGTGCCGGGCTTGAGGTCGTGTGCTTCGAGTCCGCGCCTGCCGCACTGCAAGCGGTCAAGGCCGAGGAGCCGGCCGTTATCGTTACCGACATTCGCATGCCCGAAATGGATGGCCTGGAATTTCTCGACCGCATTGGCGAGTTGTACACGGATGTACCGGTCATCATCATGACCGCCCATTCAGACCTGGACAGTGCCGTCGCCGCATTCAAGGGCGGCGCCTTTGAATACATGCCCAAGCCATTCGATGTCGACGAGGCGGTGGCACTCGTGAGTCGCGCCCTGGAACTGCGCAAGCAGCAAACCGGCGTAGCGCACAAGACGCCGCCGCCGGCCGTAACGGAGATTATCGGCAAGGCGCCCGCGATGCAGGAAGTCTTTCGCGCCATCGGCCGGCTGGCGCACTCGCATGCAACCGTGCTGATCAACGGTGAATCGGGCACCGGCAAGGAACTGGTTGCCATGGCGCTGCATCGCCACAGTGCGCGTGCAGACAGACCATTCGTCGCGCTCAATATGGCCGCCATTCCGCGCGACCTGCTCGAATCGGAACTGTTCGGTCACGAGCGCGGCGCGTTTACCGGTGCACAGAACCGCCGCACAGGACGCTTCGAGCAGGCCAATGGCGGTACGCTGATGCTCGACGAGATCGGTGACATGCCCGCCGAGCTGCAGACCCGTCTGCTGCGGGTGCTTGCAGAAGGCGAGTTCTATCCGGTCGGCGCACACACGCCGAAAAAGGTCGATGTCCGCATCATTGCCGCAACACACCAGGACCTCGAGGACCTGGTACGCGCCGGCAAGTTCCGTGAAGACCTGTTTCACAGACTGAACGTCATTCGCATCCATATTCCGTCCTTGCGCGAGCGTCGCGAGGATATCGGATTGCTGATGGTGCATTTCCTCGACAATGCCGCCAGCGAACTGGAGGTCGAGGCGAAACAGCTGGGCGCGGATGTCATCGGCACACTGGAGCGGCTGGACTGGCCCGGCAATGTCAGGCAGCTCGAAAATCTGTGCCGCTGGCTGACAGTGATGGCGCCGGGCCAGGAAATCCATCTCGATGACCTGCCGCCTGACCTCGTCGAGGCACACGCCGCCGGACAGGGACAGGATAACGAGTGGCAATCGCAGCTGCGGAGCTGGGCACAGCGCCAGCTGGCCGGCGGGTCGGTGCGCCTGCTCGACGAAGCGCTGCCGGTGTTCGAGCGTACTCTGATTGACGTCGCCCTGCAGCAGACCAGCGGGCGTCGCCAGGATGCTGCGCGGCTGCTCGGCTGGGGCCGTAATACACTGACGCGCAAGATAAAGGAACTGGATTCGAATGCCGATAAAAGCATGAGTCAGCAGCCATGAGCATGACCAAAACCACCACGAATGTTATCACCATGCAAGGCGGACTCATGGAGGAGAACTGCTTGTTTACAATGTGTCATCGGGCTTACCTTTTGCCTGTTGCTGTCGCTCTGGCAGTGCGCGCTTGCCGCTGAAGAAACACCATCCGACAATAATCCCCCGCCTGAAAAATACATCGATCAGCTGATCGATCCGACAGTCGCCGATGATGACGTCGATCCCGTCTACCGCGAACTCATAGAGCAGCCGCAGGGACGGCGCTATCTCGGTATACAGCTGCACCATTTCCAGGAAGACCGTCATGGGCAGGGTGTAACCTATGAAAACGGCCTGTTGCTGAAATGGCGGCGCGAAACCCGCGATTACGGTGATTTCGAGGCCGAGGGCGCACTGCTTGGCGTAAATTCCGACACGGCACGCAGCGAGTCACCCTCAACCGGGACACTGCTGACGCTGAGGCAGCACGACTTCGCCCTCAGCAATGAATGGCTGATGCAGAACAGCATCGGCATCGAACGGTCCTGGTTCGATCCCACGCTGGCCAACAGTTACCGTTTCAAGTTGCCCTCGGCGCTGCTGGTCGGCGCCAATACGCAGTTGTCGTCCGCCGCCGGCGAATTCCGCTTCGGTGCCGGCCGTCTTGGCCGGCTTGACTCGGGGCAGATCCAGACCTTTGATAAAACGAGTGGCCGCCTTGTCAGTGCCGGTTTCAGCAACGAGCCGGCAGAGAACCTGCACACCGGCATCCACCTGGTGCATGTCGACGGTGCTGCTAATGTCGCGGACCACGGGAGTATCGCCGGTGTGGTGGAATTCAGGGACGCACCGCGCGGGCGACGCTATCAGGCGCATGTACTTGCCGACACCCGGGGTGCCGCCGGCCTGTGGCTGGATGGCGATGTCTATGCCGGCCGCTGGCGCCACCGTTTCGGTGCGTTCAGGCTGGGGCCGGAGCTGCTGTGGACGGATGTCGCCATGGCCAGCGACCAGCAGGGTTTGTACAGCCGTGCGGATATGCAAACGCTGCGTTATCAACTGGCCGGCGGCCTGGAGTTCAACACCAGCGATATCGACGATGACCCGCTGCGGAACGGTACGCGCAATATCACGGCGTTTGTCACCGGTAACCGGCAACTGAGCCGGCTGTCCAGTATTGGTGGTGCGCTCAACCTGCGTGATAGCCATGCTACAGACGGCACGGTGACAGGCGACTCGCGCGCTGTCCGGCTGACAGGGTATGGCTCGCACCGGTTTGCAGTGGGGGTGACGCGCCTGCAGTTGCAGCTGGCGGACATCGAAAACGGTCCGGACCACGGCTATGGCAGCGGTATTACCTGGGACCAGTCCTGGGAAATAAGCCGCGCCCTGCTTGTTTCCAGTACGATCGGATACGAGGCGGAAAGCGGCACCGGCAATGACGAGTCAAGATTCACCGCGGGCCTGCTGGCCTACCATGAATACACATCGCGCCTGCGCTGGGATGCCAGTGTCAACTGGACGCATACCGAAAACGACAGTACCGGTATTAATACGAATTCAGTCAACGCAAGCGCGGCCCTGCTGTGGCGATTCCTGCCCGGCTGGGAGGCCTCGCTGCGCGCCGGCATCAATGATTCGAGCGAAGATTCATCCGGTGCGCTCGCCGGCACGGAATTCGAGGGTACCGAGCGCAGGGTGTTTTTGAGCGTGCGGCGTGACATCACATCGGGCCGGCCATTCGATCGTTATGGCGCTGACACCGGCAAGACCGGCTACGGCAATGTTACCGGCGTGGTGTTTTACGACGAGAATCGTGACGGTGTACGCCAGGCCGGCGAGCGGGCGGCCGCGGGTGTCTATATTTTTCTTGACCGGCGCTACCGGAGAGTAACCGACCGTGACGGCCGTTTCGAGTTCACCCCGGTGCCGGTCGGGCAGCACAATATTTCAATCGCGCTGGAAGATCTGCCGCTGCCGTGGGGGCTGGACGATGAAGGCCCAAGACCCCTGTCGGTGAATATACGCGAGCGCGCCAGCGTGGCTATTCCGTTAGTCCGATTCGATGAGTAGGTGATACCGTCTCGCTGATTTTCTGTTTACCGCCTTCCCATTCGATCGTCCCGCTCAGTTGCAGCGGCAGTACGATATCCTGGATGCTGACCCGGTTGCTCTTGGCGGGCCAGATCGGTATGCGGCGCGTTTGTCCCGGCATGACCGGGCTTGGTGATACGGTAAATTCCAGCCTGTTGCCGACCGCATCAATACCCTCGAGAATCCCGGACGGCCGGCCGTGTGCCTTGCCGCTGTTCTCCAGTACGACAACAGGAATCTGCTCGCTGTTCACGGTGTCCATGCCAAGCCGCAGCAGGTTCATCTCCGGCTTTGCATCACCAACCACGACATAGACGATAATGGCGATACGACCCTGCACCGGAAAGCGTATTTCGCCGGCGCCTGCCAGCAATTCTTCTTCAGCTGTGCCTTCGAGCAACAGTGCAACGCGGCACTCGCCGGGCTGTGCATCCTCCGGCACATGAATCTCGAAGCGGAATTTCCGTTCGCTTTCTGCCAGCAATTTTAATTTGCGTCGTTCGATCCGTGTCCAGCCGCGGCAACTGCCCGGCTGCAGTTCCGGCGGGTGAATGGTCACGTTGCCGTCTTCGGTAAGCTCCCAGTCTGCAGTGCGCATGTTGAAATTTGCCGTCGCAGTATCTGAATTGCTTATTTCCACCGACTCGCGCAGGATCTCGCCGGGCTTTGCAAACAGCTCGAAGCGCGGTGGCGAAACCGTAGCGGCAAATCCGGTTGCCCGTGCCGCAGGTATGACGAGCAACATCGCGCAGAGGGTAATCAATAATTTTTTAAGGTGTGACGGGTTCGATTTCATATTCAGGCTCGAAAGTTATCGGGTTGTTGAAGGATCGGCCATCGATCTCGATGGCGAAGTCAAGAATTTCGATCATGACGGCGTCGCTTATGATGCCGTCAAACAGCAGCGAGCGGGTTCCAGGTGTGACGGTACCGTCCGAAAACACGCCACGGGTCGTCCAGCTCAGGCGCATCCCGGCAGGGTCATCCAGTCCGCGTATCACCACGGGGAGACTCAGGTAGATGCGCGCCTGCCGGCCTGTGTATTGTGCGGTATTCAGTCGCACCTCGAAGTTGCGCACGTTTGAGTAAAGGGCATTGAGCTGCTCTTCGTCGAGGTTGTCCAGGTTGCTGCTGTAGCGCCAGTCGATGACGACATCGACATTCTGCCGCGGCGACAGGCTGTCATCGAGTTTTTCGGCGCCGGCTGGCATTGCTGCTGCCAGTGCCAGGCAGGCAAGCGCAAAAACTTTCATGGCATGGTCAGCGTGTAGGTGACACGGCCGGTGTAGGTACCGACCTCGAGTATGCCGGCGTTGTCATAGAAAAACCGGTGTTTGTCCTTGATCTCTTGCGAGTTGGTAAAGGAAAACAGGAACTGGCTGCTGCTGCCGTCATAGCGTCCGGACGGAATATTACCGTCCTTGGCAGTCCAGCTGATGCTTGTGAACGGCGTCGTGTGGGCGCCATTGCGCAAGGGTATCGAGGAATCGACCGTTAGCACCGCCACGCGTGAATTGCTTGGCGTGGCGCGATTTGCCACCCGGATGTTGATATCCGGTTTGCCCCTGAGCGGGACGCCAGTGCCGAGGTCCCGGGATTTTATTTTGAAGGACACCTCGCCGATGCGCGTCCCGCCGGGCCCGATGGTCAGCATTATTCCGGGTACTGGTGATTTGTTTATCTTGAATTTCGCGGCCTGTGCCGGAATCGGGCAACAGCTTAGGGCGGTTACGAGCAGCAGGCAGAGCGAACGGGTAAGGGACATGGTAGTCAACGGGATACGCTGGTTAGTGTTTATGCCGTTAAATACTACCGCCAATTTTCATTGACCACTAGAGCAACAGTGTAAATGCGAGAGGACAGGGAAACCCCTGTCCTCTGCAAGTCATTCCACCAGATGTCCCGTGACAGTGTTTCCTACGGGGAACTTGCCGTGTAGGTTACGCGACCGCCATTGGTATTCACGCCACCGTAGATACCGCTGTTGTATGCCAGGGTATTGTCATAGGTATACGTCCAGGTAGCGCTTTCATCGGTGAGGTTGCCGGTCAGCGTCGGTGTCGTGCTGCTTGCCGTACCGAGTACCGGTGCATCCAGGTTGGCGACATCGCTACTGGCAGTCAGGATCTCTGTGTATGGAATGGTATTACCGGTACCATCAGCGAGCACGGCACCGTTGGAGTCGTGCGTGATGGTGATCTGGCCTGAGTTACTCAGCACCTCCACGGTCACGTCACCATTACCCTGGTCACCGGAACCGGCGGTGGCGACGATGTCTGTGCCGGTACCGAGGTTTGCGGCAGTCGGTGCGAAGTCGATCAGGTCAATACCGCCGCCGGCAGCACCGACGCGGAAGCGTAGTACGCCAGGAATGATGATCCGGAAATCGACACGGGCGTCAGTAGTCACAGTACCGGCGCTGGTGGCGGTGGTGCTTTCAGCGTGGACCAGTTGGGGCAGTGCCAGGGAAAACGACAGCGCAGCTGCCATAAGTGCATGTTTGCAAGGATTTTTCATCGTTCACTCTCTGTATGAAAGTCATCGGGACCATCCATAGAGTGGCTTCAACATCCTTGTCACCGGGAGTAACGGCGGGTGGCGGGATTACTTGAATGCGACCGGCGGCAAACCCGCGTTTTTCGGCGGGTTTCTTAATGCAGGGGCGATGTCAGCCGCCGTGGCAGGCGGAATCGGGCGAATTCAGGGTGAGACTGCCGGTCAGCGCGCTGACCGAGGCGAGACCATGACGGTCGAGGTAGTCGCCGATGCCGTGGTTGATGGTGCGGCACACCAGTGGATCGTAGAACAGGGCGGTGCCAATGCCGACCGCACTGGCGCCGGCAATGATGAATTCCAGTGCATCCTGTGCGGTACAGATACCCCCCTGGCCGATGATGGGGATGCCGTGCTCGCGGCACACCTGGTGCACCTGGTGGACCTTCAGCAGCGCCACCGGTTTGATGGCCGGTCCGGACAGGCCGCCCTGGTTGTTGCCGATAATCGGTGTGCGGCGTTCGATGTCGACGGCCATGCCCATCAGGGTATTGATCACGGCAAAGGCGTCGGTTCCCGCTGCGATGCAGCGGCGCGCGTTGTCGGCGATGTCGGTCTGGTTGGGCGACAGCTTGGTGATGAGCGGCTTGCCGGTGACGGCGCGGCAGGCCTCCACCACGCGCGCTGACATCTCCGGGTCATTGCCGAAGGCGACGCCGCCTTCCTTCACATTCGGACAGGAGATGTTGATCTCGATGGCGTCGATAGGCGAGTCGTCGAACCGGCGCGTGACCTCGACGTATTCCTCTACCGTCGAGCCGGACACATTGGCGATGAAGCGCGTCTCGCTGAAATCGAGTGACGGCAGAATGGTGTCGATGACGTGTTGCGTGCCGGGATTCTGCAGGCCGATCGCATTCAGCATGCCCGACGGCGTCTCGGCCACACGGTGCGGATTGTTGCCGAGGCGCGGCGCCAGTGTGGTGCCCTTGAGGCAAACTGCGCCGACATCCCGATTGGAAAAACCGTCCACGCGGGTATATTCTTCGCCGAAACCGACACAGCCCGACAGCAGCACCAGCGGCGTGGCAAACTGCAGCCCGCAGAAGGCGACCGCGAGTCGCTGATCGTTTGTGTCACCCGTTCTGTCAGTCATACGGAAAAGCCAATCATTGTTTCACATCGTGCTGTATCAGCCGGAGATACCGCCCAACACCGGCAACATCATACGCCTTTGCGCCAACACAGGCAGTACCCTGCATCTGGTGCACCCGCTGGGATTCGATCTCGATGACCGCAGGTTGCGTCGTGCCGGCCTTGATTACCGCGAGTTTGCCCGTGTGCAGGAGCATGCTTCACTGCAGGCCTTTATGGACAATACACAACCGGCCCGCCTGTGGGGGCTGTCGACCAAAGGGCAGCGTTTGTATACAGGTGCCGTCTACCGGGCAAACGATGCCCTGCTGTTCGGCCCCGAGACGCGCGGCCTGCCTGCCGAACTACTGGACGAGCTGGGAAGTGAGCGGGTATTGCGTGTGCCGATGTTGCCGGGCAGTCGCAGCCTGAACCTGTCGAACGCAGTGGCTGCAGTCGTTTACGAAGCCTGGCGGCAGCTGGATTTCAGGGGCTCAGCCGACTGACTCGGAGCGGATATGGCGTGACAGGAGGTTGTGCACGGCATCCCGCGGCGGCAGACCCTCGTGCAGTACCCGGTATACCTGTTCGGAAATCGGCATGTCGACGCGGTACTTGCGCGCCAGCTGCACCACCTCGCGTGCGGTATTGAAGCCCTCCACGACCTGGCCGATTTCCTCGACCGCGACTTCCAGCCGGGTACCGCGGCCCAGCGCCAGACCAAGCCGCCGGTTGCGCGACAGGTCATCGGTACAGGTCAGGATGAGATCGCCGACACCGGCCAGCCCCATCAGGGTTTCGCGGCGTGCACCCATGGCATCGCCGAGGCGGATGATTTCCGCAAGACCGCGCGTGATCAGTGCGGCGCGGCTGTTGGCACCGAGCTGCAGTCCGTCGGTGATGCCCGAGGCAATCGCCAGCACGTTTTTCACGGTACCACCGAGCTGCACACCGAGCATGTCATCGCTGGTGTAGGCGCGCATCACATCACCGTGCAGGCGTGCGGCCAGTTCATTGGCGAACGACGGGTTATTCGAGGCAACCGTCAGCGCGGTCGGCAGGCCGCGCGCCACTTCCAGCGCGAAGGTCGGGCCGGACACCACGGCGGCCGGATAGTTTGTGCCGAGTTCCTCTTCCAGCACGTCGCCCATGAACTTGCCGCTGCCCTGTTCGAGTCCCTTGGTGGCCCAGGCGATGCGCGACCCGGAATCGAGCAGGCCGGCGATGCTATGCAACACTTCGCGGAACGCATGGCTGGGCACGACGATCAGCAGATCGCGGCTGGCGCGGACCGCCGTTGCCAGGTCGGCCTCGATGGACAGACGGTCAGGAAATTTGATGCCCGGCAGGAAGGTGCTGTTTTCGCGGGTGGCGGCCAGCGTGGCCATGGCGTCCGGCTCGTGTCCCCACAACAGGGTGTCCTGCCGGGTCGCCAGCCGGATGGCGAGTGCGGTGCCCCAGGAGCCTGCGCCCAGGACCGTTATGCTGTCATTTGCCATAGCGGTTGTACGGGGGCAGTGGTCACGGGGGAAATATCCAGGCTCAGGACGATTCGACTTCCTGCTCTGCCGCGTTTTGTTGCGCTCCGTCCAGGCGCTGCTGGTACAGCGACTCGAAATTCAGCGGTGCGAGCAACAGTTGCGGAAAGCCGCCCTTGCTGACCAGGTCGGACATGGCGGCACAGGCATACGGGTACAGCATGCGCGGGCAGAATACACCGAGCAGGCGGTCAAGCTGTTGCTGGTCCGTACCCTGTATGGTGAAAATGCCGGCCTGGTGAACCTCGGCCAGGTAGGCGGTCTGTTCACCGACCTTGGTGGTTGCCGTCAGTACCAGCACAACTTCGTACAGGCCTTCGTCGGAGACCTTCGTGACCTGCTGGCCGATGTCGAAATTGAGTTGCGGCTGCCACTCGAGGGTGAAGATGGTCGGTGAGTTCGGCGTTTCAAACGACACATCCTTGAGATAGATCTTTTCGGGCCGCAGTGCCGCCTTGTTTTCTTCGCCGGACGCAGCCGGTTGTTCTTCAGCCATGGTGTGTTCCTGTGGGTAGCGATGTGACTGGCATGTTGATGATGCTAAGCAGTATCAGCCGGTTTTTGTCAGCGGCAATTCCGCGCGTTCCCACGCCTGTACCCCGCCCTTGAGGTTGTACACCGACTCGAAGCCCTGTTTGCGCAGCTTGCTGCAATACTGCGCTGACTGGTTGCCGCTGCGGCAATAGACGATCACCGGCCGGTCGCGGTACTTCTCCAGCTTTGCGGTCTTGATGTCGGGCGCATGCAGTGAGTTGACGATATGGCCGTCACGATATTCCTTGTCATTGCGCATATCAATCATGATGGCATTGTCGTGGTTCAGCAGGCGTGTGGCCTCACCGGGACCTACCTGGCTGATACCGCTGAATACTTGTCTGAGTTCGCCGCCGATCAGCATCGCGAGGATCGCGAACAGCGCGAAGAACAACAGCGCGTGGTTGCCGACAAATTCAGTAAGCTGGCTGATGTCCATGTTGTTTTATATTGCCAGGCCGATGGCTGCAGTATTCACCGGCCCGCTGATCACGTCAGTTTCAGGGGCTGGTGCAGAATACCTCGCGCATCATGGCTATCAGCCGCAGCGTGCGCGAATCACCCACCCGGTAGTAGACCCGGTTGGCATCCTTGCGTGAGGCGAGGATGCCCTTGTCGCGGAGGATGGCCAGATGCTGGGAGATGTTGCTCTGCGAGGTACCGACGCGCTCCACGATATCCTGGACACTGATTTCCTGGTCGCCAAGTGTGCACAGGATCTTCAGGCGCAGGGGGTGCGACATCGCCTTGAGCGAGCGCGAGGCCCGGTCAATGTCTTCCTCGCGGGTAATCAGGGTTTCTTCGATAGCTGACATCCATATGCCTCGTACGGGTACTCGATGTTATAGGTTACTGCATTCATTACTAATAAACTATACAATAATAAACCGTTCCGGGCACCGGTATGTTAAGGTCGCGCCGGCCAGACCGGCGGCATCAGCCACCGCAGGCCCGGTTGACGCGTTTGTTGCGGGAACGAATGACCTGCTTTAGACTCTATCTAAAATGACTGGAGATCAATCCGACAAATCGAAGGCGAGGCGTGCGGCGCGACCCATGGTGCTGCTGATCCTGGATGGTTGGGGTTACAGCGAGACACCGGAACACAACGCCATCGCCGCGGCCAGCAAGCCGGTATGGGACCGGCTCTGGGCGCAGTATCCACATACACTGATCAGGACCTCGGGTGCGGCCGTCGGCCTGCCGGCCCACCAGATGGGCAATTCCGAGGTCGGTCATCTCAACCTGGGCGCCGGGCGCGTGGTTTACCAGGAATTCACCCGCGTCAGCCGCGCCATCAAGACCGGTTCGTTTTTCACCAACCTGACACTGACGAATGCGGTCGATGAGGCCAGGGACAACGGCAAGGCGGTGCATATCCTCGGCCTGCTGTCGCCCGGCGGCGTGCACAGCCACGAAGACCACATTCATGCCATGGTTGAGCTGGCGGTCGAGCGCGGTGCCGGCAAGGTCTACCTGCATGCCTTCCTCGACGGCCGCGACACGCCGCCACGCAGTGCAGCCCCATCCATCGAGGCGATGGAGGCCGTGTTCAAGGAGCTGAACAGCGGCCGTTTCGCGTCCATCGTCGGGCGCTACTACGCCATGGACCGCGACCAGCACTGGGAGCGAATTCAGCAGGCCTATGACCTGATCACCCTGGGCGAGGCGGAATATACCGCGGCCAGCGCGCAGGCAGCGCTGGATGCCGCCTATGCGCGCGAGGAGAGCGACGAGTTCGTCAAGGCCACCGCCATCGTGCCGCCGGGCGAGTCACCGGTGAAGATCGAGGACGGTGATGTCGTCGTGTTCATGAACTTCCGGTCCGACCGCGCGCGCCAGATTACCCGTCCGTTCATCGAGGACGACTTCAACGGTTTTACTCCCGAGTTGAAACCGAAGCTCGCTGCCTTCGTCAGCCTGACCGAATACAAGTCCGATTTCGACATCCAGGTCGCCTACCCGGCCGAGCGTCTGCAGGACGTGTTCGGCGAATACATCGCCCGGCACGGCTTGCGCCAGCTGCGCCTGGCAGAGACCGAAAAATACGCGCATGTCACCTTTTTCTTCAACGGCGGGGTCGAGGAACCGTACGAGGGCGAGGAACGCATCCTGGTCAAGTCGCCGATGGTGGCCACCTATGACCTGCAGCCGGAGATGAGCGCGTCCGAGGTGACCGATCACCTGGTCGAGGCCATTCAGGGTGGTGTCTACGATGTCATCATCTGTAATTACGCCAACCCCGACATGGTCGGCCATAGCGGCATTTTCGAGGCGGCAGTCAAGGCCATCGAAGCGATTGATAACGAACTCGGCCGCGTACTCGAGGCCATCGAGGCAGTCGGCGGCGAGATGCTGATCACCGCCGACCATGGCAACGCCGAGCAGATGCTCGATGAAGAGAGCGGCCAGGCGCATACCGCCCATACCAGCAACCTGGTGCCGCTGGTTTACGTGGGCCGGCCCGCACAGATGGCCGAACACGGTGCGCTGTCCGACATTGCGCCGAGTATGCTCTACCTGATGAATATGAAATTGCCGCCGGAAATGACCGGCACACCACTGGTATCGCTGTTGCCGGACGAGACAGCGACTATCCAGCCGGCCACCAATGTGGAGCTGCATGGCTGAAACCCTGCGCATGCGCCACTCCCCTGCACGCCACCTGGCGGCTGTATTCCACACCGCACTGCTGGTACTGGCGCTGCTGCTGACAGGATCGATTGCCGCGCCTGCACTCGCTGCAAAAGACACCGAGGTCCGTGCAAAGGCTGCGCAGCTGGACAAGTTGCGCAAGCGCATCGGTGTGCTCAAGGACGAACTGGAGGATGTGCGCGGCACGCGCGATGCGCGTCAGGCTGCCCTGGAACGGACCGACAAGGCCATCAGCGGGCTCATCGCAGAACTGCGCATCACACGCACACGTGTCAGCGACGCCGAGCAGCAGCTGGCGGTGCTGGAGCAGGAACAGCAGGCGGAACGCAGCAAGCTGGCGGCAATGCGTGCACAACTCAAACAGGAGGTGCGCGCGAGCTACATGGCGGGTCGCCAGGAACGGGTCAAACTGCTGCTCAACCAGGAAGACCCTGCAGCAGTGGCACGCATGCTGGTCTACCAGGGCTACTTCACGCGCGCGCGCACCGAACGTATACAGGACTTCCGCGAGACGCTGGCACGGCTCGGGGAACGGGAACAGGTGTTGCTGGAACGGCGCGCCAGCCTCGAGGCATTGTACCGGGAGCAGCAGGCACAATCGGATTCGCTCACCGGGGAACAGGCACGCCAGCACCAGCTGCTGGTGGAGATCGAAAAACAGCTCGGCAACAAGACCGACGAGCTGAAATCGTTGCAACAGGACGAGCAGCGCCTCGGCAAGCTGGTCGAAAAACTGCGGCGTGCGTTGCTGGACGTGCCGCTGGGTGAGCTGGACAAGCCACTCAAGTCGCTGAAGGGCAAGCTCAGCTGGCCGGTCACGGGCCGGGTCACGCGCAATTACGGCGAGAAACTGGGTGTCGGCGATGCACGTTCACGCGGGCTGACGATCGCGACCCGTGCGGACACCGACGTGCATGCCATCGCCAAGGGGCGTGTTGCCTTCGCCGACTGGCTGCGCGGTTTCGGCCTGCTCATGATCATCGAACACGGCGACGGCTACATGTCGCTCTACGGCCGCAACAACAGCCTGTACAAGGGTGTCGGCGAGTGGGTGGAGCGTGGCGAGGTGATCGCCGCGGCCGGCAACAGTGGCGGCCAGCGCAACAGCGCCCTCTACCTGGAATTACGCAGGAACGGCCGCCCCGTCGACCCGCGCAGCTGGTTCCGCGGCAAGCCCCGGGCACGGACGGCCGCCCGCTAACATACCGGCAGGACTGAATTTCATCCTCTTTTCCGGGTCTGATACTGTAACGGGCCTGAAAATTCCCGTTAATCAAGACTTTCCGCAACAAGGCCGATACCGCTGGAAGCAACGCTGTGATATCGTAGATCTCTACAATTGCATGGCACCGGAGCGGCGGAAGACGAGCCGACCGCCGGACAGGCATGCACCGGATGGATAATTATGATGAAACCCAGATTGCATAGCACACTGCTATTAATAACCGGACTGATGACCGGTGTATTTGTATCGATCGGTCACGGTGTGTTTGCCGAGCGCGATGCCGCGCGCGCCACGCTGCCGGTCGAAGAACTGCGCACCTTCAGCGACGTCTTCGGGCGCATCAAGAACGACTACGTGGTCGACGTCGACGACAAGGAACTGATCGAGAATGCCATCCGCGGCATGCTCTCCGGGCTCGACCCGCACTCGGCCTACCTGGATTCGGAACAGTTCACCGAACTGCAGGTCGGCACCACGGGGCAGTTCGGTGGCCTGGGTATCGAGGTCGGCATGGAAAACGGTTTCGTGAAAGTGATCGCGCCGATCGACGACACGCCCGCGCAGCGTGCGGGCGTCAAGGCCGGCGACCTGGTGATCCGGCTCGACGACACACCCGTGAAGGGTATGACGCTCGGCGATGCGGTCAAGATCATGCGCGGTAAACCGGGCACCGACATCGTACTGACCATCGTACGCGAGGGCCTTGATGCGCCGCTCAAGGTCAGCATCACGCGCGACATCATCAAGGTGAAGAGCGTCAAGTCACGCATGCTGGAGCCCGGTTACGGCTACCTGCGGATTTCACAGTTCCAGTCGAAGAGTGCTGACAGCCTCGTCGACGCCATCAATAAAATGAAGAAGAAAAACGACGGCCGCCTCGACGGCCTGGTACTCGACCTGCGTAACAACCCGGGCGGCGTGCTGAACGGTGCAGTGGCCGTCTCCGATGCCTTCCTCACCAAGGGCATGATTGTCTATACCGAGGGCCGCATTGCCGATTCCAGTCTGCGCTTTAACGCAACGCCGGATGACATCATCGACGGCGCACCGCTGGTGGTGCTGGTCAACCAGGGTTCCGCCTCGGCCTCGGAGATCGTTGCCGGCGCCCTGCAGGACCACAAGCGCGCCATCATCATCGGTGCCAAGACCTTCGGCAAGGGCTCGGTACAAACCATCCTGCCGCTCAGCAGCGACTCTGCGCTGAAGCTGACCACGGCGCGCTACTACACCCCGTCCGGTCGCTCCATCCAGGCCGAGGGCATCACGCCGGACATCGAGCTGGAACCCCTGGAACTGTCCGCCAAGGAAAAGAGCGACATCAAGCCGCTGAAAGAGTCCGACCTGTCGCGCCATCTCGACAACGGCAACGGCAAGGACGAAGACGGGGACGAGGAGAACGGCAAGCAGGATGTCGACACCGAGCAACTGCTCAAGGAAGACTACATGCTGTACGAGGCGCTTAACCTGCTCAAGGGCCTGGCAATCCTGCAGGCACGCATCCAGTAGCTGTGATGGCTGGCCGTCCGGCATGGCAAAGACAGCTTGCCTTGCTGTCGCTGCTCTGCCTGCCGGGCCTGTCATGTGCGGCTGACGCCGTTTTCAATACCGGCAAGGGCGCACGCCTGCCGGCCATCGCACTGATCATCGATGATCTCGGCGGCACCAGCACTCCGGGCAAACGCGCCATCAGCCTGCCGGGTCCGGTGGCCATGTCCTTCCTGCCCGGCGGCAAACACACTGCAGAGCTCGCGCGGCTGGCGTATGACAACGAAAAAGAGGTGATGCTGCACCTGCCGATGCAGGCGCTCGGTCAGAAGGCGCGTCATCGTCACGCCGGCGAACTGATGACCGGCATGCCGCAGCCGGAATTCATCGACACGCTGTCACGCAACATCGCTGCGGTGCCGCATGTCAGCGGTATCAACAACCACCGCGGCAGCCTGCTGACGCAGCAGGGCGGCAGCATGGCCTGGCTGATGCAGGCGCTGCACGATCACGGCGAGCTGTTCTTTATCGACAGCCGCACCACCGCGGAGACCGTGGCCGCCGATATGGCGCAGGCCCATGGTGTGCCGAGCGCCTCGCGCAATGTGTTCCTCGACAACGAGCCCACACCGCAGGCGATCCGCAAACAGTTCCGCGAACTCGTGCGCCGCGCCCGTGCAGACGGCACGGCGCTGGCCATCGGCCATCCGCACCCGGCAACACTCGCGGTCCTGGCCGAGGAGCTGCCACGGCTCGCAGCGCAGGGTCTGCAACTGGTGCCGGTATCACTGCTGATTGAGCGTCAGAAGGAAAGGAGACTCGCATGGCAAGGGTCCTCGTCCCGCTAGCCCAGGGCTGTGAAGAACTGGAAGCGGTCACCATCGTCGATCTCCTGCGACGCGCCGGTATCGAGGTAGTCACTGCAGGACTCGATGCTCAACCGGTACGCGCCGCGCGCGGTACGGTGTTGATGCCGGATACCACACTGGATGCCGCCCTCAATACCGACTACGACATGATCGTACTGCCCGGCGGTTTGCCCGGCGCCGATCACCTGCGCGACGACCCGCGCATCATCGATCTCGTCAGGCGTATGCATGAAGCCGACCGCTATACTGCGGCCATCTGCGCCGCACCACGCGTGCTTGCAAAGGCGGGACTCCTCGACAACCGCCGTGCCACCAGTTATCCCGGCAGTATCGACGTCGGCGCCATTCCCGGCATCGATTATGTCGAGGACGCCGTCGTCACCGACGGCAAGGTCGTCACCTCGCGCGGACCCGGCACCGCGATGGACTTTGCCCTGGAGCTTGTCGGACTGCTGGCAGGCCAGGCAAAGCGCGACGAGGTCGAGGCATCCCTGCAACGTCCTTAATCCCCCAATCAATCTCGCGCAAAGCCGCCAAGACGCAAACACAATACTGCCACGGAGAGCACACAGGACTCCATGGATGGTCACTCCGG
>Ga0265306_10000175_pt1 | contig 27796 bp, 25 predicted proteins | sample Helome_3_FD_192493 | JGI IMG/M metagenome (GOLD analysis project Ga0265306, IMG submission 192493) | Marine sediment microbial communities from subtidal zone of North Sea - Hel_20160420 (Illumina Assembly) | ecosystem: Environmental > Aquatic > Marine > Subtidal zone > Sediment ... | reverse complement strand
TTGCTGGAAAATACCTGCCTGCATATTTACCTGCAACAAAAACTGGGATTCAAAACCCCCGACTACATGCACATTCCACTGGTCAACAATGCACAGGGCGTAAAGCTCAGCAAACAAACCGGGGCCAATGCGCTGGATCACCAGAACCCGTCGAGACAGCTGTTCGCCGCACTAAGCCACCTGGGCCAGTCACCCCAGCCTGAACTGGAAAATGCCGGGCCGCAGGAAATCCTGCAATGGGCAGTGGACAACTGGAGCATCGTCTCGATTCCGGTGGAACGTGCGGCGGTCGCAGAAACCTTTGACAATTAGTCCCATTCCAGGACATCGGTGAACTCATCGATTGGCTTATATTGACTATTAAACCTGCTGCTTCCCGCCCGAAAAGTTCCAATCAGCTGCCATCGGGACAGCCTTGTTCCGGAACCATTTCGCAGTAAACTATTGCTTTCGGAAGTAACGGGAAACCAGGAAACTATCATGCTCAAATCTGCAGGCGATTTAATAACGGAAGCTCAACAGCATATCGAATGCGTAGACGTTGCCACGGCGAAGAAAATATATGACGAAAACTCCGATGCAGTCATCGTCGATGTGCGCGAGGCTCACAGCGCTGAGGAATCAAAGCTAACCGATTCGATCAACATCTCACGCGGGCTGCTCGAAATGCAGGTTCATAAAGTTTGTCCCGAGGCGACGACGGTTATCCTGACCCATTGCGGTGGCGGTGGCCGGGCGTCACTCGCAGCGCAAACCTTGAAACAGTTGGGATACGGAGAGGTATACGCAATAACCGCACCCTTTGACGAGATCAAGAAAACCTTTGGTTGATTGCCTGGCTACTTGACCTGGTCGATGGTCAAGGTGATTTGCGCGGGTGGATTTTTGCTATCCACCGCTTCAATCTCGGTGTAAAAGTCACCCGCCTGGGCCACCGGTTTACCACTGCTGGAAACGCGAGCACCTACGATAACCTGGTCAAAGGTCGATAACTTCAGCGCTGGCATCATCGCGTCATCATCATTTAAGGTCAGCGTCACCGGTAAATCACTGAGTTGCAACCTTTTGACCGCCAGCGGCATCGGGGGTCCCTGCATTGCCTTGGCATAAACAAACACCGCGGCCCCTGGACTGGACCTGGATTTAAGATCAGCGCTGATATCGACGACCAGATTGAGACTGGCACCGGTACTCACCACGCTGGCAAGCTCCGGCTCACGCTCTTCGAGCATCGCGATCAGACCCTTGATTTCGCGTACTGAGCCTGGATTATCCGCAATCAAAGGTAATAGCTGCGTCCAGTAAACATGCGCCGCCTTGTAATCCTTGCGCTGCTCAGCAGCCATTCCAGCCAGCCAGAGTCCATTAGGAAAACGAGGTGAGAGTTCCAGTCCGCGTTTTACCAGTGCTTCCGGTTCACCCAGCAGATTGCCGTTGTTTTGCATCGCCAGTGCATCGGCAAGTGCAAACAGGATTCCGGGTTCGTCGCCGATCAGGTCGTTACTACGCTGAAAAGCCGTTACCGCTTCATTATACTGCTGCTTGCCCATCAGGGCCCGACCGAGCATAAACCAGCCTTCTGCATCCTCTGGATTAGCGCGCAGCTTTTCCTTGATCGCAACGACCATTTCATCGAGGCTCATTTGCGGCGCGGCCGCAGCCTGTTGCTGCGGCACAGCTTTTACCAGTTGCGGGTTTTCGATAACCCGGTACTCACCATAAACCAGGTATAAAGCGACGCTGCTAAGCGGTATCGCCAGCAACACCACGACTGCCATCCACTTGCCGCGCGATTTTTCGCTATCGGCTTCACTGCTATCGAGCTCCAGTGCGAGCGAGGTCTGCAAATCCAGAAACGCACTATCGTAGGCAGCCTGGTCAATTTCACCATCCGCCAGCTGCGCTTCGAGCTGTTGCTTCTTCTCGCGCGCAATTTGAATATTCTGCTGTTGTCGCTGACCACCCTGCTGTGCTCGCGAAGTTCGGATCAGCGGGACCAGTAAAATAACAAGCGCGAGCGCAAGCAGCGCGATGACGATAATCCAGAAACTCATTTGCCCGGCTCTTTTTCTTCCAGCAATTGTTTTGCTTCGGCCATTGCCGCGGCATCGACTTCAACCGGTTTACTAGCAGCGCGTAATCTGCGCACGAGCAGGTACAGCACAACCAACAATAACAGGAAGGGCCCAAGCCACAGCAGGTAGGTGTTGGATTTAAACTGTGGCCGGTAAAGTACAAAATCGCCATAGCGTTCGACCATGAATTCAACCACTTGCTGTTGGGATTTCCCTTGCTGCAGCATCTCGTAGGTTTCACGCCGGAGATCACGCGCCAGGTCAGCATCCGAGGCCGACAGGTTCTGGTTCTGACAGACCAGGCAGCGCAGTTCGTCAATGAGCTTTTTATAGTCGGCTTCCATTTGCGCCGACTCGAATTCGTAAGTCTCGATCACAGCCTGTAACGGCGGTACCCAGAACACGAAGGTCGCTAGCAACAGCAAATTCCTCAACTTAGCAACTCCTTGAGGACTGGCATGATTTTCTTTTCCAGCGACTCATGCGTAACCGGACCAATATGCTTGTACTTGATTACTCCATCGGCACCGATGACAAAGGTTTCCGGCACCCCGTAAACACCCCAGTCGATACCGACCCGCCCATCACGATCGATAACACTGGTGGCGTAAGGATTACCAAACTGCTGCAGCCACCGGGTAGCATCGGCGGGTTCGTCCTTGTAATTGAGCCCGACTACAGTGACCAGGTTGCGCGAGGCGAGTTCGCTTATGACCTCGTGCTCGGCGCGGCAGGAAACACACCACGATGCCCAGACGTTGAGCACCCACACCTGCCCCACCATGTCCGCGGTGGAAAGTTGCCGTGACGGCGTTTCCAGCATAGACAGCGAAAATTCCGGCGCCGCTTTGTCGATCAGCGGCGATGGCACTTCTTTCGGTTTCAGATACAGGCCGCGCCAGAGCAATCCAACCATCAGCACGAACACCGCAAGCGGCAGCGCGAAACGGATCACGAAAGCTGCTCCGCGCCATCGGTCGAGATGGCCTTGCTGCGCGCCAGGCGACGGTAGCGTCGATCGCTAGCGGCAAACAGGCCACCAATCGCCATAATGATTGCTCCCAGCCAGATCCAGCGGATAAAAGGCTTGTAGTAAATTCGCACTGCCCAGGCGCCTTCTTTATCGAGCGGTTCGCCCAGGGCGATAAATAAATCCCGTGCAAGTCCGGCATCGATCGCAGCCTCGGTCATTGGCATCGTCTGCACGGGATAGATGCGTTTTTCAGGAAACAGGTCGACTTTGAAGTCGCCGGATTCCGAGCGCACCGTGAAACCACCGCGTGTGGCAACATAGTTATCGACATTGAAGTCGCGCACGCCATGAAAAGTGAATTCATAATCCGCCACCGAGTAGGTATCGCCCGGAGCCATACGCAAATCCTTTTCCTGGGTATACAGGCTGGTCAGCGTTACCCCGATAATGAATACCCCGATCCCCAGGTGCCCGAGCAACATGCCGTAAAAGCCGGCCGGCGTCGAGCGCAAGGTCGAAAGCAAGGCACGATGGTGAAATCGTTCGTAAATCGCGATAACGGCCGTGACCGCAATCCATAACGCCATCGCGATTCCTAAGTAGGCGCCCCACATCCACTGCGGTAGCGAAAGGCTAAGCAGCAAGGCCAGCACCAGCACAAACAATGCCGGGAATTTGAGTTTAGCAACCAGGCGCCGCAGGCTGTCGCTCTTCCAGCGAATCAGCATACCGATACCCATCAATACACCCAGCGGCGCGGTCAGCGATATAAACATCAGGTTGAAATAAGGCGGGCCGACCGAAATCTTACCGCCCATGGCATCGATCGCGATCGGGTACAGCGTGCCTAGCAGGATTGCGCTGGTTACTACCGCGAGAAAAGCATTGTTCAATAATAACGCGCCGTCGCGAGACAGCAGTTTAGTCTGGGCTGCACTTTTGAGTAGCGGTGCACGCCAGGCGTAGAGGGTTAACGAACCGCCAACCACCAGCACCAGAAAGCCCAGAATGAATACCCCGCGTTCCGGGTCGCTGGCAAAGGCGTGTACCGAGGTGAGCACGCCGGAGCGCACCAGGAAAGTGCCCAGCAGACTCAGCGCAAACGCGAAGATAGCCAGTAACGCTGTCCAGGCTTTGAAAGTGCCACGCTTCTCCGTAATCGCAAGGGAATGCATTAACGCGGTTCCGACTAACCAGGGCATGAAGGATGCGTTTTCAACCGGATCCCAGAACCACCAGCCGCCCCAGCCGAGTTCGTAGTAGGCCCACCAGCTACCGAGTGCAATACCGAGGGTTAAAAACAACCAGGCGATATTGGTCCAGGGGCGCGCCCAGCGTGCCCAGGCCGAGTCGACCTGGCCCGAAATCAGCGCGGCGATTGAAAATGCAAACGCGACTGAAAATCCGACATAGCCGAGATAAAGCATGGGGGGATGAATCGCAAGACCGATATCCTGCAACAGCGGGTTTAAGTCACTGCCCTCGGCGGCCGCCGGGAAAAGACGTTCAAAAGGGTTCGAGGTAATGATAATAAACAATAAAAATCCGCAGCTCACGAGCCCCAGTACCGCCAGTACCCGCGCCCGCATCGCACCCGGTACATTCGGCGTAAACACCGCTACCGCTCCGGTCCACAGCGCAAGCACCAGGGCCCATAACAGCAATGATCCTTCGTGCGAACCCCAGACGCCGGAAATACGGTAAATCAGCGGTAGTGCACTGTTCGAATTCTTGGCCACGTAAAGGACCGAAAAATCATGACTTAGAAAAGCCCAGGTCAGACAGGCATAGGACAGGCCGACAAATAAAAGCTGGCCAAGTGCAGCGGGTCTTGCGAGCGCAACCCAGCGTTGTACACCGAGACTGGCGCCGGCCAGCGGCACCAATGCCTGGATAACGGCAATGCTGAGCGCAATAATCAACGCAAACTGACCAATTTCGGGAATCACTGCGCGTTTTCCTGCTTCGACTGCATACCGGCGAGTTCAGGTGGCATATAGTTTTCATCGTGCTTTGCCAGTACTTCTTCGGCCACGAACTCACCGGAATCGTTAAGCTTGCCATTGGCGATGATGCCCTGCCCCTCGCGAAACAGGTCGGGAAGTATACCGGCGTAACGCACCGTTACGCGCTGCTCGTTATCGGTTAAATCGAACTTCACGGTTAAACCGTCACCGGGACGGTCGACGCTGCCTTCGACTACCATGCCACCCATACGAAACAGCTTGTTCTGCGGTGCCTTACCCGACATGACCTCACTCGGGGTAAAGAAAAACATGATATTCTGATCCAGCGACTTGAGCGCGAGCCCGACGCCAACGGCCACGCCCGCAACCATTAGCAGGATCAGGCCGAGTCTTTTCTTTCTTGCAGGTGTCATTTCTGTTCATCCTTTTGACGCCGCCGCAGCTGGCGTATTTCTTTCTCGTGTTGCTTGCGTGGTAGATACCAGTTTAGCCATAGCACCAATGCGACCAGGGCATAGCTCGGCCAAACAAAAACAGCGTATCCACCCATTTGGAAAAATTCTGCCATTTAAAGTTCCTCGACCCACTTGCTGTTGCGTTCACGCCGTAACAACTCCACGCGGCACTTCTGAAACAGTGTCAACACGTAGTAAACCTGGAACGCCATCGCCATCAACAACAACGGCAGCAGCATGCTCCAGTGGATCGACGGCTTGTCAAACTTGGTCACCGTCGGTCCCTGGTGCAGCGAATGCCACCACTCGACCGAATAATGGATGATCGGGATATTAACCACTCCAACCAGGGCCAGTATTGCTACCGCTCTGCCGGCTACACGCCGATCATCGATGGCATTATGCAACCCGATAATACCAAGGTACAAGAAAAGCAGGATCAATTCCGACGTCAATCTTGCATCCCAGACCCAGTAGGTACCCCACATGGGTTTGCCCCACAGCGACCCGGTAACCAACGCAAGAAAAGTAAAACTGGCGCCTATCGGCGCGCTACTGATCAATACCACCTCGGCAAGTTTCATCCGCCAGATGATGACTATGGCGCCACAAAAAGCCATTACAACGTAAATAAGTAACGACATCCACGCCGATGGCACGTGCACAAAAATGATGCGATAGCTTTCGCCCTGCTGATAGTCCGGTGGTGCTTCGATCAAACCACCGTAGAGGCCGGTCAGTAAAAAGGCCAGGAAAATCCAGGTCAGCCACGGAATCCATTTACCGGCGATGCGGTAAAAATGCGGGGGCGAACCTAACTTGTGAAACCAGAGAAACATTGAAATCCCTTTAACTTATTAACTTGCCGACATTCGTAAAGCCGCCGCCGTCGCCCAGGGCGACAGTGAAACCGATAGAAACAGGAACGCCAGCAGCATGTAAATCTGCGCCGATACTTCGAATCCCATCGCGGCATTTTCAATCGCGCTAGCCGCAAAAATCAGAACCGGCACGTATAAGGGCAATACCAAAAGCGACAGGATTATACCACCCTTTCTCAGGCCTACCGTAAGTGCAACGCCAATTGCCCCTATCAGGCTTAAGATTGGGGTTCCAATGAGTATAGTCAATAGTAGCGTCCCCTGGGCCGAGCCCGGCATTCCCAACATTTCCGCCAGTAATGGCGCCACGATCAGTAATGGTAACCCGGTTACCAGCCAATGCGCGCTGACTTTTGCCAGCACCAGCACCGCTACCGGGTGCGCACTGAGCAAGATCTGTTCCAGCGATCCATCATCGAAATCGGAGCGAAAAATGCTATCCAGCGACAGCATCGCCGCGAGCAAAGCCGCGACCCAGATAATTCCGGGCGCGATGCGCGCCAGCAGCACGGGCTCCGCACCCAGTGCCAACGGGAACAGGGTTATTACCAGTACGAAAAATAACAGCGGCATCGCGTACTCGGCGCGGTTACGCAACGCCAGCAGCAGATCACGTCGTAGCAGGAAGACAAATGCCTGGGCCAGGGATAATCGTTGACTCATGCCTGCGCACCCATATGAAGGCGCTGCACATTCTGGCCCGGCAGCGATATATCGTGATGCGAAGTCATGACAATTAATCCCTGTTGCTCCAGGTGTTGCTCAAACAACGACGCGAACATTGCCATACTGTCCCTGTCGAGCGAGGTAAAAGGTTCATCCAGAATCCAGAGCATCGAATCGGTTGCCAGTAGGCGGGCCAGCGCCAATCTGCGTTTCTGACCTGCAGACAAACTACCTACCTCGGTCTCTCCGTAGGCATAAAGGTTTACCTGCTCGAGCACGTCGTCAAGACTCTGCTCGGAAGGCACGCCCATCGCTCTCGCCAGGCGTAAATTTTCGAGACAGGAAAGTTCATGCTTGACGCCGTCGTGATGCCCGACATAGGCCACCTGCTCGTAGTAATCACCCGCCAGGCGATCAATCGGAACACCACGCCACAATATTTCGCCGCCGTCTGCCAGTCTGAGACCCGTTAAAATCCGCAGCAAACTGGTTTTACCGCATCCGTTCTTTCCTTCGACCACCAGCATCTGCCCGGGTTCGAGCATAAAATCAAGATGCTCGAATAATATACGGTCATTGCGGGTACAGCTGAGCCCGCGCGTTTGCAGTAAGGTGGATTGGGACATACGTTGGCTGGGAGTAAAAGTGACCGAAGATTAGCCTTGCGTCCGACATCGATCAACCGATTTTTTTGATTTATATCAGGCAACAAGGAGATAATATGGAGTAAAATTAGGTTAAACATGAATGGGAAATTGGACCATGACTACCAAAGAAAAATTGATCGAGCAGCACATTCGCGAATATGAGTCACGCGTGAAGCATATCGATGAGCTTTACGAACGCGCCCATAAGGCTACCGAACACCTGGACGATGAGCATGATTCCCGCTCCGAGCTAAAGTGGTTTGAAGACCGACGGTCGAATGTTAAGGATGCGATCGAAACCATGCCGGTAAAGAACTGGCGTAAGGAAACCGTGAAAAAAGCCGGCCCCATGGCGATCTGGGATATTATCGCGCAGCAACTCGAGGATTTTCTCGAACGCCACGAAAAGTAGCGTCGGTGCGACAGATTCGATTTCTCTCTACCGCCAATGCGGTGCCAGGATTTCAGGTTGAGCAAATTTCAATCGAATTCTATCGAGGCCTCGATCATTGCAACAGGCTAGCTGGTATGTGGGAACCTGTTGCCACGCTTTTCCGCCTCGATGAATACGCGCTTTACTTCGGGGAATTTCTGCTTGATCGTGCGATCAATTTCAGCGATGTCTGCTTCGACTTCCTTTGCGCTGATCGAATCGGCAAAATCCACACTGATATTGGCAAGAATAAAATCCGGCCCCATGTGCATGGTTAGTACTTCGTTGACATGTTCGATGTTGGCTCGTCCCCTCAGGGAATCGCGGATACCACGAATTACCAATTTGTTGGCACTTTCACCAATCAACAGGCTCTTGGTTTCGTAGGCTAGCCAGATCGAGGTACCGACCAGGATCAGTCCGATAATGACCGAGGCGATGCCATCGAATACCAGGATGCCGGTTACCTGGCTCATCCATACACCGGCAAAGGCGACCATTAAACCCAGCATCGCCGCACTGTCTTCGAACAGCACCACGAATATCGACGGGTCCTTGGCACGTTGTATCGCTTCGAGGAATCCCCAACGCCCCTTGGTGCGGCTGAATTCGCGAAACGCAAAATACCAGGCGGCACCCTCGAAGACCATTGCCAGCCCGAGGACGATATAGTTAATCATCGGATTACTGATCGGTTCGGGATGCTGGATATGCTGGATTCCCTCGTAAATAGAGATGCCACCACCGAGCGCAAAAATCAGGATAGCGACGATGAAGCTCCAGAAATATATTTCCTTGCCGTGACCGAACGGAAAATCTTCGTCAGGCGGTTTGGCGGCGCGTTTCATGCCGTATAACAGTAACACCTGGTTCCCGGAATCCACCAGTGAATGAATCCCTTCCGACAGCATTGCCGAACTGCCGGTAATCGACGCTGCAACAAACTTGGTGACCGATATCAGCGAGTTACCGATCAGTGCTGCAATGATGACAAGCTTCGAACCTGATGCCATATTTTCACCTCAAAAATTTCACGGTTACTATATCCCAACAGCCACCCAGGAAGAAAGCCGGGTAGTAACTCGGGAACATCCAGGAAATTAATTTCGAAGTGACTGAATTCCGGGACTAGAAAACTATTGTTGCCACCGGGAGACTCAGCTTCGAGCCAGCTTATCCGGCATTTAATTAATCATTGCTGGCAGGTCAACCCTCTACTAAACTCCGCGCAGCTTCAACTTGACTGACTGTCACCAACCGGAACACGACTCGTATGTGGAAAGACCTCGGATCCTCCTGGGCAATACTGCTCGGCATCGGCTGCATGATGCTCGCCAACGGACTCCAGGGTACCCTGCTCGGGGTACGTGCCGGCATCGAGGGTTTTTCGACATTTTCCACCGGCATCATGATGTCGGGTTACTTCATCGGCATGTTTATCGGTTCGCTGGTCGCACCCTACCTGGTCAATCGAGTAGGTCATATTCGCGTGTTTTCGGCGCTGGCTTCAATGGCGTCGATCTCGATTCTTTTCCACGGCGTTTATATCGATCCATGGTTATGGATGGCGATGCGGATCATTACCGGTATCAGCTTCGCCGGTTTCTATGTCGTTACCGAAAGCTGGCTCAACGATCGCGCCAGTAATGAAACCCGGGGCAAGGTGTTATCGGTTTACATGCTCATCGTTACCGGCGGCATGGGCGCCGGACAGTTCTTACTCAACCTCGCAAAACCGGCCGCGATCGACCTGTTCATCCTGATCTCGGTGATCATTTCATTTGGCCTGATTCCGATATTGCTCACCGTAAAACCCGCACCAAACTTCGCAACTTCGTCGAAGATGTCGGTGATCGACCTGTACCGGGCTTCACCGCTGGCCGTTATCGGCAACTGTCTCACCGGCATGGCACATGGTACGATTTTCGGCCTGGGTGCGATTTATGCGAGTGCAGTACTGGTCGATATCAAGGCAATATCCTGGTTTATGGCCTGTTTCCTGATAGGCAGCCTGGTATTCCAGTGGCCGGTCGGTTTTATCTCCGATCGCATCGGCCGTCGCGGCGTAATGGCCGGCCTGTCAGTCGTTTCAATCGTTTGTTGCTTATTGGCCCTTGCCACACCCAGCGACAGCTGGCTGTTTTACCTCTTTATCATCGCATTGGGTGGCGCCGCAATGCCGATGTACTCGATCTGTATTGCCTATGCCAACGATCGACTCGAACCGCATCAAATCGTCGGCGCCAGTGGCAGCCTGGTCATGGTCGCGGGTTTCGGTGCGATGACCGGACCCATCATAATTGCCTTTTTCATGGACTTTTATGACGTAACATTTTATTTCTGGGGTATCGCGACCGCGTTTGCGATAATTTTCTTTTTTACCCTGATCAGAATTGGCGCTCGTGCCGGGGTTGCAATAGCCGACCAGTCGACCCTGGTCGCCGGTCCGATGGGTACCCCGATCGCCGAGTATATCGCGCCCGATTCACTCGAGTATGCTGACGCGGTTGCGAGGCACAATGTCAGGGTTCTCGATGAACGCGAAGACATAACCGAACGCCGACTATAACGTTAAAACCTGATGTCTAAAGCGTCCAGCGCAGATCCAGCAGGACAATATCCTGGTCGCCAATATCATCGCCAATTTCTTTAAGCGGATGACCCCAAATTATTCGCCCGTTAAAATTTGCATCCGATATTTCAATCCCGAGGCCCAGGCCATAAATTTCACCACATACGTCTCGGTTATCGACCTCGCATTTGACCTCACCGTAATCAATACCAGCCGACAGGGAAATAGATTTTGCGAGTGGATTGCCGCTGAAGGGATTTGTCACCGATTGCAATTGCCTGGTCAAATTGCTGCGCAGGTACCCGGCATTGCTTCCGCTCAATGCGGACGAATAGCCGCGCACGGTATACGGACTGCCTAGATATAGCTTATCGTTGTCAAACAGAATGTCGTCACTGTATTGCAGGTGAAGCTCGAAACTCGCATACCAGGCAGGGTCTGCCAGGTAATAGTAAAGCTGGCTGTCGAGGTTGAACTTTTCAAACTGCAGTCGCGCCTCGCTCTCAAACCCATCCTCGATCGTATAGTAATCGTCGTCTCTGGCCCCGTACGAATCAAGCCCCTGGTGATAGCGATAGCTGGTGCTGATCTGACCCCATGGCTGCAACCAGTCATGCCGGAGTTCCAGACTTGCCTGGCTGGTTTTATAACTCGACACATCGATTAGTTCTCCGTCAAAATAACTGTGCGAATCCTTGAGTTCCAATGCAAACGCGAGTGTCAGCTTTCCGGTCTGGCTACGGCTCAAAATCTTGCTGACTCGAAGCTCGTCACTGACCGTGTCTCCTTCAGACAGAAAACTGCCGTTGATTCCCTGCACTCTCTGGTCATACCTGATGTCGCTGTGATTCAACGCAAACAGATAACTTCCCAGTGGAAAAGAATAAATCAATTCGCGGCTGCGATTGCTTTGATAGGATCGTAACACTTCCCCGCTATTGTAACGGAACTCGACTATATCATTGATATCAAAGGGATTATCCAGTATTGCCTGAAAGCTCAGCTGACCATCCTGGTCGGTCTGAGCAATAATTCCGAGTTCAGTCCGAAGTGGGTTTGACTCTATCGTCTTGATTGCGACAATGCTGCCGCCCTGCTGCGTTCCCGGCCTGATTTCGAAACTGGCGCTCACCGACCTAGCTCGCTCGATTACGTCAAGCGAAGTCTCAAGTTCACGCAGATTCAGAACTTCATCATTAAAAAGAAATGCAGTTGCTATCTTACTACTGGTAGCACCGCTATCGGCATCGACAATGGCTTCAACTCTGCCAACTAGAATTTGAATCTCGATCTGACCATCGCTGATATCCTGCTCGAGCAAATAAGGCCTGCTGGTAACATAGCCTCGAGCGATGAGGTCATTTGAAATTTCGGACAGAATGGTGCGAACTAAATCGCTATCGATACAACGGCCCAGGAAAGGCCGGCCGAGCATTGCCAGGCCGGATTCGCCAGGCAGTTCGGCCGCAACGACATCAACCTGGCTCAATGCAATGCATTGGGCCTCGCTAGCCGCCTGAGCCGATGCCTGCAGCAACAGGCCGAGGCTGAGTGCCCTAAAACCAGATCGAAGCGAATAATCGCGTAACCGTGGCATCAAAACTGTACAGCGGTTCTTCCCCGACCGGGCCTGATTTAGTCAGGTCACGAAAATCATCGTAGTCAAAATCGATCCAGTCCACCTGCAGGTTCAAGCTGCCACGCTCAATCTGAGACCAGGACCTGCCAAATTCATAACTGGCGCCGAGACCGAGGGTGGTGCTGGTAAAGGTACTTAATTCCTTGTCACGTGCGAGGTAATTCTGTGCATCCACGGATGGAAACAAATCACTATAGAATTCAGCCTTGGTTTGATCGTGAAATCGAAAACTGGCTTCAAATATCCATTCTTCCTGGTAAGGGAAGGTATAACCCAGCTCGTAGGTGGTCGCATCGATATCCCAGGTATCTTCAAACACCCTGATCCCGGCAAATATCGCGGCGCGTTGCGGCAGGAAATAATTGGCACGTAGCGCCATCGCGGTACTGGTACGGGTTTCTGGATAAGTCTCCTGCTGAAAGCTAAAGCCGGTGCATGCGGGATCATTGCAATATCTTACGGAGCGGTAAGGATTATTGAGGTAACCGTCATCGGTTATTGTTTCGAAGGTAAATGCCATCACCATGTTCTTGGTTACAACCTGGGTAACCCCGAGCCGGTAACTACGCACCTTGGTATCCTCTGAGAAGTCCTCGCTACCAGCAAGGTTTAATCCAACCGTATTGTCGCCAATCGCAAAGCTCATACTGACCGTGGTCAGATCACCAAACAGGTCTTGCGAAATTCCAAGATTCAGGGTATTTGCGTCGAAGTCATTTTCATCGCTGACCGTGTATGAAGCACTCATGGTCGTCTTTTGGCGCAAGTAGTCGACGCTGATAGAGTTCTCGGTCCGTTCTTCCGTATACTCGCTGGCTCCACTGACCTCGACATCAATTGACGCACTGGTCACATTATCGACGTAATGATTGAATCCTACCGAGACGCTGTCACCCAGGTTCTTGCGCACCAGAAGAGAAGGCCCGTCGATGGTCACACCGCCGCCGTCATATTTATGATAAAGCAGATCTACCCTCTCCTCGGGCAAAACCGCCGCCTGCAATTCCATGGTTGCAAGCAGCAGGAATAGAACCGGAAAAAACCGCCAAATAGAAAACTTCATTCGGAAATCATCGTGGTAAGCAGTAGTCGCTATTCCGACAACAGGATTTAGTTACAGCCGCAACCGCCGCCGGTGGCAATTCCCGCGCCCCTGGCACCTTCTCGCGAATCATAAACGTGATGTATGTAACTTGCCGAAACCGGGTCACGGTTAAAGCTCATAATAGGATCTGCGAGGTTGGCACGCTCGTAGGGCTTGACCCACGGCTCGATCGCACAACCACCCAGTGTTACAGTGCTAATGAACAGTAAAAATGCCAGTTCTTGCTTCATCAGTATTACTCACGCACCAGTTTTTTCACCATCTTGCGATACTTCTCTTCATCGCCGGGCTTGTAGCCCTTGTGCAGAAATCGCATGTTACCGTCACGATCGACGACCACCGTGGTCGGCATCGCGATAACATTATATTTTTTGCTGACCTGGTTTTTATTGTCGAGTACAACCGGAAAATCAACCGGGAAATTCTTGAGAAAACCCCTGGCGTTCCTGGCGTCCTCTTCGACGTTCACCCCGAGCACCGTAAAACCAAGCGGCTCATACTTCTTGTGCAGGTCGTTCAACAGGGGCATTTCTTCTCGACAAGGACCACACCAGGAAGCCCAGAAGTTAATCAAAACCACATTTCCAGCCATCTCGCTAAGCTTCAGATTTTTACCACCGAGGGACTTCAAGGTGAAATTTGGCGCCTGCCCTTTAAGAGAAGCGGCATCGGTATGGGTTACAACCGCGAATGATAAAAAACATGCCAGCATCAAGCTGAGGCGGTTTCCCGAAAAAAGGCTATTCATATCCATATTCTCCCTAGAAAAAAAAGTTTAAAGCTACTGTCAATTCAATATTGTGAGTCGTTTCGTCGCTACCGAAGAGATCCTGCTCAAATATCAGGTCTCGCATCTCGATGTCCAGGCTGAATCCGTCAGCAAACAAGGTGCGATGCCCAACCGCATAAGCGATGGTAAATCGGTCATCTCCCGCAAACTCGGTGTTACCAATCCCCGCCGATAAATAAAGCACAGTATTAAAGGTAGTCGAATCAGTTAAAAATGCCTCCCCTGGAAACAGGTTGAATCCCAGGCTAACAAGGTAATACTCAATTTCGCGTTCATCGTCTGACAGCAGCGGCGCCCCCCCACTCAGTTTTTCGAAACTGGTCTCTCCCGAATCGCCTTTACCATAGGAAGCCTGGACGAAAAAATCTTCAGACACATTGTATCCAAGCTTGACGCCTACCACGGCGTTGGTGTCAAAATCTTCAATTGCGAGATAGCCTGCATAAACAGCGATTTCAAAATCATCCGAATCGATCAGTGATTCGTCGAATTCGACGCGCTCGATCTGGGGCTCGATCAGATTGGTTGGATCTTCATCGTCACTTTGCGCAGCAACCTGGGTCGCTGGCATCATTGCGATCAACCAAGTAATCGCTAGAAAAATACTGCGAAACCGAATTTCCACTCGCTTACTACCTCGCTATTGTCACTGGTGCCGGACGAAAAAATAACATACTCGTTAGCCTCGAATCGAAACAGAAAACTGCGGCTGATATAACGCTGCACGCCGAGCCCAAACTGCGCAAAATTATTTTTATCCTGGTTTGCCGAAATTAATATAACGCTAGGATCGACCTTTATTTCACCTAGCCCAAGCGTCATGTAAGGGGAGTATTTCAAATCTGGAAACGGTTGCATTACCAGGTTCCCCTTGTAATAAGTGGCACTTGACCTATCACCTATCGACTTACCAAAATGAATTTCACCGGTCAGGTTCTCGGTAAAAGCATAGCCGGTAAACAAGGTAAATACCGGGGTCGAATCAAACTCACCACCGGTGAACCCAATGTTCCATTTACGCTGCGAGAAATCTTCAAGGCCCATCTCGATAAGCTTGAATTTTTCTCCAGTCGGCAGCAGTGTTTCCCGCATTTGATCGCGACTCGCCCAACCGGTCTTACCATCACTGGTTTCGATTCTGAACCAATCGGTTTTTCGTCTTATGACACTGACCTCGGTGCCCCGATCAACAACATAAAAAATCGGATAGCCAGCGCCTGGTCCGGTATGAAGCTCGATAAAAGGGTCGGCAATTTTAACCTTATAGAAGACTTTGCCTTCTGCGTCAGTGCCGAGTTCAGGTGCGTATGCGGCCTCTGCCGCTTGCTTCGAAGGAACAACTTCCACTGCGGAGGGTATTGCTTCCTCGGTCATGGTTTCTTCCTCCACCGATTGCGATTGCGACGGTTTGGAAGGTGCCATGAGCAAAAGGAACAAACTGGGCAAAAGTATCCCCTTGAGACGTTTCAAGTATTTTTTCCCGTGTTATTACAACCACTAGTTTAGTTTTGTGGCGCCGCCGGGTCGAAAGGGTCGTTAAAGTTCTGGGCGCCTAAGTCTATCCACTCTGAGATTAGCTTTAATTCGGCACCTGTCAACATGGCCGTGTGATCGACGCTGCCCGCGGGTAGTGCACGCCCGGCGTTGAGCTCGGTTCCGGTCATTTTCTCGATGAAAAAGCTACTGCGCGCGCCGGCCGTGGTCATGATCGGGTTAATCGCCGCCGCGGGATCGGGATTGCCCTGTCCGTCGAGAAACAACTCAAGCGCCCCGCCGGCGTTCAGAAACTGACCCTGCCGAGTATTGAACATTTGCTGGAAGGATCTGAGAAAGTCGTTCGGATCCTGATTGGGGTCGGTGGTCAGATCGAGTTGTCCATAGGGTAATCGAGTGCCGTTTATGCTGGTGTGGCAGCTGACACAGGTGTCATCGCCAATAGTATCGGTCATCATCATATCCGCGACCAGGGGCGTGTTCGTAGGATCGGTGGCCGTCGGATTCAATGGCGCAAGCGGCGTAAAAGTATCGACACCTCGATCGAGCTGAAATATCTCGTGAATATGCGTTTGGTAGTTAATTATGACGCGGCAATTGTATGCCCAGGTGGGCGAACAGAAACTATTCGGCGGCGCCAGCATTCCGGGATTCAGGTCGGTATAGCGATAGGCATAACTCAGGTCGGGCGCACGCACGCCGGGATCGGTCCAGTAATCGTCGTAAACCAGATCGGCGCTGAGTATTGGCTCGTTGGCCGTGGGCACGCTATCGAATCGCACTTCGGCCATGGTCTGCCCGAAAGTACCCACATAGGGACTTGCCGGCATCGAACCAGGAATCAGGGTGTTGACGAACATTTGACTGGCCGGTAATCCGCTATTGATCGACGGCGCCTCACCATCGCTACGCGCGTGAATTTCCGGCGGATTGCCGCCATTGTTGAGATCGTGGCAACCGACGCAGTTCAACGTATCTCCCGGTTGCAACTGGAACCAGTTGTCATGTCGCGGTCCGATGCGACGGCCTTCACCATCGAGCACCTCGAGCGCCAGCGGGATAAACGCGGGAACCTTGACCTTGACCGAACCGTCGGGTTCGACCGGCGCGTAACCAACGACTTCACGCATGCCGCGATTGCGTTGTGGACCAAAGGCATTGTTATCCAGATCAGGCGGGTTGACCAGTGTCGGATCGTCCGGATCGGGAATCCCGACCGGCTTGATAAAACGGACAAAGCGTGCCGGACGTTCGGCCGCAACCGCATTTAGAGGATCAGCAAAATCCTGAACTGTATTGATGCCGGCAGCTCCGGTACAAACTCCAAAATAACAGCCGTTGAAACTGCCATCGCCCATATCGTAAACACTTTTGATATTAACCACGCCAACGACTTCGGACTCCCAGCCAGAATCAAGCTCGCCGAGCAGACTCTTGTCGAAAATAACCGGCGCCCGGGTCCTGTTTTCGAGCGCAATGACCTCAGTGATAACTTTACCTGCTTCCGCCAGCACGATGGGCTTCTGGGTATCGACGTCCATATCGTAAATCCAGATCGAGTAGGCGGGAGAAACTTCCACGGCCGCTGGATCATTCACATATTCATCAATACAGGGCCTTATTACACCATTGACGTCCACCTGGCAGGTGGATTTGCTGACCAGCACGCGATTCGACCCATCCCATAACGGGAAGGCCGTGGCGTAGCGGCCGTTAGCCGAGATCGAACCATCGTTGGCAACGTTGGAGATCGTGGCGTCACGTTGTGCCGGACCGGGCATACCCGTCAGCGACCACAGCGGCTTGTAGATATCCACAAAGCGATCGACACTGATAACTTCAATATCGCCGCCGTCGAAGGTTCCGTCAAACGGTTTGGTGATTACCATCAAGTCACCGTTTGCCATTTCACGTAAATTAGTAAAGTGAATTTCCGCGCCGCCAGTGCCGGTGTTGTGACTCTGCGAACCATATAGAATCTGCATATCGCTACCGTCCGGATTGACGGTATATAAATTGATTTCGTCATTGCCCGCGGCATTGTCCCAACGGCTGAATACGACTTTTCCGCCCTTGAAGCCAGTTAATACCTGCGGGTAAAGATCGTGACTCTGGTTGAAGGAAATCTGGTGGATGTCGGAGCCATCGGCATTCATGACGTGCAGCACTAACGCCTGAACACCCTCGTCTTCGTCGAGTGCGGAAAATCTCGGCTTGGCTTCGTTGATCAGCATTTCGCGCGACTGGCGCTGGCGATTCGACGAAAATACGATACGTCCATCGGGCAGGTAGCTGGGAAACAGGTCATCACCCTCCTCGGCAATCAGCGCGGTGGAGATAACTCGTCGCAGTTGACTAGTGGTTACGTCATATTCGTAAACATTCCAGCTGGGGAATGGAGGATTGTTCGGATCCGGGTCGAACAGGCGCAGTGAAAACACGATCTTGGTGCCATCGTGGCTGGCGTTCAAGCCCTTGACGTCGCCGATACCGTTGGTCACGGAGCTGGTGATATTGATCTCATTGTCGGTGGTGCGCAGATAAACATCGCCGCCGGAACTGAACAACCTCGGTTCGCGCACATCGGCCTGTATTTCGTTGCCCATATCGTCGACCGGGATCGGACGCTTGACGTAGGTAATCGGTATTTCGACGATACCGGGATCGATCCCATCGCCCGAGTCAGATCCGGGATCACAGGCGCTAAGGGCGACAACTACAGCGCACAGTACAACCAGTCCAAGCCAGTGAAACTGGAATTCCATCCACTGGCCTGGCCTCGTCAATATGCGTGAGTATAAAGCTGTCGTATGTTTCATCATTTCCTAAAGTCGGTACCCGGCAGAGCGCCCGTATGTCATTGTTTTATAGTGTATCTTCGATTTTATATAACCCACTCTCGAATTCTGACCAAACGTGCTTTTTTCCTTACGAACGGTATACGTGAGAGCGAGCCAGTCTCGTAAACTTAAGGGTACGGGTTTAATCCGCGGAATACATTTACGAGGTAACAGGTCTGAGCTTAACAGTAATAATAGAATGGTCCGGTGTAATTGAAGTTTTTGTGACTTAATTAACGCTGTTTATCCATTTCACGTTAACGCTCTGTGCTAGATTTAGACCTCGTGCTCTGAACCCGCGCAACAGCGATTGAACAGGAGTTAGAAGGGGATACTAATGGGAAAGATTAATAAAATATCGCTGCCGCTGTTAATCATGGCGGTGCTGACGAGCCAAGTAACCTGGGCTGGCCCAACCGAGCGAGCCATGGCCAAGCGGATCCACGACCGTCTTACTGGTGTTACCGCGACCAATACGGCTATCGATGATATGGAAGGGTTGATTCTGGGCGACACGGCTTGCGCCGGTTCGTTGACCGATCCTGGCTGCGGCAAAGACGCGGCCGAATACGCCATCGACACCCTGCAAAACCCCGATGCCAAATTCTTTTACAATGTAACTCTGAAAAATTTCGCTGCTCCCTGGACCAACGAAGAGCAAACAGTATTCACCCCGCTTAACGATTACTCCGCTACTGTCGTCGGCCTGATACGCGATGGCGGTGACTTCAGACAGATTCTGCACGGCGACATCATTTATCGTGGTGATCCGGGTCTCGTCGGCACTTATTCAAATATCGACAACAACAGTTATGAACTGCTGGAAGGGCTCGGGCCGACGGCCGGCAACCTCGCCGATCCGAATATTCTCGAAGGTACCGTAACCCAGCCAGGCATCACCCAGAGCTCGGAATCCGGTCTGCCCAGCGGCGCCACGGCTGGCGTCATGACAACGCGCGCGGGCGCGATGGCGTTTTTCTCTGCCGGAACCAACCGCGCCATGTTCCGATTTACGCTGATGAATCACCTGTGCACTGATCTCGAACCGCTCAAGGACGTTTCACGCACCCCCGACAAGGTACGCCGCGATGTATCGCGCAGCCCAGGTGGCGATAGCCGTCTCTACATGAACGGGTGCGTCGGCTGCCACGCCGGCATGGACGGAATGGCGGGCGCTTTCGCCTTTTACGAATGGGATAGTACCGCGGGCCGAATGCTGTACCAGGACACCGGCAGCCCACTTTTCGATCCTGTCACCGGCGTATCGCTCAAGCACAACATCAACGGCAATAACTTCGAGTACGGCCATATCACTACCGATGACAGCTGGATCAACTATTGGCGCAACGGCCCCAACTCGAAACTCGCCCTGCGGCCCATCGAGGACGGCCCCAATGCTACCGGCTGGGGACCGCTTACGAATCCCGATGCCAAGGACCATGAAACCGGCAATGGTGCCAAGTCTCTCGGCGTCGAACTGGCCAACAGCAAGGCCTTTGCCCAGTGCCAGGTGGACAAGGCTTTCAAGTCGATCTGTCTGCGCGACCCCAATGTTTTTAGCGCCGACCGTACTGCACGTGACGGAATGGTTTCTAACTTTGTCAGCAACGGCTACGACATGCGCGAAGTCTTCACCGACGTCGCCGCGCATTGCAAAGGGAGTTGAACATGTTGAAAAATTACCCTTTTCTCAAGATTTTCTCGCTACTCGCGCTTGGCGCGATGATGGCAGCCTGTGATAGCGGCGGCGTCGGCACCAGTGCCAACCCGAACCTCTCTGGTAACGGCGGTAACAAATTTGTCTACACCGGCCCCCCCGCTCGTGACATAGAGGTCAGCAACTTTCAGTTCTACCTGTGGAAGAACGTAGTTGATCCGACCCGCTGCGGTGGCTGTCATAACTCGGAAGCCTCGACGCCGGTTACGCCGTTATTCTTTGACACGTCCAATGTCAACGTGGCCTACGACGCGGCAGTGGCTAAAGACCCCGCACTTTTGGACATGTCTACAATAAACCCGTTGGACGCGGTGTTTGTCGATAAACTCGAAAACACTCACTTTTGCTGGGAAACCAATACCCTGATCTGCGCCGCGCTGCTCGCCGGCTGGATCGACGACTGGAAAAATGCCGCCAACGGTGGCGTTGGCTCGCGTCAGATCAACCTGACCGCTCCGGCCAATATCAGGGACCCGGGCGATTCCAAGTCATTTCCGCCGAGCCACGACGTACCGGCCGGCACCAGCTTCGAAGAAACGGTATATCCCCTGTTGGTGGCAAATACTCCGTTTGCGTTTATCGCAAACGACAACTGTCAGAACTGTCACGAGGAAATCGCGACACCACTGCCGCAGGCACCGTTTTTTGCCAGCGGCGATGTCGCCGCGGCCTACGAGGCCGCCAAGTCGAAAATGGATATCGATTCGCCGGCCAATTCTCGCTTCGTGCAGCGCTTAATCGAGCAGCACAACTGCTGGAGCGATTGTGGCACGACGCCGAATGATATTGGTTCAGACGCGAATGATATGCTGCAGGTGATCACGGCTTTTGCCAATGGCATTTCGGCCACACAAATCGATCCCACTCTGGTAATCAGTAAGGCCCTGACCCTGGGCGAAGGCATTGTCGCATCGGGCGGCAACCGTCATGAAACCGATCAGTTCGCCCTCTGGGAGTTCAAGACTGGTAGTGGCCTGACCGCGTTCGATACAAGCGGCGTCGGCGACTCGATCAACCTGTCGATGATTGGCAGCGTCAACTGGGTTGGCGGCTATGGTCTCGAATTCACCGGCGGAAGGGCGCAGGCCGACACGATTAGCAGCGACAAAATTTTCACCTACCTACAGGATACGCGCGAATATGCGATCGAGGCCTGGGTGATTCCGTCCAATGTAACCCAGGAAGACGCCAATATCGCCAGCTATTCCGGCGGTGACCTCTCGCGCAATTTCACCCTGGGCCAGGATATGTATAGCTACGAGTCATACAACCGGGTTGACTCGATTGCGTCCAATGCTAACGGCGACCCCGTATTATCCACCGGGGAAGACAACGAAGAGCTGGCGCAGGCCAGCCTGCAGCATGTCGTGATCAACTATGACCCCTTAGATCGCCTGGGCACTGGCGCTGGCCGCAGCATTTATGTCAACGGTCAACGGGTCAACAACTTGAACGATACCGTGGCGGGAGACACGATCGCAGGCATCTGGGACGATTCCTTTGCCTTTATTCTCGGCAACGAAATTTCGGGTAACCGCCCGTGGATGGGGCAAATCAAATTGGTCGGGTTGCACAGCAGGGCGCTAGACCAGGCGCAGATTCTGCAGAACTTCGATGTCGGCGTCGGCCAGAAATTCTTCCTGCTATTCTATGTCGGCCATCACCTGGGTGAAATCGGTAATCCCAACAGTTTTATCATGTTCGAAGTGGCCCAGTTCGACAGTTACAGTTATCTGTTCAACAAGCCCATCTTCGTCACCCTCGATGGCAGCGCTCCGATCGCAGACATAAGCATCAAGGGCCTGCGCATCGGCATCAACGGGAAAGAGGCACTTGCAGGTCAGGCGTACGCCAACCTCGACACTACTGTTACCGTGACCGGCCAGGAACTGTCACCGAAGGGCACCATTATTACCCTCGAAAAAGGTCCTGATAGCGATGAATTCTTCCTCACCTTCGAAGACTTCAACGGCATAACCAAGACCTTTACCGACACTGTACCAACAGTAGCCGCCGATCCTTCCGATCCGGCCAGCCCGGTCGAATCCGACATCGGCATGCGAACCTTCGAGGAAATAGCGGCGACCATTTCGTCGATTACTGGCATACCGGTGAACGATACGCGCACTTTCAACGGCAACCTGGTATCTGTTAAAAGTACCTACGACAATTACATTCAGCAATTGCCCTCGGTAGAAGCGATAGGCGCATTCCTGCCGTCGCACCAGATGGCGATCGCACAACTGGCTCTTGCTTCATGCAACACGTTAGTAGAGGCAAATCCGGGGTATTTTACTGGTTTTAATATGAATCAGGATTCGCGAACTGCTTTTGGCGAACCTCCGACCGCGCTTTATTATTCCCCAGCGGAACCAGCGATGGGCACACCCTTGACGGTACAACAAACCGACAATCGTAACGCCATTATTGATCCGTTGCTCACGGCTGCAATGAATGTGATCAGCGATCTGTCACCAGACAACCTGGAAACACAACCGGACGCGTCGGAAATTCGAGGTCTACTTGGAGACGAGAACAGGCAGAATCTTGGTGTATTACCAAACAACCAGGACGAATACGATAGTCTCATCAGCCAGATGCTTGGCTGCAAGATTAAGCCACCACCGCTCCCGCAGACTTGTGCCGCACCCACAAGCTCGATCCAGGAAACCAAGCAAATCGCCAAGGCTGTGTGCGCTACTGCCGTTGGTAGTGCCGCTATGCTAGTACAATAGGACTCGAATATCATGGCCAGATACAAAAAGAACCAATACATCCCCCCGCAGGCACCGTTGTTGTATGAAGACCACGGGCGCCCCGTCACCCGTAGGCAGTTTATCCGACAGGGCCTGATGACCGGCTCTGCGACCATGCTTTCCGCAGGCGCCTTCGGTATGTTTGCTAATCCGAATCTGGCGCGCGCCGCAGTGGCATCGGACCTGAACCAACTGGCCCAGGACATTTCCTGTACTCTCGGCGGTGTTGGTGCCGGCCAAAGCGTACCCTTTATCAGCTTCGACCTGGCCGGGGGCGCTAATTTTGCTGGTTCCAACGTGCTGGTCGGCCAGGGTGGCGGGCAGATGGATCTGTTGTCGACGGCGGGTTACAGTAAACTGGGACTACCAGGGGACATGCTTCCCGGCCAGGACGACACCGGTGTGACACTGCTTAACGCTAGCAACGGAGACTTTACCAATAGCGACTTGAACCTGATGTTCCACGCCGACAGCCCGATGCTGCTCGGCATTCTCGAGAAAGCCAGCGCGGCGATCGGCCTGGTAGACGGCGCCGTAATCCCGGCGCGCTCCGACAATGACACCGGTAACAATCCGCATAACCCGCTCTACCCGCTGGCGATGACCGGCGCTCGCGGCAGCGTAGTCGACCTGATTGGTTCGCGCAGCAGCATTTCGGGCGGCAACTCGATGGCGCCGGCAATGTACATCGATCCTAATTTCCAACCTACCAAGGTAGATCGTCCCAGCGACGTTACCGGGCTCGTGGATGTCGGCGATTTAACCGCAATCCTGGGACCGGACGACGTCACCGCGGTAATGGAGTCCATCACCCGGATCACGCACAAGAAACTCCAACTGGGCACCATCGATACCGGATTGACCAACAACGATATTGTCAAGGACCTGGTACGCTGCGGCTACCTCAAGGCCTCCGATATTGCCGATCGCTTTGCGGGAGAAGAGGTTGATCCCACGCTGGATACCAGTATTCGTTCAATTTTTTCCGACGCCGAACTCGGTATCATCGGTAATGGTGACAGCGAGTTTCGTAAAACCGCATCCGTGATGAAGATGGTAATGAATGGCTACGCGGCCGGCGGTTGCATCACCATGGGTGGTTACGATTATCATACCGGCGATCGAATTGCTGGCGAAAACCGGGATCTGCGGGCCGGACGCTGCATCGGTGCCTGTCTCGAGTATGCACGCCTGCTGGCGTCTCCGCTGATGATTTACGTGTTCAGCGATGGCTCGGTAGCGAGTAATGGCCGGGTCGACGATACTGCGGCGCCAGGCGGCGGTACCGACGGCAACGGCAATGTCACCCTCGGCGGCGGCGGCAAAGGCGAATGGACCGGCGATAACTCGTCGACTGCCTGTTCGTTTTTCCTGGTATTCGATCCGACGGCTGCACCTACACTGGTCGGCACACGTCAAATCGGACGCATGAATGCAGGCGCTTCCGTGGTTACCTCGGCCACGCCCGCGGCGAATAATGTCAACCTGCTGGTCAACATGGTCATGCTTAACTATATGGCCTTGAACGGACAGGTGTCGCCCGGAAATACAACCGCCTTCACCAGTATTTTTCCGAATCACGGCCTGGGTAACCAGGCAAACCTGAACAGCTTTATTTCATTTGGTTCTTTGGTATAAGCTACCGATTTAGGTGCGCTTCCCATGTCGGAGTATCTGGCAGGCATAACTATTGGTTTGCCTAAGCAGGTTCTAGCCCTGCTCGTCTTCCTGGCCCTTCAGCTATTCAGCCAGACACCCGTGTTCGCGGACTGGCATCAACAGCAGCGTGACCTCATGGGCACCCGGATTTCGGTCGAGCTCTGGCATCAGGAAACCGACATCGCGAATGAATGCAGCGAAAGGGTTTTCGCCGAGATGAGACGTATCGAGGCGCTGATGAGCTCGTATAAGGAAGATAGCGAACTCACCTACATCAATAATAACGCTGCCATCGGCGCCGTTGAAATCAGCGATGAAATGATGCACCTGATCAGGAAATCGATTCATTTTTCGGAAATATCACGGGGTGCATTCGATATCACCTATGCCAGCATCGGCTATGCCTACGATTATCGCAAACGTCAGCAGCCTGACGATGCATCTATCTCGGAGAAACTGCCGGCTATCGACTATCATCATATTATGATTTCGGGCAATAAAGTTCAGTTTGGCAACGACTCGGTGCGTATCAATCTTGGCGGCATCGCCAAGGGCTACGCCGTCGACCGTGCGGTCGATATCGTGCGCCAGTGTGGCATCGCCAAAGCCATGGTCAGCGCGGGTGGTGACAGCCGCATTATTGGCGATCGTGAAGGGCATCCCTGGGTCATCGGTATCCAGCACCCACGTGATCCTGCGGGCATTGCACTGCGCCTGCCGCTCAGTGAAAGCGCGATTTCAACTTCCGGTGATTACGAGCGTTTTTTTATCGAAAACGGCAACCGTGTGCACCATATTATCAATCCTTCTACCGGACGTTCTGCAACAGCGAGCTGGAGTGCCACCGTTATCGGCCCTGATGCACTGGCAACTGACGCTTTATCGACTAGTATTTTTATTCTGGGCGCAATTGACGGTATAGCCATGATCGAGAGCCTGGAAGGATTCGACGCTATCGTTATCGATAACGCCGGAAAGGTTCATTATTCTTCTGGCTTCGAAGACCCTGAAGCCAAACTACAGTAGTCCATGAAATCAGCAGACCTATGAAAACACTCAGCCTTACTGCCATCCTTCTTGTTTACCTCGCCTTTCCTGTTTCTGCACAGGATACTTCCTCGGAACTGATCGAGGGCGAAATCGAGATTCCGCAACAAGATGAAGCAACCGAAACGGATGCCGAGTCAATTGACGAAGACACCTCTGAAGGAACATCGCTCGATACCGATATCGAAGCCCTGAAAAAAGAAGTGCTGTCATTAAACCGCGACCTGTTCATTCTCGAGGAAGACCTGCTGTTTCCATCGAACACGCAGTTCAGCGTTTTCTTATCGATGAACGCAGGTGCCCTGTTCAGTCTCGATTCTATTCAGCTGAAAATTGATGACAAGAACACCGCCAATCACCTGTACACCGAGCGTGAACTGGCTGCGCTCAAGCGCGGCGGCGTGCAGCGCCTTTACATCGGTAACCTGCCTTCGGGTGAGCACGAGATCGTCATAATATTCACCGGGGTCGGGCCCAAGGGTCGAGACTACCGTCTCGGTGAAACAGTAGTGATAGAAAAAACCACCGAACCGCAATTCGTGGAGTTCATGATTGCCGATGACACCGGTAAAGAACAGCCCCAGTTTGATGTGCGTGTTTGGGAATAAACGCCATCGACAAAACACGGGGCGTGTATCAAGCGGCATTAACCGCCTGCTTTACGCGCTACTGCTGAGTTGCGTCTGCGGCCAGCTATACGCTGTGCAACTGGCGGAACACCGGGTCGAAGATCTCGATTACGGACGCGCACTTTACCAGTTTTTCCAGGACAGCAGGCTGTCGGCGATCACCCATTTGATGATCGCCGAGGAAAGACCGCGCACCCGCAGCCAGGTCGACGAAGCCCACCTGCTACTCGCCGATTTGTATTACGGGTACGGGCTTTACGAGGAATCACGCGAATTGTTTGCGCGCCTGTTGACATCCGAGGTTTCCGATTCAATTCAAAATCGAATCTGGTTCAATCTCGCGCGGTTACGCTATGAACAAGGATATTTTGATGCCGCCCGTGATCTGCTATCACGTATCAATAACCAACTGCCTGGCAGCATCGAATCAGAAAAAAAGTACCTGCTAACCAATCTTTACCTGGGCTCGCGCCAGTATGACGAGGCCTCGGATCTGAGCGATACCATCAATTCGAAGTCAATCTGGAAAATTTACGCACGCTATAACCTGGGCGTTTCAATGATTGAAGACGATCGCTACGAGCCTGGCAGGTATTTGCTAGATTATATCGGACAGATGAAAACTATCGACTCGCCGGAACTGAGGGCGTTGCGCGATCGCTCAAATCTGTCACTCGGGCTCAAACAGCTGCGCATGGAACTGCCTGAACCTGCGCTGGAGAGTCTGTCCCGTGTCCGACTTGAAGGGCCCTTGAGCAACCAGGCGCTGCTCGCATCCGGCTGGGCATGGTACCGACTTGAGCAATTCGACAAGGCAATGATCCCCTGGCGGGTGCTATTGCAGCGTAATGCAGTAGATGCGGCGACACAGGAAGCGATCCTGGCAATTCCCACCAACTATGCCGAATCGGGTCAGGACAAGCTCGCGGTGCGTCACTACCAAATTGCAGCACAGCAATTTGATCTGCAGCTGCAGGTGCTGGATAACTCGATCAGGTCGATCCAGAGTGATGGATTAATTGCAGCTTTGCGTGAAAACGCAATTCTCTACGATCGCGGTAGCCTGCAGCGCTTACCCCCAAGCTCGGACGTGACCCCGCAATTGCATATCCTGTTGGCTTCGACCGAGTTTCAACGTGAAATCAAACGCTACCAGGAATTACTCGATATCCGTAACTCGCTCAGGTACTGGGGTACTAACTTTCCCGCCCTGGAGCTGATGCTGGAGGAACGTCGCCGCGGTTTCGAGCAGAATTTACCACGCTTGCAGAAATCCAGCAGTTTCGATCAGCTCGAACAACTACGGGAGCGCAGGAACCAGTTTGCCACGCAGGTTAATGCAATTGAGTCGAACCAGGATTACGCGGTACTCGCAACCCCGCAGGAGCAGGAGCATTTGTCGCGACTGCAGCGGGTTGCCTCGACAATCGACAAGCTTGCGCCTGAACGCA
>Ga0265306_10000174_pt1 | contig 27806 bp, 24 predicted proteins | sample Helome_3_FD_192493 | JGI IMG/M metagenome (GOLD analysis project Ga0265306, IMG submission 192493) | Marine sediment microbial communities from subtidal zone of North Sea - Hel_20160420 (Illumina Assembly) | ecosystem: Environmental > Aquatic > Marine > Subtidal zone > Sediment ... | reverse complement strand
TGCAGCTGCTCAATATTCGTGATCCGAATACCGATGAAGCCGGCTATCACGAGGTGATCTATGCCAAGACCGCGTGTCTGTTCGAGGCCGCGGCCCGCATCGGTGCCATGCTCGGGGCGGTACCTGCGAAACAGGAGCATGCGTTGCAAACCTACGGCAAACACCTCGGCGTTGCATTCCAGCTAATCGACGATGCGCTCGATTACTCGGCGCAAAGCGACGAACTGGGTAAAAACGTCGGTGATGATCTGGCCGAAGGCAAACCAACCCTGCCGTTGATTCGCGCCATGGAAATCGGCAACAGCCATCAGCAAAAATTGATCCGCGATGCAATCGAAAATGGCGGGGCCGATTGTTTTGACGAAATTCACCAGGCAATTCAGGAAACCGGGGCCCTGCAATACACCGTCGATCAGGCACAGTCTGAAGCCGTTCTGGCCAAGCAGCAAATTGCCTGTCTCGAGGAGTCCCCCTATAAACAGGCATTGATCTTTCTGGCGGAATACGCGGTTGAAAGACGCTATTGAATCCATTTGAAAAACTACTTGGCGAAAAGGCAATATTACTTGCCGACGGGGCCACGGGTACCACCTTCTTCGGCCTGGGGCTGCAGAGTGGTGATGCCCCTGAACTGTGGAACGTCGATTTCCCCGAACGGGTAGCCCTGCACTACCAGGCTTTTGTCGACGCCGGATCAGACCTGGTATTAACCAATAGCTTCGGCGGTACCCGCTATCGACTCAAACTGCACCAGGCCGAGTCGCGTGTGGGCGAGTTAAATATTGCCGCGGCGACAATTCTGCGTGAGGTGGCTGATAATTGCGAGCGCGAAGTCATCGTTGCGGGCTCGATTGGACCCACCGGTGAAATTCTCGCACCGCTGGGCGATTTACAGGCCGAAGATGCCATCTCGGCCTTTGCCGAGCAGGCACTCGCGCTGGAGCAGGGTGGCGCCGACGTTATCTGGATAGAAACCATGTCCTCGCAGGAAGAAGTCGAGTACGCGGTGCGTGGTGCTCAACAAACGGCTCTGCCGATCGTGTTTACCATGAGTTTCGACACCAATGGTCGCACCATGATGGGTGTGGGCGCCGAGGATATGATGAAATTGAACCACCGCCTCGGTGTGCATGCCTGCGGCACCAACTGCGGTATCGGCGCATCCGAAGTGGTCGCAGCGATCCTTAACATGCAAGCCAGCAAACCCGCCGATGGCGATGATCCGATCCTGGTGGCCAAGGCAAACTGCGGCATTCCCGAATTCATTGACGGTGAGATACATTACAACGGCACCCCGGAAATCATGGCACGCTATGCCACCATGGCGCGCGACGCCGGTGCACGTATCGTCGGCGGCTGCTGTGGCACCTCGCCCGAACACGTCGCGGCGATGCGCCATGCGCTAGACAATACCGAACCCGGTCCGGTTCCGAGCATCGACGATGTCGAACGCGAACTCGGCACGGTGACCAGGGGTGCGCACGCCCAGGCCGGCGGGCAGCATGAAGTGCAAACGCGCGGCAGTTCGCGTCGCCGTCGACGCCGCTAATTCCCGATGTCGTCCCGCGGCTCGACCGCGGGATCCAGTCCTTTGAATCCACGACTCCTCTGGATACCGCGGTCAAGCCGCGGTATGACAGCCCGGAGTACGGACTACGAGTTTTTACTTCGCAGAAGAATGCTTAGACGCGGTACTCGACACCGGGGAAGACACACAGCATCTCGAACAACAGGTTAGCCGCAACCAGGGACGTATTACCCGAGGTATCGTAGGCCGGCGCGACCTCTACCAGGTCGCCGCCCACAAGATCGAGACCACGGCAACCCCTGACGATTTCGAGTCCCTGGTGCACTGTCAGGCCACCAATCTCCGGGGTTCCGGTACCGGGTGCATAGGCAGGATCGAGACCATCGATATCAAAGGTCAGGTAAACCGGACCTGCGCCAAGTTGCGCCCGCACTTCTCCCATCAGTGGTGTCAGCGATTGGTACCAGCACTCCTCCGCCTGCACCACACGCACACCCTGGGAACGCGGCCAGTCGAAATCATCAGCCTCGTAGCCGCTGGCGCGCAATCCGATCTGGACCATGCGCGCCGGCTCGATCAGGCCCTCCTCGATGGCGCGTCGAAACGGGGTGCCGTGTGCGATCCGTTCTCCAAACATATGATCGTTGATGTCCGCATGCGCATCGATGTGGACAATGCCGACGGGGCCGTGCTTCCTGTGCAGAGCACGCAGTATCGGCAGCGAAATAGTGTGATCGCCGCCGAGCGTCAGGGGTTTGCATTTCGCGGCAAGAATTTCATCGTAAGCCTGCTCGATAATCGCAACCGATTTCTGCAGGTTGAAGGTGTTGATCGCGATATCACCGAGGTCGGCCACCTGTAACGAATCGAACGGCGCCGCACGGGTTGCCATATTGTAGGGACGAATCAGGCAGGACTCGGTTTGAATCTGGCGTGGCCCGAAGCGTGCACCCGCGCGATTGGAGGTGCCTACATCGAATGGCACACCAACAAACCCGACATCAAGCCCGGAAGGGTCAGGCTGATGTGGCAGACGCATCATCGTCGCAATCCCGCCAAAACGCGGCATTTCATTTCCACCGAGGGGTTGATTGAATTTTTTATCGCTCATGCTCTATTCTCCGGCGCTGGCAACCATTTTGCGGACCTGGGCGGCGTCATGGACACCTCCCGACAAAGATAATGCCGCTGTTGTTGCATTTACCCGGGATCACCTCGCGCTAGATTCGAAAGGACGCGGTACCCTTGGTGGGTTTGACTTCAAGCGCTTCACGCGGATACAGGTGTTGTAACCAGTGTTTTTCCCAGAGGCGAAAACCGCGGGAAACCACCAGCACGATAATAAAGTACAACACCGCGGCGGTAATAAAACCCTCGTAAGCCAGATAATAGCGGCCATTGAGCCAGCGCCCGACGCCGAGCAGGTCCTGGATTGTAATCGTGCTCGCGACCACCGATCCATGCAGCATGAAAATGACTTCGTTGGAATAGGCCGGTAACGCGCGTCGAAATGCACTGGGCAGAACAATACGCCGCATGCGCATCGAACTGCTGAAACCGCAAGCCTTGGCGGCCTCGACTTCGCCCCTGTTGGTATTCACAATTGAACCACGCAGTAATTCGGTAGTATAGGCCGCGGTGTTGAGTGAAAACGCGATCAGTGCACAATACCAGGCTTGCGACAGGATAGGCCCCCACAGGAAGGTTTCGCGGATCCATTCGAACTGGCCCAGTCCGTAATAAATCAGGTAGGTCTGTACCAGCAGCGGAGTGCCACGAAAAACATAAGTGAACACCCACACTGGAGCGTTCAGAAACGGATTGTTGCCGGCGCGTATAATGGCCAGCGGAATCGACAGGATGCCGCCAACGACCAGGGAAATTATCGTTAACTCCAGGGTCGTCAAGGCACCCCAAAGAAAACGATCGAAGTTTTGCGCAATCAGTACGACATCGATCGGCGACCAGGTATCTAGAAACGTGACGATGGAATCACCCATCCTCGGACCTCACGATGCCCTTGCTGTACCTTCTATCAAGCCAGCGCAGTCCAACGTCGGAAATCGCGGTCAGTACCAGGTAAATCATCAGCACCGCGAACATGAAAGTAAACAGTTCTCGCGTGGAACGACCCGCGACGAATCCGTTGTAAACCACGTCCTGCAATCCAATCACGGAAACCAGCGCGGTCGACTTGATCTGCACCAGCCAGTTGTTGGAAAACCCGGGTAGCGCGTAAACCACCATTTGCGGCCAGATAACTCGCCGAAATATTGTCAGGCGCGACATGCCGCAGGCAACACCAGCCTCGATCTGGCCTTTCGGTATCGCCAGGATCGCACCGCGGAAAGTTTCGGTCATGTAACCGCCGAACACCACGCCAATGGTCCCAACGCCAGCCGCGAACTGGCTGATTTCGGCATAGTCCCACAGACCGGTCAGGGTGCCGATCGAGTTGGCCAGTTCCTGGCCGCCGAAGAACACCAGCAGGATCAACACCAGGTCAGGTACCCCGCGTACGATGGAGGTATAACCCGCCCCGATTTTCTGCGCGAGAATATTTTTAGACAGCTTGGCCCAGGCACCGAGCAATCCGAATAATACCGCAATGACCAGCGACAGTAACGCGAGCTTTATTGTCACCCATGTGCCCGATAACAACTGCCCCTGGTACTCGATTATCAGATCCACTTCAGCGCTCGCCGTCTCTATAAATTGAAATTCCCGGCCTGCAACAAACAGGCCGGGTTGGTGGCATCTAGATGATTAACCGCCAAAGATATCAAACTCGAAATACTTGGCATTAATCTTCTGGTAAACACCTTTGGCACGAATCGCCTTTAGTGCCTTGTTGAGCTCCATGCGCAATTCGTCATCTGCCTTACGTACCGTCATTCCGGCACCAGGTCCGTGGCATGCTTCATCATGCTGGTCTGCACCGGTGAATTCAAAGTCCTTGCCGGCATCGGTTTTGAGGAAGCCGTCATCGGCAGCAATCGAGTCCGAAAACTGGGCATCGATACGACCAATTGCAAGATCCTGGAAAACTTCGTCCTGGGTTCCGTAAAGCACCAGCTCGGCATCGGGATAAATCTTTTCCATGAAACACTGGTGCGTGGTACCGCGTTGCAGACCGATACGTTTGCCCATTAGACCTTTCTTACTGATCTCCAGTCCGGCGCCTTTCTTGGCGACAAATTTTGCGGGCGTGTTGTAGTACTTGTCGCTGAAATTGACGCGCTTCTTGCGTTCCTCGGTAATCGACATCGAGGCAATAATGGTATCGAATTTTTTAGCCATTAACGCCGGAATCATGCCGTCCCAGTCCTGCTCTATGAGCACACACTTACGTCCCATCTCGGCACAGATCGCCTCGGCAATTTCGATATCGAAACCCTTCAAGGTGCCGTCGGATTCCTTCCACGAAAACGGGGGATAAGCCCCTTCGACGCCGACGCGAAGATCCGCGGCCTGAACGCTTCCCATTCCCAGCATCAGTGCAGTGGCGGTCAGTGCCATCATTAATTTTCTGAACTTCATCTTACTTTCCTCACTTTGGTTGTGTTTCACTAAGAAACTATCTTGTTATGCCCTGCGGGCGTTTACTGCATCGTCCTCGACAGGAATTTGCGAAAACGATCAGAATTCGGATTTTTAAACATTTGCTGCGGTTCGCCCTGCTCTTCCACACGACCCTCGTGCAAGAACACGACCTCGGAAGATACGTCACGGGCAAAACCCATTTCATGGGTAACGACCAGCATGGTGCGTCCTTCCTCGGCGAGATCGCGCATGACCTTGAGCACTTCACCCACCAGCTCCGGATCCAGAGCCGAGGTCGGTTCATCAAACAACATTACCTCGGGATTCATCGCCAGGCCGCGAGCTATTGCCACGCGTTGCATTTGACCACCGGATAATTGCGCCGGGTAGTAGTCTTTACGCTCAAGAATGCCAACCTTGTTGAGCAAGACTTCAGCCTGCTCGATTGCTTCGGCCTTCGGGATTTTCAGTACATGCACCGGTGCTTCGATCACGTTTTCAATCACCGTCATGTGCGACCACAGGTTGAAGCTCTGAAAAACCATGCCGAGACGGGCACGCAGGCGCTCAACCTGGTGTATATCTTCAGGTTCGTAACGACCGGATTTGCTGGTATGCATAAGAATTTTCTCGCCGGCGACAAAGACATCACCGGCATTAGGAATTTCAAGCAGGTTAATACAACGCAGGAAGGTGCTCTTGCCGGAACCGGAAGCGCCCAGTATCGAAATCACGTCACCTTTATGCGCACTCATCGATACGCCACGGATTACTTCAACGTCACCGAAGCTTTTGTGCAGGTCTACGACCTCCAGCGCGGCGTGCTCGGCTGATGCTTCGCTCATTCGGTCTATCCTCCCGGATTTATCGCTTTTATCGCGATAGTTTTTTAGTTATTCCGGCATGTTAACACTTTTTTAGATCCTTAAACTACCTGCTGTTGGACCACTGGGTCAGGCTCTAGAGCGCCAGCAGGCGTTCGATCGTGCGCTGTGCCTGTGCGGCATAACCGCCCCCAAACAGATTGGCATGGTTCAGTAGGTGGTAGAGATTATAAAGCTCCCGGCGCTCGGCATAATCGCTATCGATCGCGAAATGCTCACTATATCGACTAAAGAAGTGTTCGCCCGGATGACCGAATAATTCCATCATCGCGAGATCGGCTTCATGGTCACCGTAATAACAGGCCGGATCATAAATAACCGGGTTACCATCCAGATCGGCTCCCTGGTTGCCACTCCACAGGTCGCCGTGCAGCAGGGACGGGCGTGGATGATAGGTTTTAAAAAACTTCACAAGGTTCTCTGCCAGACGATTACCGGAATCGATCAGGCTGGCATCAAAACCGTTTTGCCGCGCCAGTTCCAGCTGAAACCCCAAACGGTGTTGCCGCCAGAAGTCTATCCAGTCAGTGTTGAAGGTATTGTGTTGCGGCGTACTGCCGATGGTGTTGTCGCATTCAAACCCGAACTGCTCCCCGAAACAGCAATGCATCGCTGCAATTGCGGTCGCTAGTCGCCCGGCATCAGCCCGCCCACCGAACTCGATGTACTCCATGACGATGTAGGCATAATTGTCTTCGTGGCCGGTCAGGAACACTTCCGGTACACGGATCGCCTGGCTACAGCGGATTGCCTCTAGCCCGGCTTCTTCAGCGACAAACATCGGCAACAGCTCGGCACGATTAACCTTGACGAAGTATTTACGCTCGCCACACTCGAGCCGGAAGGCCTGGTTGATATCGCCACCGTGCACCGGTACTACCTGGATATCACTGCCCTGGAGTTGCAGTTGCCGTGCAAGCGAAGCACCGAGTGATTGCCATTTCATCACAATATACGGTACTCGCCTGGCAGCAACCCGTCTAATGTCCAGTCGGCGATTCCTGTCCTCACCAGGCGCAGGGTTGGATACCCGACTGCCGCGGTCATACGTCGCACCTGGCGATTACGTCCCTCCTGGATCTCAATTTGCAGCCACTGTGTCGGGATATTTTTGCGCACACGAATCGGTGGATCTCGCAGCCAGAGCCAGGCGGGCTCGTCGACAGGCATTACTTTTGCCGGACGGGTTTGACCATCCTTTAGTTTTACCCCCGACGACAGCGCACCAAGTGCCTCTTTATCGGGACTACCCTCGACCTGCGCGAGGTAGACCTTCGCTTGCCGGTAACGCGGATTCGAAATTCGCGCCTGCAGCGCACCATCGTCGGTCAGCACCATCAAACCCTCGCTGTCGAAATCCAGGCGGCCGGCCGCGTAGACTGCTGGAACATCGATGTAGTCGGCCAGCGTACGTTTATCTCCTGATGGGGAAAACTGGCTTAACACCTGGAAGGGCTTGTTGAACAATAATGTCTGGGTCATGTTATTCCGGGCTGGCCACGGCCGCGTCAAGGTAGTTCAACCAGCGCCTACTGCGTGCCCTATCAAACGCCTGCTCATGCATCATTTGCTTTAGCTGTATCGAGTCTGCCACTCGACGCCCGGTATCAACCTGCTGCATCTCTTTAATTTCGCGATTGATCCGGGTCAACTGGAGACTGACATCGAGCAGTGCTTGATGCTCGATTAATGAACGTTGTACATTTCCAGCATAGCGAAACTTCATCTCTCCGACTTCGTGTAGATGGCGTCGCAGATTATCGATGGTGTCGTATTTCTTCAGTAAGCGGGCTGCAGTTTTCGGCCCTATTTCCGGAATTCCCGGGATATTATCAACCTTGTCACCGGTTAGCGCTAATTGATCGGCTACCTGTTCAGGACGTACTCCATACTTTTTACAAATCGCGCGATAATCGAGTTTTTTATCGTCAAGGTAAGCCCACCAGATATCCTGCTCGGTAATTAATTGTGCAAGATCCTTGTCCGCAGTCAAAATTGCAACCGGCAACTGTACTGAACCGTGGTAATGCGCGAGCGAACCGATCAGGTCATCTGCTTCCCAACGCGTACTACTGACGCAGGTTATCCCCAGGGCTTCCAGCCATTGCCGACACCAGGCGAACTGGCGCTTCAAATCCACCGGGGCCGGGCTGCGATTCGCCTTGTACTCCGAATAAATTTCTTTACGCGCCGATTTCGACAGGCTCTCGTCAAACGCGAATACGAGTCGATGCGGTGCCTGCTCGGTCAACAGCCGATACACGAAATCGCTGAAACCGACAAAGGCCTGGTTGGGTTGCTGCTGCAGGTTTACCCGCTCCCGCTCCGGGCCATACCAGGCCCTGAAAATGAATATACTGGAATCGACCAGGAATAAACGCATTTAAAAGAGCTTTCACTACAATAAGGTATAAAGATTTTACAATGGTGTTTGCTATAATCGCGCGCACTATTTTGAGTTTGTGATTCGATGTTACGCTTTCTTGTCATTTTCACTGCCTTGCTGGCTACCACTCCGGCCTCGGCCGCCACTTCAGTTAAGCAGGTGCAACAGTTACTGGAGCAACAAAAGTATGTCGACGCGGCCAATGCGGGCGAGCAATTGCTGCAGCAAAGTCCAGGGCATGCGCGCACCCGGTTTCTAACCGCCTACGCCTACCAGATGAGTGCACAGACCGACAAGGCAGTGATGCTCTACCAGGATTTGATCAGGGACAAACCGGACTTGCCCGAACCGCGCAATAACCTGGCCATGATTTACCTGGCACAAGGCGACTACGATCGCGCCAGTCAATTACTGGTCGACGCGCTTAATACCAGTCCCAGTTATGCAATCGCCTACGATAACCTGAGCCAGATATACAAGGGCATCGCCAGCGAGGCTTACCGACGCGCAGTCAGTGAATCGGGTGAGCCTGCAAAATACACGCACAAGATAGAACTCACCGCGCTCACCAACCTCGAGGCAGTGGACCAGGAACCGATAGTCGAAGAAATCCCTGATGCTCAAAAAACCCTGGTCAATTTCGCAAACCAGGAAACCCTGTTAATCGAGCAGGTCAAGGATTGGGCAACGGCCTGGAGTAGCAAGGACTTCGCTGCCTATACCGGCTTTTACACGCCTGAATATCGCGCCCGGTTCGAATCACATGGGCAATGGGTCGAGTATCGTCGCAAACGTATCGCGCGCCCGGGAACGATAAAAGTCGAGGTCAGCGACATACAAATTAAGTGGCGCAGTGAAAATCGAGCTATCATTGATTTTAAACAGGCCTACGATTCACCTCGCTACAGCGATCGCGTCGTGAAACGACTTGGCTTTAGCCGTGTTGGTTCGCAATGGAAAATTACCGAGGAGCAGGTATTATCCGCACTATGAAAAGATTTTTAACATTCCTGCTGGTGCTGGGGTTTCACAGTAGCCTGTTTGCGGGTGATCCACCCGGGAATCGATACGAGCAAAGCCTCCTCGAAACGATCAAGGAAATTCAAAGCCTCGATCACGAGCAGGCCTTGAACAGTACCCGTGACCTTATTAAAGAATATCCGTACAGCCGGCTCGGACATATGCTTTACGCCGACCTGTTACTGGCCAAGGCCGAACCGTTGACTGAAATCGGCTCAGGCATTGGAACCGATCGTGCGATGCAGGACTTCCGCGACGAAATACGACAGCGCTGGCAACACGATTCCAGCGAGGCGCATCAGAACCTGTACCCGGACAACATATTGTTTGTGGCCGATGATCAACCCTATGTCATTCTCGTTGATCAACAGAACTCGCGCGTTTACGTCTACCGCAACGAGGGTGGCGATCTGCGGCTTGAAACCGATTATTTCATCACCATTGGCTTAAACGGTTACGGCAAGCAAAAACGCGGCGATCAAAAGACCCCGATCGGAATCTACCACGTAACCCGGTACATCGATGGTATGGAATTACCCGATTTATATGGCGAGGGTGCCTTTCCAATCAACTATCCAAACGCCTGGGATGTACGCAAGCAACGCACCGGCGGTGGCATCTGGATTCATGGTACCCCGTCATACACCTATAACCGCTCGCCGAGGGCCAGCAATGGCTGCATCGTGGTCAGCAACCCTGATTTCCTGCATATCGATAACTACATTCAACCTGCCCTGCACACCCCGGTTGTAGTCGCGGAACAGGTGAACTGGGTTAATCGCGAACAGTGGCTGACCAAGCGCCGGGAGGTTATGCAACTTTTATCCAGCTGGCTTATTGACTGGGAGAGTCTCGATCACGAAAGGTACCGCCGCCACTATTCGCAATCCGAACTGGACGCTTACGGGCGTGACTTTGCAAGTTGGGATAGTCACAAACGCTGGGTCAACCGCAACAAGACCCGGATCGATGTCGAATACAGCCAACTCAATATCTTTAACTATCCCGGTGAAGACAAGCTGATGCTAATGCAGTTTGTACAGGACTATCGCAGTAATAACTTGAATGTCGAATCTCCGAAGGAGCTTTTCTGGCGCCAGACGAATACCAACTGGCAGATCGTCTACGAGGGAAATCGCACTTTTCCGACAATTGACAACACTGTCGTCCAAAACTAGCACGAGATCAAACCATGCCCGAAGCGCAGGAACTTGCGACCCATATCGTCGACCTGCTGGATTCGTTCGGGCCCTGTGAAGCCAGGCGTATGTTTGGCGGCTTCGGCATTTTTCACCAGGGATTGATGTTTGGTTTAATTGCCGGCGGCAGTCTCTATCTCAAGGCTGACGACAAAACCCGCGAACTGTTTGTGACCGAGGGGTCTGAAGCATTCAGCTACTATAAGAAAGAAAAGGAATACCGTCTTTCCTACTACCTTGCACCCGAGGAGTTTTTTGGAGACCCGGAATCCTGTCGGTACTGGGCAAGACTCGCGTTCGACACCGCGTTGCGAAATCCACTCAAAAAAAATAAAAGGCAGAAAGCATGATTGAATGGATAGCCATGGCTGCAGTTATTGCGGTAGTCGTTTACACCATTGCCATTTACAACTACCTGGTACGAGACCGTCAACGCACGCGTGCCGGCTGGAGTGATATCGAGGTGCAACTCAAGCGTCGACACGATTTGATTCCGAAGCTAGTCGACGCAGTAAAGCAATACGCGGCTTACGAACAGGCGACACTCGACCAGGTCACCATGCTGCGTAACAAGGCTGGCAATCCACGCGGAGTCGAACAACAGGGTGAACTGGAAAACAATATCTCTCGAAGCCTGGTGTCGATTTTCGCGCTGCAGGAAGCCTATCCTGAACTCAAAGCCAACCAGAGTTTCCTGCAGTTACAAACCGACATCAGTGCTGTCGAAGCCGATATCCAGTTTGCGCGGCGTTACTACAACGGTGCGGTCAGAAATTTGAATACCCGGATCGAAAGTTTCCCTGACCTGGTTGTCGCTCGCCTGTTTAATTACGAGCCCGCCCAGTACTTCGAATTCGAGGAAATCGGGCCATGACCCTATTGCGTGGGCTGGTTGCTTCGCTGCTGCTGTCGCTGGCTTTCACCTGCCTGGCAGATGAGTACATCGAATCTTTTCACAGCGATATCGAAGTGCGTCTTAACGGCGATTTACATGTCACCGAAACTATCGTTGTGCGGGCCGAGGGTAAATCCATCCGACGCGGAATTTACCGTGATTTTCCAACCCGATATCAGAATGCGCAGGGTGACAGTGTGTCGGTCGGCTTCGAGGTGCTGTCGGTGCAACGCGATGGCAGCACTGAACCCTATCACATCAAGAATCGATCTAATGGCAAGCGGATTTATATCGGTGATCAGAATGTCTTACTGTCCCCCGGGTTCTATGAATATCAAATTAACTACACGACCACCCGGCAGCTAGGCTTTTTCGATGACTTCGATGAGCTTTACTGGAACGTCACCGGTACTGGCTGGGAATTTAGAATTGACCGGGCGTCGGCCCGGGTAACACTGCCCGAGGCCTTCATCGATTTTCAGCTTACCGGTTACACCGGCCCGCAGGGCTCGACCGCGCAAGACCTTGTCTATCGACGTAGCGCTGGCAACCAGGCTTATTTTGAAACCAGCCAACCCCTGGGTCGCCAGGAAGGACTCACGATTGTCGCCGGCTGGCCCAAGGGCATCGTCAACGAACCCAGCGATGCCCAACGCCGCGCCTGGCTTTTCGAGGACCACCGACCTTCTCTTATCGTTATTGGTGGCGCGCTTGCCCTGTTCGCTTATTACCTCATCCTGTGGCAGTGGTTTGGCAGGGATCCCGAGACGGGTGTGATCGTACCGCTTTACCAGCCACCCGAAGAGTATTCGCCTGCTTCGATGCGATTTGTGCAGAACATGGGCTACGACAAGAAATGTTTTACCAGCGCTGTCATCAATCTTGCGGTCAAGGGGGCCGCTGAAATTAATGATGACGAGGGCCAGTTCAAGGTAACAAAACAGGAGACCCGGGATTTGTCGCTCGCCCCCGGGGAAGCACAGGTACTCGCCGGACTGTTCGGAAAAGGGCGCGACAATATCAGTATCGCCCAGTCCAATCACAGTATTCTTTCCAAGGCTATCGGCAAACATAAGAAATCGCTTAAACGGGATTATGAAAAAACATACTTCAACACCAACAGCTGGCTGTTGCTTCCGGGAATCCTGGCGACAGTAATCGTTATTGCGACGGCGGTCTCGAACCTGCCATCGGAAGAAATCATTATGAAAACAATTTTCTTTGGCGTTTTTACAGCGATACCATTGATCATACTGTCCGCCGTCTGGCGCGGGTTCAAACGTCGTAGAAAAGGTGGAAAGTTCCAGGTTGCGATTAATCTCGTGGTGCTAGTGGTTTTTTGCTGGGCCGTGGTCAACAACATCGCGGCACCTATCATGGAGTTTTCTGAAGTGGCGCCCCTGCCGCTGATCGCCGGCGCTATCGCAATGCTGGCAATGCATTATTTTTTCTACCAATGGCTGAAAGCGCCGACGCTCGTGGGGCGCCGCCTGCTCGACAAGATCGAGGGCTTCAAACATTACCTCAAGGTGGCCGAAGAAGATGAAATTGCGTTAACCGGGGCGCCTGAATTCACCATCGGCCTGTACGAGACCTACCTACCCTACGCGATTGCGCTCGACCTAGAAAACGAATGGACTGCAAAGCTCAATCGCGCGATCGCGCTTGGCCTGGTCGATAGCCAATATTCTCATCCAGGCTGGTATCACGCTCGGGATCATCGCGATGATCATTTTTCAAGTGCATTATCGAGCTCTTTGGATTCGGCAATCTCGTCATCGTCGGTCGCGCCAGGCTCATCGTCCGGATCGTCCGGGGGATCATCTGGCGGCGGTGGCGGAGGCGGCGGTGGTGGCGGCTGGTAACCTCCTCGACCGTAAAGACTGCCGTGCCAACTCACATTTACATCGCCATCGGCTAGTTTACTAGAAGTAGATTTGATCTAGGAATGATTGATTGAGCTGAGGACAACGAACTTGCTGTCGGCGGCAACGGTTTCGCAGTTGCCAAACAATTTCTTAAGCTTGCTGTGATAAGCCAGGTGTCGATTGCCAACTATGCGCAGCTCACCACCGGCCACGAGCACCGTCCGTGCCTGCTTGAACATTTGCCATGAAATCGCATCACCGACATTGTGCTGTTGATGAAACGGCGGATTGACCAGGACCAGGTCTCGACTATCGGCGGCCAATCCCTGTAGACCGTCGGCGACCCTGAACTCGGCTTCTCGCGTCTGCGCAAACGCGGCCCGAAAATTCTCCTCGGCACTCGCGACCGCCATGTAAGATTCGTCGCAAAACAACAGGCTTGCCTTCGGATTCAAGGCCGTGGCAATGATTCCAAGCACACCATTACCACAACCCAGATCGACGATACGTCGATATCGCTCTGCCACTGGCATATGTTCCAGCAAAAATTGGCTACCCCGATCCAGGCGGTCGCGGCTGAACAGGCTTGCATGATTGATAATTCTGTAATTTCGATCGACCTGCAACTCATAGCTATCGGGATAATGACTCTGACCCTCCTTGAGTGACTGATCACGCTGAACCAGGATAAGTCGGCTTTTCTTGCGCGCGCGGGTTGTGGTTGTAGGCCCGAGTATGGTTTCAAACAACTCCAGTGTCGAACGATGAATATTTCGTGCCATCCCGGCCGCTATAATATGGGTATCGTGATCCAGCACCTGGCGCAGTACGTAAAGCTGGTGTTCGAGCAAGGCCAGCATTTTGGGAATCTTTATCAACACACAATCCACGGTTACCGTCGGAAAATCGATGCCCGAGTTGGTTTTCACCTGCTCGGCGGGGTAGCCATTTGCAAGCAGGTTTTCACGTAACGCCAGTTGCGCCATAAACGAGTCATTCCAGGAATAAACCGGGTGATTGGCGAGCGCCACCGCAAGCGCACCGAAAGCATCATTTAATATCAAAAGCTTACCATGGCGAGACAGCACCTTGATTTCGTCGACGTAATTCAGCAGGAATTCATCGGCAGCATCCCAGGCCTGCAGTAGCTCGTTGCGAGGTTTGCGTACCAGTTCAAATTCACCCTGGGGCACCTGCAATAATTTCAGACTATCCATCACCAGCGGCTTATTCACTACTTACCGACGAAAGGCAAACCCAGCATGCCGGGCAGTTGGTCGACCTGTTTGGCGTCACGATACTCCGCCAGTCCTATGGTCATAGCGTCGTGACCCATTTGTGGCTGATCGGTATAGGTTTTGAAGATCCGGTCCCAGATAGAAAGGTTGAAACCGTAATTACTATCGGTCTCCTGTACCAGCGTCGAATGATGCACCCGGTGCATGTCCGGGGTTACCAGGATAGAACGCACTACCCGCTCGATAGCGCCGGGCAGGCTGACATTGGCATGATTGAATATAGCCATACCGTTCAACAGAACCTCGAAAACCAGGACTGCAACCAGCGCCGGACCGAGTAATAGAATCACGCCCCATTTGAACAGCATCGAAATAATGATTTCAATCGTGTGGAAGCGGGACCCTGTTGTTAAATCAAAATCAAGATCGGCGTGATGAACTCGATGCAAACGCCACAGCAAAGGCAACTGGTGCATCAAGCGGTGTTGCAGGTAAATGGCGAGATCGAGTAATAACACTGCCGCGAAAATTTCGAGCCATAAGGGCCAATCAACCAGGTTGAAAAATCCCCACTCTCGTTCCGCAACCGAATAGGCGATTCCCACGGCGGCGGCCGGGAACATTAACCTCAGCACAATAATGTTCAGCAAGAACAATCCCAGGTTGCTGGTCCAGCGCAATGCTTTGGACACGCTGAGCTTGCGTCGGGGCGCGATCAGTTCCCATACCAGCATGGTAACGAACACCAACGCGAAAACGCCAAGGCGAACGAAGGCTTCACGCTCGAGGACAAAAGTTTCGATACCGGCAGGCTCCATGGATCACATTTTCGGGCATAATTGGCAATATTGACAGTCTTTAAAACATGCCTTAAATCAGTATCGCGATAAGCGAGCCTGTAAAAGCATTACGCCTCTTTTTTATTTCTGACGATAAGTTGTTACAGTTATTATCTTATTTAAGATCTTAGCGTGTTATACAGAGCCGGGTTAGATTAGACCAGTCCCCAAATGTTAAATGATATCCTGATTATATTGATACTGTCGGTGATGGGCATTGCGGTGTTTAAACTCATCGACGTCCCCGCGGTGCTGGGTTACCTGGTGGTCGGTTTGCTGGCCAGCGAAAATGCCTTTGGCCTGATTCATGATTCGCATGCGATTGAGCAAATTGCCGAAATCGGCGTGGTTTTCCTGTTATTCACGATTGGTCTCGAAGTCTCGATTCCACGCCTGATCTCGATGCGTAAAATCGTCTTCGGCGTCGGTGTTGCGCAGGTTACTGTGTCAACCTTGAGCACCGTGGCGATTGGTGTTTGGTTAGGGTTGTCGTGGCAGGTCAGTTTCGCCCTTGGTGGCGCACTCGCAATGTCATCGACCGCAATCGTGGTAAAGCTGCTGACCGAACAGTACGAGTTGCATCAACCACATGGCAATATATCGCTCGGCGTATTGCTGTTCCAGGACCTGGCCGTGGTGCCCTTCCTGGTATTGATCCCGATTTTTGCCGTACCCGGCGCAGAATCCTTACTGGTGCCGATCAGCCTCGCACTGGCCAAGGGTGCGTTCGCTTTCGCGGTAATATTCTACGCCGGCCAATACCTGGTCCGGCCCGCGGTGCGTGCGGTTGCAGCCACCCATTCGCATGAATTGTTTACGCTGTTTATCCTGTTGATCGCGCTGCTGGCCGCCTGGCTCACATGGCAACTGGGGCTATCGCTCGCCATGGGCGCTTTCCTCGCCGGCATCATGCTCGCCGAAACCGAGTTTCAGCATCATATCGAAAACGAAATCAGGCCATTTCGCGATGTTCTGATGGGGTTATTCTTTATTTCCGTCGGTTCGCGATTCGACTGGCATATCATCATCGATGAAACCCTGACGGTCGCGATTTTGACCCTGGGCCTGATCGCGGGCAAGGGTATTGCGATCGCAGTCATCGCAAAGCTGGCGGGATTTGCCAAGGGCGTCGCGATACGAGCTGGTATTCTACTTGGCCAGGGCAGTGAATTTGGATTCGCATTGCTGGCAGTCGCGATCGGAACGGGCCTGCTCGAGCTCGGACTTAGCCAGCCCATCATCGCCGCGATTATCCTGAGCATGGCGATTTCACCGATGTTGATTAAATACAACGAAAAGATTGCCTGCCGATTTGATCCAGATTATCGCGACAGCCTAAACCAGGTCGAAACCAGTATCGAGGATGCCTGTAAGGATATCGCGGACCACGTTATTCTGTGCGGCTTTGGCCGCACCTCGCAAAACCTCGCGCAGTTCCTGCGGCGGGTCGGCATTCCATTCGTCGCACTGGAAATCGATACCGACATTGTCACCGAGGCACGCGAAGCGGGTGAACCCGTATTCTATGGCGATAGCAGTAAGCCAGAGATCCTGCAAAGCGCCGGATTTTCGAGGGCCCGGGTACTGGTCATCTCATTTACCGAGCTCAAGGCCAGTGAGCACATTGCCAAAACCGCGCGCGAGTTAAGCAAGGATATCCCGATGATTATTCGTACCCGCGACGATCGCCATCTCGAACACCTGCTTGAGTGCGGAGCCGATGAAGTGATCCCGGATACGGTCGAATCGAGTATGATGCTTGCCAAACATACTTTAACGGCGCTGGGTGAAGACCCGTACTCCATCGATGAAATGCTCGACGAGGCGCGCGAGGGTCACTATGCACGGGTGCGGGCTTTCTTTCATAGCGTCGATGACGTCGATCTCGATACGCCCGATCATCACCATATGCATAGTATCGATATACTCGGTACTTATGCCGCCGTCGGTCACAGCATCGAATCCTTGAAAAGCCTCGATAAAATCAACATTATCGGGCTGCGACGTAACGGCGTTACAAGTAACGATCCACTGATCGAGGTAGAGTTCAGGCCAGGTGATGTCTTCGTCATCGAGGGCCACCCGGATGATATTCAGGCAGCCGAGATCGAAATCATGTCAGGGTTATAGGGACGTTTCATGGTAGACGAGGATATCGATTTGTCATCGGCACTGGAATGGAAACTTCGGGTATCGCCGCGCGCACGTTACGCGAGGCTGCTTATAAAGCCCTTTGGCGGGCTCGAAGTGGTGATACCGAAACGCTTTCCGCGTAATCAAGTGGCGGGGCTGGTGGCAAAGCATGCAACCTGGGCGAGGCGTCAACTTGCCCGACAGTCGAAACTGCGCCAATCGATACGTCTGCCCCGATACCTGTCCCTGGCATTTGACAACAGTTACACCCCGGTAATTTACCGGGGCGAACCCTTGCAGTTCAATTTCGAGTTATTCGAGGAGCATAGTACAGACCAGATCGTGGTCCGTGCGAGCGGGCACCAGGAGTGTGTCCGCGAATTACGCAGCTGGATAAGACACAGGGCGCGGGAGTCGTTCCCGGCACTGCTGGCGCAAATATCGATAAGGACAGGACTTGGCTTTAATAAAATGAGTGTCCGCAGTCAAAAGACCCGTTGGGGCAGTTGTTCGAGACACGGCAACATCAGCCTCAACGACCAATTGTTGTTCCTGCCGGCAAAGAGCGTGGAATACCTGATGATTCATGAACTCTGCCACACGCGACACCTGAATCATTCGAAAGCGTTCTGGGCCCTGGTGGAATCACACTGCCCCGATTTCAGAGCGCATGAAAAATTACTCAGCGACTCGCGTAACCTGGTACCTGACTGGTTCCTGCTAGACCTCTATAGCTAACTCAACCCGGGCCAGGGCGCTACGATCGTGACGCTAGTTTGACCGGTTACGCTCCATGTACTTGATGCGGTTTTCGATCAGCAGGTTTTTGGCGCGCGACAACCTGGTTTGGCTGGCAAAGGGCCCCAGTTGCACTCGATGCCAGGTTTCATCATTGACAACGGCGGACTTGATGGTCGCCTGCAGGCCCAGGAAAGCCAGCTGCGCCTTGAGGCTGTCGGCTTCACCTGCGCTCTGGAAAGATCCAACCTGCAATATCGATTGATCGACAACTTCCTTGTTGATACTCGGATTTTCGATCGCATCACGATCTTCCTCCGAAATCGGGATCTCGACTTCGCGTTTTGGTAAAACCGAGTAGAAATCGATGGTCGGTTTATTCTTGCCGCCAGTTGACTCCTGCCGCTGCTGGTTTTCGGCTCCGCTTTGAACAATCTTTTGATCAAGAAATAGAACAAAGGCTACGAACGATGCCAGTATCAATAACAGGAATACCCAGGCCCATGGTGATGTCGCTTGTTTTTTTGCCATCAGAATCGCTACATTGTTTCGGGCGCGGAGACACCCATTAGCTTAAGACCGTTACGCAATACCTGGCTTATCGCTGACGCCAGCGCCATACGCGCATCACGAAGCTCAACATCGTCGACAATGAACTGGTGCGCGTTATACCAGGAGTGGAAAAGGTTGGCGAGCTCGCGCAGGTAGTTAACCACCAGGTGGGGTTCCCGTCGAAGCGCGGCTGCTTCCACCCGTTCCGGGAAAATACTCAACTGCTTTACCAGGGCCTGCTCGTGCGTGTTTTCGAGACGTTCCAGGTTGGCTTCCCCGATCGCGAGGCTGATTCCCTTTTCGGCGCATTGGCGCCTGACACTGCAAATACGCGCATGTGCATACTGCAGGTAATAGACCGGGTTGTCATTGGATTGTTCGCGCGCGAGGTCGAGATCAAAATCCATATGCTGTTCGGTCTTGCGCATCACGTAAAAGAAACGCGCGGCATCAAGCCCCACGTCTTCGCGCAGTTGCCTGAGCGTTACGAACTCCCCGGAACGCGTCGACATCGGAACCTTCTTGCCGTTTTCGAACAAATTAGCGAACTGCACCATCTGAACCTCGAGGTTATCGGCATCATAACCGAGTGCACTCAGTGACGCTTTGACACGGGGTGTATAACCGTGATGATCGGCGCCCCAGATATTAATAACCTTGTCGAAACCGCGATCGAACTTGTTCATGTGGTAGGCGATATCAGAAGCAAAATAAGTGGTCTGCCCATTTTCACGACGTACCACGCGATCCTTCTCATCGCCAAAATCGGTAGAACGAAACCACTGCGCTCCATCCTGCTCATAGACATTATCACTATCCCGCAGGCGCTGTATGGCCTGGTCGATCAGGCCATCGTCGCTTAACGAGCGTTCCGAAAACCAGCAATCGAAATCGACACCGAAGGCATGCAGATCGTTTCGAATCACCTCAACCAATGTCACCAGCGCCAGGTCGAACACGATTCGGTACTCGTCCTCACCCAGTAGCGTCTGTGCATTCTCGATCAAATCGTCGATATGCTTTTCTTTGTCTCCGGCGGGTGCATCTTCGCCGACATCTGCCATCACTTCTGCCACCGGCTTTTGAAAACGCGCGTCGTTTTCGCGATGCAGCGTTGCCGCAATGTCCCAGACGTAGTCACCCTGGTAGCCATTACTCGGAAAGGTTACGGTCTCACCGCAGAGCTCCAGGTACCGTAACCACACCGAGGTTCCGAGAATATGCATTTGCCGCCCAGCATCATTGACGTAGTATTCCTGTTGCACCTCGTAGCCGACAAAGTTCAGCAGATTAGCGAGCGTCGCACCAATCGCGGCACCACGACCATGGCCGACATGCAGCGGCCCGGTTGGATTGGCGGACACAAATTCAACCTGGACCTTGCTCCCCTGGCCGTGCGAGCTGCGACCGAAATCGTCACCCTGCTCGAGTACATTGCGAATAATCGAATGGCTGGTCGCGCTGGCAACAAAAAAGTTGATGAAACCCGGACCGGCAACTTCGACTTTTTCGATGGTGTCAATCTCGGGTAACCTGCCGACAATCAGGTCCGCCAGCGCGCGCGGCGGCATGCCGGCTGCCTTGGCCAATGTTAATGCAACATTCGAAGCATAGTCACCCTGCCCCGGATCCCTCGCGGGCGTTACCTGGATATTGGCACCGGGTTCTGACGGAATCTGGGAAGTCTGCTCAAGCTCGCGTAGAGCCTGCGCGATCAGATCGTTGATGATTTGCTTCAAGGGTTAAAGCTCGCACCCGGGCCGGGGAAAAATGAACGTGGATTTTACCCGAGCTGCCCTGCCTGAGCCACCCATCTTTTGTGCAAACCAGTTCGCTATCTCGAAAGATTGCCCGTAAAAGACGCTCCCAACCGGCGCAAGCGCCGGTTGGTCCATCCATGGAATCGCTTGAAGCTCGGCATCCCTGCCTCGCTACACTTTTACAGGCAATATTTCGAGATAGCTTCCAGTTTCGCAAACCTGGTAATCGCAGTTTTGAAAAATTCATTTACAAAAGATTTCCGCATTTGCGGAAGCGAAGCCTTTCACGTTGGAGAACAATGCGAACTAACAAGGCATGGCCATCGGACCATCTTTGCGGGACGCTGCGCAACAAGGATGTTGCGCGCGAGCCTACATGGACGTATTTACGGCGATCCCGCAAAGATGGTCCGATGGCCGTGCCGTATTACTACGCTATTTCTCAGGGTGGCTCTTTATAATAGCTGCAGGGTTAGAGGTCGTAGGCGTCGACGTCGATGCTCCAGCTGACGCGGGCACTACTGCCAAGCTGCTCGATTGTCGGCATGGATTGCTGCAGTACCGAGCGCAGCGTCTGGTAGTCCTGCGAAACCAGGCACAGCTGCGCGCGATAGCGGCCAATACGGCGTGTCATCAAAGCCGGCATCGGTCCGACGCAGGACAGCGAATCGAAGCGACTCGCGGATTCCAGTAGCGTCCTGATTTCTTCGAGTTTACTGAGCGCTGCCTTGAGCTCGATCGCATCGGCTCGAAAAATTATCACCCGCGCATAAGGTGGAAATCCGAGTAGACGACGCTCCTGCAACAGGTCGTTGGCAATTTGACGATAGTCCTGCCTGACCAAAGCCTGCATCAGGGGATGATCCGTGAACCTGGTTTGCAGGATGGCCTCGCCTTCACGATCGCCCCGCCCCGAGCGTCCGGAAACCTGGAACAGGGTCTGCGCAAGTCGTTCGCTGGCACGATAGGAAGCGCTGAAGAGTGCCTGGTCGGCATCCAGTACCACGCTCAAGGTTATCGCGGGATAATCATGACCCTTGGCGATCATCTGGGTGCCAATCAGAATGCAGGGTTCCCCGGTTTGCAATTGTTGCAGCCGTGACTTCAGCGCCTCGCGAGATGCAATCACATCGCGATCGATACGCAGCACCGGCGTGTCCGGGTAACGCTGGGTCAGACCCAGCTCTAGTTGTTCAGTACCTATGCCGTAGTGTTTGACCTCGTTGTGGCCACAGTCCGGGCAGACCTCAGGTATGCGCTGGGCGAAGCCGCAATGATGGCATAACAGGGTCTGCACCGACTGATGCAGGGTCAGGCGTGCATCGCAGTTCTGGCACAGGGACTGCCAGCCGCATTCATGGCACATCACGATCGGTGCGAAGCCGCGACGATTCAGGTAAATCAAAACCTGTCCGGATTGGGCCAGGTGTCGTTCGACATGGGCGAAAGTCTGCGCCGCGCAACCGAATTCTAAGCGATTGTTACGCACATCGATCAGCTGAATCGGCGGCGGCGGAAATCGGGTCGGGCGCTGATCCAGTCGGTAACGAAAATAGGTATCGCGCTCGCAATTGCTTATGCTTTCCAGCGAAGGGGTGGCCGAACCCAGGATGATAGGGATATCGAGCATTTGCGCGCGCTTGATCGCAACATCGCGTGCGTGATACCGCACTCCGTCTTCCTGGCGGTACGAGTGATCGTGCTCTTCATCAATAATAATCAGGCCCAGTTTCTCGGATTGAGAAAACAGGCTGGAGCGAGTGCCCAGCATGATACTGACCTCACTGCGTCGGAAGCGATCCCAGGCCTGGTAGCGCTGAAAGTCGGTCAGCCCCGAGTGCGAAATGACGAAACAATCACCAAAACGGCTTTCGACGCGCTCGATCAACTGGTTGGTGAGACCGATTTCAGGTACCAGGTAAATGACCTGCAAACCATCCTCGAGGCGTTGCTGGATCAAACGCAGGTAGATTTCCGTTTTACCGCTGCCAGTAATGCCATCCAGTAAATGCACTGCGAATCGATGCAGCCGCGGTTCGATCTCGGTAAGAGATCGTTCCTGCTCGCTACTTAACTCGGGTAACTCTTCTGCTGGTGCCCTGCCCGCAGGCTTTTCTGCCCACTCCCAGCGCACTATCTGCTTGGCCTCCAACGCTTTTACAACCGGATGCCAGTTGGTATTGACCTGCTTGAGTTCGATTGCGGTCAGTCCAGACAGCTGTTGCAGCAATGCCTGGCAAATCTCAAACTGCCGCGGGGAACGAGGTTCAAGTTCTGCGATCAGGGTCGGGTCAGAATTTACCAGGCACCAGCGTTTGACTCTGACCGGCTCGTGCGGTCGTGCGCCTCGCAGGTATCCGGGTAAGCACTGAAATACAACTTCTCCAAGTGGTTGCAGATAGTATTCTGACATCCACCGGGCCAGCGCCAATATATGTTCGCCGAGTACCGCCTCGTGATCGAGTCGCTCCTGCACCGGCTTGATGCGTTCGGGATCCAGCTCGCTGGCGCCATTCGTATCCAGCAATACTCCGGTCTTGACGCCGCTACTAAAAGGCAATCGGTAACGAGTTCCTACCACGGCAGGATCATCGGCCTCGATCCTGTAGTCGAATACACGGCGTATCGGCAGTGCAATGGCGAAACAGGCGAAACGGAATTGCGGCACGTGGATTACTCAAACAGAAAGTTGAATCATACTCGAATTACGAGCCGTACTCAGCGGGACAATCGCACTTATTTGGTGACTCACTTAACGGCTAAAGTTAAAGTTGTTTCTAGCAATTAAAAGCTAAATTGTTAAGAAATGGTAACAAATGGATTTATCCACATTTTCTGTGGATAAGTCTGTGCATGAAACGCACATAACCCGCTGCAAGCCGCATTCCCGTTGATCATCTATTAGATTGTTCAAATTTACAGCGATTTTATTTTTATTTATATATCAACAGGTTATAGCATCTGATCAATTTTTGACCGATATCCGGCGAATCTAATCGGGGACAGACTCCCGACAAATTCATTCATGTGCATATCTTTGTCTTGTCAATAGTGCCAGGTTAATTTTTCAAGTAAATTTAAATATCAAAAATCATGAATTGATAGTTAATACTTAAATTCAGGAAACATAAAAATTGCGCAACCGGTTTCCCAGTGACTTTGCCATGCCCGCCGATTAAACTAGCGAAGTTTTTCGACTCGAGCCATGCGCCATGCCCGCCAGAATCGCGGTACTTTTGACCAATCTGGGTACCCCGGACCAGCTCGAACGTGCCTCGGTTAAGCGATTCCTGAAAGAGTTTCTATCTGACCCGCTGGTCGTGCGGCTGCCCCGTATATTCTGGTTGCCATTACTTTACGGCATTATTCTGCCACTGCGCAGCGGCAAAACCCTGCAGTCTTATAGCCGGGTCTGGAGCGAGGCAGGTTCTCCGCTGATGGCTTATTCGAACAAGCAGAGAGACGCGTTACAGAAAAAACTGTTTGAGCAGGCCCATGTCGAGCTCGCCATGCGCTACGGTAACCCGTCGTACCAATCGGTGTTGCGCCTGCTGCGCGATGCCGGGGTCGAAAAACTGGTGGTGCTGCCGCTTTATCCCCAGTACTCGGTAACGACCACCGCCACCAGCTACAAGCACTTGAAGAACACCCTCAACCAACTCGAGTATGCACCGGCGCTCGAGTTCATCGGTTACTACCCCGACCACCCCGTCTATATCGAGGCCCTGGCCGAATCGATCCGTGAGCACTGGCAACAGGGGCAACGGCACCTGTTGATGTCATTCCACGGCCTGCCGCAGGCCAACGTCGACCGGGGCGATCCTTACCAGGTGCAGTGTGAAAAGACCGCTAAACTGCTGGCGGCCGAACTCGGGCTCGGGGAATCCGACTGGTCAATCGGTTACCAGTCACGATTCGGCAAGCAGACCTGGATTCAGCCCTATACCTCGGACGTACTGCATCGACTGGTCGAACGCGGCATCAAGGCAGTCGACGTCGTCTGTCCCGGATTCTCGTCCGACTGCCTCGAAACCCTGGATGAAATCGAGGTCGAGTATCGCAGCGAATTTCTCGAGCTTGGCGGTGAGGATTTCAGCTATATCCCGGCGCTTAACGATCGCGATGCGCATATAGAGATGATGCGCAGCCTGGTTCAACCTTATATATCCGACGAAGAATCGGCTGATTCAGGTTGAATCATAAGCATAATCCAATGTCTATAAACACTTCCGCGTCAAAACCGGCCACAGCAAATCAAGGGTTCTAAATCATGTTTAAATCTTTTTTCCCGAATCCCCGGATATTCTTCATTTCTGTCGTCGCCTATGCAGCCGTTTGCAGCTTTATCTGGTACGGTTTCAACGAACAAATCGGTGAATTCCTTGGCTTCGACCTTTCACCATCAGCACCTGTTATCGGGTTGGGTCATTTTACAACAGACTCCTTTTTGCTATTTTATATTTTCTACTTTGCCTGCACTTTTCTATTCGCGGCATTCTGGTTCACGGTTGCAAATCACCGATGGCAATGGTGGTCAATCGTCGGCTCGATATTTATTTTGTTTTCCACCTATTTTTCGGTACAGGTATCGGTTGCCATCAATAACTGGCGTCGGCCATTTTTCGACCTGGTGCAAAACGCCCTGGGTAGTTCCGCATCACAAGGAACCGATGAGATTGAAATCGTAGCGTCAGAAGAAACTATCTCGTCGGTTACAACTGAACTATACGATCTGATACTTATTTTTGCCGAAATTGCTTTTCTTGCCATTTTCATGTTCGTCGTTACCCGGTTTTTCGTCAGCCACTTTATTTTTCGTTGGCGTACCGCGATGAATGACTATTACACGGCTCAATGGGAAACGGTGCGGAACATAGAGGGGGCATCCCAGCGCATCCAGGAAGACACAATGCGCTTCGCTGAAATTATGGAAAGCCTGGGGGTTTCGATTATCGACTCAGTCATGACGCTATTTGCTTTTTTACCAGTACTTTGGGCACTGTCAGAGTACGTAAGCGAGCTACCCGTGGTTGGAGTCATTGCCCATCCCCTGTTTGTTGCTTCACTGGTATGGTCAATTTTTGGCACCGGCCTGTTAGCAATAGTCGGTATTAAATTACCAGGATTGTTTTTTAAGAACCAACGCGTTGAAGCCGCCTTTCGTAAAGAACTGGTATACGGCGAGGACGATGAACAGCGCGCGCAACCCCCGACGCTCAAGGAACTGTTTGCCAACGTACGCAAGAACTACTTCAGAATTTACTTTCACTACATGTATTTTAATGTTGCGCGCATGCTGTATCTGCAGGCCGACAACATATTCGTATATATTCTTTTGATACCGACGATTGCCGCTGGTGCCATTACCTTTGGCATATTGCAACAGATTCTGACCGCGTTCAGCCAGGTCAGCGATTCGTTTCAATACCTGGTTAAATCGTGGACGACAATTGTTGAGTTATTGTCGGTTCACAAGCGCCTGGCATCCTTCGAGGCCGCGATAAAACATGAGCCTCTGCCGGCCATTGATCAATTAGCCACGTGATTATGAAAAGCTCCTCGATGTTGGCTGACAACTAGACATCCATGTGCCTGATCCTGTTTGCCTGGCGCCAGCACCCGGATTACCCGCTGATACTGATCGCCAACCGTGACGAATATTACGCACGCCCGACGCGCGATGCGCACTGGTGGAAAGAGACACCGGTATTTGCGGGGCGCGATCTCGAGGCCGGAGGTACCTGGCTCGGGGTCAATAGTCGGGGTCGCCTTGCCGCGGTCACCAATGTACGCGAACCGGCTGCAATGAAACCCGGTAAAAAATCACGCGGCGCGCTGACGCAAAACTTCCTCTCGGGTGATGCGACACCCAAGACCTTCCTGCAGGAACTAGCCCCTGATGACCGGAACTACGCCGGATTCAACCTGCTGCTAGGCGACGCCCAGGGCTTGTGGTTTTACTCCAACCGTGATCGCGGTATTCGCAGCGTTGATCCCGGGGTTTACGGCATTAGCAATGGTACTTTTGACGAACCCTGGCCCAAGCTCAGTTCCGGCAAGCAAGAACTCGCGGCGATGCTGGATGGCGAGATTAGCTCTACCGAGCTGATGGAAATCCTGACCGACCACCAGGTAGCGCAGGACCACGAATTACCGCAAACCGGGGTTTCACTCGACATCGAGCGAATGCTCTCGAGCCGCTTCATCCGCTCACCCGAATATGGCACCCGCGCCTGCAGCGTGGTTACAATAGGTGCTGACAAGCAGATTAGTTTCAGTGAACAAAACTATCTCGATGCCGAGCATAGCGGTAACCTGGTAGAGGAAACCTTTGAAATAGCCACCTAACGAGTGATGACGCGGCAGCTGGGTCAGCCCCTAATTACAACCCCACTTTGTGACTAAGCTGCCCAAGATAATCCTAGTCGGCAACCGAAGGCACTCCTTGCGACTGACTGGGTGGCCTCCGGCTTCCCGAAATGGGGGTTTTTTAAAAGGGCAAGGCGAGACTCGACATCCTTGTCTCGACTCGCCACAGGCCGCATCCCTGCGGCCTGACCCTTTTAAAAAACCCCCATTTCGGCACCCAGCCTTTACGTCGCAAGGAGTGCCTTCGGTTACCTCTGAAGTATCGAGATAGAGGCAACACTTCTGAAATTAAACAATAAGACGCTCCGGGCGCTAAGCGAATCCATGGATGGGTCGATCGGCGCTGAGACTTTAGTAGGTGTGGCCATCGGGATATCTTTGCGGAACGCTGCGCAACAGGGATGTTGCGCGCGAGCCTACATGGACGTATTCACGGCGATTCCGCAAAGATATCCCGATGGCCGCACCGTCACCGGTCCACCATAAGACGTGAATAATTAAATGTTAAAGAGGGATTCGGCGTTGCGGTTGAGGGTGGCGGCGAGATCTTCGACCCCGCAGTTGCGTAATTCGGCCATGGTTTGCAGGTGTTCGACGATGAAGCCAGGTTCATTGAGTTGGCCACGGTGATTGGCGCCAGGCTGATCGGGCGCATCCGACTCAATTAATAACGCATCATCCGGCATCGCGGCGACGACTTTACGCAGCTTTTGCGCCCGCTCGAAGCTCAAGGTTGCGGCGATACCCAGTTTGAAACCGATGTCGTGCAATTGCTGCGCCTGCTGCTGGCTGCCCGAAAAACTATGCACCACACCGCCAAATTGGGCCTGCTTGCGCAGCAGGCTGATAACTTC
>Ga0265306_10000171_pt1 | contig 27953 bp, 26 predicted proteins | sample Helome_3_FD_192493 | JGI IMG/M metagenome (GOLD analysis project Ga0265306, IMG submission 192493) | Marine sediment microbial communities from subtidal zone of North Sea - Hel_20160420 (Illumina Assembly) | ecosystem: Environmental > Aquatic > Marine > Subtidal zone > Sediment ... | reverse complement strand
TCGTTGCTGCTGTTTCCGGGAAAAGGTGGGGCCTCCGGCATCGATCTCCACTGGCCGTGGGATAATCAGTGCGCCGAATGCCATGGCCATTCAGGTGAGTTTGCCCACAAGTTTCTAAAGGTTACCAATGGCCAGCTCCAGGGCAGTCATCATGTGCAGGGTCTGCGTCTTTTCATGCGCCATCACTATGCGCAAAATACCGAAGCCGATGCTGTTTACGAAATGTTGCTTGCACAGGTGCGCATAAAACCGCGATTCAAACAAGAATGTAGTCACTGTCACGGCAGTGCTGCTGCATTCGTTCGTCAATTAGTGGTCCTACAGGACGAGGTTCTATTGAGCCGCAAATCTGGCCAACCAATTCAGAAATTTCTGCAACAACATCGACAGTTGGATACTGATGACGTTGTCTTTTTTACAAGTTTGCTGAACCGTATAGCCCGCGAGGTTTATCGCCCATAATCATGCCGAGTTTCAACGCAAACAGACCTATATCTATGGGCAAAGGCAGAGTCCGCTAATGGAGTCGAACCCGCCACATTCAGCAGATACAAATACCCCAGGACAGTGGTAGGGCTTCATTTACGTTCAATATCTGATTGAAGCCAGAAATAAAGCGATAGGGTTATGATCGATTCCTGGATTTTCGCCATCTGAGTGACGTCGAAAAGCTAATCAAGAAGGCTCTAAATCATAAAACTAGACTTCGGTCGTCTTCGGGCGGCTATTTGAACAATCACGAATGCTGTTGAAATCAAAAGAGGTGCGGCTGTCATCATCTTCGATGTATACAAATTCGGGGAAAATATTGGCTTCGGTTTCATGGTCATTCGGACTCGGTGACTCCGCTTCAAGTACCAGGTCTATGGCTTCCAATCCGAAAGGAATACTCTCTTCAATACCTTTAATATCGAGACAAGTGTCATCTTCGTGGTCAGTACTATTCTGCTGCGATGCTTTCATCATAATCCTCCCCGGAAATTGCGACAGAATCAATTCTGGTTGGCGCCTACGCAAGCTCTCTATCGATCACCACATTTGTCTCTTTCAAGCTCTGAATGCGTTTACTTAAAGCCCGAGTTTGCATTCTTAGACGCTGGTTCTCATGCTCCAACTTCTTTATGAGATCTCGTTGTTTGGACGTCAGCGTTTCAAGACGATCCACACGTTCATTCATCTCTAGTTCCCCGTCGCGCATTAATTCCGAGAGTTTGAGCTGTAACTCCCTGACATGATTAATAGCATCTCGTATTTTATTACGCGTATACAGAGCCAGGTTGCGGTCATTCGCAAAGCGGTTTAGCTGTTTGATAATCTCATTACTTTTATTACTCATTTCCTCCCCCTCAAGGAGATGTAACATTTTTCGAGAAAGCTCCGCATCACTCGTTTGAGTTAAATCGCCGAATGTGTGACATTGTTACTACTGTGGTGACTGCTAACAAATTAAGACAGACATAAAAAACCCCGCTCCGTGGCGAGGCTTAATATTAAATTTATTTGAAGGTTAAGCTGTTTCCCCGAAGCAGTCACTGAAAAGTGCTTCTTGCGGGTTGGAGAACGGTCAGGAGAGGACGCCTGATATTAGATAATATATTATCAGGGCCATTACTTTTTAATCATGCTGTTAGCAATCAGCTGTATCGATGCAGAATCTAGATATCCGAGAAGCAAGACTTAGTGATACAAGTGAAATCGGTGAACTAATAGGCGCGTTGTCAGAAAAATTCATCACGCATGAATTTAATTTAAAGGCCAGGAGCCACTTTTTATCCTCAAATGATGGAGATTCCGTTAAGAAGAATATGAAATCGGGTTATTCCTACCATGTCGCAACGCATTTCGGAAAGATAGTTGGAGTGGTTGGTTTAAAAGAGAGGTCGCATTTATACCATCTATTCGTTGCAGAGGAATATCAGAGAGCAGGCCTGGCTAGAAAACTGTGGCAGAAAGCTTTAAGCGAATCGATAGAGCACGGTGACACAAGAATTTTTACGGTTAATTCCTCCAACAATGCCATTGGCTTTTATAAAAGGTTGGGATTCAATCAAACTGGACCAATGATTGAAAAGGAAGGAATCCAATATATTCCCATGGAGTACAAAGATGAATCGGTCGGATGAGTAACGATATACTATTGACCACGCTGAATGCACGCTACATGCATTGTGCATTCGGTTTGCGATATCTATACGCTAACCTGGGTGACCTGAAGTCAGTAGCCCAGATCAGGGAATTCACCATCCAGCAGCGGCCCATCGATATCGCCGAGCAATTGCTCGCGCTAAAGCCGAGGATAATCGGCTTCAGTATCTATATATGGAACGTGAACGAGACTACCGCAGTAATCGCGTTGTTGAAACAGATCTCGCCACAAACCATTATTGTTGCAGGTGGTCCCGAAGTCAGCTTTGCCGATGATCTGCCCGAACTGGCCGAGCAGGTGGACTACATTGTCACGGGTCCGGGGGAAACCAGCTTTCGCAAATTGTGCGAGGACCTGCTCAGCGAGAGGCCGATAGAGTCGAGCATCATCGCCGGCGAAACGGCCAGCCTCGATGTGCTCGAACTGCCCTACGCCTATTACAATGCTGAAGACATTCGCAACCGCCTGATTTATGTCGAGGCCTCTCGCGGCTGCCCCTTCAAATGTGAATTTTGTCTTTCGTCGCTCGATAAAACGGCAAAGCCGTTCGAGCTAAAACGCTTTCTCGAGGCGATGGATGATTTGTATCGACGCGGTGCGCGCAACTTCAAGTTCATTGACCGGACCTTCAATTTAAAGGTCAGTACCAGCATCGCGATCCTCGAGTTTTTTCTGCAGCGTATGGACGATGATCTCTACCTGCATTTTGAAGTTATACCCGACTACCTGCCGGAGAAACTAAAACAGGTATTGATCATGTTTCCATCCGGGGCACTGCAGTTCGAAATCGGTGTGCAGACCTTCGATCCCGAAATCCAGCAAACGATCAGCCGTAAGCAGGACAACAGAAATACCTGCAATAATCTGCGCTGGTTGCGTGAAAACACCGGGGCACACATACACGCGGACCTTATCTTCGGTTTACCCGGGGATTCACTCGAAAATTTTGCCCGGAGTTTTGATCAGCTGGTGGCCTTGAAACCGCAGGAAATACAGCTTGGAATTCTAAAACGCCTGCGTGGAGCCCCGATTAATCGTCACGTCGATAAATATCAAATGCGCTACAACCCTGTAGCGCCTTACAATATCCTGAGTACCCGGGATATTGATTTTGCGACCCTGCAGCGCGTTAATCGATTCGCGCGTTTCTGGGACATGATTGGAAACTCCGGCCGTTTTGGCAACACGCTGCCACTGATACTGGCGGAGCAACCATTCGAAAACTTTCTCACACTGAGCGACTGCCTGTATGAACTCGCGGGCAGCACCTGGCAAATCTCGCTGCGCCGGTTGTACGCCTTGCTGTTTAAGGCCCTGACCGGGCCATTGCAACGTCGACCGGAGCGCGTACGATCGGCCCTGGAAGCAGATTACAGGTGCTCGGGGCAAAAAGGGAGCATCGATCTGGACAACCCGAGGCTCGAGGTCGTAACGCGTTCGGGTGTGGCAAATAAACGCCAGCGCCAGCATGGCCAAACAATCGCTTGACGGGAGGTAATATGACCGCAATACATGCCCAGCTTGAGGCCGACTGCATTTACCTGGGAAGATTCACACTGTGTCATTTGCTGTTGATGAACGATCGCAATTATCCCTGGTTTATCCTGGTTCCCGATCGCGGCAATATTCGGGAAATTTACCAGCTCGACGAGGCTGATCGCGCACGGTTGCTGGACGAGTCCAGCCGGCTTTCCGAATTCCTGATGCGCGTTTACGAGGGCGAGAAACTCAACCTGGCCGCGCTCGGTAACCAGGTTCCCCAGCTGCACCTGCACCACGTTGTTCGCTACGCGTCGGATCCTGCCTGGCCGGCCCCGGTGTGGGGGAAAGTGCCGGCGCTGCCCTATGACGATCGCGCAATCAATGAAATCAGATCGAATTTCATGAACTCGGGACTCGAGGGCTACGAGGCAGTTACTAACGCCTGACAGGGCGTTACAGGGTAATTTCGATTAAATAATTGGCGCTTGTTACCTGTCCCGTTTTACACTGCTCACCTGGTAAGTCCAGCTAATCGAAGATACGGGAAACAATGAATCAATCGTCAATTCGGATGGGTGTCGATATCGGGGGGACGTTTACCGACGTCGTGCTCGAGGTCGGTGACCGACAATTTTCGACCAAGGTTCTGACCACCTACCTTGCACCCGAAGACGCCATTATCGCCGGTATGAAGCAGGTTTGTGACCAGGCGGGTATCAAACCCGCCGAGATCGAGCAGATTATTCACGGCACGACCCTGGCGACCAACGCATTGATCGAGCGACGCGGTGCCCGAACCGCATTGATTACGACCCGGGGTTTTCGCGACGTTATCGAAATGCGCAGCGAGTCGCGGTTTGAGCAGTATGATCTCAACCTGACGCTGCCCGAGCCGCTGTTACCGCGCCAGCAGCGCTATACCGTCGAGGAGCGCATCGGTGCCAGCGGTGATGTGCTGATACCGTTGCAGCGTGCCGAAGTCGAGGCGCTGGCGGAAAGAATCAAACCGGCTGGCTACGAGAGTATCGCGGTAGGCTTGATGCACGCTTATCTGAATGATCGCCACGAGACCATGATTCGAGACGTGCTCGCCGAAACCATGCCGGGGGTGTCGGTTTCACTGTCGTCGGAAGTATCGCCCCAGATGCGCGAATACGAGCGCTTCAACACCGTGGTCGCCAATGCCTACATCAAGCCGATGATGAAAAGTTATCTCGACCGGTTGGGCGGACAACTGCAGAACGAGGGCGTCGTCTGCAAAATTTTTCTGATGCACTCGGGCGGCGGCATTATTTCGATTGAAAGTGCGGCGGAGTTCCCGGTCAGGCTGGTTGAATCCGGTCCCGCCGGTGGCGCCGTGTTTGCCGCGCATATCGCGGCCCGATACGGTCTCGATAAAGTTCTTTCCTTCGACATGGGTGGCACCACTGCCAAGATTTGCCTGATCAAGAACCAGGCGCCGAAAACCAGTCGCGTATTCGAGGTCGCCCGAACCTATCGCTTCAAAAAGGGTTCGGGTATGCCGATTTCAATCCCGGTGATTGACATGGTCGAGATTGGAGCGGGTGGCGGTTCGCTGGCGCGCGTGGACGCGATGCACCAGATCCGGGTTGGCCCCGAGTCTGCCGGCTCCGAGCCGGGCCCAGCCTGTTACGGTCTCGGTGGCGAACGACCCGCGGTTACCGATGCCGACCTGGTGCTGGGAAAACTCGATCCCGATAATTTTGCCGGTGGCTCGATAAAGCTTGACCCTCAGCGCGCTGTTGACGCACTGATTGACGCGCTCGGTAAACCGCTCGAGATGGACGCCCTGACCGCGGCCTACGGGCTTGCCGAAGTGGTCGATGAAAATATGGCCAACGCCGCCCGCGTCCATGCCGTCGAAAACGGCGAGGACCTGTCCGAATACACCATGATTGCATTCGGTGGTGCCGCGCCGCTGCACGCGGGTCGCCTGTGCGAAAAACTGGGGGTCGAGCGTCTGCTGGTGCCGCCGGGCGCAGGCGTGGGTTCCGCCATTGGTTTCCTGCGCGCACCATTCAGTTTCGAGGCCAATCGCAGCGTTTACATGCGCCTGACCGATTTCAAACCGGACACGATTCGAAACCTGCTGGCGGACCTGGAAGCGGAGGCGACCGCATTCGTACGTTCCTGTGATGCAAATGCGACGATCCAGTCCGAGTTTAAAGCTTACATGCGCTACACCGGGCAGGGCGAGGAAATCCCGATCGTTTTGAGTGCCGACCAGGCGACGCAGCCGGACGCGGCAAAGTTCCAGCAGCTGTTCGAACAGGACTACATCGCCCTGTTTGGACGCGCCGTCGAGGGTATGGATATCGAGATTACGGTCTGGTCCGTTAACGCTACCACGCTGACGCAAAAAGTTGAACCGACGCAGTCCCTGCCGGCAGGCGCCAGGGTGCCGGCCAACGGTCACAGAAAAATATTCGACCCTGCTGTCGGTCAGTCCCGGGAGTCGTCGGTGGTGCCGCGTTCAGGGCTACAACCCGGTGACCTGGTGCCAGGACCCGCGGCAATCACCGAAGATGAAACCACGATCATTCTACCGACTAGCCGACAGGCGGTGCGCCAGTCCGATGGTTGTATCGATGTCGTGCAACAGGCCTAGGAGCGAACCATGACCCGAAAAACTTCGACGGTATCTCACCAGGTTATGTGGAACCGGTTGATATCCGTGGTCGAAGAGCAGGCCCAGGCGCTCATCCGAACCGCGTTTTCAGCCTCGGTGCGCGAAGCCGGTGACCTGTCGGCCGGGGTGTATGACACCGCGGGACAAATGTTGGCGCAGGCCGTTACCGGCACCCCCGGTCACGTCAACGCGATGGCCGATGCGGTCGCGCATTTTATTCGTCGGATCGGCTACGACAACATGTTCGAGGGCGATGTTTATATTACCAATGATCCCTGGGAAGGCACCGGCCACCTGCATGACATAACGGTTGTCACGCCCGCCTTCCACAGGGGCGTGCATGTCGGTTTTCTTGGCTGTACCGCGCATATCGTCGATATCGGTGGCCGCGGATTTGGCGCGGACGCCAACTCGATTTATGAAGAAGGTCTTTACATCCCGATCATGAAGTTTGCCGAAAGGGGTGAAGTTGATAAAACGCTGATCCGGATCGTGCGTGGCAACGTACGCGAGCCCGACCAGGCGGTCGGCGATTTTTATGCGCTGGCGACCTGCAACGAGATCGGTCACCGTCGTCTAACCGATATGATGAACGAGTTTAATTTATCGAACCTGGACGATATCGCGACCTTCATTCTGGAGAATTCGCGCCGTGCAACGCTGGAACGCATTGCCGCGTTACCCCGTGCGCAGGCCTCGGGCTCAATGACGATCGACGGCTATAGCCATCCGGTAAAACTCGCGCTGACGCTGGATATCAGGCCTGACCGGATTTTGTGCGATTTTACCGGTACCTCGGGGCTTGATCGCAAAGGCATCAACGTACCGCTGGTTTACACCAAGGCCTATACCTGTTTTGCACTGAAATGCGCCATCGCACCAGAGATTCCGAACAATGCGGCGTCGCTGGCGCCGTTCGAGATAACCGCGCCCGAGAATACCATCGTCAACGCGGTGCACCCCGCACCGGTAGCCCTGCGACATGTAATCGGCCACATGATTCCCGACGCGGTCTACGCCGCGCTCGACCAGATCCTGCCTGATACGGTGCCGGCGGAAGGCGCCGGTACGCTGTGTAATTTCCAGGTTTCGTTGCGCCCGAGAACTGACACCGAGGCGCCGGCGAATGCGGTCCGAGCGGAAGTCCTGACTTTCAACTCGGGCGGCTCCGGCGCACGCCCGACGTCGGATGGTCTTAATGCCACCGCGTTCCCGTCGGGTGTCATGACCATGCCGGTCGAGGCAACCGAGCACACCGGCCCGGTGATTATCTGGCGCAAGGAACTGCGTCCCGATAGTGGTGGTGCCGGCAAGCACCGCGGTGGCCTCGGGCAATACATGGAAGTCGGTGCCACCGAGGATCACGAGTTTGATTTTTCTGCCATGTTCGACCGGGTCGACCATCCGGCAAGAGGTCGGCAGGGCGGTAAACACGGCGCTGCCATGACCATCGCCCGCGACGATGGCCAGGCGATGAGGGGCAAGGGCAAGCAGTTCGTTCCAGCCGGACGGCGCGTAATGCTGGCGATGCCGGGTGGTGCCGGTTACGGTGACCCACGCGAGAGGGACAAAGCGCTGGTACTCAGGGACCTGGCGCGCGGCTATATTTCGGAAGCGGTCGCCCGAACCGAGTATGGACTGGACGATGCGGATATAGCCAGGGTTGCCGGGGCGATCAGCAGCGGCGTCGATTTATAACCAGGCAAGTTTGGATTGCAAGCACCTCTATTCGCTAAACACCTATGGGACGCATGAACAAAGAATTACCTGAACGCATGTCCGCGGTTTACCTGACCGGTCACGGTGGAATCGAAGCCCTTCAGTATCGAGAAGATGTGCCGGTGCCGATACCCGGGCCCGGGGATGTTTTGATTAAAGTGGCAGCGGCCGGCGTCAACAACACCGATATCAATACCCGCATCGGCTGGTATTCCAAGAAAGTCAGGGACGCGACCAACACCGGCGGAGCAGGGGGATTCGACGAGGTCGACGATGAAGATGCGACCTGGTCCGGAGTACCGATGGAGTTCCCCCGGATACAGGGTGCGGACTGCTGTGGGGTTATCGTCGCGGTGGGTGATGGGATCGATAACGCCCGCATCGGTGAGCGCGTGATCGTGCGCAACATGCTGCGCAGTTATGTCGATTACCGCCCATTCGAGTGCTGGACGCTGGGTTCCGAATGCGACGGCGCCTTCGCGCAATATACCCGGGCGCCGGCGCGTGAGACCTACCGCGTCGAGTGTAACTGGTCCGACGCCGAACTCGCCTCGATCCCCTGTGCCTACTCGACTGCCGAGAACATGCTGCATCGCGCCGGTGTCGGTGCGGAGCGCGTGCTGGTTACCGGCGCTTCGGGCGGGGTCGGTTCGGCGGCGGTGCAGCTCGGCAAACGCCGCGGCGCCCATGTCACCGCGATTGCCAGTGTAGCGAAGATGGACGACTTGCGGACGCTTGGCGCCGACCAGGTTATCGATCGTGGTGCGGATCTGGTTGCCGCCTTAGGCACCGACAGTATCGACGTGGTCGTCGATCTGGTCGCCGGCGACGGCTGGCCGGCATTGTTGGACGTGCTCCGACGAGGGGGGCGTTACGTCACCGCCGGCGCGATTGCCGGACCCCTGGTCGAACTGGACGTACGCACGCTGTATCTCAAGGACCTGACGCTGATCGGCTGTACTTTCCAGGATGATATCGTGTTCGAAAACCTGGTCGATTATATCGGGCGTGGTGAGATCCGGCCGCTCGTCGCCCAGACTTTCCCGCTCGATGAAATTGGCAGGGCGCAGCAGGTTTTTCTGCAGAAGAAATTCACCGGTAAACTGGTGCTGATCCCACCGGGCTAATCTACCCTGGTCATAGCAAAAAAAAACGGTGATGCCGAAGCATCACCGCTAATTTGTTTCGTTTACTACCCCGTTCAACCTGGAGTGCCGACTAAACGATTGATTTGGATCAAGTAAACGCGCTTAGCCAGTCATTTTTCGGTTTCATAAGGTGTAATCTTGCTGCGTAACTTTAAAGCTGAGGAATAATCGATGAAACCTCTTAAATTAATGCTCATGACAATAATCAGTCTGGTTATATCAACGTCGAGCGTCTATGCCGACGGGCACGCACTTTTCACGACACAATCATTGACGCCGGAGATTGCGCTCAAAGCGGTCACCGCGGCCATGGCCAAATGTCGTGCCGAAGGATACCAGGTGTCGATTGCGGTGGTTGACCGCATGGGGAACCTGCAGGCGTTGCTTCGAGACCGGTTCGCCGGCGCACATACACCCGAAACTGCCCGGGGTAAGGCCTGGACCGCGGCCAGTTTTCGTACCAATACCAGTGACCTGGTTGAACCGACTCAATCCGGAAAGGCGCAATCCGGGGTGCGTCATGTTCCCGGGGCATTAATGGCGGGTGGCGGCATGCTGATCGAAGCGGCGGGTTCGGGCGTTGGCGCAATCGGCGTATCAGGAGCGCCGAACGGCATCGCGGATGATCTCTGCGCTGCAGCAGGAATTGCTGCGATCGAGGACGATATCACGTTTTAGGTTTTATCAATCCGTGCTCAATGAAGCGGTCGATACGGCGATCGTGCATGCCGAACGCCTGAAACCGACGCGCAGCGATCGTTGACCGGCTCGGGTTCGGATAGCAATCCTGTTATTCGAGATTTGGATACCTTACAATCGAGTTTCCAAAACGAAAATAGAAATACGGGGGATTTGCCATGGATCCTGTTCAATTTGTATGGCTGATGGGTATTGGCGCACTAATCGGCGGCGGCATAATCGGCGTCATCGCGTACCGAAACCTGGCGCCGACCAGGAATGAGGCCAGCAACCTCAAGGCCGAGCTGGACCAGGCCAGGGAGGAGATGGAGAGCTATAAGGCCAGTGTCAACGGCCACTTCGATAAAACCTCGGAGCTGGTCAACGAGTTAACCCAGGATTATGTCAAGGTGTACAAGCACCTTGCCGAGGGCGCCCAGGTACTCGGTGACGGCAGGGAATTCACCCACGTACTCGAGCAGCACCAGGGTAAGGTTCTGATTTCGGTCGACAGTGAACCAGCGGACCAGGATGCCATTGTCAGCGAAGTGCTGGCCGATACGCAAACAACATCAGAGCCACTCGATCACGTAGTCGCGCAGGAAAGCACTTCTGAGGCAGGCGCCGAAATCGCTGTCGAGGCAACAGATTCAGAATTGCCGGAGTCATCGGCAGAAGCGGATGAGCAAAGAGAGCCGGTGGTCGGTGATGCAGAAGCCACCCCGAAAGCCGAGCAAAGTGTTGACGTGGAAGAACCGGGGGAGGACGGCGACGGCGAAGCGGAGAACCTGGCAGCAAAACCGGACAAACGTAAGCGAGCGGCCAAGTCTGCCACGGATGAAACCAAAACGGAGACCGAAACAGCATAACTTGACGTTATGCCCGCCGGGCAGAGACTCCTGGCAAGGATATCTCGACCGATACTGCCGCACTTGAATGTAGCGTAAAGCTGATCGGGCAGTGGTTTCGGTTAAGCGAAAAAATCGATCAGCGCTTTTGCTGCAAGATGGGGTTCCTCCTCGACAATAAAATGGCCGCAATCGATCGGAATCTCAGTCACATCGGTAGCCCATTTGCGCCAGGTTTCGAGCGGCGAGTCGGCCTTGTCGCTGAGGTAACCGGTGCTCCACAACACCATTACCGGGCAGTCTAGCTGATCGCCGGCATCCCGGCTTGCCTGGTCGAGCCGGCGATCGACAGTCGCCCCCGCGCGGTAGTCCTCGCATTGTGCATGAATCTTGTCCGGGTCCCGGTACTGGTGGAGATAGGCCTGCACCGCGTCCGGGTCCAGTTTGCTGATATCTGACGCCCAGCGTGCCAGCAGAAATCGATAAAACAGTGCCGGATTCTGCCCGATCATTTCTTCCGGCAACGGCGATTTTGCCGCCAGGAACGACCAGTGAAATGCGGAGACGGTCGCGGCCGTATTCATCTCGTCCCAGACATCGAGCGTTGGTACGATGTCGATGGCGCAGTATTTGGTAACCCGGCCCGGATGATCGAGCACCAGCCGATAACCGACGCGTGCACCGCGATCGTGGCCGGCCAGCGCGAAGCGATCGAAGCCGAAGTGATCGGCCAGCGCGATAATATCTTTGGCCATTTCGCGCTTGGAATACCGTTTATGTTCGGCATCACCTGGGGGCGCGTCACTGTTGCCGTAGCCGCGCAGGTCCGGAATCACCAGCGAAAAGTGACTTGCCAATTCGGGCGCGACCCGGTGCCAGATGAGCCGGGTTTGCGGGAAGCCATGCAGCAGAAACAGTGGCGGGCCGCTGCCACCGGTGGTGACGCAAAGCTCCACGCCGTTTGCTGTAATCGTTTGCTGCTTGAAATTTTCAGGAAACATCAGTATTCATTTCCCTGTTTCGTCGAAGGCATTGAAGACATCGGGTGGCGACATGATTATCTGAGCCAGAGTCCTACCAGGTTGACTGATTTCGAGGATTTTTGGTTGATTCGCCATTAAGTCTCCAGTTGCAGGCTTCCACGTCCTTGCCGGTCAGCGCCAGGGGCTGTCCCGTACTGTGGAGGTGTCTGCATCCGGCTCGATGTTAAACCGGATGCGGTGATCATGTCGATCCGACTGCGGATTGAAACGGATTTATAGAATGACTCGACGATGATTAAAACTTAGAATAACTCGAGTTTGACGGTTACATAAGAAGGCATATCAATGCCAGTGAGACAAACGGATGGCAGTTGCCATCGATTGGAAAGAAAACTCCAAAGGAGAGCACGATGTTAAATAAAATAATACCTGCTGTTTTAATCGCGAGCGCGATTATCATCAGTGGATGCGAACGGGAGGCTACGAGTGTCAAGATCGGCTTTGTCACCACGCTAACCACGCCGGCCGGGGTGATCGGCGAGGATATGAAGAATTCGGTCGAGCTTGCGCTCGAGCATATCGGTAACAAGATGGGGCCTCTCGATGTCGAGTTAATCATGGAAGACGATGGTTTCAAGCCCGATATCGGCAAACAGAAGGTCGACAAGCTGGTGAAACAGGATAACGTCGATTTTGTCGCCGGGTTTATCTGGTCGCACGTGTTGCTGGCATCGATGAATTCGGTTACCGGCGCCGACAAGTTCCTGATCAGCTCCAACGCCGGACCTTCGCAGATTGCCGGTGAACGTTGCCATCCGAACTTTTTCTCCACCTCGTGGCAGAACGACCAGACCCCGATGGCGCTGGGCGAATATCTGAACCAGGAAGGCGTCGAGTCAATCTACATCATGGCACCCAATTATGCGGCCGGTAAGGATATGGCTGCCGGGGTGGAGAGTGTTTTCAAGGGCGAAGTGGTAGGCAAGGACCTGACCAAGTGGGGAGCCGACGCACAGCTCGATTTTTCTGCTGAACTGGCGAAAGCCAGCGCCTCGGGTGCCGAAGCGCTGTATGTTTTTTACCCGGGTAAGGCCGGTGGCGCCTTTATCAAGCAATACCAGCAGGCTGGCCTGCAGGACAAGATGCCCCTTTATACCGCGTTTACGGTCGACTCAATTGCGTTACCGAAACTGCAGGCGGGGGGATTAGACGGTGTTCTGGGTTCGAAAATGACCCAGGAATGGTCGCCTGACATGGATAACGCGGCCAACCAGCGTTTCGTTGCTGATTACCTCAAGAAACATGGCCGGTACCCGTCGTTCTACGGTGCGCAATCCTATGATGCAATCATGCTGATCAAGAGTGCGATCGAGGCTACCGATGGCAACCTCAAGGACAAGGATGCTTTGCGCAAGGCGCTCAAGGCCGCGAATTTTGATTCGGTGCGTGGCCGCTATACCTATGGCAACAACCATATGCCGATTCAGAATTTTTACCTGCGCGAAGTGGTTGCAGATTCCGAGGGTCGTTGGACTACCCGGATCGTAAAAACCGTGTACGAGAATCACCAGGACTCGCACGCATCGAAGTGCAAGATGTAACAAGCTTGTTTCGATAGCCTGGTTCCCTGATTAAGCGGGCACCAGGTATCGGTTCAACATTCCTACTCGGTTATCGTTATGGACTGGAATCTGCTCGTTACGCAATTAATGAACGGGCTACAACTGGGATTGTTATTGTTTCTGCTGGCTTCGGGGTTGACCCTGATTTTCGGCATCATGGACTTTATCAACCTGTCGCACGGCTCTTTTTACATGATCGGGGCCTATTTCTGCGGCACGGTTGTCGCTAAAACCGGTTCGTTCCTGGTCGGTGTAATGGTAGGGCTCATCGGCGTCTTCGCTGTCGGCGCACTGGTCGAATGGTTGATTGTGCGCAAGCTTTACCGCGAGGACCATCTTGATCACGTGTTGGTAACCTTCGGCCTGATTTTAATTTTCGATACCCTGATACATATGCTGTGGGGCGCATCCGGCATGGCGATCCCATTACCCGACGCGTTGAATGGCCAGCTGATTGTCGGTAGCCTGGTGCTACCGACCTATCGCCTGTTGATCATTGTCGCCGGACTGCTGGTGGCGGCGATCCTGTTTTTCCTGGTCACCAAAACCCGTCTCGGCATGCTGATCCGGGCTGGCGCATCGAACCGCAGCATGGTGGAAGCGCTCGGCATCAACATCAACCGTCTGTTCTTAATCGTGTTCGCACTCGGCGCGGCGATGGCAGGTCTCGCCGGGATGCTGATCGCGCCGATTACCGAGGCCCACATCGGCATGGGTAACGACATTATCATCATTGCCTTCGTCGTGGTCATCGTGGGTGGAATCGGATCAGTCAAAGGCGCTTTTTACGCGGCCCTGATTATCGGTTTGATCGACACCATGAGCCGCTCTTATCTCGATCTGCTGTTTAATCTGGTAATGCCCAGTAACTATGCCGAAACCGCTGCGCCGGCGGTGTCGGCAATGCTGGTTTATATCCTGATGGCAGCGGTACTCGCGTTTCGACCGCGCGGGCTGTTTCCCCCGGCCGGCATGAAGTAATGATCTCGCTACCAGCTACCATATCCGCTAGAAGCTATGCCTTGTTGTTACTGGTACTGGCACTGTTACCATTCATATTCGAGTGGCTCGATCAACCATTTTACCTCGACCTGTTGAGCCGGGCGCTGATACTGTGCATTGCGGCGATCAGCCTGAACCTGATACTTGGCTTCGGCGGCATGGTTAGCCTTGGTCACGCGGCCTATATCGGTATCGGTGCCTATTGTGTCGGGATTCCCTCTTACTACGATTATTACAACGGCTGGCTGCACCTGACGCTGGCCCTGTCGGTCAGCGCAATTTTCGCACTGGTCACCGGTGCGATCAGTCTGCGCACCCGGGGTGTTTACTTCATCATGATTACCATGGCCTTCACCCAGATGCTGTATTTCATCTTTTTGAGCCTCGAAGTGTATGGCGCGGATGACGGGCTGGTGATTTACTCGCGCAGTGAGTTCCCGGCATGGTTGAGCATGGATAGCAGTATGAGCCTGTACTACTGGATTTTTGGGGTATTACTGTTGGCCCTGTTTTTTACGCATCGGCTGGTGCACGCGCGTTTCGGCCGGGTCATCGTCGGTGCCAGGTTTAACGAGCAGCGCATGCAGGCGCTGGGTTTCAATACCTATCGTTACCGCCTGACCTGCTACGTGATATCTGCGATGATCTGCAGTATTGCAGGGATGCTATTCGGCAATTTCGCCGGTTTCATCAGTCCCGACATCATGGGTTGGACACGCTCCGGCGAACTGATCTTTATGGTTATCATTGGCGGCGTTGCCACTCTTTTCGGTCCGCTGGTGGGTACCATCACATTCGTGCTGCTGGAAGAATTTCTATCGGCGATCACGGTCTACTGGCACCTGATTTTCGGCATTTTACTGGTTGCGCTGGTACTGTTTGGCAAGGGCGGTATACACGGCTGGTTAAGCCGGATGGATCACAAGGGTGAGGAGCATGGCTGATCAGCTGTTGAAAGTGACCGGGCTGAGCAAGCACTTTGGCGGTATTATCGCCACGGAAAATGTCAGTCTATCCGTTGAGCGCGGCCTTATCCACGCCATTATCGGTCCCAACGGCGCGGGTAAAACGACCTTGATTGCGCAGCTTTCGGGCCAGCTCAAACCCGACAGTGGCGATATCGAATTTGACGGCCACAGCATCGTGCACGACAGTGTGGCGAGCCGGGCACGACTGGGTCTGGCCCGATCATTCCAGATTACCAGCGTCATTATGCCGATGACGCTACTGGAAAACGTTATGCTCGCGGTGCAGGGCGGTAGCGGCCACTCGTTCGGATTCTGGTCACCGGTGCGCAGGGATCGCGTCATGCGGGACGCAGCGATGTCGAGCCTGGCAGAGGTCGGGCTTGAGGGTCGCGCCGGGCGCACCGCCGCGAATGTTTCTCACGGCGAACAGCGCCAACTCGAAATAGCGATGGCGCTGGCGATGAAGCCGCGCATGTTACTGCTCGATGAACCGATGGCGGGCATGGGCAAGGAGGAGGGTGCGATGATGGTTGACATCCTGAACCGCCTCAAGGGTGGCATGACGATCCTGCTGGTGGAACACGACATGGATGCCGTGTTCAGCCTTGCCGATCGATTATCGGTGATGGTGAACGGTCACGTTATCGCCACTGATACGGTCGAAAATATTCGCAGCAATCACCAGGTGCAAAAGGCTTACCTGGGTGACGGCCATGCTTGAACTGAAGGACGTGAAAACGTTTTATGGTCCGATTCAGGCCTTGTTCGGTATGAGTTTGCGCTGTGAGCAGGGTCAGGTAACCACATTGCTCGGGCGCAACGGCATGGGTAAAACGACCACGGTGGGATCGATAATCGGCAGCTTGCATAGTCGCAGCGGTCAGGTTCATTTCGACGGTGAGTTGATCAGTGGTAAACCTGCCTACGAGGTTGCGCAGCGCGGCATCGGCCTGGTACCGGAAGGGCGACAGATTTTTCCCAACCTCAGCGTGCGTGAAAACCTGGTTGCGACTGCTGCTAATTACAGTGCCACTGACGATCCCTGGACGCTCGACAAGGTGCTCGAATTTTTCCCGCTTCTAGGTGAGCGTCTCAACAACCAGGGTGGGCAGCTTTCAGGCGGGGAACAGCAAATGCTGGCCATCGGCCGTGCGCTGATGTTGAATCCGCGCCTGCTGATTCTCGACGAGGCGACCGAGGGACTGGCGCCGTTGGTTCGACAGGAGATCTGGCAGCGGCTCGAGCAGCTGAAGCAGTCAGGGTTAACCATTTTACTGATCGACAAGAATATTGATGAATTCGCACATATCGCGGACCGGCATTTCATCGTCGAAAAAGGCCAGGTAGTCTGGCAGGGGAATTCGGACACGCTGACCGGTGATGCGGATGTGAAAGCCAGATACCTCGGTATTTGATCGCCACGCTGAATCTAAATCCGGGAACCTGGAACGGGTCCCTTGATCCATACCAGGCACAAGGGTTGTATTGTCGAATTTACCTGAGCCAGCCGACAATTCGCTTGAAAACTTCACTATCTGCCAGCGCGAGCCGATCTACCAGGTCGAAATGATCGACCCCGGGTTCGATAAATTTGTCCACCTGGCGGTCGGTGTCAGACCAGTTTTCAATCAGGGTGTCGGTTTGGCGGAAAAACTCGGGGGTTTCGGCGCCGCCGACAATCGCCAGCACCGGTGCGTTTGTTATCGGCCTTCTGAAACCGGGACTGAGTCGTTGCATTTCGTCTGCGCCAAGCTGCAGCGCGTCGCTGATCGTGGTGTGCAGTAATGGTTCAAGTTGATACAGTCCGCTCAAGGGAATTCCGGTCTTGACCAGGTCCAGGGGCAGGTCATTGCCACGAATAGACCAGTTTGTGATCAATGCCATCGCGGTTAAATGACCACCCGCTGAATGGCCGCAAAGGTTGATGCGATCAGCACAGATGCCGAGGGAAGTCGCATGCAGGTATAACCAGGTCAGCGCGTTCTCGATGCTGGCGACAATTTCGGACAGGCTGACCTGCGGACACAGCGGATAGCCGATGATCGCCACGTCCGCCCCTGAGTCATTAAAAGCGGCAGCGACGAAGCTGTAGATCGATTTGTCTCCACGTTGCCAGTAGCCGCCGTGAATATAAACCAGCAGTGGGGCGTCTTTTTCAGCGCAACGAAACACATCGATCCGTTCCCGCTGGCCACTGCCATAGGCACAATCGAGTATTGCATCAGCCTTGCTCCGGTAGCGCTCGCTGCGTTCTGACCAGTGACGCAACAGCTCGGGCGCATCGGGGCGCCGGGCCATGTTGTTGTAGTTATCCTCGAGACGAGCGTCGACTGGAAATTGTCGCATCGTATTTTGCTAGATATCAGATAATAGCGTGGCGGATTTTCGCGGAGACCCATTCGCTGACGATAACAGTCGCGAGGATCACGATTAAAATCAACGACACCTGGGTCCAGGCCAGGGTCGATATCGATGCGTCGAGCTGCAGGCCGATGCCACCGGCGCCGACCAGTCCCAGCACCGTCGACTCGCGGATGTTGATGTCCCAGCGAAACACGGAAATTCCGGCAAACGCCGGCATGATCTGCGGCACGATACCAAAACTTAACTGTTGTGCGCGCGACGAACCCGTCGCGATAATCGCTTCGACCTGGCTGTGATCGATTTCTTCAATGGCCTCGTAGAGCAACTTGGCACAAAAGCCGATCGAGCGCAGTCCGATCGCAATGACGCCGGCGAGTACCCCGGGGCCGATCAGGGTCACCAGCATCAGTGCCCAGATCAGCGAATTGATTGAACGCGACGAGACGATGATGAACAGGGCTACCGGGCGCACGAAGTGCACGCTGGGAGTTGTGTTTCGGGCAGCGCAAAAAGCCACCGGCACCGCGATTACGATGGCGATCATCGTGCCGAGCGTGGCGATATTAATCGTATCCCAGACCGGAGCCCACAAGGTATCCATGTAGGACCACTTCGGCGGCACCATGCGCCCAGCCATATCGGCTGCCTGCTTGGGCGCGTCGGTTACAAAAAACCAGATGGTTTTGTCCGAGATCAGGCGCCAGCAATAGACGAATATGGCTACCCCTATGAGCCAGCCGAACCACACCGCAATTTGTCCCCGCGTGGAACGCAGTTGCCAGGTTTTACTTCCTCCAATTTGCCGAGTCGGCATTACTGCACCCAGCGCCGAATATAGCCGGAGCTGTATTCCATCGCCATGACGATGCCGATGATCACCAGCAGGATCGCCGCCGCGGAATCGAATTCGTAACGATCAAACGAGGTCAGCAAGGTTGCGCCGATACCGCCGCCACCGACAATTCCAACCACGGCTGATTCGCGGAAATTAATATCGAGTCGATAAATTCCGAGGCCGATCATGCGTGGCATTACCTGGGGTTGCACCGCGTAATTCAACCATTGTAGCCAGCCGGCACCGACCGATTTGACCGCCTCGGCCTGCACCGGGTCCATGGACTCGATATCCTCGGCCAGCAGCTTGCCGTAAAAACCGATGGTGCCGACGCTGAGGGCGAGAAAGCCCGCGAACGGGCCGAAACCAAATAGTTTGACGAAAAAGATGGCCAGGATAATTTCCGGGAAAGTTCTCGACACCGCGAGAATGCCGCGGCAGAAAAGGTAGACGGGTCGGTAGGCAAGGTTTCTTGCCGCGCCGAGCCCCACCGGGACCGACAGGATGATGCCGATTACGGTCGAGGTAATCGTCATCCACAGGCTTTCCATGATGCCTTCCTGGATCGAATCCCAGCGCGACAGGAAATCGGGTGGAAAAAAGGCCATGATAAAGCGCTTACCGCGTGTGAGACCCTCACCGGCCCGAATCCAATCAATTTCCATGGTGCCGAACGCGAGCGCGAGGTAAATCGCGACCCCGACCCACAAGCCCCAGCGCAGTATCGGATTCTTGATAAATGGCGGGCGCTTCCACACGCGCAGGGTGTCAGGCTGAATCAAGATACGGAACCGGGCTTGGCGATAACGGGAGCGAGGTCGGAGATTAATTCGACCTCGTCCTCGTCCAGGTCCTTTACGGCTTCGATAGTCGCTTCCCAGTCCTCTTCACCATAGATCTGGGTTAATACCTCGGGCGACAGTTTGTTCGGGGGACCGTCGTAGACGATGCTGCCGTGTTGCAGGCCGACGATGCGTCGCGCAAACATCTGTGCCAATAATACATCGTGAATGTTGATAATTGCGGCCAACTGTCGTTCTTCACATAGCTCACAAATCAGGCGCATGATCTGGCGCGAGGTTTTTGGATCGAGACTCGCGGTCGGTTCGTCGACCAGCAGCAAATCCGGATTCTGGATCAGGGCGCGGCAAATACCCACACGTTGGCGTTGTCCGCCAGACAGTGCGTCGGCGCGTTTATCTGCCATGTGGTCGAGCCCGACACGTGCCAGCAGGTTGAAAGCCTCATCGATATCCGACTGCGGGAACTTGCGCAAAAAACTGCGCCAGAAACCAACATAACCGAGGCGTCCTGACAATACGTTTTCCATGACGCTCAGGCGCTCAACCAGCGCATATTCCTGGAATATCATCCCCATACGGGTGCGCGCGCGCCGCAGTTCTGTTGTGCCCAGGTGAGCGAGCTCGAGGTCACCCAGGAAAATCCTGCCCGAGGTTGGTTCGACCAGTCGATTGACACAGCGGATCAGCGTGCTTTTGCCGGCGCCGGAAGGGCCGATTAATGCCATTACCTGGCCCTTGGGGACTTCAAGTGTGACGTTCTTGAGTGCGTGATCCCCGGTTTGATATCTTTTTTCCAGGTTTTCGATGCGAAGCATTGTGCTGATCCAGTGTCAGTTTTCTGAGGACGTAAAGGCAACTGCGCCAATCCAGCGAAACCGGGTCACAAAACTAGTTTCGTGACCCGGCATTTCAGTGACGCAGAATGTACCTACTTGCAGTCGTAGCTGACACCATTGGCAGTGTCGATCTTGCGGATGACATCCCAGTCGGATTTATGGTTGATGGCGATAAAGCTGCCTTCCTTTTTAAACTCCTTCTGCAAATCCGATCCTTCCCATTCGAAGGTGAAAAAGGCCTGTTTAATCCTGGCTGCTACTTCGGGATGGAGATTATGCGCATGACCATAGCCGGTGGTGGGGAAGGTCGCCGATTTGTAGATCGACGTTATATTGGCCGGGTCGATAACCTTGCGATCGATCATGCGATTCATGACCGAGTTTGCCACCGCGGCAACCTCGTAGTCCTTGTTGGCGATACCCAGTACCGAGTTGTCGTGCTTGCCTGAAAATACGGTCTTGAAATCGACGTCCTTGACGAGACCGAATTCTGATTTAAGCAGTGCCGAAGGCGCCTTGTTACCCGAGTTGGAGGTTGGCGAGGTAAACGCGAGCGTACGCCCCTTGATATCCGATGGCGATTTGATGGCGCTGCCCTTGGGCACTATGATTTCCATCTCGTAGCCGAAGGAGCCGTCCTTCGACGCCATCATCGCAAACGGCACCAGGCCGGCACATGAGACCGCGACCGGGTTGCCACCGGTATTCACCCCGGCAATGTGCAGACGTCCGGAACGCATCGCTTCGTACTGAGCGGCGTAAGATTGTACCGGAAAGAACACTACTTTCTTCCCGGTGACTTTGGACATGTGGTTGATGAAGCCATCCCAGACCTTGGCGTAGATCGCCGGGTCCTCCACCGGGGTATAGGAAAAGATGATGGTATCAGGGTTGACCCATTCGGCCGGATCTAGCGGCAGGTCGGCTACCAGGTCGTGGTCGCGGTCACAGTATTGTTTATCCAGGGTGCCGCGAAAGCAGTCTGCGGCCATTGCAAAACTCGAAAAACAAAAGATTAAAAGCAGTCCGCAAAGTCGGGCCGGGATCGATATCGGCTTATTCATTGAAATTCTCCTCGGTTAGTTTTAATGGGCGGGCTATTATTATCGATGTCACTAAATTAGACCTTTCCCCGCTGTGGGCTCATTATTATCCTTTGATACCTGTGATGCAACTGTTGACCGACCCGTGGGCGAGTCGCGAATTACCCTGTTACTGTAGAGATCCAGTTTGAATTGTCTGCTTGAATTCGATTGCTTGAATAACCGCTATTTTGCGATGCGGCATGGCCATAGCCTTGCTAACCAGCAGGCTATTATCGTCAGTCAGCCCGACAATGGTCTCGATGGCTTCGGCTTAAGCGAACAGGGACGGATGCAGGTCAGAGAAAGCCTGCAGCAGTTTAAGCTGCGCGCTGACAACATCATTATTGTCAGTTCTGATTTCTGCCGTGCCCAGGAATCGGCTGAAATCGGGGCTGAATTGCTGGACGGTGTCGAGGCCATGAATCTCGATCCGCGTTTACGTGAACGTAATTTCGGTGAACTGGAACTGACCGCGGACAGTGGCTACGAGGATGTGTGGAAAGCAGACGCGGAGAATCCCGACCACCAGTCGATGGGAGTGGAGAGTGTAAACCAGGTAATGAAGCGGGTTACTTCGGTGATCGTCGAGTATGAAGACTGCTGTTCGAACACCAGTATATTGCTAATTTCCCACGGTGATGCACTGCAGATTCTAGAAACTGCTTTTGCGCGGATGGATGGCTCCGCGCATCGCCAGCTGGAGCATCTGCACACCGCTCAAATTCGAGAGTTACGATTCGGCTGACCTCATGAAGTGACTGTGGTTATTGCCCTTGGGCATTATGCAGGTAATGGCATATGCGATCGATGTGGCGGCTGACGCGGGTTAACCAGCGCAGCGCCTCGGCCGACTCGGTAGCATAGCGAATATCGATTTCACCGAGCGCCACCGAGCGGTAGATTTTCTCGCGTTGAGGGTCCTCCATGCCGAGCGTGCGCTGATAGGATTGCTCGGACAGTTCACAGGCCCGCTCGAATTGACGGGCTTCGACGGCGTCGATAATTTCATCGATCTGGCTGTCCAGGATGATTTCGACATCGGTCAGTTCAGGGCGCTGACTGGCAACGATGGCGCGTTGAAGATCCTCGTCACAGCGCTCGTGCAGGCGCTGCATGTGATCGGTTGCATGAATCAGTGCAATCAGCTTTTGCGTTTCCCGGCTCTGCGGGTTGCGAAGTTCGATCTGGTCGAGGAAGTCGTGGGTTTCGTCGAGAATGGTCTGTAGCTTTGGCATATCGGCACGTATTTCATGTTCTTCCTGCTCCAGTATCAGGTTGATGTTAACCATCAATGTCAGAAACTCGCTGACAATAATTTTCTGCACTGCCATTAGCGCGACGTCGGGTTCCTTCAACAGCGCCTTGTCGAGGCTGCGCGCATAACGTGGACCGGTTTCCGGGATCAGGTTTTCCATCATCGCGGCAAACTGTGGCGTGAATGGCAGTACCAGCAGTGCGCCGAGAATATTGAAACTGGTGTGAAAGGCGACCAGTGCAATTTCCGGGTTATCCAGGATCTGGATTTCGATTATCGCTTCCCACGAGTAAACAAAAGGCGTAATCAGGATCAGTGCACCGAGCGCGGTAAAACAGTTATAGATGACATGCGAAAAACCGGTACGTTTAGTGCCGGCGGTGCCACCGATCGTGGCGATCGCGGCAGTCACGGTAGTACCGACATCCATACCGATCACCAGTGCGGCGGCCTGCTCAAAATTGATCGCGCCGGCGTTGACCGCAACCAGTGCCGTGGCGACACCGGCACTGGACGACTGGGTAAGAATGGTGATGATAATACCCAGCAGTAACAGCTTTAGGCGACCCGTCAGGCTATCTGCCGGCAGCAGATCCAGGCTGACGAAATCGGTGTACTGCGCCGCCGCCTGTTGCAACAGGTCGATGCCGATAAAAATCAAACCAAATCCTGCCAGCGAGAAACCAAGTTGCGCGATTCTGCCGGAAGCAAAAATGCGCATCATCACACCGATAAATATAAGCGGCAGCAACAGGCTTCCCAGTTGCAATTTGAATCCGAGTAGCGCGACCATCCAGCCGGTTATCGTGGTACCGATATTGGCGCCGAAGATAATCCCGAGCGATTGCGAAAATGTGAGCAGTCCGGCGCCGACGAAGCCCACCGCGGCGACCGTGGTTGCGCTGGAGGATTGCAGGATAGCGGTACTGATAGCACCCGTGGTGGCTCCGCTCCAGGGGCTGTGCGTGGCGTCAGCCAACCACTGGCTGATGCGCGCGCCGGTAAGGGCTTTTAGCCCCTCGGTCATGACAACCATGCCGAGCAGGAAAACGCCGATACCGCCGATGGCCTGTATCAAGGAAAGCAATTTACCCTCCACAGGCTCTCCTCGGAGCCGTTAATCCAGTAAATTCAGTAACTTTTATTCAAAAACTGTTACGCAGTTCAATTAACAAGACAGGCGATTCCGTGCTAATCTTAATTGTCCATGCATACTGTAACAGTATCGGGGACAGGTTGTGAGCTTCAACTACAACGAAATTCGTGCACGTCAACACGCGAGCGGAACCCAGTGGGCTTCGTACAGCGACCTGTTTATGGTGCTCGCTTTTATCTTCCTGATTATGTACATGGTGTCGAGCCTTCGCACCGGCATGATCTCGGTCACCTCCCACGCTAAGATCAAGGAAGTCAAACAGGAACTTGAATTATATGAAACGGTCAAGGAAGAGTACCTGACCGAGCAAGCCAACGAGCAGGAACAAAAAATATACCAGGAAATCATCGAGCAGATTGCGCTGCTCGAAGACGAGGCCTCGGCGAAGAAAAAAAAACTGGCGCAGCAATCGAGAGAGCAGGAAGAGCGCGAAGCCGAGCTTAACCAGTACCAGCAAATGATTGTCACGATGATGAATGCCAACGCGGTTGCCAAGGCTGAAGCGTCACGGCAAATGTCATCGCAAAAGCAGCAAAACCAGCAACTTCAGCAAACCATTTTCGAACGCAGCGCGGACCTCGAAACACTGCAGCGAGAATTACAACAGGAAGAAGCGGAACTGGCGCAGTTGCAAAAGCAGTACGCCGCAGAAACCAGGCAACAGGAACAGAAAATTGAAACCCTGCGCTCTCGTTTCGAGGAAGACCAGACCCGTCTCGCCTCGCTCGAGGATTTTATTCGCACCGAGGCACAGGAGCGCGAAGCGCTGCAAAAGGCTCATGCCCTCGAAGCACAAAAGCTCGCTGACAAGTACGAAGAGCTGAAAGCGCAAAACGAGCAGGGTAAAAGCCAGGTCGCTACGCTGGAAGAAACCCTGAGCGCGGAAGCCGAAGCCAAGCAACAGTTGGAGAAACTGCACGCGCAGCAGACCGAGGCACTCGAGCGAAAGTTTTCCTCGTTGAAATCGGAGTTTGATCAGAGCCTGAGTAACCTGGCATCGCTGGAGGGGCAAATCGAAGAGGAAACACTGGAAAAGGCCGCGCTTGAAGTCGCATACGCCAGGCAAACCGAGGGTCTCCAGGACCAGTTAAAGCAGTTGGCCAGTGAGTACGGCAAGAACCAGACCAAGCTGGCAACACTCGAGCAGCAACTGCAACAGCGAGCTGCCGAGAAGCAGGCGCTCGAAGCTACCTTGATCACTCAAACCGATTATCTTGAAGGCAAGATTTCCGAGTTGTCTGCGCAGCGCAATGAAAGCGAACTGCAACTTGCGGCGTTGGCGCAAACCCTGGCCAAGGAAGCAAATGAGAAAGCGGCCCTGGAAAAATCTCTAGCAGAACAAACCAGGAGCCTCGAAGGCAAGATTCAGGAGCTCACGCAAAAGCAGGGTCAGAGCCAGGACGAACTCGCGGCACTTGAAGATCAGTTGAACCAGCAGGCTGCAGAGAAGGCCGCATTAAAGAATGCAAGTGCCGCGGAGCTGTCCAGTCTGGAGGAAGAATATAAAAACCTGCAGGGTGATTACGATAAGAAACGCGATGAACTGGAATCGCTGGAAGACAATATCGAGAAGGGTAGGGCACAGATAGCCGGTCTTGAAGAAGAGCACCAGGGGCAGGTCAAGGAGCTCGAAGACAAGTTCAAGGGTTTGCAGGATGCCTACGAAGCGAACCAGGCTGAAGTCGCCCGATTGCAGGAAGATTTGAGTGGTGCGAAAGCAAACCTCGAAGATACGGCGGAAAACCTGAGCAAGGCTGAAGCCGACCTGACTGAAACTTCCGAGGAGCTGCAAAAGGCGCTTGAACTGGCCAGGAATCGCCAGGATGTCGCAAGGCGCATACAGGATGATTTTGCCAAGGCGGGTATCATCGCCGACGTTGATAAGAGCACCGGTGACGTGATTCTGGATTTCGGCAACGATTATTTCGACACCGATAGTTACAAGCTCAAACCGGGTATGCTGACTACCATCCGTCGAGCCATCCCGGTTTACGCCAATAGCCTGTTTGACCGCGAATCGGCAACCGCTGATATTTCATCGATCGAGATTGTAGGATTCGCCTCGCCGACCTATGCTGGCAAGCCCGTCAACCCCAACTCTTTGTCGTTAAATAACCGCAAAGCGGTCAACTATAACCTGGATTTGAGCTATGCCCGTGCGCGATCGATTTTCGAGTACGTTTTCGATACCCAGAAGATCAAGTTCAAATACCAGGACAGTATGTTGCCGTTGATCAAGGTAACCGGTAGAAGTTTCTTCACCGAGCAGGTGGACCCGAGTGATACCGGCAACCTGTCGCGCAGAGAATTTTGCAAACTTTATAATTGCCTGGAATCACAGCGCGTCATTATCAAGTTTGGACTCATCGAAAAAAGGACCACTTAAATGAATGCAACTATCGTCGATTTGATCAACCTGGTGGTGCAATACGCAACCGACTACCTGATGCCGGCCCTGCTATTTGCGTTTGTTCTCGCCGTTATTATGCGTTTGTTAATCACGGTGACGATTCATCGACAGCGACGTTTCGTCAAGGAATTTTGCAAACGCGTGCACGAAGACATCATGGCGAGCCCCGAGCCCCGCGGTTCTTTTTATCATCATGTCAAAAGAGCAATGACGCGAACCTACTTTGAAAACTTCGAGTTACGCGCGCGCTACAAGCGTCGTAACGAGGATCACATTATGACCGTAGGTGACCGCGTGTTTTTGATCCAGGATGGCATCATTCGACTCATCGATGATTTCTTGCAGCACATCAGGTACCTGCGCAAGGAATCCGGCCATCAACCCGATTTTCACGAGATTTCGAACAGCGTGTTTGGCTCAAACCCAATATTTAACCGCGTGCTTGGAATTTTCTCCTTAAGCCGCACCAATGACGTGCTCAACATACTGCCCAGCATTTTTATCATCGGCGGAATATTCGGTACCTTTCTCGGAATTATGAGGGCCCTGCCCGAACTGACCGCGATGGATATCACCAATGCCGAGGCCAGCAAGATCGTAATTGACAACTTCCTGATCAAGATTTCATTCGCACTGAGCACCTCGATCCTCGGCATCGTGCTGTCAATAATCATGAGCTTTATGAACACCCTGCTGTCGCCGACCAGCACCTATGTCGAGATTGTCGATGCGTTTAACTCGGCGTCCGAAATCCTGTGGAACAAATCAGAACACAATGAGTTCGGCGGTGCCGACCCGGACGTGAGCAACCGGGAATCCGAATCGCTAGACGCTTTTGACCTCGCGATTGCCAATTTTCACGCCAGGCAGACCTAGCGCGCTCTGGGCAAAACCCGGCTAGATTCCATCCAGGATCGCCAGCGTGCAACGGGCGTTGTCACGACGCATTGGTTTCACCGGCGCATATTCTTCTGAATCGACAAAGGCGCGCGCCGAATCCATATCGGGAAACTCGATAATCACCATGCGCGTCGGCACCCATAAATCGGTTTCGCGCACGTCCATCTCACCGCCCCGCACCCGGTAGACGCCGCCGTATTTTTCGGCGATCGGTTTCGCCAGTTGCTTGTATTTTTCGTATTGGTCCGCGTTTTCGATCAGGGTATCGACGATCAGGTATGCGCTCATGGTTGATTCCGGTTGTGACCGATGGTTGAAATGGTTTCAGCATGGTTCGGTGAATCGTTATACTGCGTTTAACCAAATCCGATCAAGTTCAAGATGAATCAATTCGAACACATAAAATTTGAGAAGCAGAATGCGGTTGCAAGGATTACGTTAAATCGCCCCGATGCGGCCAACGGGCTCAGGAGTTGATGCTGACCAACCGCAGTCTGGATGCAGCGGAAGCCGCTTCAATGGGGCTGGTAACGCGCGTCGTGGCCGATGACGAACTGGCAGCGCAGACCGAACAGCTTGCGAAGGATTTCGCCAATTGTGCACGCCTGTCTACCGCCTACGTCAAGAAACTGCTGTTCGCAAGCACGGATAACGATCTGGAGACCCAGATGGAACTCGAGGGCCAACGGGTGTCCCGCTGCGCCACATCGCCCGACGGGCGTGAGGGAATCCGGACTTTTGTCGAAAAGCGTAAACCGGAATTTGAACAGGGGTAATGCTGCGATGACCGATTTTTCACAGGGTATTGCATTTATCGATGACAGCTACATACCGGTTGCCGAGGCCAGGATTCCGGTGCTGGACTGGGGATTTCTCCATTCGGATGCAACCTATGATGTCGCGCACGCCTGGCGCGGCAAATTTTTTCGCATTGATGAGTACCTGGATCGTTTTCATGCCAGCCTGGCGAAGCTGCGTATGTCGGTGCCCTACAGCCGCGAACAGGTTCGATCGATCATGTTCGAGCTGGTCAGCCGTAGCGGTTTGCAAGATGCCTATGTCG
>Ga0265306_10000169_pt1 | contig 28006 bp, 28 predicted proteins | sample Helome_3_FD_192493 | JGI IMG/M metagenome (GOLD analysis project Ga0265306, IMG submission 192493) | Marine sediment microbial communities from subtidal zone of North Sea - Hel_20160420 (Illumina Assembly) | ecosystem: Environmental > Aquatic > Marine > Subtidal zone > Sediment ... | reverse complement strand
GGCAGCGGCGAGGTCGGCCGCACTCCAAGCCATCCTCGTCACCGCCGCCGGGGGTCTCGCCATGCTTGCCGGGTTCGTGATTCTGGCACTGGAGAGCGGAACGACCACCATCGGCTCGTTGGTCGCCGACCCGCCCACCGGAACCACGGTGACGGTTGCATTGGTGTTGGTGTTCATCGGCGCTTTCACGAAATCCGCCCAGTTCCCCTTCCATTTCTGGCTCCCTGGGGCAATGGCTGCCCCGACGCCAGCGTCGGCATATCTGCACTCTGCGACGATGGTCAAGGCAGGGATCGTTCTCCTCTTGTTCCTGGCACCTGGTTTCGCCTCCACCGACGTCTGGCTGTGGGTCGTCACGACAACCGGGCTGATAACGATGGCGGTCGGTGCCGTCGTTGCGATGCGCCAGTTCGACCTGAAGCTCCTCCTCGCATATGGAACGGTCTCGCAGCTGGGATTCATGACGGCTCTCATAGGCCTGGGCTACACAGGGACCGCGCTGGCCGTGCTGATAGCCCATTCCTTGTTCAAGGCTGCTCTCTTCCTGATCGTGGGAATCGTCGACAAGTCCACAGGAACGAGGGACGTGAGAAAGCTCGACGGGGTTGGAGCAAGGCTTCCCGTCGTCGCGGTCGCCGGGGCCGTGGCAGCTGCGTCGATGGCTGGCATCCCACCCCTGCTCGGATTCGTCACGAAAGAAGCGGCCTTCGACGTCCTCATCGCTGATCAAGCGTGGATCGCCCTCGCGGCGATTGCCGGCTCCTCGATCCTGACCGTTGCGTACTCGACGCAGTGGTGGTTCGGGGCATTTGGCAATCAGCAGATCACATCCGAGCTGGACGCTCGACCCGCCTATCCGTCCATGGTCGCATCGCCTGTCGTTCTCGGTGTTCTCACGATCGCCCTGGGAATCTGGCCAGGCCCACTGGGCAAGGCCATCGGCGAGGCAGTCGGCCAGTCGGTGAAACTCGTGTTGTGGCCCGGTTTCAAGCCAGCTCTTGCCCTGTCGACCGTCGTGATCCTGTCCGGACTCGCTGTCGTGTGGGGTGTTCGGACCATCGGTGTTGAGCGCCTGCCAACAGCCAAAGAGCTTCACCTTCCGACCGGCAAGGGCATCTACGCGTGGTCGATACGAGCGCTGAACGCTACAGCCGAGTTCACAACCGGCGTTGTGCAAAACGGCTCGCTCCCCGTGTATGTCGCTGTGATCATCACCTCGGTCCTCTTCGTTCCTTCGATGGTCTGGTTCTTCAACTGGGATGCGACGATCGATCTTGAGCTCTGGAACACCCCTGCAGAGGTCGGGCTTGCTCTGGTGGCGATCGTCGGTGCGATCGCGGCCACCCGCGTGCAGCGTCGCATGGCCTCCGTCCTCCTCCTCGGCGTTGTCGGATACGCCATTGCTGGGATCTACGTCATCTTCTCCGCTCCGGACCTCGCCCTCACCCAGCTCCTCATCGAGACGTTGACGGTTGCCCTGTTCGCCCTCGTCCTCGTCAAGCTTCCGCGTCGCTTCGGCGTGCGGCCACGATCGCTCTCCTCGCGTTCTCGCGCCGCGGTGTCGATTCTCGCTGGAGTGTTCGTAACCATTGGGGCCCTCATCACCTCAACCGTGACACCCGACCGGTCGTTGACGGCCGCCTACGTCCAACAAGCCGAAGATGCAGGCGGACGCAACGTCGTGAACATCATCCTCACCAACTTCCGGGCGCTCGACACGCTCGGCGAAATCACCGTCCTCGCAGCGGCTGCGATCGGAATCACCACGCTTGTGATGACGATGCGCAGCAGTGGAACCAAGGACCAGGCATGAAGGTCCGATTCTCCCCTCTTCTCGCCACCGGAACGCGAACCATGGTGCCGACCCTGATCCTGTTCTCCGTCTACCTCCTGGTTGTCGGACACGACGTTCCAGGAGGTGGTTTCGCCGGAGGCCTGATCGCTTCCAGTGCCCTCCTTCTCCTGTACCTGGCCTTTGGCACCAGGGGGCTCACCCGTGCGATGCCCTTTGATCCGGGCGAGGTGATCGGCGTGGGCCTGGCCGCGGCCCTGATCGCTGGCTTGATCGGACTCTTCTTCGAGGGCACATTCCTCACCTACACCTATTCGTCATTCTCTGCGCCTTTGGTTGGGGACATCAAAATCTCATCCCTCCTGCTGTTCGATTTGGGTGTGTACGCCGTGGTGATCGGACTCGTCGCCACGGCGCTGCTCAGACTGGGATCGGAAGCGCCATGACCTGGGTGATCGCCATCACGGCGGGTGTGCTCTTCGCAACGGGGACGTATCTCGTCCTCCAGAAGCTGCTCAGCCGGATCATCGTCGGCCTCGGCCTCATCGCCCACGCCGCAAATCTGGTCCTGCTCGGCTCCGGGGGCAGTCCTGCTTCGCCACCAATACTCGAGGACGGGACGGTGAGCTACTCAGATCCCCTGGAGCAGGCCCTCGTGCTCACCGCGATCGTGATCACCTTCGGTATCACGGCATTCCTGCTCGCCCTCGCATATCGATTCTGGACCGAGCAGGGCTCGGACGAGGTCGAAGACGACATTGAGGACCGCAGGATCGCACTCAGGTGGTTCGACCGATGACCACCATGGCCACCCTCCCCATCATCGTGCCACTGGCCGCGGCCGCGCTGACGCTGATCCTCGCGCGGAGCCTGAATGCCCAGCGAATCATCGGGTTGGTGGCGACAGCCGCATCGGCTGCGATCGCCGTCTGGCTGGTATTCGAGGTCGGAAGCAATGGCGCCATCGTCGTCAACGTCGGCGGCTGGCCAGCGCCTCTCGGAATCACACTTGTTGCCGACCGACTCGCCGTTCTCTTGCTAGCGACATCGGCAGTCGCCCTGTTCGCCGTCCTCATCTACGCAGTGGCGCAGCGCACAACGGACACGGAACTGCGTGGATTCCACGCCGTGTACCAGATGCTCGGCGCGGGCGTGGCTCTGGCCCTGCTGACCGGAGACTTGTTCACCTTGTTCGTTGCCTTCGAAATCATGCTGACAGCCAGCTACGTGCTTCTCACTCACCGCGCCGGAGGGCGCGAGACAAGGGCAACCATCAGCTACGTGGTCATCGGCCTCATCGCATCGGCGCTCCTCCTCACCGCGATCGGCCTCATCTACGGTGTGACCGGAACAGTCAACATCGCAGACCTCACCACCAAGCTCGACCTCGTGCCCAGCGGCGTGAGGGCTGGACTCGGCTGGCTGCTGTTCATGGTGTTCGGCATCAAGGCAGCAATCTTTCCGCTCTTCTTCTGGCTTCCGGACTCGTACCCGCTCGCCCCCACTCCCGTGACTGCACTCTTCGCTGGTCTGCTCACCAAGATTGGCGTGTACGCGATCCTTCGAACGCAGACCCTGTTGTTCCCGAGCGACGAGCCCGTCACCCTGATGCTGCTGATCGCCGGGTTCACGATGATCGTCGGAGTCCTCGGCGCAATCGCCCAGAAGGACATCAAGCGAATCCTCTCGTTCCACATCGTGAGCCAGATCGGCTACATGATCATGGGTCTGGGATTCTTCACCGTGGCTGGTGTGGCCGCAACGATCGTGTTCGTGATCCATCAGATCATCGTCAAGGCATCGCTGTTCCTCGTCGGCGGACTCGTCGAGGAGTCTGAGGGCACGGGGAGGATCGACTCCATCCAGGGCGTCGCCCATCGCTCGCCGATCATTGCTGCGCTGTTCCTTCCTGCGGCGCTGAGCCTCGCAGGCTTCCCTCCGTTCTCAGGTTTCGTCGGGAAGCTGGCACTCATCGAGGCCGGGTTCGGTGCTCAGGAGTGGATCATCATCGGAGTCTCGCTCGTGGCGAGCGTTCTCACGCTCTTCTCGATGACGAAGATCTGGGGAGGCGTGTTCTGGGGTCGTCCGGACGACCGGCCCCTCAAGGCGATCGCGCCGGGCATGGTGGGGGCGACTGCTGCGCTGGTCGTGGTCGGCGTGGTCATCGCATTGTCCGCACAGCCCCTCATCGAGTATGCAGAGCTTGCCTCTGTAGAGTTGTTGACCGAAGGTGCTTACCGCAGCCTCGTGTTTGGAGCAGGCTCGTGACGGTAGCTGTGAACCTCGCTGCAATCCTTCTCGTGATTGCGACCGTCGCAACGGTCGTGCGGGTTGTTCTCGGACCTTCCGTTGCTGACCGCATGGTCGCCCTCGACACACTCCTTTTCATCGGGGTTGGCGCGCTCGGCTTGTACGTGGTGGCCACAGGGGACACGACCTATATCCCTGTCATCGTGGTCGGGGTCCTCACGGCGTTCATCAGCACGGTGGTCGTCGCCAGATACATCGAGGCGGAGACCGACCGATGATCATCGACGTGATTGCCGGTATAGCCGTGGTTGGTGGAGCCCTTCTGATCGCGCTGGGATCGATTGGCCTCCTGCGATTCCCGGACGTGTTCACACGCATGCACGCGGCGACAAAGGCAGCAACCGTGGGGGTCATCGGAACGACGCTTGCTGCGAGCCTTGAATCGAGCGCCCTCGGGGGCACCCTGATCCTGCTGGTCGTCGTTGCCCTGCTGTTCCTCTCGGGTCCTCTGGGAATGAGCCTTCTCGCCAGAGCTGCCTACCACGATCCGGAGACTCCGCGGGCACCGACCACAAAAGAGCTGGACGTTGCACTCCCCATTCCTGAATCAACATCGACCCGACGCAGGGGTGGGACGAGCGGGTTCCTTGCCCTGTGGCTCTTCGTACTCTGGATTGCCGCATTCGGCTCCCTGGCACCCAACGTCGTCATTGGAGGAGCCATTGTTGCCGGGGTGATCGCCTGGACGCTGAGGAACCTCGCCCCTCGCTGGCCACGAGCTCTCCTGCACCCAGTGGCGGCAGGAGCTTTCGTGGTGCATTTCACGGCACAGTTGTTCGCATCGACATTCGATGTGATCAGATCGCTGCGACTCGGGCCTGATCACATCTCGCCCGCGATCCTCGAAGTCCCACTGCGGGTCCGCACGCGCAACGAGGTCACACTGCTCATGAACTCCATCTCGTTCACGCCAGGCACGGTCGCCCTCGAACTCCATGACAACAACCTCTACGTACACGTGCTGAACGCTGAACACCCTGACGAAGTCGTGGCTGAAATCCGCCTGATGGAGTCGAAGATCATGGCGATGTTCAGCCAGAAGGAAGAGGTACATCCCGCAGGGCCGAACGTGTAATGCAAGTCACGTAACGAACGACGTATGATCGCGGCGATGCCACAACCAAACACTTGGACATTCCTGACAAACCACTCGCACGTACTGCTGTGTATCGAGGAGAACCCCGACGTACTCATGCGCGAAGTTGCTGCACAGGTGGGCATCACCGAGCGAGCCGCCCAGCGGATCGTATCGGAACTCGAGGAAGCCGGATACCTGTCACACGAGAAGGTCGGTCGCAGGAATCGATACGAGGTCAACAGCGATCTGCCTCTCCGTCATCCCCTCGAGGATCATCTCGAGATCGGAGCGCTGCTCGGGGTCCTCGCCGACCGCAGCTGAGTCAACCTCACCGGTGACCATGGCCTGTGCGCTGCTCGCCGTTGTGGGAGTCATTTTTTGGCCGGTGGCCCTCGACGAACTCAGACCTGGGTCGGTCGAAGGGGCAAACCACATCACACTGTGGCTCCGTAGAATTTGGTGATGGGTGTTCTTGATCTGCTGAATCCACGCGCTGCAATGGCCGAATCGACGGCTGGGCTCTTCTCGTACGCCGACTACCCGCTCGCCAACTCGCTCGACTATCCGGGGGATCCCGGGCTCTTCGGCCCGGGCTCTGCCTCGTGGCATGTGCTCGGCGATGTCTCATCATTCATTGGGGGAGTACGAGCACTGATGATCCAGGCAGCCCACCCCGAGGTCGTCGCCGGAGTCGCAGACCATTCGACCTACGAGGTCGACCCACTCGGCCGATTGTCGCGGACGAGTTCATACGTGACGGCAACCGGCTACGGCGCCATGCCTGAGGTGGAGGAGGCGCTCAGTGTTGTCCGGAGGGCACACGTGCCGGTGAAGGGCTTGTCCCATCGTGGGACCCAATACTCCGCCTCTGGGGGCGACTTCGCATCGTGGGTACACAACGTCCTCATCGACTCGTTCCTCACCGCACACCAGGTGTTCGGACGCCAACCGCTCCCGCGAGACGGCTCAGACGCGTTTGTTGCCGAACAGACGAAGTTGGGGGCCATGCTGCGCTCGACCGACCTGCCAACGACACAGGCGGGTCTCTCCGATTGGATCTCCACGCACCCTGCGCTCGATGCGTCCCCTGGGATGGAGGCAACCATGAAGTTCCTCCGGAAGCCGCCACTCCCGGTGGGAGTGAACGTTGGCTATCGGATCCTGTTCCAGGCGGCAGCAGCAACAATCCCCGAGCGCCTCCAACTCCTCCTCGGGGTCAAGGAGTATCCGGGAGCGATTCAGGCAGGAAAGGCGCTCGTCAGCACACTGAGATGGTCGATGGGATCTTCCCCATCGTGGTGGCTCGCGTTGGAACGAACAGGCGCACCGATCCCAGCGGGTGTCGAGTTTCGACGGCCTCCGCCTGCCGCTGGCGCGGCGGCAAGGTTCGTAGACAGCTGAGCGGTTTGCGACCACGGGCGCTGGTGCCGCTGGGACGCGCCGTCTCTATTCCTGTGCCAGATTCCAGGCCTGCTTGAGCGACACCTTGCTGCCCGTACGGAGTGCTGCACCCCGATAGATGCGGGCACCGACTCTCACGAGCACGATGATCGTGGCAACGACGATCGCAATGGAGAGCGCGACTTCCCACCATGCTGCATCCCCCGTGTTGATACGGAACGGCATCAGTATCGGCGTCCAGAACGGGAAGAACGATCCGATGCGAACCAGCGAACTCTCAGACCCGCTCGACAACGAGAACGTGACGAGGAAGTACGCGGGCAGGATCAATAGTGCCGGAATGAACGCAACGGACTGCATGTCCTCCTGCCGTGACAGGGTTGCGCCGAGCGTGGCGTACAGGAAGCTGTACACCAGGTAGCCGAGGATGAACCACAGCCCCATCCACAGAACCGCGGTGAGCCCGATGGAGGTGAGATCCGGGACACCAACGTCGGGGATGGGAGCAACCGTCAGACCAATCAGGACAGCGAGCCCCAGCGCACTGATCTGGATCAGCCCCAGCGCGCCGATTCCGAGCACCTTGCCCACCATCAACGACGAGGTGCGCACCTTTGACAGGATCACCTCGATCACTCGGTTCTGTTTCTCCTCCACAATCCCCATCGCGACGAATTGGCCGAAAAGCATGATCGTCGTGAGGAGCACGATCGCAGACAGGAACGACGCTGCAAGGCGGGCGACTTCCTCTGCATCCTCCGGGTCGAGTTCCACGACGGTCACTTGAACCGGGGCCACGATCGCAAGAACTTGATCCTGTGTGAGCCCGAGCTCCCCTGCGATCTCCCTACGCACGCCTGCATTGGCCGCGGATGTGAGAATCGCCACCGTCGTCCCGGACGGGGCCTGCTTCGCGACGATCGTCGTTCCATCGACCAGCACGGCAGCCACCTCGCCATCCTCAGCAGCTGCTCGTGCGGCATCGATGCTCGCGTACTCGGTCACCTCGACGTCCCGTTCGAGGGCCGCTGCCGATGCTTCGATGTCCTCGGTGATGCCTGAAGGAGAGTCGCCGGCGGTACCGAGCTGCAACGCCGCTTCATCGCCCCCGATCAGCGACAGCGCGACGATGCCAGCGACGACGAGCACGGAGAGGCCGACGAGCGTGAAGAGGAAGACCCGGCTGCGAGCGCGTTCGATGAACTCTCGCCTCGCGATGATGAGCGTCTGTGCCCAGTAGCTCATGCCGACACCGCCTCATAGAAGATGTCGGAGAGTGATGGCGGCTCGTATGAGAACCTGGTGATGGAACCCGCATCGCGCGCGAGCGCCAGCATCTGCTCGACGTCGATGTCCGCGCTCACGATGTGGTGCGTCCGACCTCCTGAGTCCACCCGGTGGGCACCTTCAACGGTGGGATCCCACAGCGTGCCGTCAACCCAGATCTCGACTCGACGGTACGACGCATCTTCGCGAAGCCGATCCAGTTCGCCACTGACAACGATGCTGCCTTCGTTGACAATCGCCACGTCCTCGCAGATGTGTTCGACCAGGTCGAGTTGATGCGAGGAGAACAGGATCGCCGCTCCCTTCGCCGAGAACTGCCTCAGCACGTTGCTCAACGACTCAACGCCAATCGGGTCCAGACCCGAGAACGGCTCATCGAGCACGATCACCTCTGGATCGTGGACAATCGCCGCTGCCAGCTGGATGCGCTGCTGATTGCCATGGGAGAGATCTTCGAGCTTCGAATCTGCACGATCCGCGAGACCAAACGACGCAAGCCAGTGATCAGCCGAGTCACCGGCATCGGCACGCGTCATGCCTGCCAGTCGCCCGAAGTAGACGAGTTGCTCCTTGACCTTCATCCTGGGATACAGCCCACGCTCCTCCGGCATGTATCCGAAGTGCAACCTGGTGTCATGGCTGATCGGCTCGTTCTGGTACATCACCGATCCCGAGTCCGGGTTCACGAGCCCAAAGATCGTCCGCATCGTGGTCGTCTTGCCAGCTCCATTGCGACCCAGGAATCCCATGATGCGTCCTGGGCGCACGTCGAGGGACACATCGCGCAGCGCAACAACATCCCCGAACCGCTTGGCAATGTGATTGATCTGGAGCATCGGTGGAACGGTAGGACGGAATGTACGGACACCGAACAACGGAGGGCGTCTCGGTCGGCTGGACGGACTGCGTGATGCGTACTACCGCGAGAGAAGCTCGCTGACTCCACATCTCCCGAAGCAAAGTCCTCAAGTTTTCGGAGCTTCGCGCCGATATTGCGCGTAGGTGGGAGGCCGGCGAGGCTACTTGTTCCAGTAACAGGGTGATCCGTAGAGACCAAGCCAGTCGCCCACCGACCCTTTCGATGACGACGGCCAGCCGGCCGTCGTCTTCGCTTTGACCGCCCTGTGTGCACGCATCCGGACTAACTCGACGACGTTGCGCCTTCCCAGTCCGCATGCATTGCTGCGTAGACACCACCGTATTCAACGAGGGCAGTGTGCGTACCGTCCTCGACGATCTCACCAGCGTCGAATACGAGGACGCGGTCCGATGCCTCCGCAGTCGACAGTCGGTGTGCAATCGTCACGGATGTGCGGCCGCTGGTCAGGAACTCGATTGCGCGCCTGATCTGGACTTCGAGCGACGGGTCCACCGCCGAGGTCGCCTCATCGAGGACCAGGAGGCTTGGATCCGCAATCCAGGCGCGTGTAATGGCCACGAGTTGGCGTTCGCCGGCAGACAGGCTCCCGCCTCGCTCGCCGACGGAGGACCGAACACCGTCAGGCAACCCGTCAACCCATCCGAGCAAGCCCAGATCGTTGAAAGCTGCCCGGACTTCTGCGTCCGCCACCCCAGGCTTCCCGTATCGCACGTTGTCAGCCACTGACCCATCGAACAGGAACCCCTCCTGGGGTACGTAGGCCACCTTCGAGCGCAGTGATGCGAACGGCACGCGATCGATATCGATGCCGCCAACCCGAACCAGTCCCTCACGTGGCTCGAGCAGCCGTGTCACCACCTTTGCGAACGTCGTCTTCCCTGAGCCGGTCTCCCCTATCACAGCCAGCCGTTGGCCTGGCGGGATCGACACCGTCACATCCTTGAGAACGTCGGGCCCGCCCGGATAGGCGAAGAAGACGGACCCGAATTCCACGCCGAGTCCACCGTCTGGCAACGGCGTCCCTGGAACAGGATCGCTGATCGTTACCGGCGTGTCGAGGATCCCGAGGATCTTGCGCAGACCGGCCGCTGCCGACTGGGCCTGGTCGAGCGTCTCGACGAGGCGCTGGACAGGGTCGATGAGCAGGTTCACGAGGAACAAGAAAGCAACAAGCGACCCCGCAGATAGCCCCCAATCCTGCCCGAAGACAACACCAACACCGATGGCCACAGCCGTGAGGATGCCTGCGAACAGCTCTGCGCTCGAGAACAGGGATGACGCGAGGATGGCGGTCCTGACCTCGGCTGAGAACTGTTGATCGAGCGTGTCGTCAACCCGGTCACGAACGACATCCTCCATCCCATAGGCACGAACGGTTTCGAGTCCAGAGATCGCCTCGCCCGTGGCGGCAAGCGAGTCGCTCACACGCTCACGGACACGGTCGTGGGCACGGCCAAGGACACGTTGGAACAGGACAATCAGGCCCGTGTACATGGCAACGCCGACAACGATGACGGTCGTCAACTGCCAGCTGTAGATCAACATCGCAAGCACGGCGAGGGTGACCTGTGCAAGACCAAGGATCATACCCATGCCACCCCACTCCATGAACTGCTGCATCGTCTCGACATCGGACGTGACCCTGGCAACGAGGGCGCCGCGGCGTTCCTGCTGGAGCTCAAGAAGCGACAACCGATGGAGATGCCTGAATGTCTTGACCCGGAGCTCGGCAAGCCCGGTCGCCGAGCTGACAACCAGCCGCCTCAGTGACAGGAACCGTGCACCCATGGCGACGACCACGGCGCCGAGGGCGATGAAGCCCTTCTGGAGGACCGCACCCGTGTCGATGTCGCCGGAACCGAGGATCTCATTGTCGATGACCTGTTGGAGCACGATTGGAACCACGATCTGGAGTGCAGTGCCGATGACGGCAAGCAGGAGCGTGACGGCAAGCCCTCGTCGCAACGATGGCGCAACGGTGAACGAGCGGCGCAGGGCTGCCGTTGTTGAGGTGGCAGGCTTGCCGGTCACAGCGTCGCCTCCTCATCCGCCCGCCTGGCGGCCATGTCCTCTTCATACGCCGTCAGAAGCTTCGCGTAGCCAGGCGTGGACTCGATCAGTTCCGCATGCGTGCCCTGAGCAACGACCGTGCCATCGGCAACGAAGACAACCTCGTCTGCGAGCGCTATCGACGACCCCCGGTAGGCCACGATCACCACGGTCGAAGGAAGTTCCGAGCGGCGCAGTCCCTTGAGTATCTTGGTCTCCACCGAAGGATCAACAGCCGAGGTGGCATCGTCGAGCACGAGGACCCGTGGCCGGCGCACCAGGGCCCGCGCGAGTGCAACACGCTGACGCTGTCCACCGGACAGGGACGTGCCGCGCTCGCCAATACGTGTGTCATATCCGTAGTCCAGCTCGTCGATGAACCGCGCAACGCCCGCAAGCTCTGCGGCTGCGAGCACATCCTCGTGGGAGATGTCAGCGCCAAGGGTGATGTTCCCCTCGATCGTGTCATCGAAGAGAAACGACTCTTGGGCCACAAAAGCCACTTCGCCGGACAGCTCGGATCTGGCGAATCCGCGAAGATCACGTCCGTCGATGGCGATCGCACCGCTCGTGGGATCCCAGAGCCTGGCGAGCAAGAGGGCAAGGGTGGACTTGCCTGAAGCCGTCGGTCCGACGATCGCAACGGTCTTGCCTCCCTGGATGTCCAGGTCAATGTTGTTGAGCACGATGTCGTCCAAGCCGTAGCCAAAGGACAGACCACGCGAGTCGACCGCGCCTCCCGTCACTTCGTCAACGGCGACCGAGTCGCCGTGCTCGACCAGATCATCGGCATCGAGGACAGCCTGCACCCTGCGCCACGCAGCCATTGAGTGGGCCATTTCCCAGATCACGAAGCCAAGCAGCGAGATCGGCATCGTCATGAGCGACAGTAGGTACGCAACGGTTACCAGGTCCCCCGCGCTGATCTCGCCAGCCGCGAGGCGGTAGACACCAAACATGATCAACAGAATGGTGATCACCGACGGAAGGGACTCCACGACGGCCCGGTACCCCACCCATATTCCGTTGACCTCGATGAGTTTGTCGCGCAAGCGGTCCGCCGCAACGGCGAAGCGGTCGGTCTCATTGTCTGCCCGTCCGAGGGCTGACCGTGAGAGCACCGTCTATCGATTCGTGGGCGATCTCGCTCACCTCGCCGCGCTGGTGCTGCACTTCGACAAATGGCCCAAACGTCCGGAAGGCTCCTTGGACATCGATGAAGAGGATCACGACAAGGCCCACGAAGATGACACCGCCGAGGACGATGTCAGACAGGGCAACGAGGATGATTGTGCCGATGAGCAGGATCACCGATCCCGTTGCGTACGGGAACGGGGCAAGCACGAAGGTGCCCTGGTTGGTATCGACCTCGCTCACGGACAGCAGGTCCCCGGTGGAGCGACCATCGTGCCATGACAGGTCGAGGCGCATCTGGTGATCGATGAGCCTCTTGCGGGCATCTGCCCTGGTGCCGAACTGGAGCCAGCCTGCCGCCGATCGGCGGAGCGTGATGCCAATCGCCTTCCAGAGCGCGACCCCAGCGATCAGGGCCATTGCAGGCCACAGCCGACCCGCTGTGCTCTCCCCATCCTGGAGGACGGGGATGATCAGCTGGTCGGTGATTCGCCCGACGACAACAGCCGACGCAACGATTGCTGACACGAAGAGGACTGCGCCGAGGACTGCCATCGCAAAGGACCACGGTCGTCGCTTGACGAAGCTCCAGGTGAGTTTCAGGCCACCGCCCAATACCCCCTTGAGTGGGGGTCGATCCGTCGCGGCTTCAGTCACCCGGAGAGCCTAGGAGGCCTCGGAGGCCCGGGGCTTTTCGTTCGGCGCGGACAACACGCAACAGACACAGACAACGGAAGCAATCTCGAGACCTGCCACGTGCTGCCGACTACCGCGAGCAAAGAGAGTTCCGCTAGCCTTGCGGCTCATGAACACACTCTTCATCGCTGCTTCGAGTGCTGCGCCGCCAGGGGACGATCTGCAAACCGCTGCCTACATCCTGATGGGAATCGCCATGGTGGTCGCCGCAATCGCGACGGTGATCGTGACCCCTCGGGCACATCACGACGATCACTGACCCCTCAGGGGATGACGATTACGCGATCGCCGACCTCGGCCCAGTCGAAGACAGACTCGGCATCGTCCCAGAGCTGGCGCACGCACCCCCCGGAGCGATGCGTTCCGAGCTGGGCAGGCGTCTGGAGCGGTGAATCGTCCGGCCAGATCGGGATCGAATGGAAGCCGTATGGCCACTCGCCCCTGGCGAACCGCACCATGAACTCCATCGTGATGCCGTCGTAGGGTGCCCACGCATAGCGAGACATCGAATAGACGTTGAAGCGACCGACGCCTGGGATCCCACGCCTTCCTGAAACCTGGTGTGTCTTGTGGAGTTCACCTGTGCCATCTATCAGCCACACTCGCTGACCGCCGTCCGTGAGGACAATGCGGCGTCCGGAACCAACATCGGGGTATGGCAGAACAGGCTTCTCGGGAGCTGTTGTCCCCGTTCTCCGGATGTACTCGGCAGACTCAGTGAACTGAACGATTGCCTGACCGTTGTGAATCTCGCCATCGGCGAGGCGTGCGACCAACGCTTCCGTGCCCATGCCTGGTTCTCGGCCAAGCACATCGCGATAGAGAAGCCCCACGAGCTCATTCTCGCTCACGGTTCCGTATCGACCCACGAACTCCCGGGAGTGGGTGAAGGCCTCGGCAATGGTGACGAGCGGAAGCCCGTTCCAGTAGCGACCGGACCAGTACTCGAGCTCGAAGGGGTCCGGGGTGCGATCGAGGAGGCCGCAGTAGAGACGAACGATTGAATCCGAGATCGCTCGGTCGTCTCGCTCGGGTCCCGTGAAGGCAAAGGCGGTCGACGCAGGAATGCCTATCGATCCGCCAGCCGCAAGGGCATTCGAGTTGCCCGCCGTTCCCGAGGCGTACCACAGGGCCGATTCGTCAGGGAACCGGATCAATTCGAGCGGAGAGTCCTCCGCATCCGGATCATCGACGTTGTATGCCACATCTTCGGCCACAGGCGCCGTGGGCGTCAGGAAGGCCTTCACCGCGGTCACCTCGCCTCCGACAGCCATGCAGCCGTTGCCGCTCGCATCACCGGTGTCGGTCGACGCCGCGGCGGGAATCGCAAGGCCAGCCACTGCAATCGTTGCAGCAGCGAACGTCACAAGAATCCTCGCGGGCGCGATCATCGGCGCAAGCGTAGCGGCCCGGAGCACCTCCACCGTGCACTCATTCTCGAGAATGTCGGCATTGCGACCAGCTGGATGGGTGGGGTCTTCCAACATTCGTGTCGCATCCGACGCGTATGGTTGTCTGAAGGTGGCGGACTGCGCCGCCACAACGGGAGGAGACACACGTGGGGCTCGCACATGGAATCGTCGGATGGACCGACGTCGCAGTGCCAGACATGGATGCAGGGGCATCGTTCTACACCGACCTGTTCGGCTGGCGTGCAGCATCCGCTGGACCAGGAGATTCAATGCCGTACACGATGTTCACGCTTGACGGGAAGGTCGTGGCAGGCATGGGACCGCTCAGCCCTGACCAAGTGGAGGCTGGGCAACCGCCGGTGTGGTCGTCGTACATCATCGTTGACGACGCAGATGCGGTCTTTGCTGCCGCCGTTGAACTCGGTGCGACACCACTCATGGAGCCGATGCAGATCATGGACTCCGGAAAGATGGTGTTCATCCTGGACCCGGTCGGTGCACCAATCGGGTTCTGGCAATCCGGTACGCACGATGGGGCCGAGGTGTTCAACGAACCGGGGTCGATCACATGGAATGACCTCGCAACGAGGGACGTCGAGGCTGCAAAGGCGTTCTACACGGCCTTGCTCGGTTGGGAAATCGACGAGATGCCCATGGGCGATGACGGCACATACTGGACGTTCTCGAACGCGGGCCGCATGAATGGAGGCACGTGGGACATGTCCGGCATGCTGCCTGACGATGTCCCCTCACATTGGATGGCTTGGTTCCGCGTGGCGGACTGCCAGGCAACAGCGAACAAGGTTGAGGCACTTGGCGGCACAGTACCTAGACCTCCATCGCAGACGGGCGTCGGTGTCTCGGCCGTGGTCTCCGATCCGTTCGGGGCGGTGTTCGGCATCATCGCAACCGATCAGGTCGACGGACAGCCGCCGCGCTGAGCACACCCGTGTCGGGGCAGGTTTGAGGGGTCAAAGGGGCCCTTCACCACCGGATCGGCGCCGCAGTTCTTCCTCGAGCGCATCAGTCGAGTACCCGAGAAGGCCGGGGTCCCAAGGTTTCTGCTCGACCGGCACATCGGCCTGATCGTCGAGGAGTTCCGAGACGGTGTCACGCAACGTCCGCGCCCACGCGCGCCCCTTCGCAACCGCAAGCTCAGAAAGGGTCGCATCTGGGTTGACGCGGACCACCTTCGCTTCCGAATTCGGGTTCGTGCGCGACCCGCGCTCGCCGTAGATGAGCAGGATCGAACCTATCGGAACGTCCTGGATCCCGCCAGTCGCGATGAACTCTCCCTCGAACGCCCATCCCGAGGACAACGACGGATCAACGTTCGTGACGATCTTTGCCCAGTTCTTGTGCCGTTCGTCACCAACGAGTGGCACATCGATCGCTACCAGCACCTGTTCATCCATCGCACCAGCGTACCTCCGGGCGGGAACTCATTTGAGTGACTAGTCACCGTGCACACCACACAACGACCCTTGCCCGACGGGCGAAACGCGACGATGGGTACTGATGAGCGATCCCACCACCACAACGACCACCACACCGCCAGCCTTCGTCGCCGTCGCCATCGCAACAGGCGTTGCATTCGTCCTCGGCGGGATCCTGACCACCATGTCGTCGTCGGCCCGCTGGTCGCTTGCCATCGCGGGAGCAATGCTCATCGTGCTCGGGGCATTCGCGGTGTACATCATCTCCAGAGCCAACCGATACGCACGACTCATCGACGAGCTTGAAGCACAGGCCTCCCAACTTCGGGAAGCCAACCTGGGCCTGAGGTCGCGAGTGGTGTTCACACTGCGATCTCCCTTGTCGGCCATCGTCGGTCATTCCGATCGCATGATCAACACCCCAGATCTTGGCCTCCAGCGGCGAATCGCTCTCCTCGAAGAGATCCGGGACAATGCACGCGAGGTGGACGGTGTGCTTGCTGATCTCGGTGATGTCCACAACGAAGAGACCAACGACCCGCGCTCTGAAGGAGTCGTGCTCCTCGACCAGGAGGTCCGCTCGGTTGTCAGCACCGCGGGTCACGGCCAGAGGATCGTCCAGATCCTTGAACCCACCCGCGCGTGGGCAGACCCTGCGCTCGTCCGCCAGATCGTTCGCGCGATCCTGGACGCGTCGAGCGAGACCGGCTGCAGCGAAGTCACGGTGAGGACCGAGGAACGTGCAGACAGGGCTACCGTCACCTTCTCGAGCAGCGACGACATTCTGCCTGTTGAAGGCAAGGCGGCGCTGACGGGCAACCCGCAGGAATCGGACTTCGCCAACACAACCTTTGCCGCGCTGAAGCGCGCCTACGACTCGGCGGCAAGCATGGGTGGGGCCGTCGCATGCACTGACGCCCTTGGAACGGACCACCTGATCGTGGAGTTCAAGAGGTTCCCCGTGGATGGCGGGCCGTCGAAAACCGACGATCTCCCTGACAGCGCAGAACTCGGACCTGCGCCGATCCTCAAGCCAGCGTTCGCGTCCGCTGTCGAGTTCCGACCAGAGCGACCGACCGCCTCGCTCCGTTTCGGCTGACCGCCCTTCCCGCAACCAGACTCCCGAGGGCTACGACTCCAGCATCTTCTTCTCGAGCGGACCGTTCCTTCGGGTCACGAATCGCATCGCGTGCATGGCGAGGGCGATGCCCCAGAACCCGGCGACGTAGAAGAACCACCATCCGCCGCCGCCCAGAGCATCGATGACAGCGAGTATCGAAACCGTGATGATGTAGGCCATTGCATGCCGAACGAAACGCATCCGTCTGCGGACGGCCTTCTTGCCCTGCTTCGCCGAAACGGACGCGGTCTTGGCCCGGTCATGAATGGCTTGGTCGATCGCTGCCGGGTCGATGTCGAGCTCGCCAGCGATCCGGTAGAGGTCCTCGCGAGTCAGACCGACGTCACCCTCCCTGACGGATTCATCGAGTTCGCCGGCAAGATCAAGGATTTCAGACGTGTCCTCGCGTCCGTACAGCTGTCTGTGGTCCTGCATGCGATCCATGGTTGGAGGATACCTCGATCAATCGGACGCCGGGCCTGGATCGTGTTGTCGCGATGCACGACCATCGGTATCTTCAGCTTTCCAGCCACGCAGGAGACCGCATGTGCTTCGACCTTGACTCATCGCCACCCATCCCACCGGTTCACGGTGGATCCGTTGAACACCGCGACCTCACCCTTGTGGCCGGTGATGGCACCGAGTTCGCAGCGTTCGAGGCGATCGCCGGAAGTGGCCGGGCGATCGTGGTCCTTCCCGATGTCCGAGGCTTGTTCTCCTTCTACGAGGAATTGGCACTTCGCCTCGCCGAGCACGGTACCGATGCGATTGCCATCGACTACTTCGGGCGTACCGCCGGCGTGGGCAAACGCGACGCAGAATTCGACTTCTGGCCCGAGGTCGATGCGACAACCCTCGCAGGCCTGACTGCCGATGTGACGGCAGCAGTTGAGCATCTTCGCGTCAAGGACCCAACCAGGCCGGTCTTCGTCATCGGTTTCTGCTTCGGAGGGTCCAACAGCTGGTACATGGCGGCGGCTGGGCTTGGACTGGCAGGGGCAATCGGCTTCTACGGTCACCCCGATAGGGAGGGGTTCCCCAAGGGCGCTCCGAGCGTCATCTCGCTCGTACCCGAATTCTCGTGCCCAGTCCTGGCTCTCCAGGGCGGAGCAGACCCTGGTATCCCTGTGGAGGTGGACACGGCCTTCGCCGAAGCGATCAGGGCGCACGACAAGAACGGGGAGGTGGTCATCTACCCAGGGGCACCCCACTCGTTCTTCGACCGCAAGTCGGCAGACTTCGCAGAGGCGTCTGCAGACGCCTGGGACCGCATCCAGACCTTCATCTCCGTACACGCCTGAGCACGCAAGGATCTACCTACTCTCGACCCATGCACGAAGACATCAGAAACGCAGTCCAGGAAGACCTCGATCTCACTCGCTCCGAACTCGAGGCGATGATCGAGATTCCGTCGGTAAGTGCCCCAGGGTACGACGCAGCAGACGTCGTTCGATCGGCAGAGTTCGTCGCATCACTCCTTCGCGGCGTCGGACTCGATGGAGTTCGACTGCTCGAACTCGACGATGCCCACCCTGCCGTCTACGGCGAGAAGGTCGCCTCAGTCGACGCACCAACCGTGCTGCTGTACGCGCATCACGATGTCCAGCCACCTGGCCCGAGCGACCAGTGGGAGACGGATCCCTTCACACCCGTCGAGCGTGACGGAAGGCTGTATGGCCGAGGGTCATCCGACGACAAGGCCGGAATCGCTCTGCATCTCGGCACCGTTCGCGCACTTGGCGACAACCCTCCCGTGAACATCAAGTTCTTCATCGAGGGAGAAGAAGAGATCGGTTCGCGCCACCTCATCGACTTCCTTGACGCATACGCGGATCTCCTCGCAGCTGATGTGATCATCATCGGTGACGTCGGCAACTGGGCGCCAGGAGTTCCGGGAATCACAACTTCGCTCCGCGGGCTCGTCGATTGCATCGTCACCGCAAGGACCATGAAGTACGCGGTTCACAGTGGAAGCTTCGGGGGCGTGTATCCAGATGCGATCGCGGCGCTGGCTCGCACGCTTGCTGGACTTCACCACGACGACGGCTCCGTTGCCGTTGCCGGTCTTGTCTCGGACGTCGCCGACGGTCCGGACATCACCAAGGAAGAACTCGACGGGCAGGTGCTTCCCGTGGCTGGCGCCGAACTCATCGGTTCTGGAACGCTGACCTCACGGATGTGGAGGCAGCCTGCGATATCTGTCCTTGCAATCGAGGCGGTGCCGCTCGGCGAGGCGATCAACCAGATCGTGCCTGAGGCAAGAGCCAAAGTGAGTATGAGGATCCCGCCAGGCCAGGACGCACAAGAGGCCATCGATGCCCTCATCGCACACCTGCGCGCATCTGCACCCTGGGGCATCGAACTCGACATCGAACAGGGCAGCACCGGCGAAGCCTTCGAGCTGGATACGTCCGGACCCGCCTACGACGCCTATCGAACGGGGATGCTCGAGGGCTACGGTGCTGCTGCGGTCGAAATGGGCGTCGGAGGCTCGATCCCCTTTGTCGCTGCCTTCTCCGAGCGATACCCCGACGCCGAGGTGCTCCTCGTGGGCGTCGCCGACCCATCGAGCCGATATCACGGGCCAAACGAGAGCCTCGAACTGGCAGACCTGGAATCGGCCATCGTCGCGCAGGCGATCGCCCTGACCCAGATCGGGTCCGGCCGACTGGGCTGCTGAAACCACCAGTACCTTTCAGCGATGCGACGACCGACAACAGCGCTAGCAATCATCGCGATTGTCGTCGTGGCCGTCGCGCTGTTCATGCGATCGAATCGGTCGGACGATGCTGCACTGCCAGAACCCGGAGCCACAACGACCCTTGGCTCATCGTCGTCTGCTCCACAGACTTCCTCCACGGGGAGCCAACCCGAGACCAGCGTCACCACATCAACCATTGTGACCGCTCCACCAGGACGGGCTGCATGCGACCTCTACGACGAGATCATCGTCACCGGAGCCGTACCTTCCCCTGACCTCGTTGAAGCATCGGGGCTCGCTGCAAGCCGAACCACACCCGATGTGCTGTGGTCGCACAACGACAGTCGCGGCGGTCCGTTCCTGTTCGCATTCACCTCCGGAGGCACCGATCTCGGTGCACATGAAGTCCCTGACGCGTTCGCACTCGATTGGGAGGACATGGCGGCTGGACCAGGGAGCGACGGCACGGGGGCCTACCTGTACGTCGCCGACATCGGCGACAACTTCGGCATTCGCGATGGTGTGGTGTCCGTATGGCGCGTGCCAGACATCGACCCGACGCAACTGGGCGGCCAGTTTCCTGAATCACTGCCAATCACCCTTCAGATGCCAGATGGTCCACATGATGCCGAAGCCCTGTTCATCGATCCCGTTGAGCCTGCCCTCTACATCGTGACCAAGTCGCGCACAGAAGCCTTCGTGTTCAAGGGCCCGATGACGTCTGCAACCCAGCCACAGGAAATGGAGCTGATCGCGACACTGTTCCTCGATGCGGAAGTGAGCGGAGCGGACATCACAGCAGATGGAGGGATCATCGCGTTCCGCGGGTACCGGACGGTGTGGATGTGGAACCGGACGCCTGGCCAGACGGTCGCGGAGGCCCTTGCCGATCCCCCGTGCACAGCTCCGTCGCCGGAGGAACAGCAGGGGGAATCCATCACGTTCGACCTCGGGCTGAACTACTTCACCGTCAGCGAAGGGACGGCCCAGGACATCAACTGGATTCCGGCCGATCCGTAGGCACGCGACGCGTGAGCAGATCCGGCTGGATCAGCGAGCAATCCTGGTTCGCTTGAACTCATTGATGTTCGGCTGATCCAACAGGGAGAGCACTCGCTGGAGGTCGTCTGGGCGGTGGCGTTCCATCAGGCGAACGAACACCGCCTCATCCCCAGCGATGAAGGTGGGGACGCCGAATACCTCGAATTCCTCGACAAGCCAGCTGTGCTCAGTCCTCAGGTTCTCCATGGGTGCACCCGATGAGACGACGGCCTCGACCGCAGCTACATCAACGCCTGCTTCGGTCGCCACCCCGGCGAGGACGGCTGTATCCGTGAGATCCTCGCCTGCATCGTGTCGAGCAGAGAAGAGCCCCACGTGGAAGGCCAAGAATCTCTCTGGCTGGGTGTCCCGAACGGCCAGCGACCACAGCAGCGCTCGTATGCCGGATCGTTTGGCCCCGTCCGGGTCGTCCCACACCGCGGGCTCCGTGGAACTGAGGCTGTTCTGATGCAGGCTGAACGGCGCAAACAGGACCTCGTAGCCGGCACCAGCATCGAGTGCTTCGGCAACCGTTTCGTTCGCGATGCGTGCGAAGGGGCACAGGTAGTCGTAGGTGATGGTGAATCGGGCGTGCATTGGTCTCCTCGTCAAGCCAGAAAGGTAGCGCTCGGCCCCGCAGACTCATGCAGGCCAGCGACAGACGACAATGTGCCCTCGCCATCAGATCACCACGCGCACGATGCCCACAATGCATCGAACGAGGGCATGTCACCAGAGCGGTTGAAACACCAACTGCCGACAGGTGGCGACGATACCAGACAACCATCGCCAGAACCGTTGTAGAATCCCTGAGTGACCGACTATGCAATAGGTACCCGTGGGGGTATACTGATGCCGAAGACCCAAACAGAATTCTCTGAAAGGAACTGATCCGTGAAGCGCGTATTGATACTCGGTGCTGGTACGGCTGGCACGATGGTCGCAAACAAGCTGAGCGATCGCCTCGACGGCGATTGGAAGCTCACCATCGTCGATCAGGACGAGACGCACTACTACCAACCGGGATTCCTCTTCATCCCATTCGGTATCTACACCCCGGCCGATGTGGTGAAGCCGAAGGCTGACTTCCTGCCACCCAGGGCCGAGATGATCAACGGGTCGATTGATCTCATCGAGCCAGCCGATAACCGGGTCAAGCTCGCCGACGGCACAATCCTCGACTACGACTACCTCGTGATCGCGACAGGCGCACAGATCCGCCCCGATGAGACACCTGGTCTCGAGGGTCCCGAATACGGCAAGACCGTCCATGACTTCTACACCCTCAAGGGCGCCGAGGCACTCGCCGAGGCATTGCGGTTCTGGGAGGGAGGACGATTGGTGGTCAACATCATCGAGATGCCTATCAAGTGCCCCGTGGCGCCCCTCGAGTTCAGCTTCCTGGCCGACTCGTACTTCCACGAGAAGGGCATACGTGACAAGGTCGAGATCGTCTACGTCACCCCGCTCGACGCTGCGTTCACGAAGCCGATCGCGGCCCAACACCTCGGTGACTTGCTCGAGACCAAGGGCATCGAGCTGGAGCCTGACTTCTACCTCGAACAGGTCGACACCGAGAACAAGAAACTGATCTCCTACGACGAACGGGAGGTCGACTATGACTTGTTGGTCACCATTCCGCTCAACATGGGAGCTGAGGTCATCCAGAGGTCCGGCCTTGGCAACGAGATGAACTACGTACCCGTCGACAACAAGACGTTCCTGTCCAAGTCGTACGACAACATCTTCGCCGTCGGCGATGCGGCAGACCTTCCGACTTCCAAGGCCGGTTCGGTCGCGCACTTCGCGGTTGAGGTGTTCACCGAGAACTTCCTCAGGCACATCGAGGATCTCCCGATGCTCGAGGAGTTCGACGGGCATGCGAACTGCTTCATCGAGTCAGGTCACGGCAAGGGGCTCCTGATCGACTTCAACTACACGACTGAACCCCTCCCTGGCAAATACCCACTGCCAGGCATCGGCCCATTCACGCTTCTCAAGGAAACCGAGATGAATCACTGGGGCAAGATGATGTTCAAGTGGGTCTACTGGAACATGCTCATCAGGGGCAAGGAGCTCCCACTCCCCCACGAGATGCTCATGGCAGGCAAGATCAGCGAAGGTGCCAAATGACCGTCGATTCGGCTGACCGAATAGCGGAGCTCGAGGGCAAGCTCGATGCGATGTCGGCACAACTCGACATCGTGGTCGGCGAGCTCCTGGAACAGCGCGTTCGCAGGGAACAATGGGCCGAACTCGTGGCAGATGCGACCCCCCTCGCCGGAGAGGCAATGACGCTTGCGAGCCGCGAGCTCGAGGATATTCAGGACTGGGTCCAGCCCGAGGACATGCTGCGACTCCTCAGACGGATCCTCCGCAACACGAACAACATCGAAGACGGCATGGCCAAATATGAAAGCGCCATCGAGTTCATCGACGATGTTGGCCCACTCACGAGCGGAGCCTTCCTCAAGCTGCTCGAGCTGTTCGAGGAGTATGAGCGCCGTGGCTATTTCGCATTCGCCGGCGCCGGACTGGGCGTCGTCGACCGAATCGTCACGAACTACACCACGGAAGACGTCGAAGCGCTTGGTGACAACGTCGTCAACATGCTCGACATCCTCAAGGACCTCACGCAACCAGAGATGTTGGCTGTCGCCGAGCGCCTGCTCGACGTTGTCCAGCGCCAGCAGGAAGTTGCAGCGGTCGAACCCCAGGAGCCGCCGAGCCTCCTCGCCCTGGCGGGCAAGATGCGCGACCCAGATGTTCGCATGGGCATGGCTCGCGCTCTCAACACGTTCAAGGCCGTCTCCGCGTCGGAAAGCAAATCCGCCGCAGGGACACTCGATGCCACGAAGGAAAACGACTCACCACAAGGAGGTGCGTGATGCCGGTCACAACAATATCCGGCCAGGAAGTCCACGTCGACGACGAGGGATTCCTCACCGAGTACGACGAGTGGTCAAAGGATCTTGGTGACCAGCTTGCCACGAACATTGGGATCGACCCCATGACCGATGAGCATTGGGCAGTGATCGATTTCCTCCGCAGCGACTACCAGGAGCAGGGCGAGACAGCAACGCTGCGTCGCGTTTCTGCGGTTGGTGGGTTCCCGACGAAGTCACTGTTCGTGATGTTCCCCAAGAAGCCAGCCCGCAAGATGTCCTACGTCGCGGGCCTCCCTAAGCCAGCCGGCTGCATCTAGAAAGGCCAACGATGACGACAACAGAGACTGCAGCTTCCATCGTTCCTGATTTTGGAGACGACGACGAAGAACGAAAGATCGCGTTCGTGTGCTCGAAGGGCACACTGGACATGGCCTATCCGGCCCTCATCATGGCGTCCGGAGCGCTCGAGCAAGGTGTGGAGACGCACATCTTCTTCACGTTCTGGGGCATGGACATGATCAACAAGGAGACCATGGGTGAACTGAAGTTCACGCCAGTGGGCAACACCTCGGCTACCCGCCAGGCACACATGCCGATGATCTTCACAGCGTTCCCTGGCGTCACGTCGATCGCCACGAGCCAGATGAAGAAGCAGATGGACGAACTCCAGATCCCTGACGTGCCGACGTTCCTGTCGCACCTTGCGGACATGGGGGCCCACCTGTGGGCATGCAAGATGTCCGTCGACATGTTCGGCCTGGACGAGGATGACATGACGGACGACCTCGAAGGGGTTCTGAACGTGGGCGACTTCATCGAGATCATCGATGGTGCCCAGACCATGTTCATCTGATCGAACGACGGCCGCTTCGGCGACTGTCACATAGGGCGGCCGGAGTCTCGGTCGCATCCGCACGATGCGGTGCCTCCCCGGCACCGCATCGCTCGTGCGGGGGTCTTGTTCGAATCACCAGGGTGGCGGACAATGGAGGTATGGCATTCGATGCGGACCTCCCAGGCGAGTGGGCCGAACACGGCCTCATCTCGCACGACGCCGCGACAGCGATTCGACAGTACGAGGACGCGCGCGTGCCGACCCACGGTGGTGTGCGCGAGATCCTTGGATACGTTGGTGCGATCCTCGTCCTGATCGCGGGTTTCGTGCTGGTCGGGCAGATGTGGGTTGACATGAAGCGCGGCGGACGTATCGCCGTATCCGGCCTTGCCGCGGCGATACTTGTGGGAGCAGGCGTCAGCCTGGTCAGTGGCACATCGAGATCCACCAGGCGAATGGGTGAGGTCGCCCTGATGCTCGCGGCAGCACCCATCGGCTTGGCAGTCGGCCTCACATTCGGCGAGCCGGCAGACGAAGAGCCGATGGCAACGATGGCATTCGCCGGAGCCCTCATCTACAGCATCGTGGTGTACCGATGGCACCCATCGTGGGCACAACACATAGCGCTCGTCGCATCAGCCATTGGTGGCGCGATAGCGCTCGGCATCTCGGTGACGGACCAGAACATGTATGTGTCAGCAGCCATGGTTGGCATCGTTGGGGTGGGGCTGCTGCTGGCAAGCTGGCGGAACCTGCTGCCGCCAAGGGTTCTCAGCGAGGTTGGGGCGATCGCTGCCCTCGGGCTTGCATCCATCTTCGTCGTCGGAGACCTCGCACCCGACACGACCGGGGGTCGGCTCGCCATGGTGGCGTGCGTCGTGGCTTCCACCGGCCTGATAGCAGCGGGTGTGCACCTCGATCGACTGGTACTGATCGCTGGCGGAGCCCTCGGATTGCTCGGCTACCTCCCGGTGCTCATTGACGAGCTTGTTCCCGGAGAAGCCGGAGGCCCGATTGCGCTGCTGGCGGCAGGCTTGGTGCTCATCGGATCAGCCGTGCTGCTCACCCGAGCACAGCAGCATCGCTGATCACTCGACCGAAACCCTCACCTGATGCACCACGTTGTTGGCATAGCCATTCCCGTTCCAGCGGGATTCCAGCGGCTGCACCCGTCCAGCACCGTCGGTGGCTCGCGCCATGACGACGACCTGCCCCTTGGGCACCGGCAGCGACGCGGTCCATCCGATAGGTGGGTAGCGCCCGTAGCTGTTGTGGTCAGGGTCGCCGATGCCCACGTCGTCCCCTCGCCAGCCGAGACCTCGACCGATTGGATTCCAGTGATGTCCGACCAGGCGTTGCCGCTGATCTCGACCATCGACCCGGGCATCGTTTGGGCATCGGCAGGCGATGCGATCAGCGACCGGACGAGGATCGGCCCGATGGGTGCGCCTTCTGGCTCCGACGTGTCCGCGTAGTAGCGGTACTTGCGAACGAAGTGACCAGCGAAGGGCTCGGCGCTCATCGCAATCGTGTCGAGCCATTTGACAGACTTCATTGCATAGTGACCGGGCACGACCAGCCGGACGGGGGCGCCGTGCTCGGCGGAGAGGGGCTCCCCGAGCATCGAATGGGCAAGGAGGGCATCTCCCTCGAGCGCCTCAGCGATCGATAGCGAGAAGGCATAAGGCACCTCGCCGTCGTGGGGAACCAAGCCGCTATCGGCTCCAGTGAACACGAGTTCAGCAGCATCGCCGGGAATCCGATGTCCGGCGAGCACATCGCGCAGCCGAGGTCCTGTGAACGAGGTGGGTGAGGCTCCGCCAAGCGTCCACGGCGTTCCCGACGGTGTCGGCCGCATCAGGGTCCGACCGTTTCCTGCGCACTCGAGCGTCATGTCGATGGTCTCTTGGGGGAACGCCGCGATGTCGTCGAAGCTCAGCTCAACGGTGTCGCCCATGGCCATCGTCAGCCGCCATTCGGACAGATCGATGGCTGGCACCGGGAAGTTCGATCGCACGTACACACGATCTGCACCCAGCAGGGGGCCGCGCTGGTCTGCCAATGGCGTGCCAGCGTTGGGCGGCACCTCGGTCACGACCTCGAGGTGGTCTGACCACGATGGTGGAGTCATCAACCTGCAGCGTCGATCACGAGCGCATCAAGTGCGATGGTGATCATGTCGCCGAACGTGCGCTCTCGTTCTTCGGATGTCGTCTCTTGCTGGGTCACGATGTGATCGGACACGGTCAGCACTGCAAGCGCCCGAACTCCCTCTTCGATGGCGATCCCGTAGAGGCCTGCTGCCTCCATTTCGACGGCGAGCACATTCATCTTCTGCCAGATTGCGAGGGCATCCGACACCGGGTTGTAGAAGCTATCGGACGAGTGCACATTTCCAGCGTGCACATCGAGGCCTGCGGATCCAGCCGCCTGTGCGGCCGACAGGAGGAGGTCGAAGTCAGCCGTGGCGGCGAAGTCCCAACCACCGTAGCGAGCGCGATTCACTCCCGAATCGGTACAGGCTCCAATTGCAAGAATGATGTCTCGCATGCCGAGGTCGGTCGAGATTCCGCCACATGAGCCAACCCTCACCAGGCGTTTGGCTCCATAGGACCGAATGAGTTCGGTGATGTAGATCGATGCTGAAGGGATGCCCATTCCGGTGCCCATCACCGAGACCGGCATGTCCTTGTACGTGCCGGTGAAGCCAAGCATGTTGCGCACGGCGGTGACCTCACGGGGTGCCTCGAAGTAGGTCTCTGCGATGAACTTTGCCCTCAGCGGGTCTCCGGGCAACAGGATTGCCTCGGCGATGTCGCCTTCAGCGGCGGCGATGTGTGGTGTCGGCACGAACGTTCCTTCCTCGGTTCAACGACAACTCTACGTGGTACCCGAATCCAGGTTTTCGGGCGGACTACTTGGTTCAGACTTCTGCGGTGCGGGGTTTTGCGCAAATAGCTTGGGCTCCCTGCCGAACATCGCCACCAGCCTGGCGACCACCGTCACGAGGAAGATCGTTCCGAGCACTGCCTCGACGGTCGCGAAATATCGAGAAGCATCGGTCACGGGGGTGAGGTCCCCGTAGCCAAGTGTGGTGATCGTGACGAGCGAGAAGTACATGAAGCTGGTCGTTGGCTCTGCATTCCCAAATATCGGACCAACCCATTGGTCCAGCGACAGGAACGCGTAATTGAACGCGAGTGCAGCGAGGAGGAACGCGGCCAAGGCACCGAAGATCGTGCTCGCGGTTACACGCTCCTGGAGGAACAACCGGCGCGTCACAAAGGCCGGGGTGACTGCAGCAAGAAAGACCCAAACCGCATTCGGACGGGCGCCTTCGGATCCCTCGAACGCTGCGAACGTGGCCACAAGGACTGTGGCCACCACCACGAGGGCCACGGCGATCGTGGCGTACTTGAGGGGTCGTGGAGCAACCCCACTCGAAGCCATGGCCACGCGCAGCGTGACAGCAACGATGATGGTCGTAACGATCCATGCGATCTCTGTGCCGAACGTCGCCGTGGGATCATCGAGATCGACCAACGAATTGAGCGTTACTGACAGGATCGAGAGGACGAAGAGCAGGCCAAACCGATCGAGGTGCCTTCCGGTGTCGTCGAATAGTCTGCTCGTGATGTGATGCATATCTTCGCTTCAGGAGGTCTCGGGAAGGTAGGTGCACAGTGCCGCCACCTCAGCGACGCCGATTGGGGCTCAGTTGTTCTGGCGGAAGAAGTAGCCGGACCAGAAGCCGACGCCGATCATGCCGAGGCCGATCTGGATGAGCAGTTTGATCCAATCGATGCCATCGGTGTCACCGACACCAAAGGCATCTGCTACAAGGCCACCGACGAGCGCGGCGACGAAGCCGATGAGGAACGTCGCACCGAGCGAGATCTTCTGCTTGCCTGGCAAGAACAGCCTGGCGAGGCCCCCGATGATGAGC
>Ga0265306_10000167_pt1 | contig 28066 bp, 17 predicted proteins | sample Helome_3_FD_192493 | JGI IMG/M metagenome (GOLD analysis project Ga0265306, IMG submission 192493) | Marine sediment microbial communities from subtidal zone of North Sea - Hel_20160420 (Illumina Assembly) | ecosystem: Environmental > Aquatic > Marine > Subtidal zone > Sediment ... | reverse complement strand
TGCGGCCGGCGGTTGTGTCTCTTTTATTTCAGGTGCTTCCGGTGTCGGAGGCGGTTCGGCGGGTTTCGGCGCAGCCGCTGTATCAATGGTGCCGACCACAGCGCCGATGGCAACCGTTTCGCCTTCCTGAACCTTAACGGCGAGCACGCCCGCGGCCTCGGAGACAACCTCCAGCGTAACTTTGTCGGTTTCGATTACAAAAAGCGGTTCGTCTTTGTTTACCGTATCGCCGTCGTTTTTGAACCACTGGGCCAGCAAGGCCTCAGTTACGGATTCGCCCACGCTGGGGACCTTTACTTCAACTACCATCTTGTCTCCTGCTCTCTCAATAGCGGTTTATCAGGCCGGAATTACCCTGCGGCGGCTTTGCCTTTCCGTTTACGGATGGCAGGCGGTCCTAACGCCTGCGCAACGATCGCCTGCTGTTCTAATTTGGCAAGGCCGGGAAAGCCGGACGCCGGGCTGGAAGAGGCTTTTCTGCCAATATAGCTGAATGATTTTCCGGAAGCGGCGTTTATGCGCGGCTGCACAAATTGCCATCCGCCCATATTTTGCGGCTCTTCCTGAACCCAGAACCATTTCTTGGCCTGAGGATATTTTTGAAAAATCTTTATTAGCTGTGATTCCGGAAACGGATAGAACTGCTCGAGCCGCACAATGGCAACATCTGTTTTGTCCAATTCGTTGCGGTTTTGCAGCAGCTCATAAAAGATTTTTCCGCTGCAGACCAAAACGGTGGTTGCCTGTTTTGAGCCGCCGGGATCATCCAAAACGGGCAGAAAGTGGCCGTCAGACAGGTCATCGATTTTTGACACCGCCAGCGGGTGGCGCAACAGGCTTTTGGGCGTCATGACAATAAGAGGTTTGCGAAACCGCGCTTTAACCTGGCGCCGCAACAGATGAAAATATTGCGCCGGCGTGGTCGGGTTGCTCACCTGCATGTTGTCGGTGGCGCACAGCTGCAAAAACCGCTCAAGCCGCGCACTGGAATGTTCAGGTCCCATGCCCTCGTAGCCGTGGGGCAGCAACAACACCAGGCCGCTGAGACGTTGCCACTTGGTTTCCCCGCTGGCGATAAACAGATCGATGATGGACTGGGCGTTATTAACGAAGTCCCCAAACTGCGCTTCCCACATTACCAGACTGTCGGGCCGGGCCAGGGAATAGCCATATTCAAAGCCGAGCACGCCGGCTTCCGACAAAAGGCTGTCATAAACATAAAATCGAGCCTGATCGGCATCGATCGAATTCAAAGGAAAGTGACGCGTTTCATTCTGAATGTCGACCAACATGCTGTGGCGCTGGCTGAAGGTGCCGCGGCTGCTATCCTGGCCACTCAGGCGCACGGAGAGGCCTTCTTTCAGCAGAGATGCGAACGCCAGTGCTTCGGCATTGGCCCAATCAATGCCTTCGCCCTGCTCAACTGATTCCAGCCGCTTTTTGAGCAGGCGCTGCAGTTTCGGGTTCAGGCTGAAATGGTCCGGAACCGCATTTAATTTTTTAGCGAGCGAAATCAGGGCGTCATTATCGACACCTGTGGGAACCGGATCCTGGGTGTAGGCGGTGCTGATGTCTTCCCACTCTTCATAGAAGCGAGATTCGGGAAACGGGCATTCACTGCCGTGAACGGTTGCATAAGCCTGATCCAGCCGCTTGTTGATTTCTGCAGTCAGCTTGTCGATATCATCCTGGTGGGCGATACCTTCGGAAATCAATTGGTCTGCATAAAGTTGATGCAACGAAGGCCGCTGGCGGACGCGGTCATACATTCCGGGCTGGGTAAAATAGGGTTCATCGCCTTCATTATGCCCGTAACGGCGGTAGCAGACCAGATCGATGACGACATCCTTGCCGTACTCGCGACGGTAATCGGCGGCCAGTTGCATGACATGCAAGACGGCTTCGGGGTTTTCGCCATGCACGTGAAAGATGGGTATCATCAGCATTTTAGCGATATCAGTGGAGTATCGGGTGGAGCGTGCATTCTCGGGAAGCGTGGTATAACCGATCTGATTGTTGATGATCATGTGAATCGTGCCGCCGGTTTTATAGCCATCCAGCTGCGACATATTCAAGGTTTCAGCAACAATACCCTGTCCTGCAAAAGCAGCATCGCCGTGGATTAAAAGCGGCAGAGCGTGCGCTCCGCTGCTATCGCCGAGCAAATCCTGACGGGCGCGGGCAAATCCCTCCACTACCGGGTCAACCGCTTCGAGATGACTCGGATTGTTCATTAAAAAGATGCGCAGCTGCTGATTATCGGCGGTTTTAAGGTCGGCCAGATACCCGTTGTGGTATTTGACATCACCGGCACCGACGAGTTCCTCGGAATTGTAGCAGCTTTCAAACTCGCTGAGTATATCTTCGTATGGCCGTTGCAGGATGTTGGCCTGAACATTTAGCCGTCCGCGGTGCGCCATACCGAGAATGATTTCTTTGGTGCCGGATGCGGCCACATGCTGAATAAAAAAATCAAGTGCCGCGATCAGGGCTTCTCCGCCTTCCAAGGAAAAACGGGTGACGCCGATGTATTTTTTATTCAAAAATTGTTCAAACAGAGCAGCCCTGACAAGGCTGTTCAGTATGCGCTTTTTGGTATCCTTCTCCAGGCGGGGCCGGTTGCGGATCGGCTCCATGCGATCCAGCAGCCAGCGGCGCTCTGAAGGGTCCTGCAGGTGCATGAATTCCACGCCAATGGAGTGGCAGTAGGTTTCTTTTAGCGCCTGAATAATTTCTTGCAGGGGAGCACGCCCGGATGTTGCAAAGCGGCGGGTGAAAAATTCACGGTCCAGATCCTGCGGGGTCAGGTTAAAGGCTTGCAGATCCAACAGGGGATGTTCGGTGGGGCAGGCCGCCAGAGGATCCAGACAGGCCAGCAAGTGCCCCAGATCACGGTACCGATAAATAAGCGACTCGACCCGGGATTGCCGCAGCAGCTGTTCCTCGTCAAAGCCCTCACCGGTTTCAGGTGCGCCGGAAGCCGCCAGATCAAATCCTTCAAAAAAAAAGCGCCAGTCCTTGGAAACGCTGGTGGGATCCGCTTTCCACCGTTTGTATTGCGTCTCGATGTATTCAGCATTCCAGGCGGCAGTGAAATCCATGATGATTTTACCCTTTTTCATTCATAATGCAGGTCAGCTACTGTTATTCCCTGAAACTTGCATGAAAATTAATGAGAATATGAAAGCCTCCGACTTGTCCGCCTCTGGAGGACGCGTGCAAAATTCAGATATACACCGAGTGATCATATGGAAAAGCCCTATGCCTGTCAATTCCTATTTGATGGGTAGACTGACAGTCTATCCTATGAATATTTCAGGTATAATTTTTATAAATGGGCTTTATTCCACATCCGCCCCGCCGATTGAATGCCTCACCTTCTTCGCAGGCCTTGATATTGCATTTGAAGATCTCTTCGCGGTAATCTATCTGCTTGTCATATTTACAAATGTCCTTATCTTAGACCATAAACAACCAGTCTATTTAATTGAATTTTTACCCATTTTTAATGGCACGCATACCGGTAAAACCAAGCATTCGGCATACGTAAATGGAGGCTGGCATGTCCGGCAGATTAAAACGATCTTTGCGCTTTTTGATTTTAAGCGGATTGTTGATGAACCTTTTTGCTTCGGCTCTCTGGGGTCAGGACAAACCGAAAGGCCCGCCCCCGGCCGTTGTGAGTGTCGCACCGGTAAAAACCGGCAATGTTACCCCTCGGGCTGAATTTATCGGGACCGTTTTTTATGAAGAAGTTTCAGACGTCGCATCTGAGCTGAGCGGACCGGTTGAAGAGGTGCGCTTTGAGGAGGGACAGCGAATCAAAAAGAACCAGGTTCTCATCAAGCTGGGAGCGGATATTTTAGAACAACGGCTGCTGGCAACTTCAGCCACCTATGAGCAGGCTTTATCCGAGCTGGAAATTGCGCGCATCGAATTTAAGCGCAGCGAAAAACTATTTAAAACCAGAGCCATTTCCGAACAATCCTATGACGAAAACCGTTTCCGGGTAAAGGGGATTGAAAAGCGTGCTGAATCACTAAAAGCCGAAGTTGAGCGCATCAAAATCGAACTGCAGAAGAAAGTCATCCGCGCCCCTTTTGACGGGATCGTTATCAAGCGCCATGTGGATCGGGGTGAGTGGATTGCGGAGGGCGCCACGGTGGCGATATTAGGCAAAGATGATGTGGTCGATATTATGGCTGACATTTCCGAAGAATTTATTCCCTTTGTTAAAATCGGAATGCCGGTCAAAGCGACCATAAATGGCAATCAAATTTCAGGATCAGTCCTGGCGGTCATTCCCCGCGGAGATGTTGCCACCCGGACGTTTCCGGTCAAAATTCGAACGCCGAATACGCTGGCACTCATCGAGGGGATGTCGGCCAGAGTGGTGCTGCCGGTCGGAAAGGCCCACAAAACACTGGTTGTCCCCCGCGATGCCGTCATTGCGGTATATGGGCAAACTGTGGTTTATGCGGTTCAGGATTCTAAAGCCCGGATGATTCCGGTTGACGTTATCGGCTATGAGGAACAGATTGCCGGGGTGCAAAGCGCGGATCTTGCAGAAGGCATGCAGGTGGTTGTCAAAGGCAACGAGCGATTGCGTAACGGGCAGATGGTCTCTTTAACTTTGTATGAAAACTGATAACCATTGGCTTCTCATGGAGCGCTTTGCGCTCAATGAGAATTATGACTATGAACGCTGTTAAATTTTCAATTGAAAATCCGGTTACCGTCATAGTGGGTGTTATTCTCATTATCCTGTTCGGCATCATCGGACTGGCACGCATGCCCTATCAGTTAAGTCCCACCGTCATCGAGCCTGAGATCAGCGTCACCACAACCTGGACCGGCGCCACCCCTTACGAGGTGGAGCGGGAAATTATCGAGGAACAGGAAAAAGTATTAAAAGGCATTCCCGGGCTTGTGGAAATGGAAAGTTCATCATTTGATTCCCGTGGAAGCGTTACCTTGCGATTCAGCCTCGGCACCGATCCGGATGACGCCCTGCTGCGGGTTTCAAACAAGCTCAACGAAGTCCCCTCATATCCGGAAAATGTCGATAAACCCATTATCACCGCTACCGGTGCCGCCACCTCGCCGGTGATCTGGATGGTTCTAAAAACCACCGATGATAACCAGCGGTCGCCCTACCAGTATCGAACCTATTTTGAAAATAACATCCGGCAATTTATAGAAAGAACCACCGGTGTTGCGGATCTTTTCATCGGCGGTGGCATCGAAAATGAAATGCATATCATCGTTAAGCCGGAAAAATTAGCGGCTTTCGGGCTGACCATAGCCGAGTTGATCGAAATCCTCAGAGCTGAAAATATAAATGTTTCCGCCGGTATCATGGGCGTCGGCAGACGGGATTATCGCATTCGGGCCATCGGTGAATTTAGATCGCCCGCAGATATCGAAACCATCGTTATCCGATCAACCGGCCAGCAGCGCATCCGGGTTTCGGATCTGGCAAAGGTTGAATTCGGCTATGAAAAATTGACCACGGCCATGCTGCATCTGGGCAAAGAAGGGATTGCCATCGGTGTCAAACCGGAACCGGACGCCAACATCCTTGAGCTTTCCGACCGCCTGGAAGTTGTTGTCAAGCGTTTGAACACCGAAAGACTGGCCTCTGAAAAAGTCAAGCTCGAGTGGGTATATGATCAACGACCCTACATTCGAGGCGCCATTAACCTGGTCCGCCAAAATATCCTCATCGGTGGCACCCTCGCCATTATTGTATTGTTGGTGTTCTTAAGGAGTCTTATCTCAACGCTTGTGGTGGCGACCGCCATACCGATCAGCATTATTGGTACATTTATTTTTATGAATTTGATGGGTCGCAATTTGAATGTGGTCAGCCTGGCAGGGATTGCATTCGCCGTCGGTATGCTGATTGACAGTGCCATTGTTGTGCTTGAAAACATTGACCGCCATTGCGACATGGGAAAATCCGCTTTTCAAGCGTCATATGACGGTGCGCGTGAAGTCTGGGGTGCCATTCTGGCGTCCACCCTGACCACCATTGCCGTTTTTTTGCCGGTCATTTTTATGGAGCAAGAGGCCGGGCAGCTGTTCCGGGATATAGCCATTGCGGTCACCTTTGCTGTTGCCTTGAGCCTGTTTGTTTCTGTTTCGGTGATCCCGATGTTCTCAAGGCAACTATTCGAATTAGCCGGAAGTAAAGACTCGTGTCAGACGCGCATACAAGTCGGCAGTAATATGGGGACCCGCATCGTCGACGGAATTATGGCTTTGGTGAAAATGGTCACCCGAAATTGGATGACGCAGACCGCCACCGTTTTGATTTTCAGTACAGTTTCGATTTTAGGCACCTGGATGTTACTCCCCAAGGCGGAGTATTTGCCGCAGGGTAACCGCAATCTGGTAATTAGTCTGTTGATTCCGCCCCCGGGACTTTCATTTGCCGAACGCATGGCCGTCGGAGAGCATATCTATCGCGTCAATGCACCTTATATCGGCAAAGATCACAATGGGTTTCCCGGCATTGAGAACATGTTTTATGTGGGTGCCGAGCAGATCATGCTCTTTGGCGCCACCAGCACACATGAACAGCGGGCCGGCGAAATGCTGCCGCTGTTCAGGCGCACGATTTTTTCGATTCCCGGGATGTTCGGTGTGAGCACTCAAGCCGGTGTGTTCCAGACCTCTCTGGGTCGCGGCCGGACCATCGAGGTCAATATCAGCGGCGATGATTTAAACCGTATCGTCCAGGTGGCCGGCGCCATGTATGGCGCCATTATGCAAGAAATCCCCCAATCTCAGATACGGCCGGTGCCGTCGCTGGAGTTGCTGTTTCCGGAAGCGCGCCTGGTACCGTTGCGGGATCGTCTCAAAGCGGTTAATATGAACGCCCGGGAGTTTGGAATTGCGTTAGACGTCCTTATGGACGGCAGAGACATCGGGGATTTTAAACAGGAAGGCCAGAAAAAAATCGATCTGATTTTAAAAGCCTCCGAAGCCGACATTAACTCCCCGGAGAAGCTGTATCATTCCATGATCGCTATCCCCGGCGGGCGGATCGTTCCGATTTCTTCTCTTTCAAAGCTGGAGCGCACGGCCGGAATCACTCAAATCCGTCACCTCGAACGCCAGCGAACCATAACCCTTCAGGTTACCCCGCCGTTTTCCATCCCGTTGCAGGAAGCCATGGAAACCATCACCACCCGGGTCATCGAGCCGATGGCAGGGCAGAACATGTTGCAGGGAACCGATGTGAGACAGAGCGGTGTGGCTGATAAGCTTACCGAAACCCGTCAAACCTTGCAGTTGGATTTTGTACTGGCGGCCCTCATCGCCTATTTGCTCATGGCCGCTTTGTTCGGCAATTTCATTTATCCGCTGATTATTATGTTCACCCTGCCATTGGCCGCCGTCGGGGGACTATTGGGGCTCAAACTGGTTAACTGGTTTATTGCTCCCCAGCCCTTTGATATTCTCACCATGCTGGGATTTATCATTCTTGTCGGCGTGGTAGTCAACAATGCTATTCTGATTGTTCATCAGGCCTTAAACAACGTCCGACTCAACGGTATGCCATATCGGGAAGCCGTGTTGGCATCCACGCGCACCCGCTTGAGACCCATTTACATGAGCGCGGCCACCTCTGTTTTTGGTATGCTGCCGCTTGTACTGGTGCCCGGCCCGGGATCGGAGTTTTACAGAGGACTGGGTAGCGTGGTTTTAGGCGGTTTGGCCATTTCGACGATCTTCACCGTGTTTGTCATTCCGGCCCTGTTGATGTTTGCCATTAAAATGGAGCGGCCCAAGGAGTGATGAGAATATTTTAGCCATGGCGCTTACTATCAATATATTTCCCTCTACCCCATCTTCTTTTCCTAAAAACGTGCCTTAAGTGTACTAAAGTTGGAAGTGCCTAATTTGTGGTGTCGCTTCGCTCTATCTTTTAAAGGACAAAATGCCTTAACTTCAGGCATTTTAGCTCATTTTAGGCACTTGTTTTGTGAACTCCGGTAACCTTGTCATTAGATCTTTCAGTCTTAATTTAATTGTCTTGGGGCGGTATATAGCTCAATTGTCAAGGAGAGGCGAACCGGTGAAACAAATTGTTTTAAGTGGAATAAAGCCAACCGGCACATTGCATATCGGCAATTATCTGGGGATGATCAAACCTGCGTTTGATTTGATTGAAAAATTTCAAACCCTTTATTTTGTGGCCGACTATCATGCCCTGACGACGCTTAAGGAAAAAGAAACCTTAAATCAATATGTGTATGATGTTGCCGCCACCCTGCTGGCGTTGGGACTGGATCCCGGGAGGGTCATTTTTTTCCGGCAGTCCGATATCCCGCAGATTTGTGAATTTACCTGGATTTTAAACTGCTTTACCGCCAAAGGGTTGCTCAACCGGGCGCACGCTTATAAAGCAGCTGTTGATGCCAATCTTAGCGCCGGAAAACAGTCGGATGCCGATATCAATGCGGGTTTGTTTAATTATCCGGTTTTAATGGCCGCTGATATTTTGCTGTACGGTGCCCACCGGGTGCCTGTTGGGCAAGATCAACGCCAGCACGTGGAGATAGCCCGGGATATTGCAGCTGCCGTGAATAGCAGCTGCGGCAAAGTGCTGACGCTTCCGGAACCGCTTATCCAGGAAATGGTGATGACCATTCCGGGTATCGATGGTCGCAAAATGAGTAAAAATTACCATAACACCATTCCCATTTTTGCCGATGCCAAATCCCTGCACAAACAGGTGATGCGCATTGTTACAGACTCCAAACGCCCGGATGACCCGAAAAATCCGGATGAATGCAATGTATTTAATATCTACAAATACTTCGCCTCTGAGGACGCCATTGCGTCCCGGCGCAAGGCGTATCTCACCGGCGGATTGGCCTACAGTGAGATCAAGCAGGATTTGTTTGAATTGCTCAATGAACACTTTGGCGACCGGCGGGACATCTATGAGCAGTTGCTGGCCGATAAAAATCAACTGGATCGGATATTGGACCAGGGTGCCGACAAAGCCCGGACGATAGCCGAACCGGTGCTTGGGCGTGTACGCCGGGCTATCGGAATCAGCCGTTGATGCCGGCATGGATGTTTCTTGGAATTCTGGGAGATCTTCAAGTAACATATTCGTGTAAATAGGAGAGTTAAAAAAGATGGCGCAAAACGTTGCCCAAAAATTAATCGAATCCCATCTGGTTGAAGGGCGGATGGAACCGGGAGAAGAAATCAGCTTGAAAATCGATCAGACCCTGACACAGGATGCCACCGGCACCATGGTGATGCTGGAGTTCGAAGCCATGGGCGTTACACGGGTCAAAACCGAACTATCAGCTCAGTATGTGGATCATAATCTGTTGCAGACTGATTTTCGCAATGCCGATGATCACCTGTTTTTGCGAAGTGCGTGTGCCAAATTCGGCCTGTGGTACAGTCGACCCGGAAACGGCGTCAGTCATCCGGGTCAAATGGAACGCTTCGGCGTACCCGGCAAAACCCTGCTGGGCTCGGACAGTCACACGCCGGCGGCCGGGTCACTGGGGATGCTCGCCATGGGCGCCGGGGGTCTAGAGGTGGCCATGGCGATGGCCGGGGAGCCGATTTTTGTGAAGATGCCCCGGATTATGGGTGTTGAATTGACCGGCAAGCTGCCGGTCTGGATAAGTGCCAAAGATGTAATTTTAGAAATGCTGCGCCGCTACGGAGTGGATGGCGGGGTGGGAAAAATAATCGAATACTATGGTCCCGGGCTCGTGAATCTTTCGGCCATGGATCGACATGTAATTGCCAATATGGGCACCGAGCTGGGGGCTACCACCACCGTATTTCCATCAGATAATGCGGTTAAAAGCTTTTTGAAAACCCAAAATCGGGAGGCTGATTGGGTGAAAATCGATGCCGACAGGGGAGCGGCCTATGATGAACATGATGAAATTGATCTGAGCAAACTGGAGCCGCTAATTGCACTACCGAGCAGTCCCGGCAATGTGGTCCCGGTGCGGGAAGTCGCCGGCAGAGAAATCTATCAGGCCTATATCGGCTCTTCAGCCAATCCGGGGTTGCGCGATTTTGCGATTTCGGCACTCATTGTTGATGGCCGGCAGACCCACGATCGGGTCTCTTTTGATATCAATCCGACCTCGCGCCAGATACTGGAGAACCTGGTCTCGCTGGGGTTGTTGGAGAAGCTGATCCATGCCGGTGCTCGAATGCACCAGGCCGGCTGTGGCGGCTGCATCGGGATGGGCCAGGCACCGGCGACCGGACGCATCAGTTTGCGGACGGTTCCGCGAAATTTTCCCGGGCGTTCCGGTACCAAGGAGGATCAGGTTTATTTGTGCAGCCCGGAGACAGCCACGGCCTCGGCCCTGACCGGTGTGATTACCGATCCGCGTGATCTGGACATGGCATATCCGCGATTTAAAGAACCGAAAAAGATCAGTATAAATACCGACATGCTGATTGCGCCCGCTGATAAGCCCGGAACCGTTGAACTGGAAAAAGGGCCGAATATTAAGCCTCTGCCGGCATTCGATGCATTACCGCAGACGCTTGAAGGACCGGTACTGATTAAAGTCGGTGATGATATTTCCACCGATGAAATCATGCCGGCCGGAGCCAGTGTGCTGCCGTACCGCAGCAATATTCCGGAAATCAGCAAGTTTGTATTCAGCCGCGTTGATGAGGGTTTTTACCAACGGGCGATGGACCGCGGGCAGCAGGCCTTTTTTGTGATCTGCGGCGACAATTACGGCCAGGGCTCCAGCCGGGAACACGCCGCACTTGCGCCGCGATTTTTAGGTTTAAGGGCGGTTATTGCCAAGCGCTTTGCCCGCATTCACTGGCAAAACCTGATCAATTTCGGCATTTTACCGTTATCCTTCAGCGATCCGGCTGACTGGGACCGCATTGCTGTCAATGATACCCTGGTGCTCAAAGAAGTGCGACAGGCTTTAGAACAGGGCAAACGTATAAAAATTTTCAATAAAACCCAAAATCAGCTGATTGCAGTCAGCTATACGTTTAGTGACCGTCAAATCCAGATGATTCTGGAGGGCAGTTTAATTAATGTGGTCAGGAAAAAATATAAAAAACCATAGCCCTTTGGGTCGTTTTGGTTTTGAATTTCTCCGAAAATGATTTAGATTAGGTAAGGGCCAAGTTGAACGGTTTAAATTTAAAAAGAGATAAACCTTAATTTTATGAATGGAATTCGGTCTGTGGACAAGAATAAAAAGCTATTCCCTCTACACTGAGGTTGTGATAAAAGGAGAATATTCATGATTGACAAAGAAGAACTTTGCCATAGAATTACTGCATTGTATCCGGATATCGGCCAATGCGGTATTGACGTCAACGTTGAATTTGATGAGGATCAAAATACCTGGGTGGTGGATTTGAAAAAAGATAAGATTGAGCTGAAGACCTTTTTAGAAGAAGGGGATGCCGAAAAGTGTATGGATGGCAAACAATGTGTCAGTCTCGGTATCGAAATCGCCCAGCTCAAAGCCAATGTTGAGCGCATGCCGCCCCGGTAATTTGCCAGCCGGTGCCATCAACGATGAAATTTCGGAAAGAAAAAGACACCATGGGAACCGTTATGGTTCCGCAAACCGCCTATTACGGGCCCCAAACCCAGCGGGCGGTTGATAACTTTCCCATTGGCAATTTGAAGATCCCTGCGTCTTTTATCCACGCCCTGGCGCTGCTCAAAAAGTGTGCCGCCAGGGTAAACAAAGACCTGGGATTATTGGATGCCAATCTGGCCGATGCGATTGACGCGGCCGCTCAGGACGTCATTAACGGTCAGCTTGACGATCAGTTTGTCGTCAATGTCTTTCAGACCGGCTCCGGCACCTCCACGAACATGAATATGAATGAGGTGGTTGCCTGCCGCGCCAATGAAATTTTAAGCGGCAAAAAAAGCGGCAAATCACCGGTTCACCCCAATGATCATGTCAATCTGAGCCAGTCGAGCAACGATGTGATCCCTTCGGTGATTCATATCGCCGCCCTGATATCCATCCGGGAGGATCTCATTCCCGCCCTTCAGCTGCTTCAGCAATCCCTTGCTAAAAAGGCTCAAGAGTTTGCAAAAATCCATAAAATTGGCCGGACCCATTTACAGGATGCGGTCCCCATGGTGCTGGGTCAGGAATTTTCCGGCTACACGCGCCAGATTGAACTGGGGATCAAAAGGATAACTGCTTCCGAAGATCGGCTTTGCGAGTTGGCCCTGGGCGGTACGGCAGTCGGGACCGGAGTCAATGCCCATCCACAATTTGCCGCCAAAGTTGTTGCGCTGATTTCCTCACTTACCAACATTGCATTTCAGGAAGCGGCCGATCATTTCGAAGCCCAGGCGGCCCGGGATGCTGCCGTAGAGGCCAGCGGCGCTCTGAAAACCCTGGCTGTGAGTCTGGTTAAAATTGCAAACGATATTCGCTGGCTGGCTTCGGGCCCGCGGTGCGGCATCGGCGAAATTAACCTGCCGCCCTTGCAGCCGGGCTCTTCCATCATGCCGGGCAAAGTCAATCCGGTGATTCCCGAAGCCGTCCTTCAGGTGGCCGCCCAGGTGATGGGCAATGACACCACCATTATGATGGGCGGGCAGGCCGGCAATTTTGAGCTTAACGTGATGTTGCCGGTGATGGCCTACAACCTTTTACAGTCCATCGAACTGCTGGCAGCAGCGGCAGACGTGTTTGCCAGAAAATGTATCGACGGCATCAGCGCCAACATGGAAGTTTGTGCGGGCTACATCGAGCAAAGCCTGGCGCTGGCGACCGGATTGGTTCCCAAGATCGGATATGATAAGGCGGCTGCGGTTTCCAAAAAAGCCTATGCCTCCGGCAAAACCATACGGGAGGTTGTGCTGGAAGAAAAAATTTTAAGTGAAAAAGAATTTGACGGTTGGCTGCAGGATCAATTCAAATAATTCTCACTAAAGCGGTTAACAGGGGCTGTTAGAGAGCTAAAATAGAATTTTGATTGCAAGTGCCATATCGGACACATTTAAGAATAAACGCTTTACCACGAAAGCACGAAAGAAGAAAAACACGAAAATAATCAAAAATAAAAAAATTTCGTGTTTTCGTGGTTAACTTTTGACATTATGTTTTTCAAGCCTCTGCCATTTTGAAGAGAAGGAGAATTTATATGGCCAGAAAGAATTATCAGATTAAAACAGCCTGCCCGCAATGCGGCTGCACCGAGTTGACGGTTCTGACCCCCGAGGAGATCAAAGAAAAATACGGAAATGTCGCTAACTTCGACATGGAATGCGGTGAGTGCATGGAAAAATACACTGCCGAAAGAAAGTCTGCATGCCCGGAATGGGATCAAGACTGCAAGCTGCAAGAATAGCTGCAATAAATATACATCACCCCAGAGCTCACAGGGCACACAGGGATAATATTATAAGAATTAATTTGGTGTTGGATTTAACCTCCGTGTTCTCGGTGTTTTCTGTGGTAATTAACATGTTTTCATATGAAGGATGAAGTCAATGGCCGAAACCTCGTGCCAATATGATTTTAGAGGCTTTGACCGTCTGAAGCTATTTTGGGCGCTCTCCCGAACTCCCCATGGTTTGCTGGATATGTCGACAGCTGCCCTGGCTTCATTGCTGTGGCTGGGCTATTTTCCTTCATTTAAAATAATTGCATTGGGGTTGATTACCGTCTTTGCCGGCTATACGGCTGTTTACGCTCTCAATGATGTTGTCGGCTACCGTTCGGACAAAAAGAAACTTCAACAGGGAAATCTGAGGGAGGTAGAAGATTGCCAGGATCTCGATGCCATGCTGGTGCGCCATCCCATGGCGCGTGGCCTCCTCAGCTTTAAAGCAGGACTTGTCTGGTCGGTTGCCTGGGCGTTTTTGGCCCTGGTTGGCGCCTACCTGTTAAACCCCATCTGTGTTTTAATCTTTGTCGGCGGTTGCATACTTGAAACGATCTATTGTTACATGTGGAATGTCAGCCCTTCCCGCACAATTGTCAGCGGCGTTGTTAAAGCCGCCGGCCCGATCGCAGCCGTATTTGCCGTTGATCCGAATCCTGCGGCATCCTATCTGGTCGTATTGTTTTTATTGTTATTTTTCTGGGAAGTCGGCGGCCAGAATGTTCCCAATGATTGGATCGATTTACAAGAAGATGTTCATTTCGGGGCCCGCACCATTCCCATTCGATTCGGGCTTGAGCAGGCCAATGTCATTATATTCGGCTCCATTATGCTGACCGTCATCCTATCGGGCGTTTTGCTGATATTATCCCCGATCACCTTCGAGCTTCCATTTATCATCGGCTTTGCTCTGGTGGGGTTTTATTTTCTGTTGTTGCCGACTATCAAGTTGTTCCGGACGGACGAAAATTCCCATGCCATGATTCTGTTTAACAAAGCCAGTTATTACCCGCTGGCGATGCTTGTTGTTGTCGTTATCAAACTGGTATTCTGATCGGGCAATTTTGAGGAGGTTATCGATGCAGGAATTTGATAGTGCCGAACTTGAAAAATACGATGGTAAAGAGGGTCGACCTATCTATATTGCCTATAAAGGCAAGGTCTATGATGTAAGCAACAGCAAGTTCTGGAAAAATGGTCTGCACATGAAGCGCCATCATGCCGGCGGGGATCTGACAGCCGACATCCAGGGGGCGCCGCATGAAACCGATGTTTTAGAAAGATATCCGCAGATCGGTACGCTGAAAGAAGAAGCGGCAGACGTTGTGGAATTAGAGATTCCGCGGTCGTTGGATTGGCTCTTGGAAAAATACCCCATGCTCAGGCGCCATCCCCACCCGATGACGGTTCATTTTCCAATTGTTTTTGCGTTTTCCACTTCGGTTTTTAATATTTTATATGTGATTACCGGGATTAAATCACTGGAGATCACCGCCCTGCACTGTGTGGCGGCCGGGATTTTGTTCACCGCCGTTGGCATTGCCACCGGTGCATACACCTGGTGGTTAAATTACATGGCGCAACCCATGCGGGCGGTAAAAATTAAAATACCGCTTACCCTCACCCTGCTGGTCACCCAGATCATTATTTTCATCTGGCGCATTTCCGATCCAAATGTCCTGGATTCCATCCAGGGCGCCAGTATTCTTTATCTGATCCTTGTGCTGGCGCTGATTCCGATGATTACGGTTATTGGATGGTTTGGGGCTTCGATGACGTTTCCTGTCGAATAGAAAATTGGTGCAGTCGAATCCTGGGCAGCCCTCTGGGGCCGCTATTCCATCAGGGATTTTCCTGTTTGAACGGGCGATACCGCTTTCCATAATAATGTTCCAAAAACCGGAAGGGCGGCATAAGGGCTTGTAGAAAAAACGTTTGCATAACGGAACGTTTTTTTGACAATCCCTATAAACGGCTCATCGGGCCAAACCGGCCAACGAGTCTCAATCCAGGACTACCTGGCAGGCATCTTCATGACGCTTGCAGGAGATGGATTGGCTGTCCGCTTTGACGCCCACACCCAGAATGCCCATGCGTTTCAATTCAAAGCTATGCGTCAGCGTCAGATTGACGTCTTGAAATGCGCGGTGCAAATCCTGGCTATTGAAGCGATCTTCATCCGGGTGGACGAGGATATGCCGGGTGACAAAATTTTGATACAGGCTCGGATAATATTCTTCCATAAAATAGACGCCCCCGTGTTTCAGCACGCGGGTGACCTCAGCCAAGCCGTCCCGCCAGGCCGGGACATGGTGCAGGAATCCAAAACCAAAGACAGCATCTACAGAATCGTCTCTTAATGGAAGCCGGGCGGCATCCCCCACGCAAAATGAAATGCCGTCGCCGTTATTGCCGTTTATTCGGCGGTGTGCTTTTGCAATCATTTGAAGGTCTAAATCTAGCAGGTAAAGTCGCTCGGGTCGATGCGCTTTCCAAATGAGTTTGGCACCGACACCACGCCCGCAACCCACTTCTAAAATGGTGCCGCCGGTTTTTAAAGCCACCGTGCTTTTAAACCACCGCATTACCAGATGCTGTCCGATATTTCTGGCCGGACTGTTTACAAACCAGCGCTCGAATCTGTTAAGTTTCATGTGACGAGTTTTCAAAATTGGGTTTAAGATGGTTGCCTGAATTATTCGTTGATAAATTCGAAATTCGAATCTCGAAAATCTAAACAAATCTGAATAAAAAATGACCGAAAGCCTGAAATTTAGATTACTTTTACTTGACTGCCAGATGAATGACGGCAATTCCGTTGGTCAGGCTGCGGTAGGTTACCTGTGAAAAACCGATTTTTTTGAGTAATTCTGCAAGTTCATCCGGCAGCGGAAACATGCGGATGGACTCCGGCAGATGGGTGTAAGCTTTTCTGTTGCCGGCAATCAGTTGGCCCAGAAACGGCATGATATAAAACGAGTAAAAATCATATAGCCAGCGGAATACCGGCCAGGTGGGTTTGGAAAACTCCAGGCACATCATTTTCCCACCGGGCTTCAACACACGGTACATTTCTTCAAATCCTTTTTGCATACGGGTAACATTGCGGATACCGAATCCCACCATTGCGGAATCAAAGTGGCGTTCGGGAAAAGAAATGGACTCGGCATTTCCCTGTATGTATCCCAGGCGATCTTCAATTTCGGTGTCGATCACTTTGTGCATGCCGGCCTGGATCATGGCGCGATTAATGTCGTAAATAACGACCCGGCCGGCCGGACCGACCGCCCTGGCAGCCAGAATTGCCAGGTCGCCGGTTCCGCCGCACACATCCAGGATACGGTCACCGGGGGACAAATTTAACATTCTGACAGCTAAACGTTTCCAGGCGTAATGAATTCCGAAACTTAACAGGGTATTCATAAAATCATAATGATGGGCTACCGAATTAAAATGCTGTATGACCCGGTCGTTTTTATCCATGGTGTTGATGCGCTCATAACCGAAGTAAGTCTCATCAGCACCTTTGGGCCTGTCGTTAATTTGCGTCTGGCGTCCTTTTTCTTCGAGCCATTCCATCTTTTTGCCTATCCCCATGAGAAAATAAATACATACTTTTCGGTAAAATTTGCCGAATTTAAAGATAACATAATCAGATTAACGTTGAAGTTCAACCTGAAGGACCGACTTTCAGCGTTAGGCCGCCGGACCAAAGGCTGATTGATTCACCCGGTTTTATGCTCAGATAACGAAGATGGTCAATGATTTGACAACCTTTAACCACCCAACGAAAGTTTACCTGTCCGTAATTTTGGCTAACCCGTCGCACTTATTCGTGAAATTAAAAAGATACATATTATCGGACAAATTGGCATGAATTCTGCTACTTGGAATGGTAATAGCCGTGTGCTGCTATGCGTGTGGCTATATATTCAACCTCTATTCACGCTGTGGTTTACGGCTTGTATCAGGAGGCATTCAGGATGAGTTGCTCTGAAACCAACTACTGTAAAAAGGAAAAAATGTCCATCTGCACCGCCGAAGATCCCAAACAACAGGAAAAATGCAGCTTTTTTGAGAAATCAAGCCACCAGCATCGCTGCATGTATTTTATCTTTGACGAATACTGCGATTGTCTTAACGCGCAGATACAAACGAACCGGTAGATTTTTGGGAAGCAGATGCTAGAATTGAATTGCCCATAAGGGCGGCCTGGCGGGCCGGCCGGGAAAGCCAGTAAAAGCAAATTGTTTATGCGGTGCGGACTTTTGTTAAAAAGCGCTTAGCGCAGTGGAGCGTAAAATCTTGAATTGTTTGAGGGCTTTAGCCCGAGTTTTCTCCGCCTCAGGCGGATTAGTGCAACAAGCTTAGCGCTTTGCAAAACCCGCAAATCGGCTGGAACGGGGTTTTGAAATGGCTTCTAATAATGTTCCGGAATACGGAAGTGCGGCATAAGGGGTTGTAGAAAAAAACGTTTGAATACCGGAGTTTTTTTGACAACCCCTATAGTCCCCCCAATTCCCCTCTTTAGACTTCGGCAAACTTCTTTGCCAGATCATTATCGATTACGTAAATGCAGATTTCCTTGGCGCCCCGTTCCGTATATTTGCATTTTTCGCACAGATTATTGATCAGATAGGTAACATCGTCTCTGATGCGCTTGTCGTATGTTTTAAAATCCTCTGCATCGTAATCCTTGATGGCGCGCCGGAAGTTTTCGTTTTTAAGAAAGGGGTTCAGCACTTTTTCCTTCAGGTTGTGCACGTAACGGTCGTGCATCGACTGGTAAATCTTTGTTTCGGCAATCGGAACATCCTCAACCATAATTTCCTGGGTAAGCGTTTTGGAGGTATACTCCTTCTGGGTTTCATCCCGAAAAGCCTTGCGTTGATTTCGATCGACTTTGGGCCCCAGTAATTTGTTTTCAATGTTTTCCAGAAATTCTTCGGTAATTTCCAGTTTTTCCCCGGTGTAGGTGCAGGTTTCAACCGAACCGATTTCAAAATTAATCGCAAAGAGATAGTTTTGGATCTCTCTGGCAATCTGCTCTTCATTGTAATAGTAGAGGGATTCTTTGACCTCTTGCAGGATCGTGTAATCATACATGCGCAGCAATGAATCCAAAAACCCCGCGGGTATCAAATCTCTGATTTCTTTGCGGGCTTTGGTGAAAAAGTTGCACAGGTCCGACATGTTGATGAGTTTATCTTCTTTGGCATAAATCGAGTAAAATATATTAAAAATGTTGATGGAATCACGGCCCGAGACGCCTTTATCGCCTTCGTTTTCAGATTCACCGATAATTTTACGCCGTCGCTTGGCGGTCAGCCGCTTGCGGTCCTTCTGCATCAGCCAGGTGGGAATATATCCGGTGTAGATTTCCATTTTAAGCAGCTGTAAATTTTCATCACAAAAAAGACGATAGCGGGCCGGGTCGTTAATCCATTCCAGCATGGCGTCGGATTTGGCATTCAGGCGGGTGGCGATAATGACTCTGGCAAAATTGTGAAGAACGCGGGGCAGGAAACGTTCATCGATGTGCCGGCCGAAAATATTACGATAGATCTCCACCTCGGTGGACAGATCCATAACATAAGGGATCTTGATATATTCAACCCGGTCCAAAAACGATTGAAACCCCTGGATGTTTTTTTCATCCTCGGGGTTCATCACCGCCAGCAGCAGGGAATTGACGTTCTCCTCGATGTCTTCGACCTTATGGATACCTTCGCTGATGATGTTGTGCAGCTCGATTAAGCGCTCGGTATTGTGGGATTTGATGTCCATCAGGGCATAAATCCCGTTATTGGTTTTGGCATACTGTGAAAATATGTATTTGACCAGATTGCTGTCCCTGAGCAGATTGTTAATGCGCCGCTGGAGCATCATGTTGCTCATCACATTTTGTTTCATGGGATGGTCGCCGGGGTTAAACACACTGATGCCTTCACCCAGTCGGCGGCTGAATCGATAGGGTCGCGCGTACAGCATCTCAAATACCCGCTGCGGGCTTTTTAACCGGCTTAAAAGCGCTTCGTACAATGAACTGCAGATCGTACAGGGCTGATCTCTGAACACCCATTCATATTCTTTTTCGGTGGAAAGCTGCCATTTGAATTTGTCATTTTTAAATAAATCATCGAAAAATTCCCGCCGATAGTGCTTGGCAATCATCAGCAGGGGATTGTCATGGCTCGGGCACGGGATTTCAACGTGATCTTCAGCCATGTAAGGTGCATGGGAATCATTGAGCAGGTCTTCTGCGTCTGAACTCGAATTTCGCAAACTTCTGCCGCCGCCCGAATTCGTCAGATCGGAGGCGGAACCTTCCAGCAGTCCGGATAGCTGCTTGAGGATGGGATGGGTTTCGTAATCTCTGAATTGGCCGAATATCTTGCGATCAAACCGCCAGACGGTTTCATATCGAAGGCCGGCATCGGTATTGGCGTATTCTTCAAACTTGGTAAGCATATTATTTAAAAAGGTACTTTTGCCGCAGCCCGGCGGTCCCTTAAAGATATAGATCTTGTTTTGCTGGGTGCCGCGTTTAAGCGCTTCCACGAGTTTGACCAGGCGGTTGGCAAACAGGCGGTCGGCAAAAAACGGGTTGTCGGTTCCTTCTACAAAAAGTTTGCTGCAATCATAAGCGGCAAAATTGATGGATTCGGGATCATCGGGGTACTCATCAACACCTTCTCCAACATAGGCCTTCATCATATCGTGAAACACCTGAAAAATATTGCGCGTCACTGTTTTGGGTTCGGCAACCAGTTCGTTGAGAAAGGCCTCAAAGGAAATCGAGGTGCGCTGCTCCTGGGTGCTCATCGTCTGATTAAGATTGAGCATGGCTTTTTTTATACTATCTTCAGTTCCGACATCGACTTCGGCTTCTCGTTCTCCTTTTTTCAGAGCTTTGATGGCTTTTTTCACTTTGCCCATGAGGTCTCTCCGGTCTTAGCTTGCTGCAGGTTTGTGGACATCTGAGTTCGTTAAGGTCACTTTGGAAAGTTTGCGGTCTTTCATCGTGTATAATACCCGCCCCCATTTTATTTCCAGTTGTTTGCCGGCTTCCTCCGTCGGCATTGCCATCCCGGGAATGGGAATGCGAATTTGTTGGGATTCGACTTTTTCCACTTCACTGGTCTCCAGTTTGACGGGTGCACCCCACATATATTCGATGCCGATCATGGTGTTGGCAATAAATTCTTTAACGAGCGGTTTGTCCTCAAAATGGTGATATAAATAAAGGTCTCCGTTTTTTGATTTTTCCGGATCGATGGTGATATAGGGTGGATGATAAAGTGAATCAAAGAGCATCTGGCGATAATCTTCTGCTTTGCGGCTTTTGACATAATATTCCCAGACACCTCTGTTCTGGTTGAGCCGCTTGCCGGCCACAAACAGGTTATTGCGATTGATAAAATCCTGATCCACAAAAGTGTTGATAAACATAAAATCGCCTAAGTTTTCGCGGACATTGTAAACAAAGGCCTGGCCGGCTCCGGTTTTGGCATCAAATTTTGCCCTTTCCCGGGCATCCAGCAGGCGCTTAAATTCAATCGAGTATTTGCCTTTATCCACCAGGTCCTCGATGTAATGGAAAATCCGCATGCCTAAAGCATATGGATTCATGCCCACCCGGGGTAGTGACGTTACGTAAGCATGCGTGCGCGCAAAATCGACCTCGTGCCCTTCAATGCGGTCATCCTGCAGAAAAAGCTTTTCGTGCCAGTAGCTGGCCCAGCCTTCATTCATGATTTTGGTGCGAATCTGGGGTTGGAAAAACAAAGAGGTTTTGCGGACCACTTCGATAACCGGCTTCATCCAGCGGTTTTCTTCCCTGTTTAAAAAATCGGAATGTTCCAGGATATGCTGCACCAGATCCAGCTTTTGATCGGTTCCTTGCTTGAGGCTTTTTTTATAGATGGCATCAAACTCCGGGTATTTTCGGAGCACTTCCGCAAAAAAGGCTTTTTCACCATGATCTTTGCCGGCTTTGATGCAATCATTGTATCTTTCGATTTCTTTTATATACGCGTTGACTTTTATCTGTTTTTGGGATTGTAAAAATTCATCAAAATAAAAATCCAGCATCTTCGTTTTGTTCGTTACCGGCGGCCGGTTCCAGGCCGACAGCTCACTGTGGTATCCCACCAGATTATCGATGCTGCGGGCAAATTCAATGACATAATCCAGCCAGCGACCCTTTTCGGATCGGAATTTAGCGATCATGCGTTTATCCGATAGCGCCCGACCGGTGAAATCATATTCCCAGGTGTGCCGGAAATACAAATTGTTCTGGAAAAAATCGATATGGGCCAGCACATGGTAAAAAATCATGACATTCATCCAGTCCGGATTGTTGTCATTGTAGTATGAGATGGCCGGGCGCGTATTGATCACCGTCTCGTAGGGATTGCTGGGATACAGTTCGTAGCGGCCCTTTTCTTTGAGCACTTCTACGTCATGGACCCAGTAATCATAGAGGGTCGGAATCATCAATTTGGGCGTCAATTCAAGCAAATCCCGGTTGGTGACGATATACTCCAGAGTTTCATCCTGAAACTCCAAACCGGCTTCCCGGGCCCGCTCTTTGCACCCTTCCATTATCTTTTTGGTATGCTGGTCTATTAGTTCCATAATTTGATAAAACCGTTTGCCGGTTAGCCCGTTAAGCCGGTTAATGTCGTTTCGTTATCGTGGAGCGTGTTAAAAGAGAAACGGGCTCAACGGGCAACGGAAAAACCGGACAACCTTTATTCTGAGATAAGGTGCTTTATCCCTTCGATCAGCCTGGGTTCGCCGGTATTTTCCGGCATGACATCCAACCTGATTAATTCCGGCTTTTCCGTCAACAGCCCGGATTTTTTTAAATATTTTTCAACTTCGGTGTTGTGAGTTGCTTCCTGTGTGTGTTCGGCAATGGAAATGCCGACCCGACTGGCGTAGCGCAGCATTTTTTCCAATTGCGGAAGGGATTCTTTGCCGTCTGTGTCCCAATCATCACCGTCGGTGCCATGAAAGATGTAAATATTGTAATCCCGGGACAGGTTTTCTTTTTCAACAATTTCGTTGACCAAACGGTAGGCGGAAGACACCTGGGTGCCGCCGGCCACCGCCGAATTGTAGTAAGTGTAAAAGTCTTTTACTTCTGAGGCTTCGGTGTCATGCAGAACAAAACGCGTTTCCACCTGCATGGCATACTGATATAAGAGCCAGCTGTAAATGAGCACATGCTGAGCAACCACCAACTCCGTTGACCTGCCGGCCATCGAACCGGAATAATCCCGCAGGAAAAAGACCATGGCCTGGGATTCATAGTCTTTTTCACGGGACAGCACCCGATAGACCATGTCAGCGGGCGAAACCAGAAATTCTGACGGATCGATAGCGTTGATGTCGGGCAGATTTCCTAGATGAATGTTGGTTTCGACAATTTTTTTAAGGGTGGCTTTTTTGTCCAGCAGCTGACCGAAGCCGCGGTGACGGTCGGTCAGGTCATAGGTGTAGCGGGTGAGTGATCTTTTTTTACCCTTGTCCTTGAGATTCGGCAGTTGAAATTTTTCGGTCAGGATGCGGCCCAGATCATAAGCGTTGGATTCCATTTCGTGCTGGGCACCTTCTCCCTGCCCCGGACCGGTACCATCACCCCCATCGGGTTCATGGAGGGGTTGCTCACCGATTACCTCGCCTTCTTCCCCATCGCCGGAGCCGCCATAGGGCTCTTCTTCGGATGCCTGCAATGACGGGTCATGGATAAATTTCTCTTCAACGGTGGAAGGAACGACCACAACCTTATCTTTGCCCCCTTTGCCCGGTTTGATCAAACGGCCCACGTTTATCTTACGCGGAAACCCGTCCTCTTCGCGCTGTTTATCCCGTTCCAACAGTTCATCGATGGATCGCAGGCTGGTGCTATGGGTGCTTTGCATCGCGGCGATGCCCTGCAAAAAAGTTAAATCATCATAGTTGTAGATATTCTGAAATTTGCGATATGATTTTGAGGATCCAGCTTTGCCGCTAATGGGAAAGCGGTGGGTGTCAACAGCTTCCAACTCAGCCAGAATCTTGCGTTCCCGGTCGGGCGTCAGCCCTTTTTCTTTCAGACGCTTAAAAAGCTGTTTGCTTTTTGGATCCATAATCACTCCGGCCGTTAGGCTTCAGGCAAAGTCCAGGAAGGACTTTGCGAAAATACCTGTAATCTCTGCGCTATTCAAATTATCATGAGGTTTGGGGGTTACTTCTTTTCTATTCTTCATTAAGGATAAATAGTTTAATGATTTATGTATGCTTCCTCTAAATATTTCGGAAATGAGCAATTTTTTGAATAAGAGTTGGAAACAGGGAAGTTTTTTGAGGAGCAAGGCCGCACAAAGTTTTTAGCCTGAGGCGTACTTGCCGTACGTTGAAGGCTAAAAACTGCGGAGAACGCAGCTCCTCGGAAAAATCCCCTGTTTCCATTACTTTTCATCTTCCTGCGTACAGAAGTACTCGATGGTTTTTTGCGCACAGGTCTGGCAGTATCCCAGTTTCTTAAGCATGGTTTCGATCATGCGATCGTAAAGTTTCTGGTTTTCTTCATTGGTGCGGTTGGCCAATGCACCAATTAAGCTGCCGGCTCCGGCGATATCGGATTTGAGGCGCACGTCGGTGACGGCTTTAACCAGCTCCAGATTGTCCATAAAGTCATAATCCGGATCGACCGAGATTTTCTGACCATAAATCTTACGGATCGATGTTCGAAAAGACTCGCGCTGTTCTTCGGTTTTAAGCCCCAGTCGCTCTTCAACACTGTTGATGTAACGTTCATCGATCTTTAAGGCCTTCAGCTCCCCGCTCTGCGGGTCTTTGTATTTCCACATTTTATCGGGGCCCAGGTTTTCGGCATCGATTCCGATGATCATGTTCACATAGTTCATGACATCCTTGCGAATGGCATAGGGCTCGTCCATATACGCATTGAACATCTCGGTCATTATCCGCTCGCGGTACAATCCTTTAGCCGTTTTGAGATCTTCAAGGTATTTGGCCCGATCATTGGCCTCGGTCACATAATCCAGAACGATGCGTTCCAGCGCTTTAAAAATGTCGTAGGCAAACATGCACCGGCCTTCATTGGTTTCAGAACTTTCAATCAACAGCTGGATGGCCCGGCCCAGATTCCGTTGCCCCAGGCCTTTCTGACCAAAGCGGTTGATGATTTCCGGGTCCTGGTTGAGGGTGTCGATGACTTCCGCCAATGTTTTAATGCTTTTTTCGCCGGCGACCTCTCCGGCGGCCAGCTTCATGGTCTCCACCGGTGTCAGTTTTTCGGAGCGCGGCAGGCGGCTCAAAACGGAAGCGACCGAAGCGGAGTAATTCAGATTGGGATCCTGGTGCAAATCTTCGCGGGTCAGGGTGGTGCGGGTTTCGCTCCCGATGGTATAAGCGGTCAGCTCTTTCTGGAGCTTGTAGTTGGTATTGTGGGACACATAGCAGATTCGACAGCGGTCGACGATGGGCGCTTCTTCTTTTTCCGACAGAAAGCGGTGAAATTCGGAGTTGTTGCTGGTGGCCACAATCAACGTATCAATCGGCCACTTGAAGCCGTCGATCTCGATGTTGCGGTTTTGAATGACACCCAGATAGACCTGAACAAGGTCTTTTTTGTTTTTGTATATTTCGTCGCTGAAATGAATCCCTCCCCCGGCAACCCGCGCCAGGGCGCCACGGCGCAAATCAAAACGGTACGGGTTGTTGGTGTCGGTAATGTGCAGCAAGCGCTGAATGGACTCTTCGCCCAGCAGATCCACAGCTGAAGAGGTGATTTTGTCTTTGGCCGGATATTTTCCGGTCACCGTGCCCAGGCTCTCGGTCAACGGTACCGGCGTGATCTCGATGAATTTGAGCATTTCATCGACATTTCCGCTGCAATGGTCGCGGATATCCATCCAGATATAGCCGCTGCAAGCGCCTAATGGCCGATAATTTTCATATAATTTTTCAATATCCTTATCGGAAAAACCGATCTGTTTGGCCAAAAATTCCTTGTTTTCATCTGCATCATCAAACAGATTCATGGCCAGAATCATGGGGTCTTCATAGGTCTGGGATTCAATTGTAGGAATCTTGCCGTAGTTGCCGAGCTTGTCCAGATGCAAGAATTTAAAGGTAAACTTGCGATTTTTTTCCTGGGCCAGAAAACTACGATATTTGCCGGCCAGAAATTCCACTAAAAATGTTTTGCCGTTGCCCGGCTCACCGACAAGGACAAAGGCCATTTCCTTGGAGGAACCATTTTCGGCTGCATCTTTCACATATGAAACGAAACTGTTGATTTCATCATACATGCCGATAACGTGTTTGGCGCCATTGCGGAAGATTTTAAAGTCATAGGTTGTCTTGCCGTTCACCACCACTTTTTCAATTTCGCTTTCCAGGATCATGCGAGTGACACTCTGGAAGGCGTTTTCAAATCGCAGCTTGCCGTCTTTGACAGCCGCCAGGTGCTGATGAAGGGTTTTTGGATTTTTAGACATTTTTCCTCCCATCGCTAATAATGGTTAAATTTTGGCCAAGAAATCTTCCTATTTCCGAATATCGGCCGAATACGACTGCTTCTGAAAGTTTTTATCCATTATATCGGATTTTCAACGCATTTATTCCCCTGGGAATACCGCTTTCCGCTCCGGACAGATTGTCAAATGAATTTTCAAACAAATTGGGATAAATTTCAGATGTTTTTTTATTGATTCCCCAGCAGCGCTCTATACCAATGAGTAATCATAAAACCGGGTTTGGCAACCATAATCTTTGGAAAAATTTAACAGTTTTTTGACGTTAGCTGCATTTATTTCTGGCAGCTGTAACACCCTTCAAAGCTGTCGTTCGCACCGGCGGCTGACACTTTGGTTTGCGACATCAATTATTAGAATCCGTGCGAAACATTGAAATCCGCCAAATTTCTTAGTTTATCGGGCATATAATCGTCAATCTGATAGAACTTTCACCCTGACTTTGTCGCTATTTGAGAATCACTCCTTACAACACATCTACATGTATAGATGCAAAAATGGTACCATTAGTTTCGAAATATGTAATTAAATCGAATAATAAAGGTTCAGAGGTTCAGGGTTCAAAGGTCAGATGACAGAAGACAGAAGTCAGAGAACAGAAGTCAGAAAACAGAAAACAGATGACAGATTACAGACAAGGTGTTTCATCTTCCAGTTTTTACTATCCGCCTTCTGTCTTCTGATCTCTGTCCTCTGACGACTGGATCTTTAGACGGAGTGCCTGCGGACCAGCATCAGCGTATTTCCAATCACGCTGATACTGCTCAAAAGCATGGCGCAAACAGCCACCAGCGGCGTCAGCAGGCCGCTCATGGCAATGGGGATACTGATGACATTGTACGCGAAGGTGAAGACCAGGTTCTGGTGAATTTTTTGATTGACCGCACCGGCAAATGTCAAAAAGTCGATGATCTGTTCGGGTTCAGCCCGCATCAGAGTCACGGCAGCCACATCTTCCCCCAGATGCGCCCCGGAATGGATTGCCAGCGAAAGATCGGCCTGAACCAGAGCAGGAGCGTCATTGATGCCGTCACCGACCATGGCCACAAGGTGGTTTTGCTTCTGTAAGGCTTTAACAGCGGTAACTTTATCACCCGGTGCCTGGTCGCCGAAGGCCTCCTGAATGCCGATAGCCTCAGCAATTGCAAGCGTTGTCTCGTTTCCGTCACCGGAAACCAGCTGGGTCCTTATCCCGCGATGCTGCAATCTTGCAACTGTCGTTCTGGTGCTCTCGCGAATGGTGTCTCCAAAAACAAAAATAGCGGCAGGCTGATCGCCGATAGCCATAAACACATATGAATCTGTTGATGCCTGCTGTAAGCAACTGAAATGAGATCCTTTTTTAAAGTCGGCGATTGTGTCCCCCATAAAACCCGGTGAGCCGATCTTTAAAATGTGGCCTTCAAAATTGCCTGATACGCCGTTTTCGGCCGCTTGAATATCATCGATTTTGGCCGGCTGAATATTTCTTTTTTGGGCCTGGCGCAGAATTTCCTGAGCGATAAAATGGTCTGAATTTTTTTCAAGACCGGCCGCCAGATTAAGCACGCGGTCTTTGCCATGGGGACCCAGCGTGACAATTTCCTGCAGGGTCCAGTTGCCGTGCGTGACGGTACCGGTTTTGTCAAATATGAAAACACTTACGCCTTGCGCCACGTCAAAAGCCGCAAAATCCCGTACCAGAATCCCTTTTTTCCCGGCAATCGATATCCCGGCCACCCGGGCCAGGGGAATGGCAATTCCCAGCGCGCAGGGGCAGGAGATGACCATAACGGTCACGGCTCGCAGGATTGATGCTTCCACCGTTATACCGCTGAGGCTGCATATTAAGCCGGTGGCTGCCGCAAGCATTAGAATGACGGGAACGAACCACTGCAAGATAACATCGGTTTTGCCCTCGATGGGCAATTTGGTCAGCAGCGTTTTTTCAATGATCTGCATCATCTGCCCCAGGGTGGCGTCATGGCCGACCTTTTCGGCGGTGACTTTAAATTCGCCCTGCTGGACCCGGGTCCCGCTTCTGATAAAATCACCGGGTTTTTTGGAGACGGGCACGGGTTCGCCGGTCAGCGAAGATTCATCCACTGTACCGCTGCCCGTCAGGATGC
>Ga0265306_10000166_pt1 | contig 28072 bp, 26 predicted proteins | sample Helome_3_FD_192493 | JGI IMG/M metagenome (GOLD analysis project Ga0265306, IMG submission 192493) | Marine sediment microbial communities from subtidal zone of North Sea - Hel_20160420 (Illumina Assembly) | ecosystem: Environmental > Aquatic > Marine > Subtidal zone > Sediment ... | reverse complement strand
GCAAACTCATGCATAAAGGAGCGTAACGAAAGAACAGAAATCATATATAATATAATGGGTTAAATGCAAATTCAGCATTGTGCCAATCGGCCGCTTTGAGATTACAGGCTGTTCTTTCGCAACGCTCCCTAATGCATTCAGATCCGCCTGCGGCGGACCCGATTTCGCTGCTGATAATTCATTCCGCTATTGATATGGGCTGGGCAGAAAAACTCCCCGACCCCTCATCTTTATAGTAACGGTTTTTATCGTTCGATGGACCTAAAAAGGCTAAAACCAATGGTTGACATTCGTCTTTATGGCAAACTGCGTCGCTACATCAGTGAATCCAAGGCGGGTCAAGGCAATGTGATGAAAGTCACCCCACGGCCGGAGGAAACATTGGAGCAACTGTTGGCTCGCATCGGAATCCCGCTTGGCGATATCTATACTATTTTCTTCAATTCCAGACTGCTTGTATCCCGCAGTCAAATGGCCTACTGGATGCGGTATCAGCAGGTTCACGAAAACCCGCTCGAGTGGAAGCTGGACGTTGCGGTCAAGGCGGGGGACCGGGTCGGTCTTTTTGGAAGAGACATGGCGGCCCTGGTTATCTAAGATGCAGCGGGCCGCAAATTTATCGCGTTTAACGAAGTCAAAATTGGCCTGTCAGTGCCCGGGCTGGCCGATTTAATCTTAAGGCAACTCGTCGGTGATCGCCACGCCACGGAGATGATGTTCACAGGGAGATTTCTGGAGCCCGAACAAGCGCAACAAATCGGCCCGGTGGATGCGGTGTTTTCCGCAGAAGATCTGGACAAGGAAGCAATTGCCAAAATCCCGGCCCTGGCGGCCCTGCCGCCTGAGGGACTTACGCTGATTAAAAATAATCGCGTTGAAGCGGTGCGGTCACGATTTGACAAAATGCGCGAATCCGAAACCGATGGATTCCTGAGCTGTTGGTTCAACCCATCCGTTCAGGAGCTATTGAGGGCGGCTGCCGAAAAGTTTTAAGATAGGCTCTAAATATATTCATATACAAAGTCCCTGAAAAACGAATGTTTGACACTTTGCGGTTGACCCGGTGGGCCGGGTTGAGATAATCTTTGCCAAAAATTATACTGCGCGATGTGTGGCTTAAGATCTTACGATGGAATTTGATAGAGGCAAGATTACATTTATTTTTCTGGGTATCCTGGTGCTGGTTGCCGTGGGGGTTGTGTTGAAATCCGCGCAATCGGTCATTCTTCCGCTGATTATTGCCTGGCTGCTGTCATTTCTGATCGGTCCGGCGATTAATTTTATGACGGCCCGCAAAATACCCGCCACCCTGGCGGTTGTTATCATCCTGATAATTTTAGTGGGTATTTTTTATCTGTCCTTCACATTTTTGTTTGCACGGTTTTCCGCATTTGCCGCCGCCTACCCGAAATACCACGCGCGCTTCACAGATCTGATCACTCTGGTCTCCAGCAAATGGAACCTGGAGTTTGATCCCCTGGCGGGTATCAACTGGGGGCAAAACATCGGCCGTTTTCTGGCATCTCTTTCGCGATCCATTTTTGTGTTTGTCTCTCAGCTCGTCCTGGTCCTTATATTTCTCTTCTTTATCTTGCTGGGCAAACCTTTTTTCCGCTACAAAATTCTCAAGTCTTTTTCAGCCGAAAATGCCGACCAGATCAGCCAGATTACGTTTTCCATTACCGGGCAGATTCGGCGCTATTTGTCTTTGCAATTTTTGATAAGTTCTACCACCGGTGTTCTGGTATGGCTGGCGCTGGAATTAATCGGGGTGGATTTTGCCGTTACCTGGGGGGCGCTGGCGTTTTTTCTTAATTTTATTCCAACGGTCGGCTCAATAGTGGCTTCCATTCCCCCTGTTTTGCTTGCGCTGGTTCAATATTATCCGTCATTGTGGCCCGCCGTCGTCACCCTTTTATCAGTGACCACCATCCAGATGGGCATGGGAAACGCCCTGGCTCCCAAGATCATGGGGGACCAGTTGAACTTAAGCCCTGTGGTGATTTTGCTTTCACTTTTATTCTGGGGCTGGTTGTGGGGATTTGTTGGGGCGCTTATTTCCATACCGATCGCAGCTGCCATTAAAATCGTCTGTGAAAACATCAAAACACTGCATCCCATAAGCGTGATGATGGGATCCGGCAAGACCTATATGCGCGAATTTAAAGAATGACCAGGCATTGACCCCCAAATATACAGCTTTAAACTTCCTCAACCCCTGCCTGCCGATAATTTAATTTTCAAATATTTTTAATCAACGGAATTGGGATATAAGTGGTTGTAGAAAAAAACGTTGAAATAACGGAACGTTTTTTTGACAACCACTATAATTGGTGGGAACGGCATCTTGCCGCGATACAAGCGCATTTCGAGGACGAGCAACAAAGCTATCGGGCAAAAGATGGGCCTTTGGAAGTAAGTTTTACCAGCCGGCCTCTTTTTTGATCGACCTGAGCATCAGCACCAGGCAAGCCTTCAAAGTAGCATTCACATTTTCGCCGGTTACGGCGCTGCCGGCAAATGACGGCACTTTGAGCTGATGATTGTAAGCTTTTTCCATTTCTTCAACCGACATTAACGGAACGCCTTCAGCAGCAAGGTCGCGCTTGTTGTACTGCAGAACAAGTGGCAGCTCCATGATATTGAGGCCGTAGCTCTTTAAATTTAGTGCGAGGTCTTTTAAGGAAAGAATGTTCTTTTCATGGCGGATTTTAAGGGAGTCTGCGACAAAGACAACGGCGTCAGCGCCTTTAAGGACCAGTTTCCGGGTCGAACTGTATTTCACCTGGCCTGGTACCGTATACAACTGAACCCGGACATCGCAACCCTTAATTTTACCCACACCCATGGGTACAAAATCAAAAAAGAGCGTCAAATCTCCTTTTGTTTTAATGGAGATCATCTCATCGGTCATTAACTTACGGCTTTTTTGGAAAATATACTGCAAATTTGATGTCTTGCCCCCCCTGCCGGGGCCATAGTATACGAGCTTACACTCCACCTCCCGCTTTTTTAGATTAATAATGGCCATATGTTTTAATTAATTTTGCTTTAAATATATGAAATAATTATTAATAGACCTTAAGCGAAATTTCATGAAATCAAGTGCTTTGAGGGCCAACTGTAAGTTTCACTAAAATATCCATTTATGAAATGATTATAAAAAGTTATAAGGAAAGTGTCAATCTGAAAGAAATATAAATTAATAATTTCAATTTCTTATAGTGCTATTTGGCTGTCGCCCTTTTGGTTGCCGGCTATAAAATAACTTCAGATCGACTGCGAATCTCAGCTTTTCCGCGGGATGTTGGCCAAGTGCCACCAAAAATGGAATCAAATGGACAGACCCATTGAAAAGAGAACCATCATATTATTATTGGCATTTTGACCACAAAGCTTTAATTTTCAACGTTTTCCATAATAAGGCGCCAAAATACGGAAGTGCGGTATAAGTGGTTGTAGAAAAAAACATTTTAATATCGGATCGTTTTTTTGACAACCACTATAACAACCACCATAAAGGCAATTGAAATTCCGACCCCCCTGTGCTGTGTGACTGCGTCTGGTCTTCAAGGGGTGTGGTCGGGTTAAAAAATAAAGCCGGAGGTTGGCCTCCGGCTCGAGCAAAATTCAGGAGCTAATATTTCAAAAAAGCATCGGCAAACAGGCGTTTAGCGTAATGGGGCTATTGTTTATAAACGGAGCTTCTTGAGACCGGGACGTCGGTATCCACGGCCTGCTCATCGCCGATCTTCAGCGACTTGTCGATAATGTCGATGGCCTCATCTATCTGTTCTGCGGTGATAATCAATGGCGGTGCTATTACCAGGGTGTCGTACCAGGCGGCCATATACAGGCCCTGCTGCATTGCATCGCCGGCAATTTTGGCCGTCATCAATGCCTTGCCGCTGAGCTTGTCGGCTTTCGTATCAAACGGCTCTTTTGTTTCACGATTCTTCACGATCTCAAGTGCCCAAAAATGTCCGATGCCGCGGACATCGCCGACGCAGATATGATTAGCACCCAGTTCATAAAGTTTTTTCTCCAAATACTGGCTGACTTTTTGGGGTAGGCCGGATTTAAATAATTTGTCATATTCCGCTATGGCTGCCGGAATGGCGGATGCTGCCAGCGGGTGATAGGCGTAAGTGTGCCCGTGACAAAAAAGTTCATTATCAAAGTATTCGGATACCTTATCCGACGAGACGGTGATGCCGGCCGGTGTATAGGCTGCGGTCGACCCTTTGGCGGTCGTTAATATATCAGGTGTGACATTCCAGTTCTCCATGGCAAAGGCCGGGCCGGTGCGAAACCAGCCCGACATGACTTCATCCGCAATCAACAGGACATTGTTTTCATCACATATTTTTCGCAGGATGGGGTAATATTCCGGTGGGGGCACGATGCGGCCGTTAGTTCCCACAACCGGCTCGACAATCATGGCGGCCACGTTGCCTTCTTCTTTAATCATATAATCCAGGTAACGGGCGCATTGCACCTTACAACCCGGATAGGTCATGTCAAACGGGCATCGATAACAGTAATTGTCCGGCGCAAAACACACCCCGTTCACCACACAACGGGCCTGTTCGGCATACCAGCGGCGCGGATCTCCGGTAAACGCCGCGCCGGCCGGTGTGGCACCGTGATAGGAATGATACCGGGAGATGACTTTGTATGCGGGCGCTTTTGATTGCCGCACAATTTTTAATGCGGCTTCATTTGCTTCGGTGCCGCTGGTTGAAAAGAAAAATTTATTCAGGCCTTGCGGCATGACCGTTCGCAGCGCTTCAACCGCCGCCATGGCAGCTTCATTGGCAAAGCCGGGTGCCACATAAGGCAGTTTTTCAGCCTGCTTAATAATTGCGTCAATAACGGCTTTGTTTTTATGGCCCAGGTTGGAACACATCAGCTGAGAGGAAAAATCAATGTAGGACTTTCCCTTATCATCGTAGATATGGATGCCCTCGGCATCCGTTATCAGTAGCGGATTTGCCCACGCGCTCTGGCGACTCCAGGTGCCAAAGGTGTGATCTGTCAACGCTTTGATTTTTTCGACAGCTTGACTCATTTTGTCTGCTCCTTTTTTTAATCGGGTAGCTCGTTAGCGTACCAGAAATCCGGCGCCATCGGATTGGCACGGTTACCCGTCTAATGATGTTGGCTTAAATCAACAGGTCCCCGAAAAGACTGCTAAAATCGCCCGGATTCCTGAAATTTAAAGTTTCCCGCCTGCCGGCATTATATCTCGCCCAGTTTCGCGAGGTGGGCGGAATGCTTTTTACCAATGAGCTTTAAGGCGCGAGCAACTTCAGGCTGCGCTTTTATTTTTACGGCGGCCTCCGTATAATAGCGAACCGCTCTTTCTTCCAGGCGGTGCGCTGCATCCAGGGCTTCTGCTGCGTCCATCTTATCGGCACCCACACATTCTTCGCAAAATGGTGCGCGGATAAAATCCTTGATCGGTTCAAGGATCATTTCGGTTACATTTTCGCGGCGGGTCCGCTGCACGGATTTGACATTTTTATCAATGGTGGCCGCAAACGCTTCAAACATCGGTTTGTGATCCGCGCAGGCCGGATTGTCCACCAGAATTTTATAAAACCCGAGATCCTGTAACTCCAGCTCTTCCGCAAAATTGAGGATACTCCCAAAATTTTCTAAGGGCATGGTTGGCTCTCTTTCATTTAGTTTTGCTTTTGAATTTTTTTTTAGAATTGGTTTTAAAATCGATTCTTAGAACCAGCGTTGAATGACGACCTTAGTATCCGTGAAGAAGTTAAAGATCTCCTGGCCGTGTGCTTTGGTATCGCCAAACATCGAACTGCCGGAACCGCCAAACGGGAAAAAGCTCATCGGTGCCGCGATGCCGATGTTGATACCCACCATGCTTGGTGTGACGCGATACTTGAATTCCCGGGCAGTAGCGCCGTCATTGGTATAAATACAGGCGGCGTTCGCAAAGCCGCGGGTATTGATCAACTCGATGACTTCATTTAGATCTTTGGCCCGAACCACACTGACCACCGGGCCGAAGATTTCTTCTTTGGCGATGGTCATATCGGGTTTGACATTGTCGAATAATGTCGGCCCGACAAAAAATCCATCGGGGTATTCAGCGACCTTAAAATCACGGCCGTCCATGATCAGATCCGCCCCTTCTTCAATACCTTTTTCGATATAGCCCAAGACCTTTTCCTTGTGGGCGGCAGTGGCCAGCGGTCCCATTCCGGACTGTTCATCTAAGCCGCTGCCGACTTTCATCATCTTGGCTGCAGACGCGAATTTTTCAACCAGTTCATCGGCAACATTTCCCACCGGCACCAGCACCGATCCCGACAGGCAGCGCTGCCCCGTACAGCCGTAAAACGAAGTGATCATAGAGGGCATGCCCGCTTCCAGGTCGGCATCCGGCATGACCGCCACAATATTCTTAGCGCCACCCAGTGCCTGAACTCGTTTGCCGGTTTCACCACAGCGCTGGTAGATATATTTGGCTGTGGGTGTTGAGCCCACAAAGGAGATACCTTCAATGTCCGGATGATCCAGCAAACCATTGACCACGTCGCGGGATCCGTGCACCATATTCAGTACGCCTTCGGGCAGACCGACATCTTCAAGAATTTCAAATATTTTGGTTTGCGTCATGGGCACCTGTTCGGAAGGCTTGACGATGAAAGTGTTGCCGGTTACAAGGGCATAGGGCAGAAACCACCAGGCCACCATCCCCGGAAAATTATAGGGGACAATAGCTGCGAAAACACCCAACGGCTGTCGATGGCCCATGCAGTCAATGTCCTTGGCGATGTCTTCCAGGGTATAACCGGTCATCAGCGTGGTGACACCGGTGGCATGCTCAACATTTTCGATCATGCGCCGCACTTCACCGCGTGCCTCATCGATGCACTTGCCCTGCTCGGTGGTCAGGACCCGGGCAATCTCCTCGAAATTTTCTTCAAAGGCTTCTTTCATGCGGAAAAGATAGCGGGCCCGTGTCAACGGCGGTGTGGTTCGCCACTCCCAGTAAGCGTCTTTGGCGGCCTGGACGGCTTTATCCACGTCCACATCGGTGCCGTAGGCAACCTGAGCGATTTTTTCTCCTGCGGCCGGGTTCCAAACGTCGCCAATCGTTTTCGAGTTGGATTCCACCCACTCACCGTTGATATAGTTTTTCATTAATGGCAGAGACATATCGCATCCTCCTTTGCTAATTTCTGATAAAAAATTACCTGAATCTTGCATGAAAATTATACCGTTTTCCATAATAATGTTCCGGAATACGGAAGTGCGGCATAAGGGGTTGTACAAAAAACGTTTGAATACCGCAACGTTTTTTTGACAACCCCGATAAAACTCAATGGAGCGAAGCGACATCGGCAATTCGTCATTTTTTTCGTGGCAGATCAATCGTCATTCCAGAATGAAGGGGAACAATGAAGCGGTATAATTCATCCAAACGACTGCTTTTGAACTGGACTCATTGACGAAGGCAGGCAGAAGGTAACTCGTTGCGGAATCACAATTACTTTGATTTATGAAAAATTAAGAAATATTTTTAATCAAGTAAAACTGGTTTCAAAGCCCCAGATCATGTTCGAAGGCAAGGCGTAAGCCGACTCAAAAACGGAGCATACACGATAGTATGTGAGTATTTTGAATCGGCTTAGAACGCAGCATTCGGGCATTAGATGGGATTTTGAAACCGGTTTTAGGCGCCGCCAATGCCGTATTCGTTTTCATCCTCACCCAGCGCCCCCCAAACTTCTTTCCATTTGCCTTTTGCCTGAGACATCTTTCCATCGATGTCGCTTTTATCATCACTCCATTCAGAAGGGCATTCACGTGCCAGCACCGCGATCCGCTGATCAATATCATCCATTATGGCGTGCAGTTCTTTTATAAGCGGCTCGGCTTTTTCCCTGTCCATTCCCGTCAAGGCATTTGTTTTCTGGGTGACTGCACTCATTTTCGCTTTCCAGGCGGCCAGGTCATTGCCCACACTTTCGCAATAGTCTTTAACATCCATTATTCCCTCCATTTTTGCATGAAAATTAATGTGAAGTGCCTTTTGTTAAAATTTAACCACGAACGTTAAACGCGGAACCTTTTAACCGTTACTTTTTTTCCATTAGCGCATTTTCAATCGCCTGCATCCATTGGGGCGGGTAGGGGACTTTAAAGGCCGCGCTGTCTTTCTCATTGTGATCGTTCAAAAAATCTATTTTAACGAGTGATTGATGCAGGTCTACACCTTTGTGGGTCCGGTCGTGATAAACCCTTGCGATGCGGGCTGCCGGAATCTCCAATTCTATTTTTTTAACCCGGCTGCGGTAAAACAAAGCGTCGGAGAGCAACAGCAAAAAACCGCTGCTGCGGCTGGGTTTGCCCGGCTCCGAGGCGTTTCCGTAAAAGTTCACTCCGAAGCTCATGGCCAGAATCGGCCGGCTGCCGAAACGCGCCTCAATCCATTTGCGGTCGCGCCAGCGCATCCAGGCAATATAGCCAATAATGCCGAAAAAAGCGACTGCAATAAAGACCCATTGTTGTTCACCTAAAAAATGCAAAATGTTCTTTTCCTTGGTGCCGGATATTTAGATAAATTCGGATAAATATATGAGTAACTTCTTGCGCGCCAGATTATGCTTGTATCCGCTATAGCTGCCCATGGCCGCCAGGATGGAATCGGCAATTTCTTCATCCTTTTTGCCTTCGGTGCGCAGCTCCCGTATTTTTTCTGCATTCAGCGCCACCAGCTGTCGAAAGCTTTCCTGATCGCGGGAAAAGAAAACAAAAAATCCCAGGATAAAAACCACGACCGAAGAGACGATGGCGACATACACGTCATATTTGGGGTCCGGGAAAAACGGCCGCAGCAAACTGTCCGGGTTGCCCGCATTCAGCAATGAATACATGGCCACCAGCCCGATCATGATCATCAGAACGTAAATAATATAAAGCAGCGGTTTCGGCAATGATTGCGTATCCTTTGCAAAATGTAAAAAATGGGGAAAAGCCGCGATGCGCTTTTCCCCATTTTAATCAACAGATGAATACAGACACGACCTGCATTAAACCGGTCGCGCCTCCCCTTCTTTCATCGCGGCCCATTGCGCTTCAGCTTCCTGCCAGGCTTCTTCGGAAGCTTCCTTCTCCCAGACTTCCAGGCCGCGTTCCGCCCGGGTGGCGCCGGGTAGAAGGTTGTCCAGGATGATGCCAAGGATGGCGGTCACCGCCATTCCTGTGGTTAAGATGGCCTGCAGGATTTCGCCGAGAACTTTAACAAAGGCACCGGCTCCGCCCCAGTCAATCGGTACCGCATTTGCCGAAAGCAGCGGGCTGAAATGATAGGGCACTGAAAGTCCCGCAAAAAAGGATAGGCCGATGATAAACAGGTTGCGGGAGTTGTTCAAATTGACAATCTGCAGGTTGGACAAACCAACGGATGCAATCATACCGAACAGCCCCACAAACATCGCGCCCACCACCGGTTTGGGAATGGTGGCCAGAGCGGCGCCGAACTTGGCCACAATGGGAATAAACAGCATCACCGCTGCACCGCAGCGCACCACCCGCCGGCTGGCGACGCGGGTAAGACCGATGGAGCCGATGTTTTCAGAATAGGTGGTGGTTCCGTTGGCGGTTTGCAGGATACCGGCAATAAAGCAACCCAGACCTTCAGCTCCCAGGCCTCGGGAAATCATGCGCCCGGTCGGCACAGGGGCCTCGGAAATTCGGGCACAGGCGTAATAATCACCAATGGATTCGATCATGGAAGCCAGATAACCGGCCAGCATGCCGAATGCACCGGCCCATAGCGTTGCACTGCCGAAATCCGGAACGCCCCACTTAAACGGCATCATCGGTTTCAGGCTGAGCCAGGGTGTGGCTGCAATCAGGTCGGTTTTCAGATAGGCCGGGCTGTCCGGAGAAATCATGCCGGTTACCGTACCGATAAGCGATGCCAGCCAGCCGGTGAGAATGGCCAGCAGCACCGGAAAGAGCATGAAGGCTCGGGATTTTTGTGAAAATACCTGGGAGTAAAGAATCAAGGCAAACAGCGTAATCAGGGAAACGATCCAGTTGGTGGCCATCCAGGGCGCACCGATACCGTAGAGTGCCAGCCCGATCATGGCGATGGTGGGGCCGATGACAATCGGGCTGATGATTTTGCGCACATATCCCATGATGCCGGTGTAGCCCAGGACAATTTCAAACACAGAGGCGATCATAATCGCGCCGGCCACGTGCTGGATTTGAATTTGCCACATGGGCTCCGGGCCGGTTAGTTTTTGGGCCGCCACCATGCCGATAATGGCGAATGTGGGCCCCAGAAACGAAAACGTTCCACCCTGAATAACCGGCAGCCGGTTGCCCAGCGGAGACTGCTGGATCAGGGTGCACAGCCCGGAGGTAAAAAAGATGGTTGAAATCATCAATGCCAGCTCTTCCGGGGGCAACTTCATAGCCCCGCCGACAATGAAGGGAATAAGGACCGTGGCGCCGAACATCGTCAGGTACTGCTGGATTCCGAGCAGAACCGCCAGCGGCCACCTGGGTTTACTGCCAAGCGGATAAACAATCCAGTGTTGCTTTTGCTGTGCGTTTTCGTCACTCATTATCTGTTGACCTCCTTATTCGTTTGCCCCCCTGAGGGGATTATTAAAATTTACAAATACCTGCCTTCCTCTGTCGAATTTGAATGCATGTCTACGAACCTATTCAAATTAGATTAGCAAATAATTTTTCAGATCTATGACCAAATGGAATATCGTTTCATGAACCCACGGTTCGGGTCAGGTCGGTATACTGATCGGGCCGCAGGTCCCGGAAAAACTGCCAGCCGTCCCGAACTTCGCGGATGAGCTCTAAGTCAAGATCGGCGATAACGACTTCGTCTTTGTCCTCGCTGCCTTTTACCAGCAGTTGGCCGCGCGGATCAACGAAGTAGCTGGAACCGTAAAATTTGCCGAATTCCCACGGCTTTTCCAAACCGACGCGATTATTGGCACCGATAAATACGCCGTTGGCGACCGCCTGAGCTGGCTGTTCCAATTCCCATAAATATTGGGATTTGCCGGATGTCGTGGCGGAAGGGTTAAACAGGATCTCGGCCCCGTTGAGTGCCAGCAGGCGGGCACATTCAGGAAAATGCCGGTCGTAGCAAATATAAATGCCAATTTTGGCGTAAGCAGTCTGAAATACCGGAAACCCCAGATTGCCTGGTTTGAAATAAAATTTTTCCCAAAAACCCGGCCAGGTGTGGGGAATGTGAATTTTACGAAACTTGCCAAGGTAGGTGCCGTCTGCATCAACGACGGCAGCCGTATTGTAATATACGCCGGCTATTTCCATCTCATAAACCGGAATAACCATGACCATCTGGTATTTTTTGGCATATACGGCCAGCCGTTCGATGGTGGGCCCGGGGGTCGGCTCGGCGGTTTGATACCATTTAATGTCCTGTTCGGCACAAAAATAGGGGCCGTAGAAAATTTCCTGCAGACAGAGGATGTTGACCCCTTTTTTCCCGGCCGCTTCAATGAGCGGGATATGTTTTTGGATCATGGCTTCTTTAATTTCGGCGGGTGTGCCATCATGTCTGGCGTTGGATGCCTGGATGTGGGCGCATTTTACAACTCTGGACATGCATCTCCCCCTTTCAGATACACAACAGGATTTTGCAACTCAAACCCCAATAGAGTATTTTCATTTTGTTGAATTTATCATCATTTATCTTGACAGCCCGATCGCCGTCAAGCTTTTTTCAAATTAATAATCGAAAATAAATCGTCATATAGTAAATTTAGTAATCTAAACCATTATCAATTGACAATTATCCCCTAAAGGCTTAAAATTTCAGCTTTGTTTAAGCTATCCTATCCGGCGATTCAGCGGATGAGAATATCCGATAAATCCAATAATCAGTTAGTTTGACAGGCAAAATGTCATTCTGCTGGATGTCGTTGCTAAGTATCAGGTGTAAGGAGGAAGAATTGTGAGTCATTTAGATAAATTTAAGGAAATGCGCAAAGGGCTTGATCTGGTTCAGGCAATTGCCGAGGCGGACCGCTGCCTGTTGTGCCATGATGCCCCCTGCTCCCAGGGATGCCCGGCCGATACTAAACCGGCTGAATTTATTCGCAAACTTCGTTTTAAAAATATCACCGGTGCCATCCGCACCATTAAAGAAAACAACATTCTGGGAGGAGCCTGTGGGGTTTTGTGTCCGACATCCCGGCTGTGCGAGGAAAAGTGCAGCGCGATGTTTAAATCGCAAAATCGTCCCGCAGGCGCTGATCGATCCATTCAGATCGGTGAAATCCAGCGCTTTTTGGTCGAGCATTCCTGGGAAAGGGGCGTCAAGATATTTGAGAAGCCTGAACCCAGATCAGAAAAAATTGCGGTGGTGGGATCCGGTCCGGGTGGTTTGAGCTGTGCAGCCGAACTGGCCAAAGAGGGCTATCAGGTTACGATTTTTGAGGCCCGACCGGAGCCCGGCGGGGTTTTACGTTACGGGGTTGTTTCCTATCGCTTCGACATGAATTTCCTCGAACATGAACTGGAAGACGTTAAAGCCCTGGGTATTAAATTTCAGTGCAATTCACCGATTGAAGGCAAGAACGCAGCGGAGAAACTCCTGCAAGATGGCTTTGATGCCGTATTTTTGGCGCCGGGGCTGTGGGATGCGGCTACGATTAAACCGGATGGAAAAGACATCCAGGGATTATTTTCATCGGTGGATTATCTTTCGGCTTTGCGTGATGGACATTTTGAGAAGATGGAAAAGAACATCAAGGGCAAAGCCGTTGCGGTTATCGGCGGCGGATCGGTAGCCATGGATTGCATCGAGTCTGCTGTCCGATTGGGTGCGAAAGATGTCTATCTGATCTACCGGCGTTCTTATTCCCAGATGCCGGCCGAACCCGATGAGCGTATCGAGGCCCTGGAAGCCGGGGTCCATTTTGTGCTGCTCAATCAACCGCTGGATTATGTAACCGCTAAAAAGAATCGCCTCAAAGGCTTGAAACTGGTTCGCACCCGCCTGGGAGCGCTGGATGCGTCCGGCAGGCGAAGGCCGGAAGAAATTACCGGCTCCGAATGGACGCTGGATGCTGATGTGGTGATCGAGGCCATCGGTAATAAAGCGCCCGATGAATCTCCCGAGTGGTATCCCAAGGTGGATGTTGATGGCAATAAGCTGATCAAGACCGATCCGGAGACCGGCCGGACTTCGGTTCCAGGCCTTTTTGCCGGTGGTGATATCGTTCGCGGACCGGCTCTGGTGGTTCAGGCGGTTCAGGATGGTAAAGTGGCTGCCCGGGCCATCAAAGAATACCTAAAGCAATAGGTTCAGGGTTCAAAGGTTCGCTTTTAACCAACCCTGAACGGTGAACCCAGAAACTTTGAACCTTTGAAGAAGGAGGAACAATCGTGGTTAACAACGTTGATTTATCCATAGATTTTTGCGGTGTACAATTTAAAAATCCGTTTCTACTCTCATCATCACCGGTTTCGAACAGCGCCGAGATGGTGGCGCGATCATTTGATGCCGGCTGGAGCGGGGTGGTGTTTAAAACCCTGAATTCAGATCGCCTGCCGATCGTTCATCCTTCGCCACGCATGCATTGCGTTGATTACGGCAGCAAAAAGGAAATGGCAGTGCAAAACGTCGAGATGATCTCCGATCGTCCGTTGAAACACAACCTCACGGAGTTCCTGTATCTGAAAAAGAATTACCCGGATCATCCCATTATTGCCAGCATCATGGGGTTTTTCACCGATGAATGGGTGTATCTGGCCAAAGCCGCTGAAGACAACGGGGCCGATATGCTGGAGCTTAACTTTTCCTGCCCGCATATGTGTATCGAAGGGGCCGGTCATAAGGTCGGGCAGGCCTTTCAGTTGCTCGAAGGTTTCACCGCAGCGGTTAAAGAGGTGGTATCCATTCCGGTGATCGCCAAAATGACCCCCAACATTACAGACATGAACGAACCGGCCATGTATGCTAAAAAAGGGGGCGCGGATGCTATTTCCGCCATCAATACCGTCCGGGGCATTTCTTCGGTGGGCCTGGATGATTTTGTTCCCACACCCAATGTTTTTGGCAAAGGGGCCATCAGCGGAACCTCGGGGCCGGCCGTGCGCCCCATTGGATTAAACTTCATCGCCTCCATGGCCCAGAACGATCAGCTGAACCTGCCGCTTTCCGGCATCGGCGGTATTGAGACCTGGATCGATGCTCTGGAATATATGCTGCTGGGAGCCTCAACGATTCAGGTGACCAGCGGGATTATGCACTACGGCTACCGGATCGTCGATGACATGATCGAAGGCCTTTCGGATTATATGATCGAACGAGGCGTCGGGCAGATCTCGGATCTGGTGGGCAAAGCATTGCCGAACCTTCATGAAACCGAGGCCTTTGATCTGGAGCGTCAGGGAATTGCCCAGTATGATATGGATAAGTGCATCGGCTGCGGGCAATGCTACATTGTCTGCCAGGATGCCGCCGGCCAGGCCATTGAATGGGATGCCGAAAGCCGGCGACCCAATTTGATCGAAGACAAATGTTTAAGCTGTATGCTGTGCAAATTTGTCTGTCCGGTTCCCGACCTGATTTCTCACAAGGAAATGCCCAAAGAGTGGAAACGTCAAGAGACTGCCGTAATGGACAGCAGTCTGGAAAAAGACATAAAATACGAGCCATTTACAAAGGAGGGTCCAAATGAGTGTGTTATTTAAAGGCGGTACGATCGTCAATGCCAGCGGTCGCTATGTGGCCGATATATTCGCAGACGGCGACAAAATAAAAGCGATCGGAACCGACCTGGACAACCCGGCTGATGAAGTGGTCGATGCCAAGGGACTTTATGTTCTGCCCGGCGCCATTGACCCGCATACCCACATTTCCATGCCGTTTATGGGAACTTACGCTCAGGATGATTATGAAAGCGGCACCATCGCAGCCGCCTGCGGCGGTGTGACCTGTGTGGTGGATTTTGACCTGCAGCAAAAGGGCGAAACCCTGCTCGAAGCCCTGGAGCGCAAAAAGGCGCTGGCGGAAGGCAAGGCTGTGGTTGATTATTCCCTGCATCCGGCAGTCATGGATCCCAGACCGGAAGTCATCGAGGAAGTCAAGGCGGCCTGCCTGGATTACGGCACCCCCAGTTTTAAGATTTTTATGGTCTACGACTTCCGTGTCGATGATGCCACCATGATCAAGCTTTTGGAGCAGACCAAACAACATGGCGGCCTGGTCCAGGTGCATGCTGAAAATGTTCACATTATTGATCACATGAATGCGGTGCTGGAAAAGGAAGGCAAACTGGAACCTTACTACCATGCGGTCAGTCGCCCGAATCTGGCTGAAGAGGAAGCCATCTACCGGGCGTCTAAAATGGTCGAGATGACCGGATCCCGAATTTACATCGTTCATCTGTCTTCAAAAGAAGGTCTCTGGATTGTCAAAGAGGCGCGTGATCGCGGCGTGAACGTCTATGCCGAGACCTGCCCGCAGTATCTCCTGCTGGATGATGAGCGCTACAGGGAGCCGGACTGGAACGGCGCCAAGTATGTCATGTCACCACCGCTGCGAACCAAAGAAAGCAACGCGGCCCTGTGGGAAGGCTTGCGGGGGGGTGATCTGCAGGTTGTTGCCACCGACCATTGTCCGTTTGACTTTAACGGTAAAAAGGATATGAACGGCAAAGACGATTACAAAAAAATTCCCAATGGCGCACCGGGAATCGAAACACTGTTAATCATGCTGCATTCGGAAGGCGTGGCCAAAGGGCGGATCAGCCTTGAGAAGATGGTGAATGTGCTTTCATCCGGCACTGCCCGCATGTTCGGTCTCAAAGACAAGGGTGAAATCGCGGTCGGCAAAGATGCTGACATTGTGATCTTTAATCCGGATCAAAAATTTACCGTCACCCAGAGCAAACTGCATATGAACGTTGATTATACCCCCTATGAAGGATTTGAGGTCACCGGTATGCCGAAAGCGGTTTATTCGCGCGGCAAAAAAGTGTCCCAATGGAATGGCGATCAGATGGAGTTTGTCGGTGAGGTCGGTCGGGGGCGGTTTATCAAGAGGGAGCCCTTCGAAAATTTCTAAAATTGGCTTGAAAACATTCATCTCTTGCCCGAGGGTGGCGTTAATCCTCGTCGAAAGGCGCTTGCGTACTAAATGTACGCTGCGCTTTTACACCTCCTCTTAGCCTTGCCCTCGAACAAGATCTAAACATTTTAAAGCCAATTTAGTAACTTCTATAATAAAAAGGTGCAGGAAATATTTCCTGCACCTTTTTATTTGTTTATAGAAATAGATTTGTAATCCCGTTTATCCGGGATAACACAGCCCTGGGCGCCTGTCCGCCGCAGGCGGGTTAGATGCATTTTTGAGATAGGTTTTATTTTTCGTTGGCGGACTGCAGCATGGCGTGCAGCAGAACGTTGGCGCCGGCTTCACAGTCTTCCCAGGTGGTGTCTTCGACTTCCACGTGGCTGCGGCCACCGATGCTGGGGACAAATATCATCGCCGTCGGGCAAACCTGATTCATATAACTGGCATCATGTCCGGCACCGCTGACCATATGCAGGCTTGAATAACCCTGCTCAGCGGCCACATCCAGAATGCGCTGTACCAGTTTTTCATCAAAGGGCGAATGCTCCACCCGCCAGGTTTCTTCTATCTTAATCGGGCAGCCCCTGCGCGCTGCGATATCTTCAAAGTCCTTGCGGACGAGCTCCCAGGCTTTCATGGCGAGTGCATCGTCCCAGGAGCGGATGTCCACCGTAAAGTGAACTTTATCCGGAATAATATTTCTGGAATTGGGATAATTCTGTATTTCACCAACCGTGGCCACCATATTGCCACCCATACGGTCCGGAAGGGCATTGACTTTTAAAATCATCTCAGCAGCGGCGCACAGGGCATCATGCCGGCCCTCCATGGGGGTCGGCCCGACCTGATTCGCCTCTCCCGCAAGATAGACATCATACCAGTGCAGGCACAGGATTCCTTTGGGGGCACCGATTTTTTTGCCCTCGCGTTCCAGCATCGGTCCCTGTTCGATATGATATTCGTAATAGCAGTGTACCGGCCATTTTGAAGCCGGCACGCTTCCTTTGTATCCGATGCGGATGAGTTCATCTTCAAAGCGTTTGCCGTTAATGTCGGTCCGGTCATAGACCCAGTCGCGCTCGAGCGCTCCGGCCCATACCCCGGAAGCCACCATCGCTGGGGCGAAACGGGAACCCTCCTCGTTGGTCCAATCGACAATCATAATGGGCCGTTCGGTTTCGATGTTGTTTTCACTCAGAGTCCGCAGAACCTCTAGCGGCCCCATTACACCGAGAATCCCATCAAAGCGCCCGCCTTTGGGCTGGGAATCAATGTGCGAGCCGCTCATTACCGGTGCCAGGTCATTGCTTTTTCCGGGGCGCTTGCCAAATATGTTGCCCATTTCATCGATCGTAATTTCCAGAACCAATTCTTCAAGCCATCTTACAAAAAGATCTCTGGCCTGTTTGTCTTCATCCGAAAGCGTTAAACGCTGGACACCGCCGCCCGGTGTTGCCCCGATTTTAGCCATTTCCTCCAGGGCGCCTTGCAAGCGCTTGCCGTTCACGCGTAATTCTGTATGATTCATAAGTCACCTCCATAAATTCAATTAATCTTGCATGAAAATAGATGAGAATAGTTTTTGTTAATATCTTAAAGTAAGCTCAAATAAGAATATCATTAATAGCATTTAACTCAAAAAAGAAAACCGGATTTTTATCTTTTTTATTTCTCATCTATTTTCACCCTGCGGGCGAGACGGAGGCTTCCATCTGCTGCGTTACCTGCCCGCCATCGCGAGCCGCTCAGGCGAGGCGGGCGGGTTAAGGGCGAAGCATAGTTCAACTATAGCTTCGCCCTGAAATGTCCCGTTCCGTTGGATGACGCATCTGATTTTTTAATATTAAGGTGCGCCTCCTTGCAGTTGAGAGCCTCCAACTCGTGCAAGATTTTACTTACACATCTGACGCGATTGACACAAATTCATTTATTCTTATCTTTTGATAAGGTTTGAAATGTCCAATGATTTGATAATCCAAAAAGTTACGCAGGAGGTGAAAATATGGCTGAATGGTTTCCGCTTCCCCAACACCTGACTGAACCGCATCCGGGGCATGAAGCCCATCTGTGCATGGCCGAAAATGTGGGGTTCGTAAAGAACAACCTGGAAAAATACAAAGATTATGTCCGTAACCCCCAGTTTGTCTGCAAAAATTGCGGCCGTGCCGCAGCCAGAGGAGAGAATCTTTGCAGCCCCGATGCATTATAAAATCAGCGCTTGGCTGTCATAAACATTGACTGTATGTGTATTGAACGTCGCTTGAATTTACCACAAAGTTCACGAGCCCACCCGCCGTGGGTGCAAGGCCCGCCCTCCAGCCAAGCAGGCAAGGCGGGGGGTACACCAAGCGAAAAGTTGAAATTTAAATATCCATCTTCGCGGCTTTTCGTGAGCGCTGTGGTGAAATAGTGGCTAAAAACTGTCTAAAGGCCAAACACCCCGCAGCGGTCATTGAATCTTTCCAATCAATAAGTTCAATTTCAATCCGCCATGCCGAATGGGAATGGATTGAGTTTGAAACGGCAGCTTGTCTGCTGCCGCTCGGCCGGGCGCTATCAGTACCAGCTTCCATCCCTGATAGGCCTGCTTGAGCCTGTCACCCATGGCATGCAAAAATTTTTCTGATGCCTGTCTTCCGCCCAGCCGGCGACCATAAGGTGGGTTGATGCAGATCATCCCGATCCGGTCGGTCAGTTCAAGCGGATCAAGATCAAAATAATCAATGTGGCGAACCTGGACCGCATCGGCCAGATGGTACTTCTGAATACAGCTTTCAAGTTTTTGGCAGGCCTCGTGGTCGGTATCCGAGGCAAAGATCAATGGCCGGCGGGCCTGAACGATCCCGGATTGGGCCTCGCGCTTGATGTAATTCCAGCGCTTCTCGATAAATGATGGCCAGCGTGTAAACGCAAATTCCCGAAACCAGCCGGCTGGTATCCGTTTGGCCATCAGGGCAGCTTCAAGTGAAAAGGTACCGGTACCGCACAACGGATCCAATAAAGGCTCGCAACCATCGTAGCCGGCCAAAAATAATGCGCCTGCAGCAAGGGTCTCACGCAGCGGTGCTTTGCCGGTATGTTCTTTGAGGCCGCGTTTGTAAAGAAGATCACCGCTGCTGTCAATCGATGCGGTAAAACGATCGTCAATGCCCCGCACATAAATATTTTGATGGCCCCACGCGGTCTTTGGAACGTTTTGATCGAATTCAAGGCCAGACAGGCGGTCGCTGACGGCCTTTTTGATTCTTTCTGCAATCGCATCGGAGTGGCGGAGTCTGCAATGTCGGGTAGCTACATGCACCTTTAGAAGGCTGTCAGGTTGCAGATACAACTCCCAGGCAATATCGCCTGCTTTTTTTTCGAGCTGTCTGAAATTGGATGATTTGAATGCGCTGATGCGCATTAAAATGCGATTGGGCAGGCGCAGGTTTAAATTCGCACGAAAGCAATCTTCCAGCCGTCCTTCAAATTCAACCCCGCCCGGGATGGTGCGTGCCTGAGCGGCGGTTGATTGAAGCCTAAACAATTCCCGAAGACAAATTTCTTCAAACCCCGGAGCGGTGGCGGCAAAAAAGCGGTGCAGCCGTCCGATGACCTGCCGTTTAATGCGTTTATAAAGTGGAGATGGTCCGGGCATTTGATTTGGACTCGAGCAAAATTCAGGTAACAGGGTTTGCTCGTCTGGAATGATGTGCCGATTTGAATTATGCCGCACTTCCGTATTCCGGAACATTATTATGGAAAACGGTATAATATTACGACGCTATAAAATCACATTCGACCCTGGCAAGCAATAGCTATTGCCAATGGTCTTGGTCCGGTATACAGTTCGGGCTTCTATCGAATGTCGGGCGAGCAATTGAAATCCATGACCACCGTTTACTTCAAAAAAGCCGATTATGATTATCCGATTTTAAAGCCGCTAGTTTTTGAGATGCTTGAAGGAATCTTAGGGGATCGCATCCGTCCGCAGGCGCGGGTGCTGATCAAGCCCAACCTTCTGGCTGCGGCCAAACCTGAACAGGCCATTCTTACCCACCCGCTGGTGGTTCGGGCCGCCGCCGAGTATGTTTTGGATAAGGGGGGGCACCCGCTGATCGCGGACAGCCCGGGGATGGGCTCCTTCGAGCGGATTCTCAAAGAGGGCGGATATAAAGACGCGTTTGACAGGTTGAACAGGCACGTTACGCTTAAGCCGTTTAAGGCAACCGTCAAAGTTGATATCGGTGAACCGTTCGGACAGATTGAAATGTCGCGCGCCGCGATCGACGCTGATATGGTGATCAATCTGGCCAAGCTCAAAACCCACACCCAGATGCTGCTGACTTTAGGGGTGAAAAACCTATTTGGTTGTATTGTCGGTTTGAAGAAGCCTGAGTGGCACCTCAGAAGCGGCATCGATCGCAATCTATTCGCACGCCTGCTGGTTCAAATCTATCGAGCGATCAATCCGGCGGTTACCCTCATTGACGGGATCCTGGCTTTGGAAGGGCAGGGGCCCGGCAAGCGGGGGACACCCCGGCAAATCGGGGTGCTTGTAAGCAGTGGTAGTGCGCCGGCCGCTGATGCGGCCGTCTGTCAAATGCTGGGATTGCATCCGCATAAGTTGCCGACCTGTCGGGCAGCCAAAGAACTGGGGCTGCTAGATGCTTCCCCCGATATCAGCGGCGATTTTAGGGAAGTTCCCAACTTCAAAATGCCCCAAATGGGGCCTCTGGCCTTCGGTCCGAAACGTTTGCAACCCTATCTGCGCAAACATTTAATCCAACGGCCGGCCGTTGAACCCGGAGCCTGCAAAATGTGCGGCGAGTGCTGGAACATCTGCCCGGCTGGAGCGATAACACCCTATGGAGAAGCCATTGGCTTTGATTACGATCGTTGCATCAGATGTTATTGCTGTATTGAAATCTGCCCGCACGGCGCACTTCAGGCCGTTGAAACCCTGCCGGGACGTCTCATCCGAAAGCTAACCAAATTAGAACGCTAATTTATCGATTTTAGCAAACTATTGGATGTGTAATGCAAAACCAACTTTTTCTGATAATATCCTGTCAATTGAGTTGAACTGTTCAAAGAGAAATTTTAGCCTTCGGCGTACCCAATCGCAAAGGGCGAAGCGCAAAGAGTTAGAAATTGAATTCCCATCTGTACAATCAAAACGCTTTGCCCTATGCGCCATGCGCTATGCTACTTTTACCGCGGAGAACGCAGCGCATCGGAAAAAGGTCCATTCAGAAATGAATATCAAGGGGTGGATTGACATTGAACGACCTTTTTTGTACTAAAGATTATTCATTTTAACTTCAACAGGGGGAGGGGAAAATGGCTAACGGTTTGAATAAAGCGATCCTGATCGGAAATCTAGGACGGGATCCGGAGGTGCGGTACACGCCCAGCGGTCTTGCGGTTGCGAATTTCAGCATCGCCACCTCGGAGACCTGGACCAACAAGGAGGGCGAAAAAGAAACCCGCACGGAGTGGCACCGGATTGTTGCATTTGGCAAATTGGGCGAAATCTGCGGCGAATATCTTGCTAAGGGAAAACAGATTTATATTGAAGGCCGAATCCAGACCCGGGACTGGGAAGACAAGGATGGTGTCAAAAGATATACCACCGAGATCGTTGCCTCCCAGATGATTATGCTGGGATCGAGGGATTCCGGAGATGCATATAAATCGGAGGGTCCGGCCGCCGGGCGAGGGCCCAGCTCGCCCATTCAAGCTCCCGAGGATGATGATATTCCGTTCTAACGGTATGTGGAAGGATTATTGAAAAAATTCTGATATCATTCAATTAATCTCAGAAGCGAGTGATAATAAACGCTTCCGGCTTTAGACTTCAAACTTTTTTTCGCGGTAGGCTGCCAGATAGTTGGCACACCACTCATCTTTTCCTGCCAGGGCTTCGCCTGCGATGATGGCGGCCATCATTTTTTTGTCCAGCGGGTCGACAATGGCGCCGTCCAACCCCTTTATAATCGCCATCACCATAAAGGTCTGGTTTAAAAACTTGCGTTCCGGCAGTCCATAGGAAATATTCGAGAGTCCGCAAACGGTATGGATTCCCGGAAATGTTTTCATGATGATTTCAATCGAATTTAAAAATTCGATGCCAAAGCGAACATCGGTGGAGAGGGGCTGGACCAATGGGTCGACATAGATATTTTTCAGGGCTACATTTTGTTTGACCAGGTTGTTGACCAGTTCGTCTGCAATCGCCAAACGCTCATCAACTGTCTGGGGCATGCCTTTGTCGCTCATACAAAGGGCGACAATTTTGAATTCCGTTTCGGAGACAATCGGCAACAGCGCTTCATAGCGCTCCTTTTCCAGTGATATGGAGTTGATCATCGGTGTGCCGTTGTGTACGGCCAGGGCCGCTTCGATTGCCTTCGGATCTGGGCTGTCGATGCAACAGGGGGTATCGACTCCTGCCTGTACAGTCTCAACAAGCCATTTCAAATAATCTGCTTCCTTAGCCACAAATACGCCCGCGTTCACATCAATATAATCGGCTCCATGTGCATGTTGATCCCGCGCGATGGTTTGAATGGCCTCCACATCTTTGCTCTCGATTGCCGTAGCAATATTTTTGCGGCTGGCGTTAATCAGCTCTCCGACAATAATCATGTGCCCTCCTTTCTTTGCTCATTTGGTCTATCACTCCACTTGACTTCCGGTCTTAGCAGTCCAACCTTGGTACCTGATCGGCATTTGATTTTACTTCTGTAATTTGTTTAACTTGCTGTCATTAAATATAATCTCAACTTCTCAGTATTTTTTATGCAAGATTCAGGTAATAAGCCGGATCAGTGAAATCCGAATTGGATGCGTACGAAGGTGTCTTGTTCTGTGGGGCAGGAAAATATAAGTTTTACCCTCATTGATCGTAAACAAAATAAAAAGCAGCCATTTGTCTGCATCCGACTGCCTCTCTAACCGATTTTTTGCCCTGCCGATTGAGCGTTGGCCGAGCGGTTTTCGCTATTGCTTTTCGTCTTTTTTTTCCTCTTCAATTTTTTCGGTATCTTTTTTTTCTTTCTCGTCTGATTCGCCCCTGAAATTCCGGATGGCTTTACCCATTCCGGCTCCGATTTCAGGCAGTTTTCCAGCGCCAAATATAATCAGAATGATTACCAGTATGATAATCAGTTCCGGCATTCCTATTCCAAACATAATTCCTCCTAGTCGGGCCTTGATTTTTTCAGCTCATCAAGCAGCTTTTTGAATTCTTTTGATTTGATATAGCGGTCAACGCTGCTTTGATATTCAATCCATTTCGTCCAGGCATCAATCCAGGTTTCGTTGTGCCAGTAGCAGTCAGAATCCCCCCGGCCCTTTAGACGTTCGATATATTCCAAATATTCTTCGGAGCATCCCTGGCAGAAGTTGTAGGGAACTCTTAGATTTCGGCGGTACTTTTCACCGACTTCAGAATCATGCTCGATCTGGGTGCCGCATTTTTCGCATTTCAAAGAGCAATGGGTGCATTGAAACACTTTTTGTACGGCCAATACTTTGCGCCTGCGAATTAAAGTTGCTTTTTTATCTTTGGCCAGATCAAGTTTTTTATCAATGGATATTATGTCTGCCACGGATAGCCTCGAAGTTTTAACAAATCACTTCGGCCAAGCAATTATCGAACTCGTGCGTCCCCCAAGCGGGAGTCTGACTATAACACCGGCCAATTTTTGTGTCAATCTTTTCAAATTATGGGCGATCAATTCCGAGTGGCCTGAATCTGCTTTGCTAACAACCGGCAAGGCAGATCTATACCCTTTTCCATAATAATGTTCCGGAATACAGAAGTGCGGCATAAGGGGTTGTAGAAAAAAACGTTTGAATACCGCAACGTTTTTTGACAACCCCTATAAAGCTTGTCAAATATTAGTTTGCATGATAAATTAAAAAGTTTAATGCTATTAGATTCACACCAAATTATGATCAGTATCTTTTGAACTTCAATGCCCTCACAAAATTTTATTGGTGCAATGAAGTGATGGCGTATTGGAGAAATAGGCAAATCGAATGTATTCCAACACGCCGATACTCTAATTCGTCTTTTTAAAGGAGTTTCAACCATGGAAAGCACATTCCAGCCCCGGGGCCTTCCGGCGTTGATCGGCAGTCTGCCGCTGGCGGATCATGTCGAGGCCTGTCAGCTTGTCCTGGAATACACGCCGCAGATCCCCCTGTGGATTCAGCTTCCGGCGCACAAACAAGAAGGAATGGTCACCCAATTCATGCCGGGGCTACCGGGGATTTGCTCGACAGCGGAAAGGGTATGCATTGATACCGATCAAGATAACTTTGATAATGATATTTTAAAGTTTTACGAAGATTATATGGCTGTGGTAGACGGCGATACCGACCTGTTTGAGTCCAGGTTTTCGTTGAGCGAAGAAACCGCCAGGGGGTTTTTTGTTTTTGTTGAAAGCCTAAAAAGCCTTTCATCCCCCCCGATTGCGGTCAAGGGCCAGATTACGGGACCCTTCACATTCTGTACCGGGATATTGGATCAAAACAAAAAGGCCATTATTTACGACGCGCAGCTTAAAGATGCCGCTGTGAAATTGCTGGCATTAAAGTCCCGCTGGCAGGTGCAACAGTTGAAGCAATTTGATTGTCCGGTCATTATTTTCCTCGATGAGCCCGCCCTGGCCGGTTTTGGGTCATCTGAATTTATCAGCATCTCGCGGGATGACATTGCGCAAAGCCTTGCGGAAGTGATTGCGGCCGTGCACGCAGAAGACGGTCTTGCCGGGGTGCATGTTTGTGCCAATACCGATTGGACGCTGGTACTGGATTCAGCTGCCGATATCGTCAGTTTTGATGCCTATTCTTATTTTGATCGGTTTATTCTGTATTCAGACCGGATCAAAGCTTTTCTGGATGCAGGCAAAATGATTGCATGGGGGATGGTGCCGACCCTGAAAGCCGATGAACTGACGAATGCAACCACCGAGTCTCTGGTCAATCAGTGGCACCAAAAAGCGGTGCAGGTTGAAAAACTGGGCATTGATTCGGATCGACTGATAACCCAATCGTTGATCACACCCAGTTGCGGTGCCGGATCGTTAAGCATCCAACAGGCCCTCAAAGTCTTAAAATTAACCCGGGAAGTCTCGGAGCAAATCCGGCAAAACATAACTTAGGGTTCAAAGGTTCAGGGTTCCGGGTTCAGGGTTGAGGATCGAGGCCAGACCCTCTTGGGCGTTTCAGACCGTCGGACCTTGACCTCTGATTATTCTGGCATTACTTAACCTCGCAACCTTTGAACGCTGAACCTTGGAACCCGTTAACTATCATCTGACACGCGAAAGCTAACACCTTTAAATAATTGGATCCGGAGTTTAAATAATCTTAAATAATGGAGAGGTAGCGAATGACTGAAAATGCGAATAAAAATTTTGCAGGAGCGACACGCTATGTCCTCGATGATGAACTGGCCAAAATCGTAAACATATCCATGGCGCTGGAAATGCCGCTGTTGCTGAAAGGCGAGCCCGGTACCGGGAAAACCATGCTGGCCCATGCGATCGCAAACAGTTTAAAGATGCCTTTGATTGTGCTGAATGTAAAATCCAGCATGAAGCTTGTTGAGGCCTTGTATCAGTACGACACCCTGACACGGCTTAACGACAGCCGCTTCGGCGACTCAAGCCGTGATGTCAGTGAAATAGAAGATTATATCCGCATGGGTAAAATCGGGCAGGCCTTTACCGCGGCTGTGCGAACGGTTCTATTGATTGATGAGATCGACAAGGCCGATACCGATTTTCAGGACGATATGCTGGATGTTTTGGATCAGATGGAGTTTGACATCATTGAAGTCGATAAAACCATTTCGGCAACATTTCGGCCGGTCATCATCATTACCTCAAATGCGAAAAAAGACCTTTCCGATCCTTTTTTAGGCCGTTGTAATTTTCACCATATCGCCTTTCCGGAGCCCGATATGATGCGCAAGATTATCCGGGTGCATTTTCCGAATATCGATTCGGATCTGCTGGATAATGCCATTACGGCATTTTATGCCGTGCGGGAGTTCGGTGATATTGAAAAGCGACCGGCGACGCGGGAGCTGATCAACTGGATTCGGGCGCTCAAGGCGGACCCGGATTTTAAGCCCAAACAACTGGCCAAGGGCGATTTGCCCTATCTGGGCGTGCTGTTTAAGAAAAGCCAGGATTTGCAGAAGGCGCAGAGCAATATCGGACGAAGGCGTGCCTATTAAAGGGCTCACGGCTCACGGCGCACGGCTCAAGGTATTAATCTAATATTCGAATCTTGAACCCTGCTTGTCCTCCGAAGCCTTACTTAGGCGAAGGAGGGAACCCTGAACCTTTGAACCCAGAACCTTGAACCTCGAGCGAAGCGAGTTATGTTCGTCGATTTTTTTTACAAATTAAAAGATGTCGGGATACCGGTCAGCCCCACGTCCTTTTTAACCCTTCACAAAGCGCTGGGTAGCGGGCTGGTGAATTCCCTAGAGGACTTTTACACGGCTTCGCGCGCCATTCTCATAAAGAGTGAGCGCTATTTTGATTTGTATGATCAGGTTTTTGCCCACAGCTTTCAGGACGCCGATATGCCGGACCCGGAGGGGATCGAGCTTGACGAAGTGGCCCGGGTGATGCTGGAGGCCTGGCTGCAGAATCCTGAGGGCCTGGCTGAAATATTGGGCATGGATGAATCGGCGCTGCTGAAACTGACCCCTGAGGAGCTGATCGAATATTTCAAAGAGCGCCTCAAGGAACAGACCGAAGCCCATCACGGCGGGGGCAAGTGGATCGGCACCGGCGGCTACTCACCGGTCGGTCACTCCGGCTACCATCCCGGCGGCATGCGCGTGGGGGGGATCTCCCGCAACCGTTCGGCGGTGAAGGTGGCCATGGATAGGAGATATAAAGATTATTCGCTGAACGGGCCGCTGAGCAGTGCTTTGATGGGTGAAGCTTTAAAGCGACTGCGCAATCTGGTACCCTTTGGCCCCAAAGATCAGGTCAATGTCGATGAAACCATCTATCAGACCATGAAAAACGGCGGTGAGATTGAAATCGTGTTTGACCGCTCGCTCAAAGATCGCCTGAAAGTAATTTTAGCCATCGATAACGGCGGCTGGTCCATGGACCCTTACGTGCCGATCGTGCAGACCTTATTCGATTACACCCGCGCCCAATTCAAGGACCTTAAAACCTTCTTTTTCCACAACACCATTTACAGCACGCTCTGGAAAGACACGGCCCGCTATAGAAAGCCGCAACCGATCGATCAATTTGCCCGTTTTGATCCTGAAACCCGCTTGGTTATCGTGGGCGATGCCAGCATGGCGCCCTATGAACTCATGGCCACCGACGGGTCTATTCACCTTGAGGATCGCAGTGGTCTGCCCAGTATCGAGTGCCTCAAATTTCTGGCCCGCACCTTCCCCCATGCGGCCTGGTTAAATCCCGTATCCGCTTCCATGTGGGGTTATACGCGCACCATTGCCGCGATCCACGACATATTCCCGATGTTTGAGCTCACCATCGACGGTCTGGAGCAGGCCGTCACTCATCTCATGTCTAAATAGGGTTTCAGGTGTCAGTGTTCAGCTTTCAGGATTACGAAGCGGATGACGTTGAGAATTATTACAACCCGCCTTCTATCATCTTTTTACTGACACCTGACACCTGAAACCTACTAAGTCCTGAAACAATTAATGAAAGGCAAGTAGCCAGCGACCAGCCAGAGGCGAGTAGCCAGAAGCCATCGACCGGCAGCCAGCAACCCGGATTAAGACTCCAGTTTGTACAATTTGCACGTATTATCCCAGATGGTTTGCGCCAGCTGATCGGGATTTTCATTGCGGACTTCGGCCAGCTTGAGCAGAACAAATTTAACAAAGGCGGGCTCGTTGCGGCGGGTGTGGTATTTTTCGGGAGCGGGGGTCAGATAGGGGGC
>Ga0265306_10000162_pt1 | contig 28164 bp, 32 predicted proteins | sample Helome_3_FD_192493 | JGI IMG/M metagenome (GOLD analysis project Ga0265306, IMG submission 192493) | Marine sediment microbial communities from subtidal zone of North Sea - Hel_20160420 (Illumina Assembly) | ecosystem: Environmental > Aquatic > Marine > Subtidal zone > Sediment ... | reverse complement strand
CCGAGAATTTGATCCCATACGTCTCCAACCGCGGCGGCAGCGACAAAGATTTCATAGCCGCGCTCACCCGAATAACCGGTGCGCGAGATGCGACAGGCATGACCGAACAATTCGGTTGCCTGGTGATGAAAGTAAGCCATTTCGCCGAGTTCGAGCGGGGTGTGCGCGTTTAGCAGCGACAATGCCGCAGGGCCCTGCAGGGAAATATTGTGCAGGTCATCGTCGAGTTCGATATCGACGTTGAGACCGGCGGCGGATTCCTGCAAACGTTGCATGCTGTCGCCGGAACCGTGGCAATGCATCCATTCGTCATTACCATTGTTGGCGATGATCGCATCGTCACATACCGTACCCTGCTCGGTCAGAATGGCACCATATGCCGATTTACCGGGGGGAATCTGCGTCATGTCGCGTGTAATCACGTGATCGACGACCCGGGCCGCGTCAGGGCCGCGCACAAATACCTTCTTCAACGGCGACATGTCGAACATGCCGGCCGCTTCACGAATCGCGTCGTGTTCGTCGTTGGGGTCGCTATGGTAACTCCAGGCGGTACCCATCCCGTTCCAGTCTTCGAGCCCCGAGCCCAGCTGCGTATGCCGTGTCGCCAGTGCCGAGGTACGTGAATGTTCGCTCATAGGGTTCTCTCCAGTTTATTTATTTGTACAATTAATTTGATCAAAAAAGATAGATAAGATGGTTTTATATTGCAAAATTCTATTAATTTATTTGACTTCATGCCACTCAAAAGATTTGATCTTTATGTTTAAATAAATTAAACAGTAGTGATGCGATTTCGAAACTATGACACTTTGCGCAGCTTCATTGTCGTGGCGCAGTATTTGAATATGGGGGTTGCCGCCGGGGTACTGAATTTAACTAAAGGCGCGGTCAGCTACCAGATTCAGCAGCTCGAAGGCGAGCTGGGATTCCGCGTTTTCTCGCGTTCAAAGCGGAACCTGGCTTTAACCGAGAAAGGATCGGCTTTGCTCGCGGTGGCACAGCCAATGTTTGACCGGGTAGAGCAGAAAATAATCAATCTCAGGCAACAAAGCAGCGATCGGATAACGATCGGTATGGCGACTTACTTTGCCTCCCGCTGGTTATCTCCGCGTCTGATGCATTTCATTACCGAGCACCCCGATATCGGACTGCGCATCCAGCCGTTGATCGATCTGATGGATCTGCGCTCCAACGAGCTGGATCTCGCGGTACGCTGGGGTAAAGGCGACTGGTACGAAAAAGACTTCGAGGTGGAGTTGATTTTCGCATGCCCGGCGATGTTGACCTCCAGTCGCGCTACCGGTTTGCGGATTGAGGACGAAGGTATTGAAAAAGTAATATCAGGTCAGACCCTGCTGCACGATCGGGATAGCAGCGAGGCCTGGGCAGACTGGTTCAGTGCGGCGGGTATCGAGTGGTCGTCGGGGTCCGATGACCTGGTTATTCCGGATCCCAATGTGCGGGTACAAGCGGTGATTGACGGGCAGGGTGTCGCGCTCTATGATTTTCTCGTCGACGATGAAGTGGCAGCGGGTCGTTTGTACCAGTACCAGCCTGTCAGCCTGGATGCCTACGGTTATTACCTGGTATATCCGCGCGGACCAGGCCCGGCGTCTGCGATCAAAACTTTCCGCGACTGGATTATGCAAGAAGCCGATCTCGGTTAGAATGCGGGTTAAGCTGGAATTTGGACAAAACCATGCCAGATAAGAAAATTGAATCAGCCGACTCAATTTATGGGCAGGGCGGCGTTAGCGATGCTGCCGCCGAGGCGCCCTTTTTTGGCGCCAGCACATTTATGCGCAGGCCCTATAACCGTGAGCTGGCCGACGTCGATATCGCCGTCCTCGGTGTGCCTTTCGACCTGGCTGTCTGTAATCGACCCGGCAGTCGCTTCGGCCCCACCGCAATCAGAGCGGCAAGCCGGGATATATCGAGCTGGGAAAAGCAGTACCCCTGGGGATTCAACCCGTTTAAACGTCTGCGGGTCGTTGACTACGGTGACGTGATTTATCGCTACGGTAATGCCGCTGCGATGGTGGAACAGACCCGGGCCTGCGTTGCGGACATTTTACAGCAGGGGGCGCAGACGCTGTGCCTCGGTGGTGATCACTTCGTGTCACTACCTATCCTGCGTGAAGTTGCAAAACAACACGGACCCGTGTCACTGATCCACTTCGATGCGCATACCGATACCGAACGTAACGATAATCCCTATGATCATGGGTGCATGTTTTATCGCGCTGTCGAAGAAGGTCTGATTGATCCGTCGCAATCGGTGCAGATCGGTATCCGCACCGACTACGATAAGGAAAAAGATCGGTTCACCGTGCTCGATTCACCCTGGATTCATCGCCATGGAATCGATGCGACCGTCGAACAGATAAAACGCTGTGTGGGCGCCAACAGTGCTTATTTAACTTTCGATATCGATGCCCTGGACCCGGCCTATGCGCCGGGCACCGGTACCCCGGTACCCGGCGGGCTCACTTCCAACCAGGCGCTTGAAATAGTGAGAGGCCTCGAGGGGATTGATTTTGTCGGCATGGACGTGGTCGAAGTCGCGCCTGACTACGATCATAGCGAGATTACCGCGCTGGTCGCGGCACAATTGGCGCTCGAATACATCTGTTTGCAGGCCGCTGTAGTCGCGTAACCCTACTGCGATCGAAGCGCTTCTCCGATCCGGCTAGTCTTCCAGGTGCAGCGGTGTGAACATTAATGGAATGACGATCATCAGGAATAACCCGATGCCGTTGAGTAACCATTCGGCTGAATCAGAATCCGCGAACATGGCCGCTACCATTAGAATAGAACCGGGAATCATTGCGCTTATCCATGACGGGTAACGTACACCCAATGAGCCACTGCATGAGTTGCAGGTTGCTATTTGTCCGGGGCTGAGGATCGCCTTGCGCAATATCGAGATGCTCGGCTTTTCGCAACGAGGGCATCGGAACATATCTTCAAACAACCTGTTTAGCCCGCTTTGCCACGCTGGCTAAACCCGGTCTCCAGCTTGACTATCTGTTTTAACAACATAGTCTTTTGCCGGTTCAATTCTCGTTGCATTCTTTGGCTGAACCGAAAATGACAGGCTCAATTCACCAGGTCTCGCGCCCGCTTGCTGTTTCCAGGCCGATATCGAGTATTCTTCACCCTTAATATTGACCGAACCTTTGAAATCAGGGTGAGTGTCGTTTTTCTTACCGTTGTTTGACCATATCTGGCCCCGGTTCGTGTTCCTGTAATTCATACTGCCTGTCCCCCGTGTACGCTCCACGCCTCAACATATCGAGTAAAGCAAAGATCTTAACAGCCGATCGCTGCCAAAGAATCGCCCGTTTGAGGTAAATAAACGAGATTCTTTAACCTGTCAGCAAGGTTGTCAGAACGACGCAGGTACTGCGGCATCAGGCTTGTACGGAGGGCTTGTGTACCCGGAAGGCGGGACTTTTGACGCTTGTGAGCCTGTGCGCCAGGGGACGTTGCTGATTCGGTTAATCCGGCTAGATAAAATCAGGCCTGTTGTTCAAGCTCGATGGTCAGCCCGTCAGCAGAGGAATAAGTCGCATGAACTCCGACGTTCGCCAGTAAACTCTGCACTGTGCACTGCCGTAGACCTATCGCTATGGGCTGATTCGGCTTCACATATCCTTCCTGCACCTGCACTCGCTGATTGGCCTTTAGCACATAGGTGCCGTTACTTGAATTGAGATCGCGCAGGCGTATTCTGCCATCGACAAATTTGATTTCGGCATGCTGCCTGCTGACAGATGGATCATTCACATAGATATGTCCCTCTCTACCGACAATGTAGGTTTTACCTTCCATGAATCCGATCCCGATAGCTGTGTTGTTGTTCATTTGCACTTTAAATTACCGATTCTGTTCGCTGATGATAGAACATATCATCGGCTGAACCTGTTAAGCATCACCCACTTGGGCTAAAAAAAGCTGTGAAATACTTACGCTTAATTAGATTGTGATGCTCGTCACAATCAACCCGCCGTGACCGATTAAACACTCTATCGGCATGGGTCCGTCAATGTTTAATCTGATCCAGATGCAATGTTGCTTGCAGGAAAGTGAGGAGTTGAGCGTACTGGGCAGGCGCTGTTCGAGGTGACCATTCAATGGCTGGACAAAGGGTTGCCGAAGTGTTGATAAAGACAGGTTGCGCTTGCATCTGCAAGCAGGGGAGCGATCGCTGTGGTGGGGTTCTAGTCGAGATAGACAGGAGCCGTCATTTTGAGCCTCTTATGCCTGTGGTGTGGCCTGCCCCATCAGCAGGCGTTGCCTTTTTATCCTGCTATACTCAGCGAGTACTCTTTCAATGAAATCAAGGATTTACCCATGGGCGATATATACGCTACCCCCGAATCCGACCTGGCGCAGAACATTCAATCCGAACGTAGTGGTGGCAACATCGAAGACGCGATTGCGGGTAATATTGAAGTCGGGATGCTGCAGACGCTCGGCGAAGCCTGGAGCGACCTGAAAGGATTCAAACTCAAGTGCCATATTGCTACCGCACTCTGGTTCGTGGTTTATATAGTGGCCTTGCTGATTACTATTCCCATAGTAATCGGGCTGGTTGCCGCTGGTGCTGACGAGTTCACCGCATCGATTATTGCCTGGCCTGTGCAGATAGTCGCGATTGCGGCAACCTTGCCGATGATTGTCGGCATCACTATCATGGGAATTCGTCACGCGCAGGGAAAAACCGTTTCGTCTGGAACTGTTTTCAGCTACTTCCATAGAATCCCGGGTGCCATTCTGTGGTATCTCCTGATGACACTGATGATAATTTTGGGCTATATCCTGCTCATCATTCCGGGCATTTACCTTTCGTTTGCCTATATGTTTTCGTTGCCATTGATGATCGAGAAAGATATGACTGCCTGGCAGGCGCTCGAGGTATCGCGCAAGGCGGTAACCCGAATCTGGTTTCGTGCAACCGGTTTCCTGTTGCTGGCAGTGTTACTAATAACGCTGGGTACCATCCCGCTGGGTATTCCCCTGATCTGGATAGTGCCCTGGACGGCTCTTGCGTACTCGATGATTTACTTCAAATTGTTTGGTGCCGAAGCACAAACCCTCGCGGATTAAGGAAAGTTATTGCTGGATACACGTTACCGGGTCGAGATTCCTGGCGGTATCAACCTTGAAGCCCAGGTTGTCGGACCTATCCCACGATTCTTTGCCTTTGCCATAGACCTGGCGATTCGGGGCATTGTCATCTTCGTCTTGTCGATACTGTCGATCCCATTCGGCAGCTTCGGCATGGGTGGCGGTTTTTTCCTGATTTTTCTGTTCGTTATCGAATGGCTGTACCCGGTGTTGTTCGAGGTGTATATGCGTGGCCAGACACCGGGCAAGCGATTACTCGGGATTTCGGTCATTAACGATGACCTTAGTCCGGTTACCCTTGGAACTTCGATGGTACGAAACCTGTTACGTACGGTTGATTTTCTGCCATTGTTTTACCTGGTGGGACTCGTCACCATGCTGTCCAACCGACGTTTTCAGCGGCTTGGCGATATGGCCGCCGGAACCCTGGTAATCAGCGTACCCGAATCGGCCAAACCAGCGCTGATGAAAGACATCCTGCCGTTGGCGCCAGCTACATCGTTACTACGCAACGAGCAGTCATCGATTGTCGATTTCTTGCAACGCAGCCAGCAACTTTCCGAACCCCGGCAGCAGGAACTGGCTAATATTCTCGAAGGCGTAACCCACCAAAAGACAGATAACGGGGTAGAGCAGTTACAACGTATCGGCGCCTGGTTCCTGGGGGTACGATGAAGCAGCAAACCTTCGAACAGCAGCATGACGCCGTCTGGCAGCAGATCGAGGCCTCGCTGGAAAAACCGGCGCAGGGTGATAACAGCAAGATACTGGCGGAGCACTACATGTTGCTGTGCCAACACCTGGCGCTTGCCAAGGAGCGGCTTTACGACGCCGCGCTGGTGGAGCGCCTGAATAACCTGGTGCTCGGGGTTTATCGCGAACTGTATCGCTACCGCGCCGAAACCAGGCTCAATTTTTACGCCTTCTTCAAACGCGATTTTCCATTGGCGATCTATCGTCATCGCTATTTCATCCTGGTGTCGTTTCTGGTCATGGTGCTGCCCGGCCTGATCGCTGGTACCTGGACTTACCTCGATGAAGACGCGGTTTACAGCGTGCTCGATGCATCCCAGGTACGCGAGGTCGAACGCATGTACGATCCCGAAGCGCGCAAACTCGGTCGTGAACGCGAAGCCGATACCGATATTTTCATGTTCGGTTTTTACATCAAGAACAATATCAGTGTCGCGTTTCGTTGCTTTGCCGGCGGTATGGTGATTGGTATCGGTACGCTACTGGTATTGTTTTTCAACGGTATGTTCATGGGTAGTATCGCCGGTCACTTAACTCGCCTGGACTATGTCGATACCTTTTACCCGTTTGTGGTTGGCCACGGCTCGTTCGAGTTAACCGCGATCGTTTTCAGCGGCGCGGCCGGGCTGAGGCTGGGCTACGCCATTTTGCACCCCGGCCAGTCATCGCGGCTCGACTCGCTGCGTAACGCCGGCCGCGATGTCGTGCCGATGCTGTACGGCATCGTCCTGATGCTGGTAATCGCGGCATTCCTGGAAGCCTTCTGGTCTTCGAGCACGAGCCTGACGATCGAAGTCAAATACTCGGTAGGTGCAGTGCTGTGGGCGCTGGTTCTGCTTTACTCGTTTTCAGGACGGCGTCATGAATCTCGATAAACTGCAGGTCAACGCCTCTATCCGTTCGGGCTGGCAGGCGGTCGATCTCGGCTTCCTGATGGCGCAGGCCTGGTGGCGTCGGCTCTACCTCGCCAGCCTGTTGCCGCTGTTGCCACTAACGCTTGTGCTCCTGCTGGTATTCTCGCAGAGCCCGCTTTGGGTGCTGCTGATTATCTGGTGGTTAAAACCGTTTTGGGAACGCCTGCCACTATTTATCGCCAGTCGCATGCTGTTCGATGAAGAACCTGCTATCTGGGCCAAGATGAAGACATTACCGCTCAACGATATTTTGCCATGGCTGCTATGGCGTCGATTTTCGCTGCAACGCGCCTTCAATAACCCGGTGACAGTGCTCGAGGATCTGAAGTCAACGGCGCGCCGTCAACGCTTGCGCGTACTGCATGGCAAATATAGCGATGTCGCGCTGGGTAACCAGTTTGTCTGCTTCTGTTGCGAAATTCTGCTTGCCTTTGGCATTGTGGTCATGGTTGATTTTTTTACACCGGACACGCTGGGCGTCAGGTATTACGATACTTTTGGCGATCTTACGCTGACCGGTGAATGGGTTTACACCCTGTCCGGTATCGCCGCGATTACGTTGGTGATACCGTTTCATACGATGGCTGGTTTTGCGTTGTATCTGAATCGCAGAATCGAACTCGAAGCCTGGGATATCGAAATCAGTTTCCGCAATATTGCCAATCGCAAACTGCCAGCTGCCGCGCGCACAGCGGGTTTGACGGTGACGCTATTTTTCGCTTGCCTGTTAACGCTGGCCGCGCCTGGCACGGCTGATGCCGCGACCGAGCATGACCGCGCATCCGCTGCGCAATTGATCGAATCGGTACTGCAGGGTGAAGACTTCGGCCAGCAAAGAACGATTCGCAAGTGGCGTTTCAAGGACTGGAACGAGGCGGAAGAAGATGAAACCTTTCCCGACTGGATCATCGATATCATTGAATGGTGGGAGGAAAACGTCGAATGGTCTGGCGATCCTGGTAATACTGCCGCCTGGCTCAAGCTAATTCTGGTGGTAGCGTTTGCCGGCCTGGTGCTATACCTGCTGCGACGCTTTCGCGGGCCCTTGTCGAGACTGGTTCGGCGTACGCCTGAAGAGGAAGCCCCGCAAGTACTGTTCGGTCTGGATGTGACCCCGCAAAGTCTGCCGGCCGATGTGCCGGCCCAGGTAATGCGTATCTGGGGCGAAGGCGGTTATCGGGAATCGCTGAGCCTGCTATATCGTGCATCGCTGTCGCGCCTGATCGATAAATACGAACTTGCGTTTCGCTCGAGCCATACCGAGGCAGAGTGTGCCGCGCTGGTCAAGGCCTGCGGCGTCGACTCGCTCAGCGATTATTTCTGGCAACTCACCAACGTCTGGCGACGACTCGCCTATGGTCATCAGAAACCGGAAACTCAGGTCATCCAGGGCCTCTGCGATGGCTGGACCACGGAGTTATCCGATGCGACGGAATAGCATCTCGCCCAGGCTCGTTGCGGGAGGGCTCCTGCTCGGCCTGATCGCCTGGGGTCTGTACGCCAGCATCGAGATTTACGAAGAATCCGAGGAGTCGGGCTGGAGTGTCGATGCCTTGCGTAATCCTTACCTCGCGGCACAGAAATTCATGACCGGGAGTGGTATCGAAGTAACCGATGTCGATAGCCTGCTCAAACTCGACGAACTCTCCATGCTGGGTACGCTCTTTTTCAGCGATGCCAACCAGGTGCAGACTCCGCGCCAGCTGCAACAGGTGATGGATTGGCTGGATGTCGGCGGCAATGTTATCTACACCGCTGACTCGGTTTCCCATGGCGATGACCTGCTGTTACAGGAGTTCGCGGTCGAGGTCGAATGGCGGGAATATGAGGCAGAGGAAGCGAAGGAGGAAACCCCGCTCAGTGAAACCATGCGCGAATACAATCGCCAGATCGAGGATGGCAAATCAAGGGAGGAGATCGCCGACTCCCTGGGCGACGCGGAAGAATCGATAACCACGGTCAAATTCGGTGATGATATCGGTGTGCTCGAAGTCGAGTTCAACGACGCTAAAATTCTGACCCAGCCTTATATATCAGATCCCGACAGTGACACCATCCATCAACCTTTTAGCTGGTCGTACTCGGAGTATGGCGTGCATATGATGCAGTTCGAGGTCGGCAGTGGATTGCTCACCATAATCTCTGATCCCGGCATCTGGACTTCGTACCAGATCGATCAACACGATCACGCCTACCTGCTATGGTTACTCAGCTCCAGCGAGGGGAACTTCGCTATTTTACGTTCGGTTTTACGCGACTCGATCTGGGTCTTGATGGCACGCAATGCAAGCGAGCTATTAATCGCCATGGGACTAATAGTACTGATCTGGAGCTGGCGCACGGGTTATCGTTTTGGTCGTCTGCTACCGCGTGACCGATCGCACTCCCGCGCGCTGGGTGAATACTTTTCTTCGATTTCCCATTATCTGTGGCATCGTCGTCATGGCGAATACCTGGTAGAGCCTCTGCGCCAGCGCGTGCTGCGTCGCGCCAGCCTGACGCTGGGCGAATTTTTACGCGTCGATCAGCGACGCCAGTTTGAACTGATCGCGGAGCGTTGTGATCTTAATCCAGAATCAGTCACGCGAGCCTTCAGCGTGGATGATTTCAACGAAACTTCATTTGTCCAAACCGTAAGACTTTTAAAACATATCGAGCAATCACTATGAATGATTCAATCAGCACAACCTCTGTGGCACTCAACGCGTTGCGGGAACATATAAGCGGTCGGCTGATAGGGCAGTCGCAAGTCATCGACCAGGTGTTAATCGCGATGCTTGCCGGTGGCCATGTATTGATCGAAGGCGTTCCCGGTCTGGGCAAGACCCTGCTGGTACAGGCCCTGGCGGCCGGTATTGGAGGTAAATTCAAGCGCATCCAGTTTACCCCCGACCTGATGCCGGGCGATGTTACCGGGCACGTCATGTTCGATATGTCGCAAAGCAAGTTCGTGCTCAAACAAGGACCCGTGTTCACTAATTTGTTGCTCGCCGATGAAATCAATCGCGCACCGGCCAAAACCCAGGCCGCGTTGCTTGAAGTCATGCAGGAGCACCAGGTTACCCTGGATGGCAAGTCGATGGCGGTCGGCAAACCCTTCATGGTGCTGGCAACGCAAAACCCGATCGAACAGGAAGGCACCTACGCCTTGCCCGAGGCGGAACTGGACCGATTCATCGTCAAAATCAACATCGACTATCCGCAGGCGGACGATGAAGTATTGATCGCCACGCGTTACGCGCTGCAATCCTTTGGCAGTGATCGTGATGATACCCGGCAGTTGCTCGATGTCGAAGCCGCGCAACAGCAATCTGCCGCCATCGAAGTCGATGACAAGGTTGCCGAATATGCCGTCAAGCTGGTGCGCGCCACGCGCGATACCACGCTATTGCGGCATGGTGCGGGCCCGCGCGCGAGCATCGCATTGTTGCGCTGTGCCAGGGCGCTGGCGCTGGTCAACGGGTTAAACTTTGTCACCCCGGACGACGTTAAGGCGATGGTGTTACCGGTGTTGCGCCATCGGGTTATTCTCGCACCTGAAGTAGAAATCGATGGCCTCGGTGTCGATGAAGTTCTCGGCAACCTGCTGGACAAGGTCGACGCACCGCGTTCATGAAACCATCCCGGCTACTGGTACGGCTATTACTGTTATGGTTGTTGCTCGGCCTGCTCGCCGCGGCGGCAACCATCTTCGAGTGGCCGCGGGCATATGAAATCAAGCTGGTATTCTGGTGCTGGTTTGCACTGGTGATATTGCTGGCCTTTCTTGATGGCTTCGCGCTGCGGCGACCCCGACTGGAAGCAACGCGTTCGCTGGAACCGCACCTCGCTCTCGGGGTGCGCCAACGGGTTGGCATCAAGATCATCAACCATGAACCGCATCGCCTGCAACTGTGGCTGACCGATTTCCCGCCCGCGCAGCTACATCTCGAAGGCTTACCGCTAAAACTCGAAATCGATCCCGGGGCGTTTGCCCAGGTGCGTTACTCGATAACGCCGCAGCAGCGTGGCCTTGCCGAGTTTGGACAACTCTGTTGTCGCGTGACTTCCGGCTGGGGCCTGTGGGAAAAGAATTTTTACTTTGGTGAGGCCCAGCAATCGAAGATTTACCCGAACTACAAGCCGTTGTTTCGTTCATCTTTTATCGGTAGCGATCAACTCTACACCGATCTCGGCTTGCAGTTACGTCAGCGCCGCGGGGAAGGCACCGACTTTCATCAGTTGCGTGATTTCCGTGTCGGTGATTCGTTGCGTCAGATTGACTGGCGCGCGACCGCACGCTTCAACAAACCGATTTCCCGGGAATACCAGGAAGAACGCGATCAACAGGTCGTGTTTTTGCTTGACTGCGGTCGTCGCATGCGCGCCAAGGATGGCGAAATCAGCCATTTCGATCATGCGCTGAACGCATTGTTGATTTCCGCGTTTGTCGCGTTGCGCCAGGGGGATAGTGTTGGTCTGCTCAGTTTTGCCGGCCAATCACGCTGGGTGGCACCGATCAAGGGTCGCTTCCAGATCAGTCACCTGCTGGACCAGATCTTTGATCTGGATAGTTCAGCCGCCACCAGCGATTACCTGGACGTCGCCCGGCAACTGATGACACGTCAATCACGCCGTTCACTGATTATATTGATTTCATCGCTCGAACCGCAGGATAGCGACGATCTGGTGAATGCCGCCAGGCTGCTATCGCAGCATCACCTGGTGATGGTGGCCTCGATGCGCCAGCAAGTGCTCACCGACACGCTGGCCGCTGAGGTGGTTTCGATCGATGATGCCTTGAAATACTGCGGCGTCAGCCATCACCTGCAGGATCAGGCGGCAATGTATACTCAATTGCGCAGCGATAATGTTATCGTCGCCGATACGGCTCCGGCACACATGCATTCGACCCTGATTAACGAATACATGGCATTGAAGCGGAGCGGGATTTTTTAAACCGATTGATGCAAATCAAAAGCAGATAAGGCGAGTTGTCGTAATCTGCTTGAATGACAGGAGAAAGCCTCCTGCGCTGCATCGACCCAACAATATGGTACCTGGTTATGTTTGAATCACTAACTCACTGGTTTGACTCGCTGAAGAACGAAGGCAAGCTTTTCGAGCACCCTGATGATGAAATCCTGCATAGTTCGCTGGCCTCGGTGTTATATCACGTGATCAGTGCGGATCAGCATGTCGATGCCCGTGAAAAACACGAATTTGCACGGATTCTAAAACAGGAATTCGATCTTGATGATGAACAGGTCGAGCATCTCTACGCGGCCGCGAAGAGTTCCTCGGCAGACGTCCATGATGATTTACACACGTTAAACTTTTACCTGAAACACAACCCCGCGGTACGCATGGTTTTCATGCGCAAGTTATTGCAGTTGATCGATATCCATGGCACGCGCAAGGAAGAGCTGGATTTGTTTTTCGAAACGCTGCACGAGGTGTTCCCGGAAGTTAAGGAGATCAAGGGCGACGAAGACCTTTAGCGCCTGCAATGCCAGTTGTCTGCAGAGGACAGCAAGCGCCTTGCCAGGCAAATTCAATCTGCATTCATCCGGGTTCGTTGAGCATCATGTATTCCGCTTACTATTAGCTAGTTCAGCAGCTCGGTTTTGAGGTAACGGACGATGTCGATTGATTCATACAGCCAGCCAACGTCACCGGTCTCGGTTTCTATGCGCAAGCACGGCACCTGGCTTTTGCCGCCACCGGCAATTAAATCGGCATTATTCTGCGAATTAAACATGATCTCTCTGAGCGGTATTTTGAGCCCCCACCACAACAGCGCAAGGCGCACGAAAATGCAGTAGGGGCAGGTGCTGAAATAATACAGCTGGTGTCCTGCTATCGATTTGCGTTTCCTCAGCAACATTCAATTCTCAGATTTGATTGCAAGCTGCTACACAGTCTGGCCTTCTGCTGTCAGCCGAGCCCGCCATTCAGTACCCGGTTGCAATGAGTTTGTTTTTGATATCGTGTTCCTGCAACGCCAACTGGATTAAACTGTCGATCAGCTGCGTGTAGGAAATCCCCGATGCCTGCCACAGCTTCGGATACATGCTGATGGCGGTAAAGCCGGGTATCGTATTGATTTCATTGACGAATATTTCACCCTCTGCAGTCAGAAACATATCCACACGGGCCATGCCCCTGCACTCAAGCGCTTTGAATGCTGTCACCGATGTATCCTGGACGCGTTTCAGCGTGGCCTGGTCCAGCTCCGCCGGTATTTTCAAAACAGCTGCAGTATCGTCGATATATTTCTTTTCGTAGGAGTAGAAGCCGTCGCTGGTTTCGATCTCGCCGACCGTTGATGCCTGCGGATCATCATTACCCAGTACCGAGCATTCGATCTCGCGGCCTGTGATTTCTTCTTCAATCAGTACCTTGCTGTCGTATTGCAACGCGCTGTTGATGGCGGGAATCAGGGCGGCAGCATCCATGACCCTTACCACGCCCACCGAGGAACCCATGTTGGCCGGCTTTACATAGGCTGGATACCCGAGTTTCTGTGCCACCTGCACCGCCAACTCGCTGGTCAGGTCATTACGGCGCAAGCACAGATGGCGTGCCACCGGGATGCCTGCATCGCGCAGCAGACGCTTGGAGACATCCTTATCCATACAAATTGCAGAACCCAGGATATCGCTGCCGACGCAGGGCACGTTTGCCAGTTTCGCTAACCCCTGAATAGATCCATCTTCGCCATAGGGTCCATGCAGAACCGGAAAAATAACATCAACCGCCTGTATGGCGGTTGGACTTTGCGGATTGACAAGCACCCCTGCCTGGTCGCCGGGAATCAGCGAAACCGGGTCATGGCAACCATTCAGTGCGATCAGGCGTGGGTTATCCGTGTTCAGCAAGGGCAGGGATTCATCGTTTAAAAACCAGGCGCCATTGCGATCTATCGCGATAAGAACCGACTCAAATTTTTCCTTATCGATAGCATCGATGACATTACGCGCGGATTGCAGCGATACTTCGTGCTCTGCCGAACGCCCACCGAACAACACGGCTACGCGAGTTTTCTGTTGCATCTCATACCTGCTCATTCATCATTTGAAATTTATACATCAACTACTGTAGGCCCAGAAACTGATCGGTAGATGAGATCCGGGCGAAAGGCACACTCAATGCCGCCATGAAGGCGGCCTGTACATCCGCGGCGCTAACCGAGCGGCCATTAAACTCCAGATCCCTGGTAGCACATGCGTCAGCGATGACATGACATTGATAGCCGAGATCAAAGGCTGCGCGAGTCGTGGTATCGATACACATGTGAGTCATCGCGCCACAGATAACCAGTTCCTGCACTGCGGCCTGCTTCAGCATTTCGGCAAGCTCGGTTTCGCGAAAAGAACTGGGATAGTGCTTGACGATGACGGCTTCGTCAGCCTGTGGTTGGACGCTGTCATGAATTTCACTTCCTGGAGTATTAGCGACAAAAAATGTTGCTCCCTCCCGCGTCGCAACATGTTGCATGTGAAAAATTTCAGTCTGTTGTTTACGAAAGAATTCGAGCAGCCTGGCGCAATTTACCGCAGCAGCATCCATGTTGACCAACTCCATGGATCCGCCAGAAAAATAGTCATTTTGAACATCTACTACGATTAGTCCTGTTTTCATTTGCTATTACCTCGAGATGAATCGTTAATTCTGAAATGGCAGACCAGGCCGATTTTGAACGACCAGCTAGTCTGGCTGTTGCGCTCAGGCGGAGATCCTGCATGCATCCAGCACATCGATCGTAAACTGCTCCCAACCTTCGGCGGTGAGCGCAATCGGGCGTACCGTTTTTACCCGATCGATTGCATCTTTGCTGCTCATTCCCAGTTGGCGCCGCAAAAAATAGGCCATGAAAAGACCGGTACGGTCTTTGCCCTGACGGCAATGAACCAGCACGGATTTACCTGACTCTATTTCATTTGATGCATATTCATAGGCTAGCGGTAGTTTCGCCACACACAGCTCGAGATCGCCGTCCCTGGGCGGGGCATTGGCGGAGAGAGGGATACAACGATGAGACATACCTACTACTGAAAAATCATCTGGATATACGGAATCGGCGCTATTAACGGAAAGCACCGCACCGACACCGGCGCTTTGCAGTTCGCTTGCGTCCCAGGGTTCGTGATTCGGGCCCGACCTGCCGCAAAGCTGGTCCTGAATTAACCAGAAAATATGTTTCATTTCAATTCGATTTCGACGAACACAAACTCGTAATCATTGTGATTGATAACATTGTGCTCAACCCCTTTGGGGCGGGTATACGATACCCCGGATACCAGTTCGGAAACGCTTTCCCCCGAGTCCATCTGTATCAATAGTTTACCCGTAGTTTGTGGCACGACGACATAGTCATAGGCGTGACGATGCCAGGTCGTTTCCGCACCCGGCTCGAATCTCCATTCGGTAACTATCACGCGGTCATTCTCCAGTTGAACGGTCGGTCTTGCGGGCTTTCTTGCAATAGTCATCGCGTCGTCAGTCTCTAGCCTGCATATTACATGAAGGGAACGAACACCAGGGAAAATCTGGCAAACTCGGCAAACTGCGCCTGCGTTGCTCTAACGCCGACGTCCCTGTCGGCGAAGGCTGAACGGTCGCCCGCCAGATTTGTTCTGGTTTCGTTCAGCTGCATACTGTAAAAACGAAAATCATGTTAACTTCCTGCTATTCCTCTTTAAATCAATTTCTTATGCTACGCAGCGCCGCCTTCATGCACTATGCAGGCTAGTTGAACGACGCGAGGGCATCGCCGAACTGGCTTTCCTCCGGGACGATGCCAAGCCCCGGTCCGTCCGGCAGCTGGAAGTGACCGCCATCAACGTTGATGCCGTTGACGGGATCATAGTTTTCCTCGATATAGCTGCCGGCGGTCCATACCGCCTCGAGCAAGCGCGGCTCGACGGTCGCCGCGATATGCAGCACGGCGGCAGCGACGATATCGCCGCCCCAGGTATCCTCGCAGGTATGCGGCATCGAGCGTGCGGCGCAGATGTCGCGCACGGTCGCCATCGCGTTGAGGCCACCCAAGCGGGTCATCTTGAGTCCGAAACCATCGCAGATGCCCATCGAAATGATGCGTAACAGGTCGTTAAGGCTCTCGGTGCTCTCGTCAATAATAATGGGATGCGGGATTTGCCCACGGATTGCGGCGATTTCATCGATCGTGTTGCAGGGCTGTTCGAAGCTGAACGGGATATCCCTGCAGGCCAGACTCAGTCGCATCGCCTGGCTTGCCGTCATCCCCCGATTGGTATCGACGATCAATTGGGCCCTGGTACCGACGCTTTCCCACACTTTGTGCACGACGGCGATATCAATGGCGACGTCCCGTCCCCCGACCTTTATCTGAATCCTGCGGTAACCTTCGTCAACCTTGTCGATCGATAGCCGCGCGATTTCATCGGGTGCGCCGATGCCGGTGGCGTAGTAGGCCGGTAGCCGCTCGGTTTCGGCACCGCCAAGTAGATCACAGACCCGCAGGCCATGGTGCTTGCCCAGCATGTCCATCAGCGCTATATCGATGGCCGCCTTGGCATAGTTATGCCCCATCAGTAATCCGTCCATCTGGCGGCGCAGCAACAGGGGCGTCAGCGCGGACAGGCCAAGCAGGGCGGGTGCCATCTCGCAAATCGCGGCCCTCGCTCCGAGTGCGTGCTGAGGCTGGTAAATGGGTCCTACTGGTGCCACTTCTCCCCAGCCGACGAGTCCCGTATCCGCTACCAGCTTGACGATCGTGGTATCGATAGAGTGCAGCGTAATTCGCGACATGGTGTAGGGTCCACCAACAACCGGAAGCTGCTTCTGGTAGACATGTATTTCGCTGATACGCATATTGAGGGGCCTCTTGAAATGGCTGGTTTTACGTTTTAATGCCGACCTGGATTACGAGGAGATCAATATCTTCAGCCGAATTGTTTACCAGCCCATGGTGACCGCCAGCTGGATTTAAAATCGTATCCCCTTTGCGAACAATAACTTCCTTTCCATCTATCGTCATCAGGCCTTCGCCTTCCAGCAATATATACATCTCCTCGTTGTTGCCGTGCCGGTGATAGCCGATGCTTGCATCGGGAGGTACGACCACACGATCAAGAAAATCGATGTTACTTTTAAAATTCTCCCGCCCCCAGATCTCATACAGATCGACAGATCCTTTTCCACCATGTGATGCTTGCTGTAACTGTTTCCCGGCCGTGTAGTAATTCTTGATCATAGGGTTCTCTGGTAACGCTTGTCAGCTTCGGTCCAGGCGCCTGCGGGAATCACTCCTATCGAATGACGCTAACCGATGAGATCTCGGAATAACCATCGATATTACAGACACCCGTGACATAAACACGTACCTGGACACCCGATTTTATGCCCTCGAAAAGAATCTCAAACATTTTATCCGAGCCGCTTGAACTGTAATCCCGATAAAACCAGGTTTCTTCTCTGCAGCCGCTCGGATTATCCTTAACGGGGAGTCTAAACTCGTAGTAGCGCTGTCCGGTTGGAACCAGTTCGGCTACAGCGACGTAATCCGTCCATCCCGCTTTGGCCTGGACACAATGCGAAAAGAGCAGGGCATGGATGGCAACTATTATTGCAGCTTGTATTTTCAAAATATGCTCCGTATCTCTAAAACCGGGCAGCCTGACACTCACGCAGTGGCCCGAAGTCGGCCAGAGCAGGCTGCATGGTTTCGTTATTTATCGTCGGGGACATACTGTTCCCACAATAGCTCAAACTGTTCGCGGGTAATTGCTGCGCCGGAAAATTCTGCTCGCGTAATCAGATCTTCCAACGCGGGTACCTTGCCAACGCTGAGCATGGTGCTATCGGATGCCATTAATTCTGATGCATAACTTACCTGGCTACCATGGAAAAATTCAAGTTTTCGTTTTTCGAAACCGTCAGCACCGATTTCAGACACCAGGCGATAGGGTTCCTCTTTTGAATCGTGATGCCATGTTATATCGATGTATCTCAAATTCCGCACCTACCAGAAAATAACAATAATTAATACAAGTCGGGCCGCTTGTAAATAATTATTACGAGAACTTTAGCCGCACAATTAGTTCCTGTAACCAGGCTTTGAGCTCTATCCGGGCTACAAACAACGGTCATACATTGCCAGCAATCTTTCCCAATGCCGTTCAGCTGACGGTTTGTGGTATTTGCCTTGCCTTAGTGGAAAAACGAAGCCATGTTCCGTGCCGGGATATATCTCGATGCGATAGTTGATGCCGGCGCCGGACAGGTAATGTTCGAGATCATCGATCATCTGTTGGGGTGCGTGTTCATCGGTTGCGGCACAGCCAAAATACATTTCGCCTCTGATTTTCCCGGCGTCGAGATGCGGCGAGTCTTCGGCATCGACGCACAGGCGCACACCATGTATCGACGCAGCGGCGACGATTTGCTCCGGGAATGCAGCCGCGGCGGCAAACGCGAACGGGCCGCTCATGCAATAGCCGACACAGCCGATCTTGCCGGTGCTGGCGGCATCGTCCGTTGCCGCAAAATCCAGCATAGCCTGTATGTCTTCACAAACCATGGCATTGGTCAGTGAATGCATGTGTTCGAACATCTCTTCGCGACCGGACGACGCCATGTCGAATTCGCGCAGGCGCCGATAGTAAAGGTTGGACAACATCACGTAGTATCCGGCGGAACCGAGCCGACGTGCCATGTCGTGCAACTCTTCGCGCTTGCCCGGTGCATCCATCAGCAACAGTACCAGCGGATGCGGCTTATCCTCTTCGGGATGGGTGATAAAAGTATTCATTGCGCCATCCCTGGTGCGAATGTCTATATCTCGATCGATCATAGATAATTATCCTGCTGCATCTCTCTTAGCATTGCCGATTTTGTGGCAAACCTGAATTTGTTAAATCTGTCCGGCATTATAAACATGGGCGTTAAGCGGTGGCGGCGATGCGCCCGACCACCCATTTGGCGAAGTGATGCGAGGGCTTGTCCATAATCGGGGTGAACACCCCGCCTGTGAAGGCGCTCGACTGGCGTCCTCGTTGCATGCCTTCGACCACGCCTATGTCTTCGTTAAACACCCTGGCCCAGACCTCTAGTCGATGCGCGCGCGCGGCCTCGAAGTCGGGACTGTCGGCGGCATCGCCGAGATAATAAATCTGCAAATGGTCGAGAGAGCGCTCGGCGGACAAGGGCTGCACGATGCGGGTCCAGTAGTGATCGGCCTGCAGTCCGAGAAATACGTTGGGGTAAAGGCTAGGGTACTCGGCGACCTTATCCTGCCATCCTGCAAACAGCGGAAAGGCAGCGAGATTGGTTTGCTCATGGTCATAGCGGTAACTACCCTGACCGGCAAACAGTTCGTCGCCATAGAAATGATAGTGATCCTCGAGCTTCGACACCGCGTTCAAAGCGGGGTGCACTGTGGGCAGGTGATAACTTTCGAGGTTGTTTTCGACACACAGTTTCCAGTTACCGGCAAAATCGATGGTGTAGGTGCCATGCGTTGCCGCGGGTTTGAGCGCCGTGAACTGTTCCCGCGCTACCAGCTTGTCGATGCGTTGCTGTAACGGCGCGATGAAGGTTTCGAAATCGGGGGCGTCGGCCGAGAGATTGACGAACACCAGGTCCATCCAGACGGCAGAGCGAGCTTCGTGCAGGCCGAACTCGTTCTTGTCGAGACCATCGATAACATGTACGCCGCTACCGCCGACATTCGGCGTGGCGAGTAACTTGCCGTCGAGATCGTAAGCCCAGGCGTGATAGGGACATCGAATGACCTTGTCGACATGACAGGCCTCCCAGACCAGTTCATTACCACGGTGACTGCGGACATTGTGAAACACCCTGATGTCGCCGTGCCGGTTGCGCAACATGACCAGCGGTTGACCGAGAAACCCGACCGGTTGCAGGTCTCCTGGGTGGGGGACATTGCAGGCATTGCCGATGCAGGTCCAGGTTTTGGCGAATAGTTTTTCCTGTTCCAGGGCAAAGAATTCCGCGCTGGTATAGGCGTAGTTGGGCAGTCCGCCCGGCATCCCGGTGTCCCGTGTAACCGCTTTAAAATCAGATTCGGATAGTTGCATACTGGCCAGCTACTTTATCGATACAGGTGTCTCTATGCTTATGCCGACAGTCTCCCAGCATCGACTGCCGTAATCAATATCTGTTTCACGAGTAAATGTTTTGTCTATGACTCGTTGAACCCGTGTATTTTCGTGGACGCACCGCTCGACGGCACTCCGGACACGAGCCACCTAGACCGGGTCATCGAGGGATAGAGATATATTTTAATTTATGGTTTCAGCACAATTTTTGGGGAGGCGGCCTTACCTTCGTGAATTTCACGAAATGCCGTGGCACCATCCGCTAGCAAGCGTGTTTCGACCCAGTCGAGTGGACCCAGGGCGCCGCTGTATAACAAATCGATGGCGGCTCGCAGATCGATCACGCTATAGGTGTAATTACCCAGAAAAGTAATTTCATCGAGGGTTAGACGGCGTGTATCCAGTCCAGCCTCGTTATCCTGCAGGCCTACATGAGAAATAATACCGCCAGACGCAACTAACTCGGAGGATGCGGCGCGGGTTCGACCACTACCCACCGCGTCGATAACCAGGTCAAAGCTCGCTGCTTCGGGCAGGTCGCCACCGAGTGGATCGTAAACCGTGGCACAGCCCAATTTGACAGCCGTCTCCCTGCGCAGAGGGTTGGTATCACCCAGGTAGATTGTTTGGCAACCTTTGTGCGCTAACATCAACGCGGCAAAGACTCCGATTGAAGCGCCGCCTAATACCAGTGCGCGGCACTCGGAAAGAGGCCGATGTAATACTTTTTCCGCCAGATAAATGGCATGTAGCGAGGTCGCGGCGGGCTCGGCGAGGCTGGCTATAATCGCATCCATATCCTGGGGAATATCAAGTAGATTACGTTCGGGTATGTTGATGAACTCGGCGAAAGCACCCGCGCGACGCATACCGATCAACTCTCTTTCAGCACAGAGGTTGGATCGACCACCCTGGCAATGATTGCAATGACCGCAGGTAATGAGAGGATTCAGTACGACTCGCTTACCTTTTTGTTGACCGTTTTGCACGACACCAACCGCTTCATGTCCGAGGATCAACGGGGGTACCCGGCGAGCATCATGACCATGGTAGGCGTGCATGTCGGAACCGCAAATACCAACGGCTTCGATTTCAATCAAGGCTTCATCGGTGCCGGCAAAAGGTTTCGGTTCTTCTCGATACTGCAGTTCGAGCGTATCTGTATAGACTAGTGCTTTCATAATCCTGCTCTATTTGGCGGTAAAGTCGCCGTCAAGGTGAATGATTTGCCCGGTAATGTAATCTGAAGCAGCTGCGGCCAGAAAAATCGTGATGCCATCAAGGTCAGCGAGTTCACCATTTCGACCTATGGCTGTCTGTGCGGCCAACTTGTCCAGCATATCGGGATTTTGATAAACCGGGGTGGTTAATCCCGTCGGGAAAAATCCCGGGGCAATGGCGTTGCAATTGACTCCTTTGGCTGACCAGGTCTCGGCCATGGCGCGTGTCAACTGGGCGATGCCACCCTTGGATGCGCCATAAGCCAGGCCATTGGCAAAAGCGCGGCTTGATTGCAGCGAGGCGATGTTGATGATCCGACCCCAGGCTTTGGCTTGCATGCCTGGCACCAGTTCACGCGCGAGAAAAAAAGGCACCGCCAGGTTTAGATTGAGCGTCTCATCCCAGCTTTCCAGGGTGATTTCGTGAGCCGGCTGGCGTAAGTTGACACCGGCAGCATTGATCAAGATATCGATAGCACCAAATGGGTCCGCCGCCAGTTTTGCGATCTCGGCCAGCGAATCACGATCAGCGAGGTCAATCGATAAGAAAGCTGCTTTACCCGCAGACGTTTCAATTTCTGCAACGGTCGAAACCAGTTGCTCCTCCCGCCGACCGAGCACTACTACAGAGGCACCTGCCTGGGCCAGGGCCTGGGCCTGGCGTTGACCGATGCCTGAACTGGCGCCGAACACCGGTGATAGTTTCGCCGCAACGACGACAGACATCGGTCATGGCTGCAGGTTGAAGGACTCGCTCGGAAAATACTTTGAAAGTCGATCGTCTCCAGTACGAGCATGCGCCTCCATACCTTCCAGACGGGAAATCCTGGCTGCGGCTGCGGCAACCTCCCGGTTCGCTTCGCGGCTCATTCGTTGAGTGGTCACTGTTTTTATAAATTTGCCTGCGTACAGGCCACCGGTATAACGTCCAGCACCTTTTGTAGGCAATATGTGATTGGTGCCGGAACATTTATCGCCAAATGCGACGGTCGTCTCTTCACCAACGAATAATGAACCATAATTGCGCAGGCGATTCACCCACCAGTCCAGGTCTTCAGCTTGTACTTCAAGATGTTCGCCCGCGTACTGATCGCTGATTTGCGCCATTTCTTCACGATCTGAACACAGAATCACTTCGCCGTAATCACGCCAGGAACCCTCTGCCGCGGTACGCGCGATATCAGGTAGCGGTTTTACGCGCTCTCGTAAAGCCTGGTCAGGACAAACTCTCGGTGACCTAAAGCCTCGGCCGATGTCAGACGCCCATTTGCCGTGCGAAACATTGAATCAAGTAGCTTGTCGCCGGCTTCACCTGGAGTCATTTCTTTTCGTAGCAAGCCCGTCACATCGACATCGACATGCTCGCTCATGGTGCGAACGGTGCGGGGATTAGCGCACAGCTTTATCACTGGGAGAATCGGGTTGCCGATAATATTTCCCTGCCCGGTAGGGAAGAAATGCACCACGTAACCAGCCGCAGCCGCCAATGTCACCATTTCAGCCGCTGCCGAAGATGAGTCCATAAACCACAAACCAGGCCCCGTAGGCGCTTCTGCCTTATCCAGCACGCCATCGACCAGGCACTCTTTGCCAATTTTCTGTATATTGCCGAGCGCTTTTTCTTCGATGGTGGTCAGACCACCTTCGATGTTGCCCTTGGTGGGCTGCGAATCGGAAAGATCCGAGGTTTTAAAGCGTTCGATCATGTCCTGGTAACGATTGAACATGAACATGAAGCGTTCGCGAACTTCATCGTTGCGACAACGCTCGGCGACTAGGTGCTCGCCGCCGGTGATTTCTGATGTTTCACCAAAAAGCAATGTAGCGCCATGTGGATACAATTTATCAAACGCGTTTCCAACCGTAGGATTTGAGCCACAACCGGAGGTGGTGTCAGACTCGCCACATTTGGTTGAAACCCAAAGTTCACTGACTGGCGCATCTTCCCGACACAACTCGGAAGCCCACTGCACATATTCCTTTGCTACCTTGGAGGCTTCCATAATGGTTTCATGATCGCCGTGCTGCTCGATACCAAACCCGGTCACCGGTTTACCGGTCGCCGCGATGCCATCGACAATTTTCTGGGTCCAGCCGTTTTCGATACCAATCACCACAACCGCAGCAACATTAGGGTTGGAACCGGTGCCGATCAGGGTGCGGAAGTGCAATTCAAGGTCTTCACCAAACTGCAGTCGTCCGTAAGAGTGGGGCAGGGCCATGGTGCCCGAAATATTGTTAGCGACCGCTTCACAGGCGGCATTTGAAAGGTCATCAACCGGCAGGATAATGACGTGATTACGGACACCAACACGACCATTTTCGCGCCGGTATCCTGAAAATGTAGCTGTACTTAAATCCTGGGACATTGATTTATTCTCCAAAGGGATTGTTAATTTTTACGTTGTTTGCCGATTACCAGCGCTTGGTCTTGATATTGTGCACATGGGCGTGCTCACCGGTGCCGATATCAGCCACGACCTTGCCGATATCCGTGCTGTACTTGATCACAGTATCGCCTTCTTGCATCGGTTTAATCGCAAGTTTGTGCCCGATCGGTATATCGCTGGCCGCCTTGAACTTGATATCGACGTCTTGATCCATTACCCAGCCGGTTAATTCATCGCCGGCTTTCACGCCCTCGATCACGACAACGCCGACACTATCCCCTTCGTCATGTACTACGAAATCTATCATTTGGTTCCCCGAAATTATAAAAAAGAGTGCTCGAAAAAAAGCAGTGCTAAAACGAAACTTTACGCCTCATTATCCCTATAGTCAAGTGGTCTTATATAAGAGTAGTGGGCTATTGAGCGTCGCTTTATTTGCATACCCAATTGGATCCGCGAATGTTATCCTGATTAAATTATCGTTAAATGAGATCTGGAGATTTAATGCTTACCACGGGAAAAGGCTCTATTTCGCTTTACATGCAAATAAAGGAACTCCTCACGGCAAAGGTTGGCAAGGGAGAATGGTTGCCAGGCGGTATTATTCCAAGTGAAATTAATCTCGCGCAGGAACTCGGAGTGAGTCAGGGTACGGTACGCAAGGCAATTACTGAACTGGTAGAAAATAATATACTCACGCGCAGGCAGGGCCTTGGAACCTTTGTTTCGAACCATGACGTCCACAGAGCCTTGTTTTACTTTTTTCACATTGCCGATGACAAAGGCCATAAAGTGCTGCCTGACAGCAGGGTATTGCACTGCCGCAGGAAACAGGCATCAAAAAAAGAGACCTCGAAACTGCAGTTAGCCGCCGGGACCAGCATTATTAGAATCGAACGTGTGCGGGATTTCTCCGCTAAACCGACCATGATCGAAACCATTACCTTGCCCGCTGAGCCATTCAGCGATTTAAGCGAGGAAGGCAACTGCGATCTACCGAATACGCTTTACGAACTCTATGAAAAGCAGTATGGGATAACCATCCACAGCGCCGATGAGCAACTGCGCGCGGTCGCTGCCTCAAAACACGATGCGAAAATATTGAATCTGGAAGTCGGTACACCGCTGCTCGAAATTGAGCGAGTTGCATTGACCCTGGATAAAACCCCGGTTGAACTGCGAATCAGTCGTTGCAGTACCAGGAGACACCATTACCAGAACACTATCTTTTAGCTGCGACTTGCTAAAACTACTGGTATAAAAAAGCTTACAGACTTAATTGTCTGTCTTGAAATTATTCCTCTATTTTTGAAACAAATATATTTGTTCTATTCGGGTTCAACAAGATAGACTTGTGCGTTGAATTTAATAGCTAAACCGCTTTTCGTAGCCTCCAGTTTTTATGAGTAATAAGATATTCAGCGTCTCGGACGCGCGCAAATTCGCCAGACGCCGCCTGCCGCGGATGATCTTCGATTTCATCGATGGTAGCGCCGGTGAAGAAAGGGCTGCCGCGCTAAACGTTGAAGTGATCGAGGCCCTGCGCCTGTTGCCCCGCGTACTGGTCAACGTCGAAAATCGAAATCATCACAAAGCCTTGTTCGGGCACACCTGGAACCTGCCGTTTGGCATTGCGCCGATGGGGATGTGTAACCTGACCTGGCCAGGCGCCGATGCCATGTTGGCGCGTGCCGCCAGTCAATATGGGATCCCGCTGGTGTTATCGACCATGGCGTCCAGCAGCATCGAGACGACTGCCGAACGCACCGGTGAAAATGCCTGGTTCCAACTCTACGTCGGCCAGTCAGAGGAAGTCGCGTATCACCTGATCGAGCGCGCCGAAGCAGTGGGTTACACCAACCTGATTCTGACCGTCGATGTCCCCGGAATCGGAGCGCGACCGCGTGAACAGCGCAATGGCTTTCAGTCGCCATTTCGGATTCAACCGAGGCAGTTTTTCGATTTTGCAATTCACCCGCGCTGGTCGCTGACGACGCTGAAGACCGGGGTGCCTAAACTCGCCAACGTCAACCTCCCCGGTGGCGTGCAGTTCAAACGCAACGAGGCGCGTGGGGGCCTGGACTGGGATTTTCTCGCACGTCTGCGCGAACGCTGGCCAGGCAAGCTTATCGTCAAGGGCGTACTCGGATGCGAGGACTCGGTGCGCATTCGCGATGCCGGCGTCGATGCGGTCTGCGTGTCCAATCATGGTGGCCGGCAATTTGACAGTGCGCCCACCCCGATCCAGATGTTGCAGCGGATCAGGGCGGCGGTAGGTCCCGATTATCCGTTAATGTTTGACAGTGGTGTACGTAGTGGTGAAGCTGTGATCAAGGCGTTGGCGCTGGGTGCCGATTTCGTGTTGATTGGGCGACCGTTTCTGTTCGCGATGGGCGCTAACGGCTATACCGGCCTGCAGCAAGTGATCGAATTGTTCAGGAGTCAGATCGATATCGGCCTGGCGCAACTCGGCTGCCCTGATATCAACGATATCGATTCGAGTTACGTAGTGCCGGAATCGCTGCCGACATGGGGAGAAAGATGAAAGTACGCGGTGGTATGTTGCTCGCGCAAGCACTCCAGGAAAAGGGCGTGAGCCAGGTTTTTACGCTGAGTGGTGGCTTTTGTAACCCGGCGCTGGAAGGTTTCATGGACTGCGGCATTTCGGTGATAAACGCGCCGCATGAGCAGGTCGCCGGCCACCTGGCCGATGGTCATACCCGCATTACCCGCAAACCGGCAGTCTGCCTGGTGGGTCCCGAGGGTTTTGCCACCGCGGTGCCGGCAATGATGGAAGCCTGGGGCGAGCGTTCACCGGTTATTTTCGTGACCGGATCGAGCACGCTGAAGCGGCAGGGCAGTGGCGGGTTCAAGGAAATCGACGATGTTGCGATCGCGGCACCGTTAACCAAGTACAGTGTTTCGATTACCGACGGCGAACGCATCTCCGAGATCGTGGATCGTGCCTGGAAGATAGCCGTAAGCGGTTACCCGGGGGCGGTGCACATCAGCATGCCGGTCGATATTATGTTCAGTTCCTATGCAGCAGACGCGATGCGCGACGAGCGACCTTTCGCGCGCGGCGCCCGGCCACCGGCGCGCGCCTGGCCCTGTCCCGATGATCTCGAGCGGGCGTTGGCAACGATCAGGCAGGCGCAGAAGCCGATCATCATCGGTGGCCACGGCGTCTGGTGGTCGGGTGCCGAGGCCGGTCTCGAAGCCTGTGCGCGTAAACTCAATATCCCCGTGTTCAATGTGCCCTATCACCAGAAGCTGTTGTCTGAAGCGAGCGACGTTTACATGGGGCTCGCCGATGTCCATCAGTACCACCCGTCGAAACAGGCGATCGAGGAATCCGACGTTGTCATCATGGTTGGTACCCGCCTCGACAACCAGATGAACTTTGGTAATCCGCCGTTGTTCCCGGCCAGCACGCATCTGATCTGCGTGAATGGCTCGCACGAAGAAATTGAGATGAATCGTGCCGCGGACCAGGCGCTGTTGAGTGATGCGGGCGCATTTTTCAGCGCGCTCGGCGAACTCCAACCACTGACTGCGGACTGGATCGAAAACAACCGCGCCTGGCGGGCGCAGTGGGTCGAAAAAATGATCGCCGATATACCTCGGCTTGATGATGACCGCATACATCCATTACAGCTGGCCATTGATGTGCAGGCGGCGATGAGCGACGGTGACTGGCTGGTCATCGACGGTGGGAATACGCATTTCTGGTCTGAAATTTCAGTCAATATTGCCGGTTGGCGAGGCCTCAAACTCGGTAATATCCTGCATCCCGGCACCTTCAGCATGCTCGGGGTCGGGGTGCCGTTTGCGAGCGTGGCCAAGCTCAACAACCCGGACAAAAATGTCGTCGTGATCAGCGGCGATGGCGCCTTTCTGTCGGGCGGTTCGAGTATCGAGACCGCATTCCAGGAAAAGCTGCCGATCGTCGTCATTATCGATAACAATGGCGGCCTCGATTGTATTTCACAACAGCAGGAGCGGCTGTTTGCGAACCAGCAACACTTCGCGACCGATTTTCGCGACATCCCGTTCCATTCGATGTTCGAGGGCCTCGGCGGGTACGGAGAGCTGGTCGAAAAACGTTCTGACATCATTCCCGCGGTCCAGCGCGCGATCGCAAGTGGCAAGACCGCCTGCGTCAACGTCAAAACGGTCGGTCATATCAGCCCCATCGTATTGGCGACCACGAGTAAACGCGACAAGGCGTCAATCGAGTAATCATGGCGACGGTATCTTCACATATTCTGGACTCGGTCAGTGGCAAGTCGGCGGTTGGTATTCGCAGCCAGCTTTTTCAGCTTGTTAGCGATACCGAACGACAACTCGTGTTTGACGTTAACGCGGATCGGGAAGGCCGTATCGCCGAGGCGGTGGTGATCGACGACGCCAACATCGACTGCGAGTTCGAGCTGGTTTTTCATGGCGCGGACTATTTCAGGTCGCAGGGGTTAGACGCCGGGTCGATGGTGAGGATGGTGGTGATTCGCTTCGTCATGGGCGACGATCAACAGCGTTACCATATGCCGCTGATGCTATCCCCACATTCCTATTCGACCTGGTGGTCAGGCCAGTCATAGATGCAGGTACCCAAGCTCCTGGTATCGCGCCGCATTCGCGCAACCCCTTATACGCCGCGGGTAGA
>Ga0265306_10000161_pt1 | contig 28193 bp, 29 predicted proteins | sample Helome_3_FD_192493 | JGI IMG/M metagenome (GOLD analysis project Ga0265306, IMG submission 192493) | Marine sediment microbial communities from subtidal zone of North Sea - Hel_20160420 (Illumina Assembly) | ecosystem: Environmental > Aquatic > Marine > Subtidal zone > Sediment ... | reverse complement strand
AAAGGATCGTGCTGCAACAGGATTATTCACAGGCGTGCAACCCGCTACGACACCTGACTCCGGTCGTCGTAGCGGGTATATCGGTCGTTTTTTTACACACCGTGCCTGGACAATCCCCAGCATGCACTTGGCGGCATCAAGATGATCAAGAAAATAAGAACCCGGGCATTCGCCATAGCCAGCGTCATCATCGCAGCCGTTTTCTGGAGCTTTGACTCGGCACTTCATTACATCATTTACAATGACACACGTTTTGAACTCATACCTGATGATTTCAATGAACTGTGGATGCGGCTTGTTATTGTCTGTCTGATTGTTCTATTCGGTATATATGCAGACGCAGTCACAAGAAAACGCATGATCCAGGAGAAGCAACTGGCGGCGCTGAAAACATACAACTCGATGATATATGCAACCCATCACATATTGAATAACCTGCTGAACCAGATGCAACTATTCAGGATAACAGCGCTGAGGTCGGCTGACTTCGACCGGGAAACTATGCGGCTGTATGATAACGCGATCGATGAAGCGCAAGACCTCGTCGGAAGGCTCTCCCGGATTGAGAATATTACCGAGGAAAACATATTGGCCTCGGTCGACCCGGGAAAACTGGAATATCCGCCCGGCAAGCCCGGGTCGGCCGGGACTGCAACACCGCAGGACTGAAGCGCATACCAACCATACGCCGGGATATCTCCGGCATACCTTGAAGATATACGGCGGGAGAGAGGCAACTACCATGCACAGCGACAACGGTAATTTCCATGAGCGGTGCTATGCACTGCTGAAACAGATCCCCGCAGGCAAAGTCACCACCTACGGTGAAATTGCCCGCGCACTGAACTCCCGCGCATACCGCGCCGTCGGCACCGCCATGGCAAGCAACAGGCAACTGTTCGCCATTCCCTGCCACAGGGTAGTCAGAAGCAATGGTGCCATTGGCGGCTATGCACTGGGACCGGACAAAAAGGCGGAATTGCTGATCAATGAAGGCGTGACCGTGAAAAACGGCCGGGTGGGACAGCTGGACGCCGTCATGCACCGCTTCCCCGCCTTGCCGGAGTCAACCGGCGGCAAGCGATATCCCTGATGCGTGCCCTGTGGAAGGGTGTGGTCATCGCAGAGAGCGATGACATAGTCGAGGTGGAAGGAAATCACTATTTCCCGCCCGGATCCGTGAACATGGACTACCTGCGGCCGAGCGACACCCGCACCGCGTGCCCCTGGAAGGGGGAAGCAAGCTACTATTCGGTACACGCTGGCGGTGAAACCAGTACCGATGCGGCCTGGTACTACCCCGAACCGAAGGAAGCCGCGCAGCATATCAGGGGGCGCCTGGCATTCTGGAGAGGTGTGGAAGTCAGGGAATAGCAACATCGACATATGGGCATCATTGACACGTTTGAAAGTTTCGCGGCGGACTTCGAGGCCGCTGTCGCAGATGGCGACTGGTCGAGACTCGATACATACCTTGCCAAGGATGCAACGTACCTCAACATCGGCGGCCCGGATCCGAAATTCGAGGGCCGGGAGGCCATCCTGACTTTGTGATTGCGGTATTTCCCCTGATCCGCATTTATGACATATAGTGTTGCCGGTAGATACGAAATCACGACCTCTGATACAGCAAGCTGTGACCCTCTATAACGTACCCCGGATACCAGGTATTGCACATGAATGACGGCACGGAAAAGATACAGAAATTCGGCAGCATGCTCGTCGACGGCTTCCATTACCTGGCACTGTTCGCCATTGGCGCAACCGTCGTCTGGTCTGCCGTCTACGAATACATCGGCATGATGGAAAAAGGCTATGCCGCACTCAAGGACATCCTGCTGCTGTTTATCTACCTCGAGCTGGGCGCCATGATCGGTATTTATTTCAAGACGCACCGACTGCCGGTCCAGTTTCTGATTTTCATCGCCATCACCGCCCTCTCCAGGCACCTGGTCATCGATGTCCAGCAGGTGTCGGACAGTTTCCATCTCTATTTGCTGTTGAGCATATCCGGCGCGATCGTACTGCTGAGCGGGGCGCTGTATGTCCTGTCGATGACTGCCGGGCGCTATGGCCGACCGGAAGATGACGTCAACAAGGAACGCACGGGCTGACCCGCGACACCGGGATTCCGGCTGTCGTTGTTAACCAGGGGCTATTGCCTGGCCCCATGTGCAGTGAACAGGACAATAACATCAGGGTGCGATGGTATGTTTCATCCGGCGCGGCAGGGCCGGCGCCTTCAGTTGTAAACAGCGGAGGACAGACACATGGTTAATCGAATGCTGCTGGCGATCGTTGCGGTCTTCATTGCATGGTCACTACTGGATTTCATCATCCACGGCGTACTGCTTATGCCCATCTATGAGGCCACGGCCGATCTGTGGCGCCCGATGGACGAAATGAACATGCCGCTCATGTATGCCGTGACGCTGGTCTTCACCGTCTGTTTCGTACTGATCTACGTACTGCTGGTTGAACGGCGGTCACTGTCCTCGGGCATCCTCTACGGCACCCTGTTCGGCCTGGCCACGGGCGTCTCGATGGGCTTCGGCTCCTATACCTATATGCCCATCCCCCTGACGCTGGCAGTCGGCTGGTTTTTCGGCGTGCTCGCCGAGCTGATCGTGGCGGGCGCCATTGCCGGCGCCCTCCTGAAAACCGAATAAGCCGCCCGGCCCGTCACGACCGGGCGGCTATCTGCCGGTGCTGACGCTGGCTGCACTGCTACCGCTCCCACTGGCAGTGTATTCACTGCGCGGGGCAATGGAACACGGGGCAGATATCGTCCCGCATTACCTCGGCGCAAACGTGGCCGTCACCCTGCTCTCGCCGCTGCTGCTGGGTATGGCGCTCATCCTTGGCTGACGGCCCGCCCTATTCCGGGAACAATCGCTCCATCAGGTAACCGAGACAGTCCTGGCGGATGATGCGTTCATCCAGTGTAAACATGGACGGCATGAACGGACTCGCCGAGGTGAGCGCGCCGTCCTGAATGGTGAAGTAACGCTCGAATACCTGCCGGTCATTGTCGTCGCGTACATCGAGCACACCGTCCACCCCTTCGCGCAGCCAGCCCAAATGGCTGCCCGCCGGCAGTTCGCGGAAATTCAGGTGATCGATGTCCGACAGCAGGCGCAGGTCAGCATCGGCCTCACCGAAGCCGAAACTCATCGACTCGGGGACCTTGACGATGGCCACGGTGTGAAACAGGTCGACGTCATGGGACGCAACCGGGTGCTGCGGTAACTCGGATAATTTCAGGCAGGCATCGATATAGTCTCGCGCGTGCGTCATACCGTACTTGTGCTCGGGCTTGCCGCACTCGATGGTCACCGCAGGACAGACATGAGACATGGCCATCGACTGCACCCCCAGCGGCCGGATGAAATACACCACGGTCCGACTGAACAATGCGGCCAGGTGCAGGAACTGGTTGTCGACGCGGTTGATGCAGGCATAGTGCGGATTGATGCCGGTATTGTTATGGATGTCGAGACTGGCAAAGGCCTTGCGCGTACGCATGGTGTCGACGATCTGCTGCATCATTGCCGCCTCCGGGCTGGCGGTATCCAGGCTTCCGGGCCATACCCGGTTGTAGTCGGCCTGGCCGTCCAGCATGCGCAGCCCCTGCGCGGCGGCCGTGACGTTGCCGATAAAGATCGACAGCGCACGCGGCAGTTCCCGTTCACGATATGACCTCAGCAGGTCCTGCACAGCATAAAAACCGGTACTCTCGTTGCCGTGCGCCAGCACGGTCAGGAGCAGGGGTTTCGGGTGCCGGCCCGGCAAGTGCACCAGCGTCGGCCCACCCAGCAGTTCCGCCAGCCCCTCGACCGGGGTATCCAGGAGGCCTTCCGGAAGATTCTCAAGCTCGTTCAACATGATACTTTGCGTCTATCTTCGTCTATCTATCAATTAATATTGTGTTTATGGTTCTAATTTACGCTATCTTCATTGATCCTGATCAGTCCAGCGTCCACTCGTGCACGGGCCGCCAGGTCTCCTGCTGTTCGCGGTAGGCCGCCGTCAGTCCGGCGAAATCCCGCCCGTGCCGCGCCGTCCAGCCACGCTGCCAGGCCGACCCGGTCTGCCTGCTCACCACGCGCATCTCGATGATCTGCAGGTAGCGGTCGATGTCGTCCGCATCGATTTCCAGCTGCATCAACCCGGCACGCGCCAGGGGCAACAGCTCCTCCAGCACCAGGGTGCGCACGGTGCTGCGGTGCTCGTCCAGCCAGGTGACATGCACGTCGAGACCGTGGTGTGCTGCAGTGTAGAAATTGTCACGCGCCGCGGCAAACGGCAAGCGCTGCTCCGGCGGAATCTCCTGCGTCATCAGCGCCTGCACCAGGCCGAAATAGAATGCGGCATTGGCGATCATGTCTGCCACCGTCGGGCCGGCCGGCACCACGCGATGCTCGATACGCAGGTGCGGGAGGCCGTCATAGTCGAAGCCGATCAGCGGCCGGTTCCAGCGCCAGATGGTGCCGTTGTGCAGCCGCACGTGCGCCATCTGCTCCAGTCCGTCCTGGTAGCACATGGGCAGCAGGGCCGGGTAGTGCTGCTCATTCTCGATGAATAACTCCAGCAGGGATTCGCGTACATAGCCCGAGCCGAAGGTCACGCGCCGCAGCGGCCCGTGACTGGCGCCCGCCAGCCCGCCGACCGAAACGGACTGCTCGAACAGCGGAATGCGTGTCTCGCTCCACAGATCGTGACCAAACAGGTAGGGTGAATTGGCCGCGACTGCCACCAGGGGCGCCGAGGCAATGATCGAGGCATTGAAGGCACGCATCGCACGTGCCGGGTGCACCTTCAGGTGCAGCTGGAACGAAGTGGTTGCCGCCTCCAGCATCACGCTGTGGTGGTCGGTCTTGAGATGCTCGATGCCGTTGATGTCGAGCTCCAGCGGCCGCCCCTCGCGCAAGCGCAGCACCTGCTCGTTGAGTGCACGGTAGCGCTTCAGGTCAGACATGTTTTCGGGGCTGAGCTCATCTTCCCGCACCGTGGGCAGGATGCCTATCATCATCAGGTGCGCATCGATGCCCTCTGCAACCCGTGCGCAGCGTCGCCAGGTCGCGCCCAGACTGGCCTCGAAACGACTGAACGCCGACCCCCACAGATGCTGCGGATGATCATTCAGTTCGACGTTGAATCGCGCCAGCTCCGGCACGACCATGGCATTGTCCAGCCGCTGCAGAAAGACATCGTTGACCGGCGCCGGACATGAGGCGTCATCCACCAGCCAGGCCTCCAGCTCGTAACCGCCCATGCGGTCGCGCGCGGAAAAGACACCCTCGCGGAACCATTCTTCCAGCAGCCGGGTCTCCGCCTGCAGGCGACTGGCAAAACGCGCGAAGTCGTCCGCGCTGAACTGTGTGGCCTCGATTTCCTGTCCCATATAAGCAGCTCTTTAGTCGTTATCCGCCTCTCCCCCCGGGACGCCTACAGGGACGTAGGCGGTAGGGCGAAGCAGGACGCCAGAGCCGAGAGGACCGGGGTGAGGGGATCAAATCATATTTCTTCATTCGCTGTCATACCGGCCGGTGATCGTTTAAAACTCCGCACCAATGCAGCCACCCCCGGTAACGGAGAACTCGCTGTATACCGGAATATTTGCACGTCACTCTCACTGCAGGTTGATAACCACATCGTTGACCGCATCCAGCCGCTCCGGCGTGCCGATATCGAACCAGCGGCCGGTGTACTGCTCGCCACTGACCTCCTCCCGGTCCATGGCGGCGCGCAACAGCGGTCCCAGCGGGAAGGCCCCGGGCGTGCAGTCGGCAAACAGCGCCGGCCGATACACGCCAATGCCGCTGAAGGTCAGCATGTGCGGGCCCTGCTGCGACAACTGGTCGTTCGACAGCGAAAAATCCCCGCCCGGGTGATGTTCGGGATTGTCCACCATCACCAGATGCGCCATCCCGGCCGGGGTCTGCGGCAGGCCGTCGAAGCGGTAATCCGTCCAGATATCGGCATTCACAACGACAAAGGGTGCGTCACCCAGCAGCGGCAGGGCATTGTAGACACCGCCGCCGGTCTCCAGGGCCGCGTCGGGTTCGGGCGAGTACTGGATGGATACGCCGTAGGCATCGCCATCGCCCAGCGCCTTGACGATCTGCTCGCCGAGGTGTGCATGATTGATCACCAGCTCGGTGATGCCGCCCTGCGACAGCGCGTGGATGTGGTGCTCGATCAGCGTCTGCCCGCCGATACGCAGCAGCGGCTTGGGTGTTGCATCAGTCAGCGGCCGCATGCGTTCGCCACGACCAGCCGCCAGGATCATGGCTTTCATTCGTCAAGCCAGCCCTGCAGGTGCCGCCTGACCAGACCGGCGAGCATATCGATATGTGCAGCTTCATCATTCAGACAGGGGATGTAACTGTAATGTTTGCCGCCGGCCTCGATGAATACATCACGGTTCTCCATGGCGATCTCTTCAAGCGTCTCCAGGCAGTCGACACTGAATCCCGGACAGACAACCTGTACGTTGTGCACGCCCTCACCCGGCAGGGCCGCCAGCGTCTTGTCAGTATAGGGCTTGAGCCAGGCCTTTGGCCCGAGACGCGACTGGAAACTGAACTGCCACTGCGATGCACTCAGTCCGAGCTCCTTCGCCAGCAGCATTGCCGTGACCTCACACTGGCATGGATAGGGATCACCGGCATCGGCATATTCCTGCGGGATACCGTGAAATGACATCAGCAGCCGGTCCGGCACGCCGTGCTGTGACTGGTAATGGCGCACACTGTCGGCCAGGGCGCGGATATAGGCGTCATCGTCAAAGTAATCATTGACAAAGCGCAGTTCAGGCACGGCACGCCAGTTGCGCATTTCTTTATAAACTGCATCGAACACAGCCGCCGTCGAGGTTGCCGAGTATTGCGGGTAGAGCGGTAGCACCAGGATGCGGCGACAGCCGGCCGCCTGCAGTTCGGCCAGACCAGCGGGAACCGAGGGACTGCCGTAACACATGGCCAGCGCCGACCTGACCTGGCCATCGTATTGCTGCTCCAGTGCTGCCTGCAGTGCCGTCTGCTGCTTTTCCGAAATGACCAGCAACGGCGAGCCGTCGTCCGTCCAGATCTTTGCGTAGGCCCTGGCGGATCGACGCGGCCGCGTATTGAGGATGACGAGATTCAGCACAAGCCACCAGGCCGGTCGCGGCACCTCGACCACGCGCGGATCCCACAGGAACTGCTTCAGGTAGCGCCGCACGTCGCGCGGTGCGGGCGAATCCGGTGTACCCAGATTGGCCACCAGCACGCCGATCCTGTCATCCGGTATTATGTCAGTCGTCTGCATTGTTAATCACTGCATTATCTTTCATCAGGATGCCAGCGCCTGTTCGAGGTCCTGCTCGCTGACCGGCAACGGCAGCACGGCATGCAAGGGAAACAGTGCGGCCAGCTTGTCCACGTACTGCAGCTCGCTCCGCTCGACCATGACGATGATACGTGTTTCGCGCGAGTATTTCTGCAGGCTGTACAGAAAGACATCGAGATTGCAGATATTTACCCCCGCGTAGTTGTTACCGTAGCCATACATAAACTCGGCCACCACGAAATCGGGCACGGATTTCTTCAGCGCACTGATCGCCTTGCGCATGGAGCCCGGCCTGTGTTCCTCGATACCGAGCCGCCGGTACAGCGCGGAAAAATCGCGGTGCACGGGGGATTCGATGATGGAGAAGAGCACCGGAGCAGACATAGGTTCAATCATATATGAGATGCCTGGATTGGCACCTTTTCTGGTCAATAATGCTTGCGCAAAGACGCGACGAAAAAATAACAATCCACCACACGACTACAGGGATGTAGGAGGTAGTGTAACGCAGGAGCAGTTACCGAGAGAACACAGAGAACATAAATGCTGGAGAACTCCTCTCCCGTCATTCCCGCGAAGGCGGGAATCCAGTGGCAAACATTAACTCGTCAGCCAAATAATTACATGATCATTCACGATATATAAAAATATACCTGAATTATTTTAGTCAGCAGCAATGGTAATTCATGGACTGGATTCCCGCCTTCGCGGGAATGACAGCTTGGTTGTGAAGCCTGCAAGGCGCTCTTGCTGCCTGTTTTAGGGGAAAACCGTGACATCATCCCCCTCATGCCACTGCGGGTACTTCTGCATCACACCGGTAAAGTGGTCCGAGTCAAGCAGCCGCGTGAACCAGCGCTGCAGCCGCGGGTACGGCGCCGCGTCGAACCAGGCCTTGTCGACAAAGGCGAACTGACGAACGAAGGGAAAGATCCCGATATCGGCCAGTCCTGCCTGTTCACCCGTCAGATTGGTACACAGAACAAGTCGCTGCTCCAGCTTGCGCAGGAACCGCTCGCCCTGTGCACGGTAATGCTCTGCCGGATGCTCCGGGTAGCGTACGGCGTATTTGTAGCGGTCGAGGTCTGCCTTGAAGACATCGTCATTCTCGTCCAGCAGCGCACTTACCCCGGCCTGTGCCGCGCCAGCCACGGGCAGCCAGCCCTCCGGATCGGACTGTGACAGGGCCCACCCCATGATGTCGCGGCTCTCATCGATCACCGTGTCATCCGGCAAGACCAGCACCGGGACAGTGCCTTTGGGCGAACAGGCGAGTAATGCCGCCGGCATCTCTTTCAGGACCACCTCGCGCAACTCGACCGTCAGTCCGCTGGCGCGAATCGCCATGCGCGCCCGCATGGCATAGGGACAGCGCCGGAATGAATACAGGACAGGCAGGCCGGCTTGCACGACGCGTCTTACAGGGCGGGAAACCCCCCCGGCCACAGGCGCAGGCCGAGGAACAGGAAACCTGCGGCCAGCAGGCCGCATGCCAGGGTGGTGACCAGCAGGCTGGTACGAATCCCCTGTTTCAACAGGGCACTGATACCGACCCCCGCGCCGATGGCGGTCAGGAAGAAGCCGAACTCGTCAACGATCAACATGGTCAACAGCGGCAAGCCGTATTCTTCCGCCGGCCGCAGTGCACCCGCACCCAGCAGGGTGACCATGACCAGCAGCCCCAGGCTCAGGGCAATCCACGGGAAAACCTGTTTTTTCATATGACTTGAAGCATGATAGCTGCTTGATAACAACCGGGATAATAACCGCTCGCCGGTCTCGATAACAGCTTGCCGGCAGCCGAGGTGTTCGAGTGGCCCGGTGCACAGGAAGGAATCTTCACCCCGAAAGAGATGCAGGAACGATTTCCGGTATTCCCGCTCGACCAGCACATCATGATTGCACAGAACTGTGCGAAGGCAAGACTCCTGCAACTGATGTGGTTCCTCGAGGCATAGCACCCGGGGAAACACAAACGGCCAGGCAAGTGCCTGTATAACCATATGCAGGCAGCAACGCATTCTTTTCCTGAACTACCCTGATAGTTCGCAGCTGGCAACTACGGTCGCAGCCCCGTCACATCGATGTGAGCACCTCGTTTTCAATGAAAATACACAGTGTGGCAAGATCAGGGTGCCGGCTTTCCAGGTCAGTGATATACGACAATGTGCGCGGGATGTCGTCCAGATAGCCGGACTTGCCGTCGCGGTGATTCAGACGGGCGAAGATACCGGCTGCCTTGAGGTGGCGCTGCACGCCCATCAAATCGAACCAGCGCAGGAACAGTTCGGGGTCGTCATGTTCACCGTGCAGGATACCGGACTGCAGCGCAAGCTGCTGGTAACCCAGTGCCCACTCCTCTACCTGCTCCTGTGGCCATTTGATATAGCAATCGCGCAGCAGGGAGACGAGATCGTAGGTCACCGGCCCGAGGACCGCGTCCTGGAAATCGAGGATGCCGGGATTGTTTTGCTGCGTCACCATCAGGTTGCGTGAATGATAGTCGCGGTGTACACAAACCTTTGGCTGTGCCAGCGCATTATCCGCCAGCAGTGCAAACACATCATCAAGCATCTCGTGCTGTGAATCCGTCACAACGATACCCAGATGCCTGCTGACCAGCCATTCGCGAAACAGCTCCATCTCGCTCAGCAGCAGCGTGCGATCGTAGAGTGGCAGATCACCGGTTGCACAGGTCTGGATAACCGCCAGCGCCGCAAGCGCATCGGCGTTCAGTCGCTCGAAGGTATTCTCATTGAGCGCATCGAGGTATAGCTCGCTGCCCAGGTCAGACAGCAGCAGGTATCCCAGGTCGAGGTCGGCATCGACCACCTCGGGGACATTGAGGCCGGCATCGAAAAACAGCCGCGAGACAGCAACGAAGGGGCGCGAGTCCTCCCGCTCCGGCGGCGCATCCATGACGATGAAATTCTCGCCGTTGTGCACCACCCGAAAATAGCGCCGGAAACTGGCATCGCTCGATGCGGGATTGATGGTGTAGTCGCGGAATTCCAGCTCGGATTCCAGCCAGCGTTTGAGGACATCGAGACGATCGGGCAATGTTTTATCCGTATTCGTTAACTTGATATCGGTGCAGAAATACTAACCCGGATAAGTTGTATATACCATGTGATACTCGCGCAAAGCCGCAAAGGCGCCAAGAAAAACCAGAAAGGCCACAGATAACAACTGATACATATCATATAGAAGAATATTGCCATTCCCGCGCACGAATGCAGGGAGGAGGTGAGAATGTTATTACGGGCATAGCCCGCAGGCATAGCCCGGGTCGGGAGGCTGGCCTGGGCCATGCAGGAGGTACGAATCCATGGAGGAGGTGAGATCGGGGACCGATCGAGAAGCTGGCCTGGGCCATGGACGAGGTAGAGCGAAGCAGGATGCCAGAGCCGAGAGCACTAACAGTAGGCGCTTCAGGCGATGCATGGAGCAAATGCCGAGGCGGGAATCCAGCCATCAAAATGGCGATGTCCTGAAATCCAGCGTAATGCGGGATAAGGAATCTGGCCACATGGCGACTGAAATGCCCCCCCCTGAAACACTCTTCCGAACCGACAGGAAAAGTATTCCTCGCCGTAATGTTAAGTATGCTCTATGTCCCTGTGCTGTGCATTTTTAATGTTTGCAGCTTTGCGGCTTTGCGGCTTTGCGCGAGAAAAATTAAAAACACCCCTAGACCTCTTCCACTGGCGGGAAAATCGCGCGCATGCGTGCGCAGCTCCATTCCCGCAGGTCATCGGCGATCAGGTACATGCAGGGGATTACGATCAGGATGATTCCGGTAGCGAACAACAGGCCGAAACCAAGGCTCACGGCCATCGGCGAAAGGAATGCGGTCTGCCCGGTGGCGAAAAAAATCAACGGCGAGATACCGAGGAAGGTGGTAATGCTGGTCAGCATGATAGGACGCACGCGCACGCGACCGGCCTCCAGCATGGCCTCTTCGCGCGCCATGCCCTCGCCGCGCATGCGCTTGGCAAAACTTACCAGGATCAGTGAATCGTTGACGACGATACCGGTCAGCGCCAGGAAGCCAATGGCCGACAGGAACTGCAGGTTGTAATCGAACAGCATATGTCCGAATACGACACCGATCATGCCGAACGGGATGGCGGCCATCACGACCAGTGGGTCAAGCATCGAACGGAACAGCGCAGCCAGGATAAAGAAGATGAGGGCCGCTGAGATAAGTAACGCATCCTTCATGCCCCTGAATGACTCGGATGCATCTTTCTTCTCACCGAGAAACAGCAGTTCATACCCGGGCAGTTCCTTGTCGATGCCCGCGAACTGTTTGCGCACCAGCTCGGTAACCTCCAGCGGCGTGGTCACCTGGCCATCCACCTCGGCCGTCACGATGCCGAGACGCTGCGTATCACGACGGCTGATGGTATTCATACCACGCCCGGTCGTCACCGTCGCCACGTCACCCAGATAGACCAGCCGTCCGTCATCCAGCACCAGCGGCAGGCGGTCGAGATCGCTGGTCTCGCGAATCGTCTCCGGGTATATCACGCGCACCGGTATACGCTTGTTGCCGCGTGTCACATGCACGGCCTCCACGCCAAGAAAGCCGGTCCGTACGGCCGCGGCCAGGTCGCCCTGCTGCAGGCCCAGCTCCTTGCCGCGCGCGTTGAGCGAGTACCGGTATTCCAGTTTGCCGGTCTCGAGATTCTGCCGCACGTCGTGCACGCCCGGCAGGCGCTGCAGATAACTGACGATGTCATTGGCCTTGTGACGCAGGATATTCACGTCACGGCCACTGACACCGACCTCGATATCGGCACCGGCCGGTCCGCCCTGCGGACGCTGGATGGAGATGCGCCGAACACCGGCAACGGCCTGCAGCTTTTCCCGTATCTCGTTGATGATGTCTTCCGTCGCACGGGTGCGGCTGCCATCCCACTCGAACCTGAGACTGACCAGCGGAGAAATGAAGCGCTCGATAATGCCTTCTGGTTTGGCCTTCTCGAGATCGACCACCAGCTGGATGTAATGGCTCCCGACCTGGAAACGGTTGAAATCGATGAAGGTCACGCCCACATTCGTCAGCAGACTGTCGAGATCCTTATCGGAGAGTGAGCCGAGGATAATCGTCTCCATCTCCTTCGCCAGCTTGTCAGTGTCTTCCAGACTGTAGGTCTGCGGCGCCTCGGCATTGATGAAGAATTGACCAACATCGACATTGTCGAACAACTGAAACGGGATGCGTGTCGTGGCGTAGATCAGGGTAACGACCAGCAGACCGAGCGAGAACAGCGTGACGAAGTAACGGTTGTCAAGCGACCAGCGCAGCCAGCCGAGGTAGCGCGGCAACAGGTGGCTCCAGTCGACGCGTCGCTCGCGGGTTTGCGGCGTATTCTTGCCCGCATGCAGCAGCTCGGCGGCATGCGAAGGCAACACCGCAAAGGCCTCCCACAGGGAACCCATCAGCGAGGCACTGACCACCACCGGTATCACGGCGATGAAAGCACCCATCACACCGGTAATGGCGAACATCGGCATAAAGGCCGCTACCGTGGTCGCGGTGCTCGCCAGCACCGGCCACAGCACCTCGTGCGCGCCCGTGCGTGCCGCCTCGGCAGCCGGCTTGCCGGCCTCCATGTGCCGGTAGATATTCTCCGTTACGATGATGGCATCGTCGACGATCAGGCCAAGCGCAATCAGGAACGCAAACATCGAGATCATGTTGATGGTATAGCCGAGGTAGTAAATCGCCACGACCGCCACCAGGAAGGACACCGGGATACCCATGGCCGTGATCAGCGCCACCCGGAAGTTCAGGAACAGGTACAAAGACAGCAGCACCAGGGTCAGGCCGACCAGTCCCGATGACTTGACGGTGTTGAGACGGTTCTTGACGTATTTGGACAGATCGTTGAACAGGCCAACTTCCAGCGTGGGTGGCAGTTCGGTGCGCAGTTCATCGGCGAAGGCATAGACGGCATCCGCCACGTCAATGGTGGAGGCATCCACGGTCTTGGTCACCGTCATGTTGACCGATGGCCGCCCGTTGAAGCGGCCAATGGTACGCGCCTCCTCCAGCCGCAACTCGATATTCGCCACTTCACCAAGACGCAGTTGTCCGCCCCGCTCGTTACTGCGTACCGAGATCCCCGCAATCTGCTCCGGGTCCGGCGCAACCCCCTTGCCACGCAGCAGGATATCGCCCTCGCGCGCCCTCAATGAGCCGCCCGGCAAATCACGCAGGTTGCCGCGCACGGCGTCCATGACCTGGTTGAGCGACACCTCGTGCGCTGCCAGGTCGAACGGGTTGACCTCGACCCAGATCTCCCACTCACGGTTACCGGCCAGACCGACGCTGGCCACACCCGGAATCTGCGCCATGCGCTGCTTGATGAGGTCGGCCTGCTCGTACAGGTAACCGCGCGATACATCACCGAACAGGCTCATGCTGATCACCGGAAAGCGCGCCTTCATCCGCATCAGTTCGGGTTCTTCCGCCTCGTCCGGCAGGTCGGTGATCTGGTCCAGCGCGGTTTGTGCGTCGCGCATGTACTCGTCCACGTTGGTACCCGACTTCAGGGTAATCATGATCGAGGCCATACCCTCGCTGCTGGTGGAGGTCAGCACATCGATGTCGGGCATACCCTCGAATTCTTCCTCGATCGGGATGCTGATCTGACGCTCGACCTCTTCGGGGGATGCGCCTTCGAATTCGACGTTGATACTGACGGCATCGAGTTCGATATTGGGGAACATTTCCTGCGGCATGGCGCGCCAGGCGAGCACACCCATGATGATGATAATGCCGAGTGACAGGTTGGTAACCAGCGGGTTACGTATGGAATAGCGGATCAGCCACATAGACAACCACCCCCCTCTCCCTTCGGGAGAGGGTTGGGGAGAGGGAATAAAAACAGGAATGTGATAACTATCTCCTCATCTCCCGCCCACACGGGGGCAGGCTCTGTCTGTCTCCTGCAGGGAGAAGAGACCGTATTCCACCATCCTGAGACAACAAGTCACCATCAATTTTGTTTATCAGCGACCAGGCCAGACTCAGTATGTTCCACCGTCACCTTCTGACCGTTGCTGAGCGCCGCGACGTCGCGGGTCACGACGATGTCATCCGGCCTGATTCCCTGCAGTACGACCTGCCACTGGTCAACGCGGCTGCCCAGCTCGACAGCAACCTGTTCAAGCAGGTCATGCTGGACGCGAAACACGAACGTTTCGCCCTCTTCGAACAGTACCGCGGTCGCGGGGATTGCGGTCACGCGCTGGTGGGCCTGCAGCGGCAGGCGAACCTGCGCGACCTGACCGGGTCGCGCATGGTTACCGGCCAGACGTACCCGCAGCGCATGCGTGAAGGTCACCGGATCCGGATCAAGCTGTAATGCAATTACCTCGCCCTGCAATTCACTGCCGTTAACGGTGACCACCACTGCCTGCCCCTGTGACAACGACTGCGCCACGTCGCCGCGCACTTCCACGTACAGGTCCAGTGCGCTGGCATCGACCAGCTCGGCCACGGTCTGGCTGGGCGTGACATAGTCACCGCTTTGCACGTTGACGGCATTCACGGTACCGGCAAACGGTGCCTGCAACCGGGCCCGTTCCAGGTTGCGTGCCGCGCGGTTGCGCGCGGCCTCCTTCAGCGCAATGCGTGCATCTGCCGAGCCGGTGCTCGCCTTGAGTTGCGCCACTTCCGACTCCAGCCGGATCAACTGGATGCGAACCTCGTCGAGATGCGATTTGGAGACCAGCGATTCCGCGCCCAGCTGTTCCAGGCGTGCCAGGTCATTTTTCTGCAGGGCATAGTTTTTTCGGGCAAGTTTCAGCAGCTCGCGATCGCGGCTGATGTTGCGGGATTCCTGGGTGAGCTGCGCCTCGGCCTCTGCCAGCGCATCGGCATAGTCACCCGCAGCAAGCGCCAGCAGCAGATCACCGGCAGCCACCGCCTGGCCCGGTTCCACGGCACGCTCCTCGATCTGCCCGGACAGTTCGAAATGCAGCGCCGCCTTGCGCGCGGGATCCAGCCGCCCGCTGACGGTTACCGTCGGCACCAGGTCATGCAGATCCACGCGGGCGACAAACACGCGCGGCACGGCCGCCTCCTGCAACTGCGGCTCGGGATCGGGGGCCGTCAGCAACAGCACCGCACCGGCCACCAGCAGGCCCAGCAGGATATAGATCTGTATTCGATTCTTGTTCGCTAACACACTGATTACAAAATATTTGAAGTTAAACCCATTCTATGCGATTTTAGCCCGCACCCGCCATTGGGCCGGTCACCAGACAACAAGCCTGACACTTTCCGTCGATGCTCATTAGTCACCTGATTTCGCTCACGATTTATGCTCCTGACCGGAAACCGGCACGGTGAGCGTCAGGCGTATCTGTTACCTGGCCCTGGCCACTCCGCTGCTGGCGGTCATGCACCCCGGCTTCGCAGACAGTCCCTGGGATTGCATACAGCGGGCGGGGGCCGTGTGGGAGTGTACCAGCAAGGTCTCGCCGGAAGGCACTACAGCAGAGACACCGGATAACGACACAAATTCAATCCCGGCGGACGAAACGCCACCGCCGGCAAGTGCAGTTGAGACACCGGTCACGGCACCCGATGCGGCCGCATCGCCCGCTGCAGTGACTGAGCCATTGGATACACCTGCCGCGCAGCCGACCGATACCGGCACACTGCCCGCGCCTGTCAAGCAGCCGACCGATACCGACACAACGCCTGCACCTGTTGTTCAACCGACCGATACCGGCACATTGCCCGCACCCGCCAATCAGGTGACCGATACTGTCACAACGCCTGCACCTGTTGTTCAACCGACCGATACCGGCACATTGCCCGCACCCGCTGACAGTGAAATCGCAGAACCTGACATCACAGAAACTGACATCGCGGATACCGATACCACAAACATTGCAGCAACTGACAATACAGACACCGATGTCGCTGAAACAGACATCGCAGACAGCGCCACCCCGACAGCTGACGAGCAACGCTGGTCACAGTGCCTGCCTGCACCGCTGCCCGAACACCTCGCCACTATTGACGACCCCGACACCGTCGACCTGCGGGCCGACAGTATTCACGCCAGCAGTGAACGGGTATTCACGCTCAGCGGTGATGCCGTCATCCGCTACGAGAAGCAGCAGCTGCAGGCCGGCAATATCACTTACAAGCGCGCTGACGGCGAACTCACGGCCGAGGACGGGGTACGCTTAGCGGGGCCGAACCTGGTGGTCACCGCCGACAATGCTCTGATCGAGACAGAGGCAGAACGTGGCCGGCTGGAGAACATCACCTTCACGGTACCCGGCCAGCATGCACGCGGTCGTGCCAGCGCACTGGGTTTCCAGGGGCTGACCTGGCAATACCTGGAGCAGGCAACCTATACGACCTGCCCTCCCGACAACGAGGACTGGCTACTGACCTCGAAAAAGATCGAACTGGACCAGGCCAAGGGTAGCGGTGTGGCGCGCAATGCGAAGATCACCCTGAAGGGCGTCCCGCTGCTGTACTCGCCCTACATCAGTTTCCCACTGGACGATCGGCGCAAGTCCGGCCTGCTGTTCCCGAAGGTCGGCACCAGCGACGAGAACGGCCTGGATATCAGCCTGCCGTGGTACTGGAACATCGCCCCGCATCGCGACCTGACACTGACACCGCGACTCATGACGGACCGCGGCGTCATGATCGGTGCTGATTTCCGCTACCTGAACCGGCGCAGCAGCGGCAGTATCTCGGGCGAATATCTGGCCAGTGACAAGAAGTTTGGCGACCAGGACCGCAGCCTGGTGAATATACGGCACAACGGCAATCCGGTACCACGACTGTCGACCCGAATCAAGGCCAGCGATGTCTCGGACACCAGCTACTTCGAGGACCTGGGCAGTAGCCTGGTGCAGACCAGCCAGACCAGCCTGGAACGCACCGCGCAGGCCATCTGGCACGGTGACAGCTGGCAGGTTGGCATCACCGTGCAGGATTTCCAGAATGCGGATGCCGCGCTTTCTTCAATTGACCTGCCCTACGAACAATTGCCGCAAATCGTGTTCAGCACCGCACCGGACAGGCGCATACTGGGGCTGCAGGCTAGCGCCGAGGCCGAACTGAACCATTTCACGCACAGCAACAATACGCTGGTGACCGGCAGCCGGCTCGACCTGACACCGCGCATCAGCCTGCCGCTGGAACGTCCCGGCTGGTATATCAAACCGACGGTCGCCGTGCGCCATACTGTCTATCGGCTAGATAATGCCGGCGCCGGCAAGCCGGATGATCCGGACCGCACCCTGCCGGTCGCCACCCTGGATCTGGGCACGGTGTTCGAACGCAACGGCAGCTGGAGCGGCCGGCCGTATATCCAGACGCTGGAACCACGCCTGTTCTACCTCTATGTCCCGAACAAGGACCAGGACAACCTGCCCATCTTTGACACCGATAACTACGACCAGAACTTCTGGTCGCTGTTTCGTGAAAACCGCTTCAGCGGTCCGGACCGCATGGGAGATGCCAACCAGCTGGCTGTGGCCCTGTCGACCCGCATCGTCGACCCCGCCAGTGGCCGGCAGCTGCTGAGTGCCAGCCTTGGTTCGCTGCTGTATTTCCGCGACCGCACCGTCATCCTGCCGGGCGAGACGGTCGCCACCCAGGACAGCTCCGACCTGATCGCCGAGCTGTCCGTGGGGTTGTCCCGCCGCTGGAGCGCACTGGCTGAGGTGCACTGGAACCCGCACACTTCACAGTCGGTACGCAACGATGTCCAGTTGCAATACCGCGCCGGCCCCCGCCGCCTGCTGAACCTGGTCTACCGCTTCCGGGACGGCATCCAGGAACAGGCCGATCTTTCGTTCCTCTGGCCATTCGGTCGCGCATGGCACGCGGTCGGGCGCTGGTACTATGACATCGATGACAGTGAAACTATCGAGGCGCTGGCGGGTCTTGGTTATGAGCGCTGCTGCTGGGGGATCCAGGTGCTAGGCCGCAGCTACATCAACAACGACAGCTCGACGCGCAACAATGCCGTGTTCATCCAGCTCGAGTTGAAGGGCCTGGGCAAGCTCGGCACCAGCGTCGATGACGCACTTGAACGTGGTATCCTTGGCTACCAGGCTACCAACTGATTAATAACGGGTTCTCTCATGAAGTATCACCGCCTCCTGTCCCTCATTTTCCTGCTGTCGGCTGCCGGCATGTGTATGGCTGCCGAACACGACAGCGGCACAAGCGGCTCGCCGACTTCCCTGAATCACATCGTTGCCATCGTTAACGACGGCATTATCGTCTCCAGCCAGCTGGACAGGGCAATAGAGGAAATCGTGAAACAGTTGCAGGACAAGGACACGGCAGTCCCGCCACGCAACATTCTGCAGAGTCAGGTCCTGGAACGGCTGGTCGTGGAAAAGCTGCAACTGCAGATCGCGGAGCGCTCCGGCAGCACAATCGATGACAGCATGCTGAACGACAAGGTCCAGGAACTGGCGCGCGACAACGGCATGACCCTGACAGATTTCCGCGCAGTCATCGAGCGCGACGGCTACGACTACACAACCTTCCGCGAAGACCTCCGCAGGCAGATGCTGGTACAGCAGATCCGTCGCCAGATGATCAGTAGCCGCATCAAGGTCAACGAACAGGAGGTGGACAACCTGCTGGCCACGCTGAAGGCCGGCGGCAAGGGTGATGTCGAGTACCACCTTGCACATATCCTCGTATCCATTCCAGACGCCGCCAGTCCGGAACAGATCGAGGCCGCGGAACAGCGTGCGCTCGACCTGCATGCGCGGTTGCGCGGCGGCGGCGGATTTGCCGAACTCGCGATTGCGGAATCGGACGGGCAAACGGCACTGGAAGGTGGTGACATCGGCTGGCGCAGTATCGGCCAGATGCCCGGCCTGTTTGTCGAGCCGGTCAAGCAGATGGAGGTCGGTGATATCTCCGACCTGATCCGCAACGCCGGCGGTTTTCATATCATCAAACTGGTGGATAAGCGCGGCGATGAACGGCATATCATGCGCCAGACACGCGTGCGTCACATCCTGCTGAAACCGGATCTTGTGCACAGCGATGAAGAGAACCTGGCCCGCATCCGGCAGCTGGAGATCCGGCTGCGCGCAGGCGAGGATTTTGCCAACCTGGCCCGCGCCAACTCGCAGGACACCCTCTCGGCCGCCAGGGGTGGCGACCTCGGCTGGATCAGCCCCGGCGAGACGGTACCCCTGTTCGAGGAAGCCATGGATGCGCTGTCACCCGGCGAAATCAGCGCACCGGTCAAGACGCGGTACGGCTGGCACCTGATCCAGGTACAGGAATACCGCGAGCACGACAACACGGAAGAATTCGAACGCAACAAGGCGCGCAAGCTCATCCGCGCGCGCAAGTACGACGAGGAGCTGCTCCTGTGGTTGCGGCGCCTGCGTGACGAGGCCTATGTCGAGTACCGTATCGAGGGTACCTGACCGGTCCGGTCCGCATTCCGGTTCGCCCTTGCCTGCCTTCTGTCCACGTCTTGCCTTTACGCCCGGTGAACCGGCCGGTATCGGGCCGGACCTGTGCGTACAGCTGGCACAGCAGGCACAGGACATCGACCTGGTCGCCATCTGCGACCCGGACCTGTTGCAGGCGCGTGCACGGCAGCTGAGCCTGCCGCTCTCGGTACGCATCTTCGAACCCGACAGGGAGCCGGCCGGTACGCCCGCCGGTGAATGCTGCGTGCTGCCGGTGGCACTGCGCGCGCCGGTCCAGGCGGGGGTACTCGACAGCACGAATGCCCGCTATGTCCTCGAAACCCTGGACCGTGCAATCGAAGGCTGTCAGTCCGGCCACTTCGCCGCCATGGTCACCGGGCCGGTGCACAAGGGCATTATCAACGAGGCCGGCATCCCGTTCAGCGGACATACCGAGTACATCGCCAGTGCCACGCATACCGATCACGTGGTCATGATGCTGGCCGCCGGCACCCTGCGCGTGGCACTGGCCACCACGCATGTACCACTGTCGGAGGTCAGCGCACTGATCACGAAGGAGCGCTTGCAGCGCGTCATCCGCATACTGCATGCCGATCTGGTGAAACGCTTCGGCATCGAACAGCCGCGCATCAGGGTCTGCGGTCTCAACCCGCATGCAGGCGAGGACGGCCATCTCGGTCGCGAGGAACTGGACGTCATGATCCCTGCCCTGACGGCATTGCGCGCAGAAGGTTTGACTGTCGACGGCCCGTTCCCGGCCGATACCCTATTCACCACCGACAGCATCGCGCAATGCGACGCCATCCTCGCCATGTATCACGACCAGGGCCTGCCGGTACTGAAACATGCAAGCTTCGGTCGCGCCATCAACGTCACCCTGGGTCTGCCGATCATCCGCACCTCGGTCGACCATGGCACCGCACTCGATCTCGCCGGTACGGGCCGTGCCGACAGCGGCAGCCTGGAAACCGCGATTGCCTGCGCGGTTGAGATGATAGACAGGAGGTCTCGGGTCGTTCGCGGCCATTAATATTCCTGCGGACTGATTTTGTTCTAATATCAGGGCATGGACAGAACATCGGTATTCGATAAATACCCTGGGGCATATGACCAGTGGTTCGAGAATCACGCGTCATATTACCAGGCCGAGCTTGCGGCAATCAGACAACTGTTGCCTGTCAGTGGGACAGGCATTGAGATAGGTGTTGGCAGCGGGCGGTTTTCCGCGCCACTGGGCATCAGAACCGGTCTTGATCCGTCCCCCGCCATGCTTGCGCGTGCGCGCGCAAGGGGAATAGTCACCATACAGGGTGTCGCGGAATATTTGCCGTTGAAAACGGAAACCTTCGACTACGCACTTTTCGTTACGACCATCTGTTATCTCGACTCGCTGAAACTGGCCTTTGACGAGGTATTCCGGATCCTGAAGCAGGGCGGGTCTGTCGTAATCGGCTTCATCGATAAAGAAAGTCCGCTCGGCAAGGCCTACGAACAGCGGAGAGATGACAGCAGGTTTTACAGGGAGGCAAGTTTTCACTCGGTGGACGAAGTGTCAGATGCGCTGGAAACTGCAGGATTTATACGACTGGTTTTCGTCCAGACACTGTTTCCCGAAGAGGATGAAGCGGTATCCGGGCAAAACCCTGCAGAAGGACACGGCGACGGTGCATTTGTGGTCGTGCGTGGAGATAAACCCGGCAACACGTAGCGGTCACCGCCTGCCGGCCCACCAGACAACTATATCGTCGGCATCACCGGATTCCACAACCACCAGGCCTTCTCTCGCAGATAACCGACAATTACGGACATCATCATGATCAGACCATTTGCGCTTGTCATTTCACATTCGCTTGTTGCTGCCGCCGGTTTCGCTGCAGGCATCTACGCACTGCCCATACTGACAGCACCGGACGCACCGTCGACAACCGAGATGGCTGCAGCTCTGGACCAGGCCGAATTTACCGGCGAGTTCACACGCGACCTCGAGGGCAGCGACCTGCTGCACTGGGGCGAGGGGACGGTATCAGTTGGCCGTGAGTTCATATCACTGCGTGGCCGGATCGCCCCGGGACCGGACTACAGGCTGTACCTGTCACCTGCGTTCGTCGAGACGGAGGACGAATTTACCTCGCTGCAAGCCGACATGGTGCGCGTCGGCGATGTCAGGACCTTCGAGAATTTCGTTGTGCCGGTACCCGGATCCATCGATCCAGGGTCATTCAACACCGTCGTCGTGTGGTGCGAGTCCTTTGGCGAGTTCATCACGGCAGCGAAATACCGGTAGTCCGGGCAACGGCGCTACGGTTCATTGCGGACGGAATAACGGTAGAATCGTGCCGGTCCATGCAACACACTCCCCGCAAACGATTCGGCCAGAACTTCCTGCATGATCCCGCGATCATCGGCAGGATCGTACAGGCGATCAATCCGCAGCCGGGCGAACACCTGGTCGAGATCGGGCCCGGACAGGGCGCAATTACCCTGCCCCTGCTGCAGGCGGCCGGCCGCCTGGATGTCATTGAACTCGACCGCGACCTGGTTGACCCGCTGGCCGGGAAATGCAGGGACAGTGGCGAGCTTACGATACACTGCGCCGATGCCCTGACGTTTGATTTCAGCGCGCTGGCGGACGATAAACCGTTACGCGTGGTCGGGAACCTGCCCTACAACATCTCTACACCGCTGCTTTTTCACCTGCTCGATCAACACCGGTGTATCCACGACATGCACTTCATGCTGCAAAAGGAGGTGGTGGAACGTATGGCGGCAGCGCCAGGCAGTGGCACCCGCGGCCGACTGGGAGTCATGCTGCAGTATCGCTGCCGGGTCACGCCATTGTTTAACATCGGGCCCGGGGCATTCAATCCTCCACCAAAGGTGGAATCGACCTTCATTCGGCTGGATCCATATGACACGCCGCCGGTGTCCGTGGCTGATGAAACGATATTCGGTGATGTAGTACGTCAGGCATTCGCACAACGACGCAAGACGCTGCGCAATACCCTGCGCGCGCTACTGGATGTGGATGAGATCAGTGCTGCCGGAGTCGACCCGGGGCGACGCGCAGAAACGCTGACTTTGGCAGAGTTCGCCGCGCTGGCAAACCGGGTAGCGAACCGCTAGCGGGCAACTACCAGGAGAGCTTCCACGACATGTGGACGCCGGTGTCGCTGGTCGCGGAACCATCGTGCTGGACGGTATAGCGCGCGGACTGCGACTGTGACCTGGCCGAAAGGTGCAGGCCGGTATGCCGGTCGCCTGCCATCCTGAGATCGCCGTCGCGCAGGTCTTCGAGCTGTACGCTGCGGAACAGGTTGACGTCACCGAAAATGGATTCTTCTGCCAGGGCCGTGGTACTGGTCAGGACGCCGATTCCCGTCAACAGGGTCAGCACAAACAGCAGGTCGGTTTTCCAGATGATGCGTCGGGTCTGCATGTGGCTTCCTCGGCTTCCGTGTTGTACCCATCATCAACCGGACCGATATTCATTTCTGGGACGCAGATCACAAAATCACATTCCCGGGCCCCGGGTCCGGCCACCTGTAATTTTTATTTATCATATTTATCAGTTATTTATGATATTCCAGCACAAACCGGCGCCGACCGGGACAGATGCCCGGCGGACACGCTGACGACTCGCAGGCCATGATTTTGTCACCCAATTGATGAACAGGTATGCTTGTGCCGAGGAAAACAGGCGAGCCTATGAGCGAACAACCAAACCACAACATCACCATCGAGGTGGAAACAAATTACATCGAGGGCCAGTCAGAGCCTGATAACGAGCGCTATGTTTTTTCGTACACCATCACTATTCGCAACGAGGGCGAGGTTCCGGCCCAGTTGCTGGCGCGACACTGGATCATTACCGATGCCAACGGCAATACGCAGGAAGTCAAGGGCGAGGGCGTGGTGGGTGAGCAGCCGCATCTGAAACCCGGAGAGGGCTTCCAGTATACCAGCGGTACCATGATCGCCACGCCGGTCGGCAGCATGCGCGGCAGCTACCAGATGGTTGCGGAAAACGGTGATGAGTTCGATGCCGATATACCGTCATTCACGCTCGCGATCCCGCGCACACTCCACTAATTCCTGATCGGACATGGCTGTCTACGCCATCGGCGACGTGCAGGGCTGTTTTGACGAGCTGCAGGCACTGCTGGAACAAATTCACTATGAACCCGCGCATGACACCCTGTGGTTTTGCGGCGATCTCGTCAACCGCGGGAACAAGTCACTGGAGACGCTGCGCTTTGTGCGTTCGCTTGGCGAACGCGCGATCGCCGTTCTCGGCAACCACGACCTGCATCTGATAGCGACTGCGAGCGGTGATCGGCCGGGCAAGGGCAAGGACACGCTGGACGCGGTACTTGCCGCACCCGACTGTGACGAACTGGTCGACTGGCTGCGTCACCGGCCACTGCTGCACCATGATGCCGACTCGGGCTTCACGCTGGTGCATGCCGGACTGCCGCCCCAATGGGACCTGCAGCTGGCACAGGCCTGTGCACATGAAGTGGAATCGGTATTGCGCGGACCGGATTACCGCGATTTTCTGGCCGACATGTACGGTAACAAGCCGGACCACTGGGACGAAGGGCTCACCGGTCATGACCGCACCCGTTTCATGGTCAACTGCTTTACCCGCCTGCGTTATTGCGCGCCCGACGGCCGTCTGGATCTCGTCAACAAGGGGCCACCCGGCAGTCAGCCGCGCGGTTACCTGCCCTGGTTTGAACTGCCGGAGCGCAACAGCCGCGGCATGCGCATCGTGTTCGGTCACTGGTCGACGCTCGGCAAACGTGATGACCCGGGCGTCTACCCCCTCGACCATGGCTGCCTGTGGGGCGGCGAGCTAACGGCGCTGGAAATCGGACCGGAGCCGCGTTATCACAGCCTGGACTGCCCGGGGCAGCAAAAACCGAAGTAATATCTTTTTCATTTATCTTTGCCCACCCGCTCAAAGCGGATAAAGCTGTAGGCATGTGGATTCTTGTCGTCCGGCTCGAAGTCCTCGCGCTCGACCTCGCGCCACTCGCGGCTGTCCAGTTCCGGGAAGAACGCATCGCCGTCGAACCTGTCATGCACCAGCGTGAGGTAAAGTGTCGACGCCTCCGGCAGCACCTGTCGATAGAATTCTGCGCCGCCGATCACCATAACTTCCTCGTCAGCACTGCAGGCCTGCAATGCCGCATCGACGGAATGCACCACCACGCACCCGTCCGCCGTGTACCGGGTATCGCGCGTGACCACGATATTGGTGCGTCCGGGCAACGGTCGGCCGATCGATTCCCAGGTCTTGCGGCCCATGATGATTGGCTTGCCCATGGTAGTGGCCTTGAAGTGTTTCAGGTCGGCGGGCAAGTGCCATGGCAGGCGGTTGTCATGACCGATGACGCGATTGTCCGCCATGGCGACGATAATGGAGATTTTCATACGGCGACCGGCGCCTTGATGTGCGGATGCGGATCGTAGTTCTGCAGCTCGAAATCATCGAAGCTGAAGGCAAACAGGTCGTCGATAGCGGGATTTATGCGCATTATCGGGAGGGCATGCGGCGTGCGGGAAAGCTGCAGGTCGGCCTGCTCCAGGTGGTTCAGGTAGAGGTGTGCGTCACCAAACGTATGCACGAAATCGCCGGCCTCGAGCCCTGTCACCTGCGCCATCATCATGAGCAGCAGCGCATAGGACGCGATGTTGAACGGAACGCCGAGAAAGATATCCGCACTGCGCTGGTACAGCTGGCAGGACAGGCGGCCGTCGGCGACATAAAACTGGAAGAAGGCATGGCACGGCGGCAGCGCCATGCGGTCGATATCGCCGACATTCCAGGCGCTGACGATGATGCGACGCGAGTCGGGAGTATTCCTGATCTGGTCGATCACCTGGCCTATCTGGTCGATGGAACGCCCGTCGCTGGCCGGCCAGGAGCGCCACTGGTGTCCGTAGACCGGACCCAGGTCGCCGTTTTCATCGGCCCACTCGTCCCAGATGGTCACGTTATTGTCGTGCAGGTAGCGGATATTGGTGTCACCCTGCAAAAACCACAGCAACTCGTGAATGATGGAGCGCAGGTGAAGTTTCTTGGTGGTGACCAGCGGAAACCCGTCGGCGAGGTCAAAGCGCATCTGGTAGCCGAACACGCTGACCGTGCCGGTGCCGGTACGGTCCTCCTTGCGGGTGCCGTGGTCGCGCACGTGGCGCATCAGGTCGAGGTACTGTTTCATCTGTCTATTACCAGCTGACCTTGCCGTCGGTCCGGCGGTAGGCATAAACCATGAAGGCGAGGCCGATAAGGATCATCGGCAGGGTCAGCAGGTGACCCATGGTGACCCAGTCCATGGCAAGATAGCCGAGATGGGCATCCGGCAGGCGCACGAACTCGACGGCAAAGCGGAACAGGCCATAGCACAGCAGGTACAGACCCGAAACCGCCATGGTCGGCCGCGGCTTGCGTGAATACAGCCACAGAATAACAAAGAACACGATACCTTCCAGCAGCAATTCATACAGCATGGAAGGATGCCGGGGCTGTGCATCGACGAACGGGAACACCATGCCCCACGGCAGGTCGGTGGGACGCCCCCACAACTCGCCGTTGATGAAATTACCGAGACGGCCGGCCCCCAGGCCAAGCGGAACCAGCGGCGCCATAAAATCCGTGACCAGGAAGAAGGTGCGCCCGGTATGCCGCGCATACAGGGCCATGGCCACGAACACCCCGAGCATGCCACCGTGATAGGACATGCCGCCCTGCCATATGCGCAGGATCACCAGCGGATCGTGCAGAAATTCGCCCAGGTTGTAGAATAGCGTGTAACCGATACGCCCGCCCAGTACGGCACCGAGCGCGAAATAAAACACCAGGTCGCTGATCTCGGCCGCCTTCCACGCCGTGCCGGGCCGCCGGGTGCGTACCAGCCCCAGCCACCAGCCGGCCAGGAAGGCGAACAGGTACATCAACCCGTACCAGTGCACCTCGAGCGGCCCGATGGAGACGGCAACCGGGTCGATATTAGGATAAGTCAGCATATTGATGTCTGTCGTGGCCGTGTCGAGTGTTATTCGAGTACTCGCGGGGCGCCATTATACGGAATCAGCACGTCACCGCGCACGATCACCATTCGACCGCTGCGCCATGGCTGGTTGTAGATCGCCCGCGGATAGTCTGCCGGCAGGTCCCTGCCCGTCAGTACCAGGTAATCCTCCGGGTGGCGTTCAGCCCATGCCTGTTCCTCGCCCGGCATTAACTGCTCAACGGGCTGTCGCAGGCGCCCGTGGAAGGTGAATTCACCGTGGTAGCGGAACGGGACCGCGACCACCTGGCCGCCCGCCTGTGCGCGTGCTACCAGGCGGCTGGCGGCCTGCACATCGTAGAACGGTGCTCCAACCCGCAACACACCCAGTTCGCCGATACACACGGCCATGACCGACAGCAGTACCATGCGCTGCGGGTATTGTTGCGGCATCAGGGGTCGCAGCAGCAGCAGTATGACGGCACCGACCAGCAGACCAAGCCCCCAGCCGGGGTGGACCTCGTTCAGCCAGGACGCCTGCTCCAGCCGTAGCGGGGCCAGCATACCGACAACGCCCAACAATGCCAGGATGACGGCCAGCAGCCAGGGACGCTGCCGCACCGGCTGTCGCTCCATGCAGGCCAGGACGCGTGCGATCAGCAGGGCGAAGGCCGGCAATAGCGGCAACAGGTACTTGAGCTGCTTGCCGCTGACCAGGCTGAGCAGCACGAAGACCGCCACCAGCCAGGTCATGCAGAAGCGCAGTCCCGTGTCCTGCCCGGACCAGGCCGCACGTGTCGCGCTCCATAGCCAGGGCAGCAAGATCCACGGTGCAAACAGCACCAGCAGCCATGGCAGATACCACCAGATCGGGTGGGCATGGGCAAACGACCCGACCACGCGCCCGGCCGTCTGCCCCCACAGGATCGCCCGGGAATAGTCCGTGCCACCCGCGGCGGCAGCGGGCAGGGCCCAGGCAAGGGCAATCACGGCTGCCAGGGCGACAGCCGCCAGGGCACCCGCGTACCAGCGTCGCCACCCCCCCGCCGGCGCGTCCGATAGCCAGACCGGTGCCAGCAGTACCGGCGGCAAGACGTGCAGCAGGCTGATCGGCCCCTTGGCCAGGATGCCGAGACCGAGCGCGATGCCGGCAAGCAGCCAGCCGCGCGGCGACCCCTGCGCCGCCTGCATGACACCGTGCATTGCCAGCACGGTCAGCAGCACCAGCAGCATGTCGATCTGCAGCCAGGTAAAAAAGGCCACCAGGAACACACTGGCAAACAGCACCAGGGGCGTCAGGCGCGGCGTGACGGCATCGCCGGGCCATAACCGCGCGGCGAGTCGTGCCGTGGCATACAGCGACAGCAGCGTCAGCAACGG